>ENA-OQEX01000286-OQEX01000286.1-human-gut-metagenome-genome-assembly--contig:-NODE-286-length-28974-cov-7.166776_pt1 | contig 28974 bp, 34 predicted proteins | sample MGYA00242802_ERZ504649 | MGnify/ENA primary metagenome ERZ504649 (study PRJEB26092, sample SAMD00036194) | human gut metagenome | host: Homo sapiens | study: EMG produced TPA metagenomics assembly of...
GGCGTATTTATTTCGATGCTGTTCAGGACCACAGACTTCTTTGCTCTTGTAACCTCGTTCTAAATAAACCGTCTGGCGGTATCTAACTGATTAACATTTCAACAAAGAAGCTGTGGTTGGAGCCTCCCAAAAACCGTCTTTGCGGTAGTAACGCCTCACCAATCCACAGCACCCTGAAACTATTGTAGCATTCCGCTGGAGAGCGGTCTATAAATACTACTATTTTATTATACGAGGTATCGCCTTATTTCACCAAGCTGGCATCCAGTCGGGACACGGACCAGCTGCTTGCCATGCTGCCGTACAAGTCCCTGCACCTGTCCAGCGTGAAAGACCGTTTCGGTATCTACGCGCTGATTGACAAAAACGAGAACCGAGATAAGGGCATCCATAAGCCCCGTGCTTCCGTTCGCAAGCAGCTTTCCGAAACAAAACAGGCCGCCAGCCCGAAAAAGGCAGCGGCCCGCAATAAGCAACACGAAATGGAGGTCTGACACATGAATTTTAGCGTGGAAGAAGAAAATTTGATTTGTATGTACCACACTTCTGACCGCCGCCGGACGATGGCGCGGATGCGGGCTGCCCTGCCGGATATGGATACGGAAATGCGGCGGCTGGCAAATGGCACCATTGCAAAGTTGGAGCGCATGACCGATGCAGACTTTGACGGACAGAGGTTTGATTTTACGGGTGAATAAATGAAAGAACGCTGGACATGGCAGCTTACTGGCTGCTGTGTCCGGCGTTCTTTGTTTTGCTTTTTATAAAATTGAAACTTCGCAAAGTGCCGTATTTAATGCAATCGGAAGCCACTCAAACCTTTGAATTTTCTTCATTAGTTCCATTCCCCAACGACTTCCAACTTTGTCGATTTCCTTTTGAATATTTTCTTCTGTAAGTTCTGATTCTAAGAGGTGGTCGTTATTTTGATGTATCCACCCATTCCATTCTTCACTGTTCACTAATCGAGTTTTTCGTTCTTCAAATGTTAGTGTTGAAGGAATTTTCTTATTCAAACGATATTTCGTAAGTTCCCAAAATAGTACGGTCTTTTGAGTTGGGTCTTTTTTCTCTCTTTCTATAGCATCTTCCATTATAGATTGAAACTCTGAATCGTGTAGCTCTGGCTGTTTTTCCATGTAGTCAATCAATGCTTGCTGTTCTTGATCTTGTAAATTTTTTATATTTTGATAATCTGAATCCCTATATTTTACAGTATATGGACTAGTGCTTATAACAGGATTGTTTCCGTACCAAAGCTCACCACTTTGGGGAGGTCGAACCGCAAAAATCTGCGAGCCCATGCTATAGTCAAGATTTGGTACTTCTTGATATTTAACAACCCACGAAGTATTTCTGTAATAAATGTTCAATAAATAAAGTGCTGCCAATGCATGTATAAAAGCCTTTACAGTTCCTTTGTGGAGTGAAGAATATCTATCGTGCTTCACAGCTTGATAAGCCTTTTCCCAGTAGGTTCCCTGTCTTTTGTGAGCTTCTTTCAGCGGCTTTAAAACACGGTTTTCGTCTTTAGTAAAATTAAAAAACGGAGCAACAATTAAAACATTCTTTTCATGGGTTTTCCACTTAATGTCGATCAACTTCAAACAGTCTTCATCAAATAAGATGCTGCTATCACCTCTCTTTTTATTTCCTCCATTGTCAAAATAGAGTTCCTTCGAAATGGCTTCTATTTGAACGCAACACCGTACCAACAAATCCGCAATATACGGTGAAAACACATCGAGCTGTGAAGTACAAGTCTGCGTGACTATTCCGTTAGGTCCATTTACAAGAATTTCATCAGTAAAAAAGATATACTTTGATACTTCAATTGCTTCTTTTTCAAGATTCAAATAAGTCTGCCAAAAAATATCTGATTTTTTCATCTTTGTCCCCTATATAAATTACGTTAACCTACTTCTCAAAAAGTCTTATACTTGGATTTTATCCATGATTTTTTGAATCGCATTACAGGTATCATCAAAAGAAATATCCTTTGCATAGTCGTATTCCCTGCTATACTTGTTCCATTGCCTGCGAAGTGTATCGCTATCCCGGATTTCCTGCATGATCTCCGGGTATTGTGTTAAGATTTTAGCACTGCCACGTTTTTCCGTTGTCCGTTCCAGTGCCCGCCGCAGCGTTGCCTTATCGCACTCTGCCCCGCGTAGAGCGTACAGAATGTAGATGTCGTAGTAATCTCTCGGACGGGTGTTTGCAATGTTTCGGGACAACACCGTTTCCAGCTTTTCGGCCAGAACTGTTTCAAGATTGTAGGCCAGAACGCTGATCGTGCGGTCATCGAACAGCATTGAAAAGGTGTACTCGATTTCGCGGGGTGTTATCATATCGCCGGTGGTGACATCCACCGTCAACGGGACGCTGATCGGCGGGTAGTTAGCTTTCAGCGATACCCGGATTCCGGGGTAATCGTCTGTTTCCCGGATGTCTGCAACGCCCAGAACTTCAAACTGTACATCATCGTCAATCTGGACTGCGCACACGTCTTTGAAAATGGAAAGGATAGCTTCATGGGTCAGCGTAAAGCCCTTGATAGTCGTGTCCAAATCCATAGTGGCTCGTGTATCCAGACCAACAATAGCAGACACCAGAAAACCGCCCTTGATGATGAAATTATGCTTATACGGTGAAAGCGAAATGCGTTCCAGCAGCCTTTCCAGCATATAGTTCTGCATCACAAGCTGTGCGGAAATATGCTTCTCGGCAGCTTTCTTTTTAATATAGGCTTTTAACTGCATCGGATTTTTTGTAATCATAGTAAAATCTCCATGTAGCGCAGAACCTTTGGCTTCACACGAAGTCTTTCTGCGTACTGCATCAATTTGTGAATGTCCTTGTCTTTGAATGCGGCATAACGTTTCATGGCCGCACCTACAATTTGAATATCGCTCCCGCTGCCGCGCAGGATGTCGCACAGCGTCCGTTCCAAATCGTAAACACGAATCGGGTTGCCGGACGGCGATTTGATTTCAATAATGCCGAAGTCATAATTTTCTGGAATAGCACGCTTGACGATCAAGTCTTCCTGCTTTAAGGACGGTGCATTGTAGCCCTTGGGAAAGGTCATCGTGTATCTTGCCGGGGTGCGGTCAGAATAGCCCAGCAGATAAAGGGCGGTATCATGCGAATAGATGCCGCGGCTATACTTCCGCTGCAACAGGTAAAAATCATCTTCCCATGCACTGCTCTGTACATAAAGGCCGCGCCCGAAACGATACAGTTCCCCGCTCTCGACAAAATTATGCAGATAGCCCCGGTGTAAGCCGGCTTTCGTCAACTGTGCGGCCGTAATGATGCCATTGGGGGCAGACTGCACTATTTTTTCTACTTTGCCCATGTTGTTCATGCTATCACCTCACTTGACATTCACACATTATATTATATAGAAATAATGTGTGCTCGTCAACAGTGAATTGACAATCGCACATTATTTCAGTCAAAAGTAATGTGTCGTTGTCAAACAATGCTCACAGGGTCTTGTCCCTCTCCTGCCTGTGATTTGGGAATAGGACACCGTCCACATTCTGCTTGATGATGCCATACTCCTGCATCTGGCGTTTGACTTCGGCGTACTGCTGTTGCAGTTGCTTTTTCTGCTCGGCCGATAGCTTATACTCGGTTTTCAGCGCGTAAAGGTCGGGTGGCTTTTGGAGGCCCTTCTCTTTCAGGGCCTTGGCCGCCGCTTCATAGAGAATCAGGGTGCCTTCATGCTTGCGCCGGAACTGCTTTTTGTCAGCGGCCCGCTGGTATTCCTGCACCAGTGGACGCAATTCTTTACAAGTGGTGACATCCTTTATCAGCACGGCCATTTCTGCAAGCCGGCGTTCGGCCGCTTTCAGCGCGGCGGCAGCTTCGGTGTTGGCGGCGGTGATCTCGGCCACACGATTTTCCAAATCCGGGTAACTATCAATTTCATGCTCCGTCAGGAAGTTCAGCGTCCGGGCAGCCTGTTTCAGATTGTGGAGTTTTGCCCACTTCTCATACCCTGCGGACTGCTGGGCCTTGATGCTGTTTTCCAAATCAATCCGCAGCGAAATTTTACGGGTTTCTTTGGGCTTCCGCTCCGCGAACCGCCCTTTGATGCGCTCGGTGATGGCTTCTTCGGTGTAGGCTTCGCCCAGCGTTTTGCAGCGGGTAAACCGCCCCTGTCCGGGCGCACGGAACGACACATACTTGCCCCTCTTGACCTCATAGCTTTGCTCCTGCAGGAGCCGTAGGAAATCGTCAAAATCCTTGGCCTGCGGGATGGTTGTATCTATGGTAGCTTTCAGCTTCGCCTTCCAGCTCGTGCCTTTTCGGTGCGCGTCCCACTCGGCATAGCTCTTGCCCCGGTCTTGACCGGGCATTACCACGGATAGGTTATGTTCCTTGCACAGCCGGTCACTGGTGCGCCGGATGTAGGAATAGCTCTGTCGGTTGGAAACATACTTTCGTTGGTTCACCATGTCCACGGCGCAAAAGATGATGTGGTTGTGGACGTGCCCCTTGTCAATGTGGGTGGTCAACACATACGGGTATTTGCCTTGCAGTACTTCATCTGCAAGCTGTCGGCCAATTTCGTGGGCCTGCTCCGGCGTGGTTTCTCCCGGCGCAAAAGACTGTATCAGGTGGTGGGCCAGATTGTTGCCTTTCTGCATGGCCTGTGACAACAGCAGTTCAAATTCGATGTCGGCGGTTTCGTAGGAGCAGGCAAAGGAGGACACCAGTATTTTATCATCCGTCTTGACCGGATTCTCGATGTAGTCCAGTGCCTTTTTCAGCGTTGACTTGATAGGATGTATCTTTGTAACTGCCATATCTGCGCCAGCGCTCCTTTGATGTTCGCAACATCTTGTGTGTACAACGGCCCCATGCTGTTCAGCCGCCGCGCGATCTGGTTAATATTGACACCAATCTTTTGCAGTTCGGCGGTCTGCGCCCGGATGTCGGTGGTGTCGATGTGGACAACATAACCATCTATCAGCATCTTCCGGGCGTAGGCAGAAAAATTCCGTGTGTGCAGCAGGGCCATCTTCTGCCGAATAAGTTCCTGTTCCTCCGGCGTCACGGGAACCCGCAGGACAATTTTTCGGGTTCGGTTCGTCATAGTTTCACCTCGTTTCTTGGGGATCTGGGGTACTCCCCAGCAAGCATTTTTGCCGGGAGTGGCTACACTCCCTATGCTTGCTACGTTACCTCTCCCACTACTAAGACACCGAAACGCCCCCGTTTTGCCCGCAAAATGCAAAAAAAATAAGAGGACGCTTTTGCATCCTCTCAATGACCGTGCATGACAATCAGACACACACGGCTCTTTTTCCTGTTCATGGATTCGTAAGGCACCGTCAATGGCACCTTCTACGATGGGTAAGTATTCTTCCGGGCAAAGCTGCAGCTTGTGGCTGACCCGCTGACGTTCCGCACTTTCTTCCCGCATGAGTTCCGGGTTGAAGTACCGCTCCACGGGCAGACCACATATTTTTATCAGCTGAATCACCACCGGCAGGCTGGGCAGCGTGCCTTCGTTTTCGATGTTCGCAAGATACCGGCTGTCACAATGTATCATGTCAGCCAGCGCACTGCGGGAAAGTTGTTTTGCCTTTCGAGCTGCCTTGACATCCGCTCCGAACGTTTCAAAGCCGGGACAGTCCTCGATTTTCGCCATTCTGCATCACCCATATACATTTTATAGTTCATGGACGATTGGCGAAATGATGCAAAGCGCATTATTGCTAAACTTTATTGTTCATAGTTTGAGCATTGTATTGTAAAGTGGGCTATCCTATAATAAGGAAGAAACCCTTTTTTGAAAAATCCGTCCGCTGTAACATTTCGCGGACATTTGCCTGTTATACTATCTGCAAAAAGCAAAGGAAGTGAGGATATGAAGCAGATTTTAATTGTCGAGGACGACAGTTTTTGAATAAGATGGTGGCCTATAACCTGACCGCAGACGGCTATGGCGTGACTTCTGCCCTAAATGCCAGAACCGCAGCCGACGCCATCCGCCAGCGGGAATTTGATTTAGTGCTGCTGGACATCAACCTGCCGGACGGGAACGGCTTTGAGCTGTGCAAGCTAATAAAGCCTCAGCACCCGGACACCATCGTAATATTCCTGACCGCCAACGATCAGGAGAGCGACCAGATACGGGGTTATGAGGTGGGCGCGGTGGACTACATCACAAAGCCCTTTGTGATTGGGGCCTTGCAGCGGAAAATCAAAGCCATGTTCGCCATGCTGGAACACCACAAACCGGCCAAGGACATTTACGACGACGGGCGGTTGTTTCTGGACTTCTCGGAGCAGACGGCTTCCTTAAACGGCAAGCCCCTGACTCTATCCCCGATGGAGTACAAAATGCTGAACCTGTTTCGTAAAAATCCCCGGCAAGTGCTGACCCGTGGGCAGCTTTTGGAAAAGCTGTGGGATATAGACGAGCGGTTTGTGGACGAACACACCCTGACAACCTCCATCAGCCGTATTCGCAGCAAGATTGAAGCCGACGGCGGCGCACCCTACATCAAGACCGTTTACGGCATGGGGTATCAATGGACGGGAGGCGAGGCAAAATGAAGTTTCAAAACCTCTCGGTAAAGCGGCTGTTTGGCCGGGTGGCAATGGAGCTTGTCCTCTCCATGTCCGGGATCACCATAGCTCTTTTTCTTGTGACAAAACAGATTGCGGTGCTGCTGACAGGCGGGGCGCTGCTGCTGTGCGCCATTGTAGGGATTTTTGTACTGACGCAGGCGTTTGGAAAGCGACTGTCGCAGTTTACCACTGACCTGTGCCAGACCTTAGACCACATGATCGCCGGAAATGAAGCACCCCAGCGGCCAGAGGACAGCGAAACCCAGCTCGCCAGAATCGGGCACCGGCTGGCGAGACTTTACCAGATCATGCAGGAGAACCGTCGCCGGGTGGACGAGGAACGGCAGGAGTTACAAACCCTTGTATCGGATATTTCCCATCAGGTAAAAACGCCGGTAAGCAATCTGAAAATGGCGACGGACACCCTGCTGGAAAAGCCTATGACCGAGGCGGAGCGTACCGATTTTATCCGTGGAATCCGCACCCAGACAGATAAACTGGACTTTCTCTTTCAGGCTCTTGTGAAACCTCACGGTTGGAAACGGGCGTAATCCAGTTGAATAAGAAACCGGTCTGCCTCTTTGATACCGTGGCGCAAGCCATGAGTGGGATCGTGTATGCAGCGGAAAAAAAGAAAATCGCTGTATCTGTGGACTGCCCGGAGAATTTGACCTTTTCCCATGACAGCAAGTGGACATCCGAAGCCCTCTTTAACCTGTTGGACAATGCGGTGAAGTATACTCCGGCAGGTGGAAAAATTACGGTGTCGGTGATACCGTGGGAAATGTATGTGGAGATCAAAGTAGCCGATACCGGCAAGGGCATTTCCGAAAGTAATCAGGCTGCTATCTTCCGGCGCTTTTATCGTGAGGAAGAAGTACACGAACAGCAGGGCGTGGGCATTGGCCTGTATCTGACCCGCGAGATCGTAACACGGCAGGGCGGCTACATCAAAGTGGTTTCTGAGCCGGGCAAGGGTTCAGAATTTTCCATTATGCTGCCGACAAAATAGAATGCGGCGGACGGTCATTCTCGCTGTCCGCCGTAAGTCTTTTCGCAACAGTGTGCCGATAAAGCTGCCAGTGGCAGTTTTTCGGCGGAAATGTCCGAGCATTGTAACATTTCACCCCCGATTTTCAATGAAATTTTTTGGCCGCTGTAACATTTCGCGGACATTTGGGTTTTACAATAGCCTTATCAACAGGCAGAAAGCTTGAAAGGAGTTTTGAGTATGAGCGTTTTACAGGCGATTGATCTGAAAAAGTATTACGGCACAGAGCCGAACATTACCCGCGCCCTTGACGGTGTGAACTTCTCCGTGGAGGACGGCGAGTTTGTGGCCGTTGTGGGAACATCCGGCAGCGGCAAGTCCACCCTGCTTCACATGATGGGCGGGCTGGACACTCCCACCAGCGGAACCGTGATCGTCCGGGGCGAAGAACTGGCAAAGAAGAACGATGAACAGCTTACCATCTTTCGCCGCCGCAACATCGGCTTTATCTTCCAGAACTATAACCTTGTTCCTATTCTGAATGTGTATGAGAACATCGTCCTGCCGGTGGAGCTGGACGGGGACACGGTGGATCAGAAGTTTTTGGACGAGATCGTTCACCTGCTGGGGCTGGAAGATAAACTGAAAAATATGCCGAATAATCTTTCTGGCGGACAGCAGCAGCGTGTGGCGATTGCCCGCGCTCTGATTACCAAACCGGCTATTGTGCTGGCCGATGAGCCAACCGGTAACCTTGACAGCAAGACCAGCGCCGAGGTGCTGGGACTTATCAAGCGCACCAGCGCGGAGTTCCGGCAAACCGTTGTAATGATTACCCACAATGACGACATAGCCCGCCTTGCAGATCGGATTGTCCGCATTGAGGATGGCAGGATTGTGGAATAAGGAGGTGGCAAGCTATGACATGGCCTTTTGAAAATGATACCAGTGACATTGAAAAGAAGCTGGCAAAGCGCAGTTTGCATCGTGAACGGCAGCGTAATTTATTTGCAATCATTGCTCTTGTGCTAACTGCATTTATGATAACTGCGACATTCAGTATTGGTTTTAGTTACTTTGAAACCTACCAAATGCAACAAATTCGGTTAATGGGAACTACCGCTGATGTCGGAATCACAAATGTAACAGAAAATCAGTTGGTTGAAATTTCAAAATCAAACCTTGTCCTTGACGTAGGTATACAGCAGCGTTTAGGCAGTGTTGATACAGAGCAACTGCAAAATGCGAGATTAGGTATAGTTTGGATAGATGATACCGAGTGGGGAACCCACCGTCTGCCTACTATATCAAGTGTTGTAGGAAATTACCCATCAAGTAAAAACGAAATTATGCTACCTACATGGGTGCTTGAACAGATGGGCATTTCTGATCCGCAAATAGGGATGGAGATTGTGTTGTCATACCAAATTGGCGATAGCTATGATTATGTCACGGACACCTTTTTGCTGTCGGGCTACTATACGGACTACATTCCAATGCGCACAAATAATCGTGGTTATGTTTATGTTTCATCCGCTTTTAAGGATAGCTTAAATGTATCACTGGATAATAGTGTTACGGCAATGATCCGTTTTCAAGGCAATGATAATGCTGACAAAAACTGTGAAAGATTGCGGCGTGAGATTGACTTTACAGAAGGGCAAACATTTGAAATTGTACCATTAGAACAGGCAAATGGTGGAACTATTATTTTAGCTGTAATAATTTTAGCAGTTTTTATATCCTTTAGCGGCTATCTGCTGATTTATAATATTCTTTATGTCTCTGTCATAAAAGATGTGCAATTCTATGGCCGTCTTAAAACGATTGGAACGACCCAAAGGCAGATAAAGAGAATTATCTATAAGCAGGCAATCAGAATCTCTTGTATTGGTATTCCGATTGGTCTGTTACTTGGTGCGGTTGTTTCCTTTGGCATTGTTCCTTACTTCCTGAATATGATGTATTCAACAAATTCTGATGTGGGAACAAAAGTATCTTTTTCGCCGTTTATTTTCATAGGAGCGGCCATATTTACGTTCATTACCGTTATGATTGCAAGCATGAAGCCCGCCAAAATTGCCGGAAGTGTTTCACCAATAGCAGCACTCCAATATACAGCAGCCAGCACAAAGAGCAGCGCCAGAAATTGTAGCAAAATGAAGTTGTCCAGAATGGCATGGAACAATGTCTTTCGTAATGCTAAGAGTACAACCCTTGTTTTTGCATCGCTTTTTTTCGGCCTTTCCTTGTTCCTTGTCGTCACAGGACTATTACATGGTTTAAGCCCGGAGAATTATGTGAGCCAATGGGGAGTAAGCGATTTTGCACTCACATATAGTATCCACGAAAGAGAAGATTTAATTTCCAGCGAAATGGTTTCAGAGATTGGTCAGCTTGACGGCATTGAGAATTTGAGGTTGACCTATGCACCTTATCCTCAAGTAGCAGCAGATGTTGTATATGACGATGCTGTATTTCACGAGTTTCTTGCGTCATTAGACGGAGTAAACGGCATTGATTTTTCTGATCCGGCAAAATTAGGAAATTATCAGCAAAACTTTTTTAGCGGGGTTTTTGGAATTGACAGTGCATATTTGGAAGAAATCAATAAAACCTTAAACTTGCCTATTGACACGTCTGCCTTTGAACAAGGAAAGGTTGTGCTGCTGTCCAAAACAGTAGAAGACCTTATTCAGCCGGGGCAGGAAATAACAATCCAGACGCAGAACGGACAGCATTCCTTTATTGTAGCGAACGGTTATTTGAATGAAGGGTTTCGAGCAGGAGGAGGCAATGAGAGAGGGACGGCTCCTGATTTGTATATTAGTCAAACAGCTTTGAGAGAACTCTTTCCGCAATATAGAGTGTTCCGCGTGGCCTTTGATACGGATGGTCAACATGACGAAAGTATACTGCAAGAATTAAAGCAAATCACCGCATCACAAGCTAACATTGATATTATATCCCGATATGAACGGCGAGAAGAAATGCAGGAATATCTCATTACAGCAAAGGTTTTAGGAACAGGGTTGTCCGTGATCCTGCTGCTTGTTGGTGTCATGAACTTTGTCAATACAATGGTTGTCAATGTAAATACTCGGCGCTATGAATTAGCTGTTCTTGAAAGCATTGGAATGACAAAGCGACAAATCAAACGAATGCTATTTATGGAAGGTTTCTATTATTGGGGCGTTTCCCTTTCCCTTGCAGTCACCATTGGAACAGCAATCTTCATCTTGCTATATATGATTTTTAGTAAAGTGGCCTATTATGCTGTTTTCTCCTATCCATTTATCCCACTGGTGCTGGTGTCTGGACTGGTGTTGCTAATCTGCCTTATTGTGCCTATATGGGTCTACAAACTGACGTTAACCTTCCAGTTGTGGAGCGATTGCGGTTGACAGAGTGAGTTTAATCAAATAGCAAAACATCCTTAGATCAATCATATCGAAGCGGAGCAGATTTTAGCTGCTCCGCTTCTTTAGTATTTTTCAAAAAATTCTTTTGAAATGTCCGAGCTTTGTAACAATTCAGCCTGTTTTTCTGTCGAAATCAAAGGCACCTCGGACATTTGTGTAACATTTGGATTTTATAATAATCCTCATAAAGAGAAATAGCCTGTTAGCAAGCTGCCGCATATCGAGACGGTATGCGCATTGTCCAAACTGGATATCCACCAGAAGATCACGGTAGACCTGAAGATGGATGAGTTGGACGTGACTGCTGCAGAGACCAAGGCTACTTATGAAGAGATCCGGGAGTACGTCAAGGAACACACCGGTCTGAACGTGAGCGACCTCTATATTGCACAGGTCAAGCAGAAATGCGGCATCAAGGAGCGGCAGAACTACAACAAGCCTAAGGCTGAGAACCCCAAGCGGCTCAAGTGCCCGGCGGAGAAGGAAAGAGCCATCCGGGAGGCGCTGAAGTATTTTAAGATGATTTGAAATAAAAAATAGACGGATGTCTGTCAACTGGCAGACATCCGTCCGTTTTTATGATAATCTGTTATGATCGCAGTTCCTCAAGCAATGCCGTGCATCCTTCCAGTATATCCTGCCATGTGGCTTCAAAATCTCCCGTGAACCATGGGTCTGCCACTTCACGGGGATGATCTGTATGCGCCATCAGCAGCGAGACTTTATGCTGTGGGTCTCCGCCGACAAGCCGCAGGATGTCGCACAGATTACTTTCGTCCATGCCAATCAGATGATCATACCGTGCATAATCCAGCCGGGTCATCTGCCGGGCGGTCTTGCCGTTGCAGTCGATGCCATGTTCTGCCAGCTTCTGCCGTGCAGGAGGATAGACCGGATTTCCGATTTCCCATGCACTGGTGGCGGCTGATGCGATTTCAAATTGCTCGGATAGTCCTGCCTTGGACGTAAGGTCTTTCATCACATACTCCGCCATCGGGCTTCGGCAGATATTTCCGAGACAAATAAATAAGATCCTGGTCATGCCGGGTCGTTCTCCTTTTGGCTTACAAAAGCATAGCCGCCGTGGGTAGTGCGGATAAAGCTGCCGCAGCCGGCCAGCTTCTTTCGCAGATTGGAAACGGTATTTGCCACGACCTTTAAGGTGTCGTCACAGTTTTGTCCCCACACAGCACGGAAAAGCTCTTCTTTTGAGAAGATTTGTCCTTCGTGGGAGGCAAGCATCAGCAGCAAATCGAACTCCAGTCGTGTAAGGGAGACTTTTCTGCCGTTGCACGACACTTCGTGGGTCATTCCGTCCAGTGTAAGCCCCGGAAGAACCAACTTCTCCCATGAATCAATGGATATTTGCTCTGCCTCGATGTGCTCTCGTTCCAGAAGCATCCGGATCTTCTGCTCCAATTCCGGGTCAGGCTGTCGGGTCTTTATAACGATCATGGCAAACTCCTGCGTGTATTTTACTCTGCGGCGGTATCCATTTCCCGGAGCAGGTTTACCATCTCGATGGCACTGACTGCACAGTCATAGCCTTTATTACCTGCTTTGGTGCCTGCCCGCTCGATGGCCTGTTCGATGTTTTCGGTGGTCAGAACACCAAAGAGGACGGGAACCCCGCTTTCCAGCGAGACCGTGGCAATGCCTTTGGAAACCTCATTGCACACATAGTCGTAATGGCTGGTAGAACCGCGAATCACGGCACCAAGGCAGATCACAGCATCATACTTTCCGCTTTTGCCATTTTAGAGGCAACCAGTGGGATCTCAAAAGCACCCGGAACCCATGCAACATGAATATCAGCGTCCTGCACATCGTGCCGGAGCAGACCATCCATTGCTCCGCTCAGAAGTTTGGATGTGATAAATTCGTTGAATCGGGCAGCTACGATACCGACCTTGATATTCTGAGAAACCAGCTTGCCTTCAAATGTTTTCATTTTTAAATACCTCTTTCGTTGTTAATATTCCAGAAGATGCCCCATCCGTGCCTGCTTCGTTTTCAGGTAAAATAGGTCATACGGGGTCGCCGTCATCTGAATGGGTACGCGCTCGGAGATCTCCAGCCCAAACTCGGAGAGCTGATATACTTTGTCCGGGTTATTGGTAAGCAGGCGCAGGCTTTTTACGCCAAGTTCCCGGAGGATCTGTGCGCCGAGATAATACTCCCGTTCATCTCCATGGAACCCCAGAGCGAGATTGGCTTCCAGCGTATCCATGCCCTGCTCCTGAAGTTCATAGGCACGCAGCTTGTTGATCAGACCGATGCCCCGGCCTTCCTGCCGCATATAGAGCAGGATACCCCGGTCTTCTTTTTCGATCTGCGTCATGGCAGCGGCCAGCTGCTGGCCGCAGTCACAACGCAAAGAGCCAAATGTATCTCCTGTCAGGCATTCCGAGTGGACGCGGCACAGAATATCCTTTCCATCGCCAATGTCACCTTTTACCAGTGCAATGTGATGCTCTCCGTTCAGGCGGCTCACAAAACCATAAGCTCTGAAGGTGCCATACTTGGTGGGCAGGTTCACTGCCGTCACCTGATCGACCAGTTTATCGTGACACTTGCGGTACTCCTGTAAATCACGGATGGTGATGAATTTGATCTGGAAACGCTCTGCCAGCTTTGCCAGTTCAGCGGTGCGCATCATCGTGCCATCCTCCCGCATGATCTCGCAGCACAGGCCGCATTCTTTCAGCCCTGCCAGACGGCACAGGTCAACGGTTGCTTCCGTGTGACCGTTGCGCTCCAACACACCGTTCTTTTTTGCCAGAAGGGGGAACATATGGCCCGGTCTGCGGAAATCTTCTGCTTTTGCGTGATCGTCCACACAAGCCATCGCCGTAATGGAACGCTCTGCGGCAGAAATGCCCGTAGAAGTAGAAACGTGGTCGATGGACACCGTAAATGCCGTTTCATGTTGTCGGTGTTATGCTGCACCATCTGCGGAAATTGCAGCTTCTGGACGAAAGCTTCGGACATCGGCATACAGATCAGACCTTTGCCGTGGGTCGCCATAAAGTTGACGTTTTCGGTGGTGGCAAATTCGGCAGCACAGATGAAGTCCCCCTCGTTTTCACGGTCGGGTCATCCGTTACCAGAATGATTTTTCCTTGCTTCAGGTCTTGCAAAGCTTCGGGAATGGTATTGAAGTTCATCGTAAACTCTCCTTAAAAGCCGCAGCGCAGCAGCATTTCTTTTGTGAGCGTGTTTTGCTTCGGTGTTTCTGATGGAAGCAGCCTCTCGATATATTTTCCAACAACATCGGTTTCCAAATTGACAAAATCCCCTTTGTGCCGTTGGTTCAGGTTCGTCTGACGGACGGTGTGCGGTATCGTGGACACGGAAAAGCCCGTAGGTTCCACCGCAGCCACGGTCAGGCTGATACCGTCTATTGTGATAGAGCCTTTTTCAACGACATAGCGAAGGATCGCAGAATCTGCATGAATGGTGTACCAGATAGCCGTATCGTCTTTTCGGATATTAGCAATGCGTCCGACGCCATCCACATGGCCTGCTACGATGTGTCCGCCAAAACGTCCGTTGGCCGGCATGGCACGTTCCAGATTGACAGCACTTCCAACGGTGAGCTGTGCAAGTGCAGAGCGGTTCAAGGTCTCGTGCATGACATCCGCAGCAAAGCTATCCGGGAAGAGCTGCCTGACGGTCAGGCAGATGCCGTTGACGGCGATGCTGTCGCCGATCCTGGTTCCTTCCAGAACCGTTTTTGCACGAACAGTCAGTACGGCGGAATGCTGTCCCCGATTGATGGACTTTATTGTTCCGACTTCTTCCACGATTCCGGTAAACATGGGTACTCCACCTCACTTTCGATCAGGAAATCTTTGCCAAGCTGTTCCAATCGGCTGTTCTTCAGGCGGAATGCAGCATCCGGAAGCGGGACACCTGCACCCTCAATGGGTGCTTTGGCATCCCTTCCTCCGAACAGCTTCGGGGCAATGTAAGCCTGTACCTGCTGCACGATGCCACTTTCCAGTGCAGACCAGTTCAAGGTTCCGCCGCCTTCCAGCAGAATGCTGTCGATCTGCTCCTGCCCCAGCTGTTCCATCAGTGCAGAAGATTCACATGACCGCAATGCGCTTCCAGACAAAGGACCCGGCACCCGGCCTGTTGATATGCCGCCTGCTTCTCCGGGTCGCCGCAGCAGGTCGCAAGAATGGTCGGAACCTGTTTGGCGGTCATGACCACCTGTGATTGCAGCGGTGTCCGCAAATGTGTATCACAGATGATCCGGACGGGATCACGGCCACCCTCTATCCGGCAGGTCAGCAGCGGGTCATCTGCTAGGATGGTTCCGACTCCCACCATAATGCCGCGGAATCGGTGTCGCTGCCGTTGAACATGATTCCGGGCAATTTCCCCGGTGATCCATTTGGAAGCGCCTGTGTATGTGGCGATTTTTCCGTCCATCGTCATGGCGTATTTCATGGAAACGAAGGGGCGTTTTGTGGTGATATAGTGGAAGAACACCTTGTTCAGCGCATCGCATTCCTCTTGCAGAACATTTTCGGTCACATCTATGCCGTGTGCGCGCAGGATTGCAATTCCTTTTCCAGCCACCAGCGGATTCGGGTCAGCAGAACCCACGACCACCCGGTGAATGCCCGCGTCCAGAATCGCATCCACGCAGGGCGGCTGCTTTCCGTAATGGCAGCACGGCTCCAATGTCACATACAGGGTCGCTCCCTGCGGATCTTCGGTGCAGGATGCCAGCGCATTGCGCTCCGCATGAGCCTGACCGTATCTCTGGTGCCAGCCCTGTCCGATGATCCTGCCCTCTTTTACGACCACGGCACCCACCATCGGTTGGGAGATGTCCATCCGCAACCCTTTTTGCAAGCTGCAAAGCCAGACGCATATACTCTTTGTCGTTCATCGTGTCGCCTCCAAAAGAAAAAGCCCTGAACAAAACCGTTCAGGGCAAGCCGAAAAGACACAAGGAACCCTTATGCAAAAAAGAAAGCTCCAGAATGCAAACGCATCCCAGAGCAGCCTCCACAAGCGCAGAACCGTGCGGGCTCTGCGCTTGGTATCTTCTTTCATCCAGACTGTACTGTCGGCTTCGGAGTTTCACCGAATCATGCCTTACGGCTCGTGGCTGTACCACCGGTAGGGAATCACACCCTGCCTGAAGATTTCTGATTCAATTACAGCGGCATTATAGCACGGCTCCTTTCGGATTGCAAGGGCATTCTGCAAACCGGGACGAAACCGGGATGAAGCGAATCGCTACAACAATAAAATCACATCGTCCGTAGGACAATGTGAACGGAGAATCCAAAGGGGCGCGGGTCGCCAGTGGCAACCTCAAAATGCGTTGCATTTTGAAGCGCTTGACCGAGCGACAGGCGAGAGCAGCGCCCTTTGGCACACGACTTTGCTTGCAAAGTCTATTCCGAACAAGACGGTACGAACGGGAGGTGCTGGAAATGGCAGCAGAAAAGATCAAGGTCTACACATGAAGGTAGATACCACTGCCATTGAGCAGGAGATCGCCGCCTATGAGAAGCAGCTGCGGCAGCACTACTCCACAAAATCCCGGCTTATGGAGGAGATCGACAGCCTTGACCCGGACGACCGGCACTTTATCGCCCGAAAATCCGACCTTGACGACCGCCTTTATAAGATGTACGATAAAATCGAAGAGGTGGAAAATGGACTGATGGATGTCCGGGCAAAGAAGCAGGCCATTGAAGCTGACAAAATCACAGGTGACAACATCTATAAGATCCTGATTTGCTTTGACAAGCTTTATGCCACCATGACCGAGGCGGAACGCCGCAGACTGGTGGAGATTTTGATCGACGAGGTGCAGATCTACCGGAACGCCAGCCTAATGGACAGTGGCTGAAGTCCGTCCGGTTCAAGCTGCCCATCATCGACCATGACCTTGAATTGAGTTTGGACAATCAGGATCGTGTCGAGGTCGTGTGTTCGATGGTTAGATTCAAAAAGCATTGATCTAATGTGAAGTAGGGTGAACCGTTTTATGGATTCTGTTACACAGCGTATAAAAATGATCCGGCAATATGAAGGAAAATAAGAAGGCCTGTGCGGTCTGGTGAAAAATAACAACACAAATAGTACAGAGAAAAGGAGCATCTACCCATGAACGCAAATATCAATTATGATGAGATCCCGGATACCCAGTGCCGTGCAGGAGGACCTGCTTGCGGCGCTGAGCAGCCAGCATGTGACCGTGCACACGAATGAGGAGCCGGACTTCGACTACATGGAAAACGGGGATGTGGCTTTTGTGGTCAAGAACCCGCACAATGATGAGAATTTGCTCATTGAACTGGGCGGTGAGTTCTCGCTCTTCTTCGGCCTGTGGCATGGGCAGTACAAGGCCGTGGAGTACGACTACGACCGCATGAAGAAGGACATTGCAGCCATTCTGGCGGGCAATGCCGGTGCGCTGAGCCTGTATGCCGACGGCAGGTGGCAGGGCAGCGCTCTCTGCCCGGAGAAGGTGTCTGCCGATGCGACATGGAAAAGCTGCTGGAACGCTGCTGGCAAAAGCAGGAGCCGAAGGAAAAACTGCTGGCACAGGGCGGCAGGGTGGAACTGCTTTATTGGGACCCGGCGGAAAATAAGAGCTTTATGATTCCGGCAAAGAACTGAAGTATAACAAAGACACACCACAACGGTGTGTCCTTTTTGTTATACGATATGAAGCTTAGACCTTCTCGATGGTGATGCTCCAATCAGCGGTCATGGCCTCGTCCGGCTCCAGCACTTCGTGCTTGCCTTCCTCATTGACGCTGTTGGCCCAGCCGTTCCAGGGCTCCATGCACACAAAGCTCTCGGCATCCTGCTGCCACAGCACAGCGTGGTCGAAGCTGTCGTCGGCATCCACAGTCACCTTGTGGCCGCTGCCGCTGTCGGTGAGGGTCATGGGAAACTGCACGCCGGTCAGCAGGCGCACGCTGTTATCGGCACCTTCCTTGCGGGTGAGGGTGATCTTTTCCGGGGCAGCGGGCTGCTCGCCCTTGGCGCTCTCGGAACAGGTGGCGCACTTGATATCGAAGTCCACATTCTCCAGCTTGGAAGCCTTGAAGTAGGGGTGGAAGCCGAAGCTGAAGGGCATGTTGGTGTCGCCCTCGTTGATCACGGTCATGTTGATGGCGGCAGTGTTGCCCTCAAGGTTATAGTTCATCAGCACGGTGAAATCGAAGGGATAGAGGAACTTGGTCAGCGGGGTGGACTCCAAAATCAGGGTCACGCCGTCCGGGCCGACGCTTTCCACATCCCATGCGCACAGGTCGCAAAGCCGTGGTTCTCCATGGGGTATGCCTTGCCGTCAAAGATGTGCACGCCGTTATCCGGCAGGCCGCAGTTGGGGAACAGCACCGGCACGCCGAAGCGGGGGCGGTTGCACTCGGAAAAATTGGGGTGGCGGGTCCAGATGTACTCCTCGCCGTTCAGGGAGAAGCCGGTGATCATGCCGCCGCGCTCCGGGGTGATGACCAGCTCGGTCTTTGCCTCAGCATCGGTGATAACGTACTGCTCATAGCAGGCACCGTTTTCGGTGACATAACGGGTGGTGATCTGATTCATAGTTCAGTCCTCCTTATGTTTCTGGTTCTGTGCCAGTTTTTCAAAATAATAATCAATGCCATAGCGAATGAGATATTTTATGACCCTTGCAATAACGGCCACGATAGCGGCAAAAATGCCGCCGTAAAGCAGAAACGCATAGATCATCATGCGAGTGGTCATAGCCATAAAAACACTTCCCTTCCGTTTTCATGCACAAAGAGGCTGCCGTACAGCCAAAGTGCCATACAGCAGCCTCGAAACGATTACAGAACGACGCCGTCCTTGAAGATGGAGATCTCGCGGAAGCCGTGCTTCTCGGCCTTGGTCTGCTCACCGCTTGCAACGCGGATGACCAGATCCAGCAGGTCCTTTGCAGCCTCGTCGATGGTCTTTTCGCCATCGGCGATCACGCCGGTGTTGAAGTCGATCCAGCCGGATTTCTTCTGGGCCAGCGGGGTGTTGGTGGAGATCTTCAGGGTGGGAGCCGGGGCTGAGAACGGAGTACCGCGGCCGGTGGAGAACAGGATCAGGTGTGCGCCTGCGGCGGTCATGGCCGTGGCAGAAACCAGATCGTTGCCGGGGCCGTACAGCATGTTCAGGCCCTTGGTGACAACGGGATCACCGTAGCCGATCACGTCCATGATGGGGGCGGTGCCGCCCTTCTGCACGCAGCCGCAGCTCTTGTCTTCCAGCGTGGTGATACCGCCCTGTTTGTTGCCCGGAGAGGGGTTATCGTAGACCACCTCGTTGTGGCTGATGAAGTAATCCTTGAAGCCGTTGATCATGTGCTCAGCCTTGACAAAGACGTCATGGTTGATGCAGCGATCCATCAGGAAGCCCTCGGCACCGAACATCTCGGGTACCTCGGTCAGAACGGTGGAACCGCCGCGCTGGCCCATCATGTCGGAGAAGCGGCCGATGGTGGGGTTGGCGGTGATGCCGGACAGGCCGTCCGAGCCGCCGCACTTCATGCCCACCACCAGATCGGACACGGGGATAGGCTCACGCTTGAACTGCCCGGCATAGGTAGCCAGCTCCTTGAGGATATCGCGGCAGCGGTGAACTCGTCGTCCACCTCCTGACAGGTGAGGAACTTCACACGGTCGTGGTCGTACTCGCCCAGCTCTTCCACGAACTGATCGTGCTGCAGGTTCTCGCAGCCCAGATGCAGCACCAGAACGGCGGCAGCATTGGGGTGGCGCACCAGCGCAGCCAGCAGCTTGCGGGTCTGTGCATGGTCGTGGCCGGTCTGGCTGCAGCCGAAGGGATGGGTGAAGGTGTACAGACCCTCGATGGAGCCGGTGACCAGATCCTGATTGTCGGCAACGATCTTCTTGCGATGTCGTTGACGCAGCCCACGGTGGGGATGATCCAGATCTCATTGCGGATGGCGGCACGGCCGTCCTTGCGGCGGAAGCCCATAAAGGTCTCCGGCTCGACCTTGGGCAGGGGAGCCAGATCCGGGGCGGGGTTGTAGCTGTACTCTACCTCACCGGACAGGTTGGTGTGCACGTTGTGGGTGTGCATCCAGCTGCCGGGAGCGGCATCTGCGGTGGCGTGGCCGATGGGGAAGCCGTACTTGATCACGTTCTCACCGTTCTTGATGGGCTTCACGGCCATCTTGTGGCCCTGCGGAATGTCCTCCAGAGCAGTCACAGAAAGACCGTCCACTTCCACCAGCGTGCCCTTGGCAATGGGGTGCAGGGCAACGACCACGTTGTCGATGGGGCTGATATGAATTCCTGCGGCATAGTAGTTCTCCTTATCGTATCGCATAAAAGGGAATGAACCTCTCCGTCATCGCCATGCGATGCCACCTCTCCCGAAGGGCGAGGTCTTTGCGATGAAACTTTACGTTTCCACGTTTCCGCAAAAGCTCCCCCCCTCGGGGGAGCTGGACGCGAAGCGGACTGAGAGGGTTCACACCTCAAAGCAATGTTTCTTTTAAACGATCAGGCTTACAGGCAGCTCTTGTAAGCAGCCTCGGCACCCTGAGTGCGGATCATTTCCAGATCAGCCAGAACAGCGGCCTCGAGACCCTCGATCTTGGTCAGATCCTGATCCCACATCTGGGTGTTGGTCAGCACGGCGTTCACCAGCTGAGCAGCGGTGTCGTCCTTGTGTGCATAGTAGAAGTCCAGAGCCCATGCGTCATCCTGGATCTTGTAGGTGTTGCCGGCAGGGCGCTTGCAGATCAGCCGTCGGCGGTGCGCTCCTGAATGTCGCTCGAATAGAAGGCAATGTAGGCTGCCAGAGACATGGTCAGGCACTTGGGCAGCTGCTTCTGCTCCTCGATGTAAGCCAGGAAGGAAGGCATGTTGCGGGCCTTCCACTTGGAGGTGGAGTTCAGGGAGATGCTCATCAGCTCGTGGTTGACGAAGGGGTTGTTGAAGCGGTCCTCAACAGCGGAAGCAAACTCTTCCAGATCCTTCTTGTCCAGCGGCAGGGTGGGGATGATCTCCTCGTGCAGCATCTTGTTCATGAAGCCGCGGATGGTGTCGTTGTGCATGCAGTCACGCACAATGTCGAAGCCGGCCAGATATGCGCCCAGAACGAAGCCGGTGTGTGCACCGTTCAGGATGCGGACCTTGCGCTTCTTGTAGGGGGTAACATCGGGCACGACCATGACGTTCACGCCGGCCTTCTTGAACGGCAGCTTGTCCTCCAGCTCAGCGGGGCCTTCGATGACCCACACGCCGAACACTTCGCCCACGTCCAGAGCGGCATCATGGTAGCCGTTGGCCTCTTCCATGGCAGCCAGTTCCTTGGGATCGCGGATGCGGCCCGGAACGATGCGGTCCACCAGAGTGGAGCAGAAGGTGTTTGCGTTGTTCATCCAGTCGATGAATGCAGGCTCCAGATTCCAATCCTTGGCGTAGTTGTTGCAGCACTTCTGCAGCTCCTTGCCGTTGTTGTCGATCAGTTCGCAGGACAGGATGGCCAGACCCTTGTCAGCAGCGCCGTTGAATGCCTTGTAGCGCTCGAACAGCACGCGGGTCAGCTTTGCGGGGAAGCTGTTGGGAGGAACCTGATCGAACTGGCTGTCGCCCTGCGTGTAGGCGATGCCGGCTTCAGTGGTGTTGGAAACGATGGTCTCGAGATCCTCAGAGCGTGCCAGCTCCAGCACTTCGTCCCACTTGCCGTCGATGTAGGGGCACACACAGTCGGACACGCAGGAGATCACGCGCTTTGCATCCACCTTCTGGCCGTTTTCACTGCCGCGCAGGTACAGGGTGTACAGGCCTTCCTGCTCGTTGATCCAGTCTGCCATCTGGGGGAAGTTGCTGATGGGCTGCACCAGCTTGACCTTGCCGTTGTAGCCGGCCTTCTCGTTTGCGATGTCATAGAAGTAATCCACGAAAGCACGCAGGAAGTTGCCCTCGCCAAACTGCATGACCTTGACGGTGCATCCTTCAGGATGTAGCGTTATAGCCGGTGCCTTCCAGAACCTTGTAGTTCAAAGTTTCCATCTTGTTGATCTCCTTTATAAACTTGCTTTGCTTATCAGAGAGCCTCTTTGTCTGCCCTCTGCTCCTTACCCTATTTTATGCTGTTGTATACAAATAAGTCAAGAGCTTTGTGCAATATTTTTAGCCTTAAGGTGACGATTTGGGGCATTTCCAGCGAAAAGCACAATTGTGTGCTAGAAAATTTGTCACTTTTTCAGTTGTATACATGCGTGTTTTCCGTTATACTAAAGGTAAGACAAACCTGCCCGTGCAGGCGGGCGTCCCGTTGTACACAAGGTTTGACGGATTTTTAACAAAAACCATCAGAGAAAAGGAGTTATCGACCCATGAAAGCATTTATGGATAAGGAATTCATGCTCCAGTCTCCCACTGCTCAGCATCTGTACCACGACTACGCTGCGGATATGCCTATCTGCGACTACCACTGCCACATCCCTCCCCGTGAGATCTACGAGAACCGCCGCTTTGAGAACATCGCTCAGGTATGGCTGGGCGGCCGCAACCCGGACGGCAGCTACTTCGGCGATCATTATAAGTGGCGCGTGATGCGTTCCAACGGTGTGCCCGAGGAGTACATTACCGGTGATAAGCCCGACCGCGAGCGCTTCCAGAAGTTTGCAGAGGCTCTGCCCATGGCCATCGGCAACCCGATGTACCACTGGACCAACCTCGAGCTGCATGTGTTCTTTGGCTACGAGGGCGTGCTGAACGGCGACACCGCTGAGGAAGTGTGGAACCTGTGCAACGACAAGCTGCAGCACGATCCCAAGCTGACCGTCCGCGGCCTGATCGAGCAGTCCAACGTGGCCTTCATCGGCACCACCGATGACCCCATCGATGATCTGTACTGGCACAAGAAGATCAAGGAAGACTCCACCATCAAGTTCACCGTGGCTCCTTCCTTCCGCCCCGATAAGGCCATCAACATCAACAAGCCCGGCTTTGCAGAGTACATGGGCAAGCTGGCCGCTGTTGTGGGCAAGGAAAAGCTGGCCTGCATCGACTGCGTCACCGATGCCCTGACCAAGCGCATCGAGTTCTTTGCCGAGATGGGCTGCCGCGCTTCGGACCACGGTCTGGATTACATCCCCTACCGTGAGGCCACCAAGGAAGAGGTCAACGCCATCTATCAGAAGGTGATGGCCGGCGAGACCTGCACCACCGAAGAGGCTGAGAAGTACCAGACCTACATCCTGATCCATCTGGGCAAGCAGTATCACCGTCTGGGCATCGCCATGCAGATCCACTACAACTGCCTGCGCGGCGTGAACCGCAAGATGAACGCTCTGCTGGGACCCGACACCGGCTATGATATGATCAACACCGCTACCTGCGGTGGCGAGATCGCAAGCCTGCTGAGCGCCCTGAACGACACCGACGAGTGCCCCAAGACCATCATCTACAGCCTGAACCCCGCCGACGACGCACAGATCGGCACCATTCTGGGCTGCTTCCAGAACAGCGAGGTGCCGGGCAAGATCCAGCACGGATCCGCATGGTGGTTCAATGACCACAAGATCGGCATGGAAGAGCAGATGACCCGTCTGGCAAGCCTGGGCCTGCTGGGCAACTTCGTTGGCATGCTGACCGACAGCCGCAGCTTCCTGAGCTACACCCGTCATGACTACTTCCGCCGCATCCTGTGCAACATCATCGGCCAGTGGGTCGAGGATGGCGAGTATCCCAACGACGAGAAGGCTCTGGAGAAGATCGTCAAGGGCATCTGCTTCGACAACGCAAAGCGCTACTTCAACCTGTAAGAGAAGCGCCTGAACCTGAATAAGGCATAACACAAAGCCCCCGGAACGGTGTGAAACGTTCCGGGGGCTTTTGCTGTAAGCAGATAATGTTTACTTTACAAGGCCGCGCAGCACAACGCGGGCAGTGGAAACATCGGAACCGAGCAGGGTGTCGTAGGCATTCAGGATGTCGCGGATGGCCTGCAGGTTGTCCTTGGTCAGGGTGTAGGTCTTGGTGGAGCCGTCTTTGCCGGTAAAGGTGGCGGTGACGCTCTTGGCGGCAAGCCACTCGTTCAGCCAGCTGGTGCTGTCGTCCATGTCGAACAGCTCATAGGCGAACCATGCCTTGAGGTCGTTGTCGTAGCCGCCGATGAACTCTTCATCACAGGTGAAGTCGTAGTAGTTATCCTCGGTTTCTACCCGAACAGATTTCATGTCCAGCTTTTTATTGCCGAAGTAGGTCATGCCCAGACTGAGATACACGGTGGGATCATCGTTGGTAACGAACAGGTAGGGGTACAGACCGCAGGAGGCCTTTTCCATGCTGGCCTCCTCGTAGGGAGAATCGATCTGCCAGCCCTCGGCCTCGCTGTCATAGGTGACAGTGAGCTTGGACAGGGCAGAGCGCAGCTGCGCCTCCGAGACCGAATTTACGGCAGAAAGCGAGGCGGAGGCAGAGACGTCTGCGGGGCTGACGGCCAAAGCGGAGACACTGCAGGTGAGCAGTGCGGCAGTGCACAGGACGGCAAGGATGCGCTTGAAGGATCCTGTCGATTTCATGAGAAGCTCCTTTCGATCTGACAAAATGGAATGTGCTCTCTTAAAGTATATCAGATTTTGTCCGTAGAAACAAGAAAAATCGTGAAATGCTTTTTCGCATCGAAATGACAGGAAGAACCGGAAATTATACCTGATGGGCTTCCAGCCAGTCGGTCATCTGCTGGGCAATGCCTTGATGCTGCCTTCCTCAAAGGGGACTTTCAGCCCGGCGGTCTCCAGCAGCTCGGTGTAGCTGGCCATGCCTGCACGGCGCACAAGGCGTAGGTAGCGCTCCCATGCGTCCTTGTGGTCGGTCAGGCTCAGCAGGAAGAACTGCAGTGCGGCCATGGTAGACAGGCAGTAGTCGATATAGTAGAAGGGGCACTCATAAATGTGCAGCTGGCGCTGCCAGCCTGCGCCCCGGCCATAGAAGGGCAGATTGTCAAAATCGATCCACGGGCGGTACTTCTTTTCCAGCTTGAGCCACTCGGCATTGCGTTCATCGGGGGTCAGATCCGGGTTCTGGTACATGATGTGCTGGAACTCGTCCACTTCGCATCCGTAAGCAAGGAACACAAAACTGTCCTCAGCGTGGAGCAGGGCGTATTTGTCGGTATCCCGGCCGAAGAGCAGATGATGCCACGGTGCAGTCAGGAACTCCATGGCCATGGAGTGGATCTCGGCGCTCTCCATGCCGGGGCATTCCAGATCGGCGGGCACTTCGGGATCACGCTCGGCCACATAGCCCTCAAAGGCATGGCCGCACTCGTGGGTCAGCACGTCCACATCGCCGGAGGTGTTGTTCCAGTTGGCAAAAATGAAGGGGGCCTTGTAGCTGGGCAGGCTGGTCATATAGCCGCCGGACATCTTGCCGGGGCGGCTCTCCACATCGAACAGCTCGTTGTCCTGCATAAAGTCGATGAACTCGGCGGTTTCCGGGCTAAGCTCATGGTACATGGTGCGGGCGGCATCCATACGGGCTTTGTAGCCGGGAATGGGCTTGGGATTGCCGTCCTTGAACATGATGGGCAGATCGGTGAAGGTGGGGCGGGCAATGCCGGTGCGCTTTGCACGCAGGGCCATCACCTTTTGCAGCTGGGGCACCACATCGTTTGCCACCTGATCGCGGAATTTCCGGATCTCCTCCGGGCCGTAGCCGATGCGGTTCATGCGCACATAGGAAAGCTCACTGTAGTCGTGATAGCCCATCACCCGGGCCTGTGCATTCAGGTTCTTCACGATCTCGCCGTACAGCTCGTCCAGCTCGGCACGATGGGCGTCAAAGTAACCGGCCTCGGCCTCGTAGGCGGCGCGGCGCACGGCAGGGTCCAGATCCTCCTTGTAAGGGCCCAGCTGCGGGATGGTGAGCTGTTTGCCGTTCAGCTCCACCAGTGCGCCGCCGTAGATCTGCTGGTAGCGGCTCACCAGAGCATTGAACTGCTGCTGCAGCTCCACGGTGCGGTCATCCATGCCCAGAACGGCATTCTTCATACCGGCCACACAGGTGGTGCCGAACTTCGCGGTCAGGACATCCACATGCGGGTTCGCAAGAAAAGCGCGGCTGATCTCCACGCTGGCGTTGGTCACGGCGGGGCCGTTGGCATCAAAGAAGTCCTGCTCAGCCTTCCAGTATTCATCGCGGGTGTCGCAGGTGTAGTGGATGTTGGCAAGGTTCGCGGCGGTGTTGTACTCTGCAAAGGCTTCGCTCTGCTCATAGTAGAGCCGGACAAGGGCATCGCCGTCCGGTGCGGCAGCGGCCTTTGCGGCCAGCTCTTTGCACCGGGCCAGCAGGGCACCGATGTCCGGGCGGGTATAGGTCATTTCGTTGAATTTCATCGGGAAACATTCCTTTCCGGGAGAAGACTCCATATTTAAGGTTAAACCCATCTTACCACGTTATGCGGCAAATGAAAAGGGGACACAGGCCAAAACCCGGCAGATGCTATGCACAACTGCTAAAAATTGGTACTGTGTTTTAGCAAAGTTATCCATTGATATGGTTGCAAGGCCGCAAAAAAAAGACTATAATAAAGCCATCAACAGAGTAAGACCATGTGCGTTAAGTGCCGCATCAACGGGGAGTTGTGCTGTGGACGAAGGTGTACCCGCGGTGCATGGTCTGCATCCCGCTGCTGCATGGACTTGGGTGCAGGCGAGACGGCTTGCGTCCCGCCCGGAAGTGAAAGTTGTTGGATTCACGCCCTCCTTTGTGCGGTTTGTCACAGGGAGGGCGTTTTTGTTTGTGCAGACCGCCCGCCCGGTATTCCTTTTGCAAGGAGGACAGTTGATATGAACAACTCGAAAAATTCCGTCCGCACGCTCACCATGCTGGCCTTGCTGGTGGCAATGAGCATCGTGTTCAGCCGGGTGCTGAGCATCTCCACCGGCTTTGTGCGGTTCAATCTGGGCAGCCTGCCGGTGCTGCTGGCAGCGCTGCTGTTCGGCCCCGGTGCCGGCTTTGCCGTGGGCGCCGTGGCCGATATGATCGGCGGCGTGCTGGCAGCTACGCCATCAACCGCTCATCACGCTGAGCGCGGGTGCCATTGGTCTGGTGGCGGGGCTTGCATGGCAGAAGCTGCCCGGGCTGCGCACCGGCCTGCGGCTGCAGATCAGCGTGCTGCTGGGACACTTTGTGGGTTCCATGGTCATCACCTCGCTGGCACTGCGCATCTTCTACGGCTACCCGTGGGCAACGCTGGCAGTGCGCATCCCCAATGCACTGATCCTGGCTGCGGTGAACACTGTGCTGCTGCGCATCCTGCTGGAGAACCGTACCCTGATGAAGATGGTGAAAAAGTAAAAAGAGGCATTACAATGAATTACGAACAGGCAATGGAATACATCCATGCGGTCCAGTGGGCCGGCCACAAGCCCGGCCTGACGCGCACCCGCACCCTGCTGGCCGCACTGGGCGACCCGCACAAACAGCTCAGATTCGTGCATGTTGCAGGCACCAACGGCAAGGGCAGCACCGCCGCCATGATGGCGTCCTGCCTGCAGGCCGCGGGCTATCGGGTGGGCCTGTACACCTCGCCCTTCATCAACCGCTTCAACGAGCGCATCCAGATCAACGGCGTGCAGATCCCGGACGAAGAGCTGGTGAAACTGGTGGAGCAGGTAAAGCCCGCCGCCGATGCCATGGAAGATGTGCCCACCGAGTTTGAGATCATCACGGCGCTGGGGATGCTCTATTTTGCCCAGCAGAAATGTGAGATCGTGGTGCTGGAGGTGGGCCTTGGCGGCACGCTGGATTCCACCAATGTCATTGATGCCCCGGAATGCGCAGTCATCACGGCACTGGGTATGGATCATGTGAAGGAGCTTGGCCCCACTCTTGCGGACATTGCCGCCGCCAAGGCGGGGATCATCAAGGAAGGCTGCCCGGTGGTGAGCTACGGCGGCGTGCCGGAGGCAGATATTGTTATCCGCCGCGTCTGTGCTGAAAAGCATGCCGAGCTGACTGAGGTGGATTTCAGCAGGCTGAAATACGAGGGCGGCAGCCTTGACGCAGTGGAGTTCGACTTTGACGGCCTGACGGATGTGCACCTGCCCTGATCGGCAGCTACCAGCCGCGAAATGCGGCGCTGGCTATCACGGCTCTGCGGGTGATGCGCACCCATGGCTGGAACATTCCGGAAAGCGCCATCCGCACAGGTTTGGAAACGGTCAGCTGGCCGGGCCGGTTCGAGCTGCTGCGGCACGCGCCCGCCTTCCTGCTGGACGGCAGCCACAACGCCCATGGAATGCGTGCCACGGTGCAGAGCCTGAGAGACCGCTTCCCCGGGCAGAAGTTCGTTTTTCTGGTCAGCATCATGGCAGACAAGGATGTGGACCAGATGCTCAGCCTGCTGGTACCGCTGGCGGTGCGGTTCGTCACGGTGGCGGCGCACACGCCGCGCGCCATGCCTGCCGAAACGCTGGCAGAACACATCCGGGCCTATGGCTGCAGGGCGGAAGCGGCAGCTTCTATTGAAGCGGGCGTGGCCCGGGCGGTGGAGCTGGGCGGCGAAGGCCCGGTGTGCGCACTGGGCACGCTGTATTTCTCTGGCGATGTGCGGAAGGCGTTTGCGGAACTTGTGAAGGCTGAAGATTTAAAATGGCTCCGCGTGCGCTGCGCCATCATCAGCGGAAAAATATTTTTATATTTGCAAATCAGGAAAATCTGCGGATTTTCTGATTTGCTTTTTTCACGGTAAGGGCCGTAACGGCTGACGGCATCTTGCTGCTGTCAGCCTGCGGCTGTCGCGCAGCGGATAAAGCGAAAGCTTGCCCGCACGGCTTGTCGCGTAAGCGACTTCAAATCGGCGGAACACAAAAATCCTTTAGCGAAGCGACTTGGATTTTTTGTATGGAGCCCAACAGCTTTGGGGTCTGAAAGGGGCGAGCAGCCCCTTTCTCGTTGCGGGGTGGGTGGAGTCCAGAGGCAG
>ENA-OQEX01000287-OQEX01000287.1-human-gut-metagenome-genome-assembly--contig:-NODE-287-length-28905-cov-2.918549_pt1 | contig 28905 bp, 34 predicted proteins | sample MGYA00242802_ERZ504649 | MGnify/ENA primary metagenome ERZ504649 (study PRJEB26092, sample SAMD00036194) | human gut metagenome | host: Homo sapiens | study: EMG produced TPA metagenomics assembly of...
AGAGCAGACCAGATAAGACCGGTCAGGAAATTTACTGCTGTCACAGCCAACATTGGTGTGATATACATCATGAATTTCCACCGGCCGATCAGTGCCAGTTCCAGATAGGTTGCTGCGTTTGCCAGTATCACTGTATAACCATGTGAGAGCACAATCTCTATCCACTGCTGATGGATCACCCGGAATGCGGAGAATACTTTTCCGATCAGAAGGTTTAATGCAGCATAAAGTGCCAGCAGTGTTACATAGCCCCAGAAGAAATACCGTCTTCCGATGACTCTCCTGAAATTGTAATAATGAAACCATGCATAGCTGAAGGCTGCGGTCCAGAGGAAAAGCAGGATTACTGTCATGACCATAAGAAAGAGTTTCTTGAAGCGTTCTTTCCGCATCATCAGACGGTAACTTCTCCACCAGAGCTGCTGATATTTGTATAAACCGTGAAAGGTATAGCCTGCCATGCAGAAAATCCTTTTTCTCAAAGGAATGCCTGCATGTATATAGGTCTGCCAGTTCATGCGGGCAGATTTGCCTTTTTCGCCGGATTTGGATGCCAGTGCCTGCGGTAGATCAGCAGAGGCTCATCTACACTGTAAGCCAGGGGAACTTCTGTAAGGACAGACAGCCATGTGGCAAAATCCTCATGGATCCCGTCTTCTTCCGGCATGGGATGCTTCAGCATCAGTTCCCTTTTTATGAGAACTGAGGAACAGGAGATCACATTCTGGCTCAGTAACTTCCGGCGGCTGACTTTCTCCGGTACATGGAGAGTATGGGCTATAGTCATGCCATCATCTTCGATGAAGGCAGATCCGGTAAATAAAAAAGAAGCTTCCGGATATTTATCCAGAAGTTTCCTCTGTTTCTGCAGTTTATCTGTTCTCCACAGGTCGTCGCTGTCAAGGAATGCGATCCACTGGCCCTTTGCCTGACGGATCCCATAATTTCTTGTAGCTGCGGCACCTGTGTTCTGTATATTTCTGAAAATCCGTATTCTTTTGTCTCTTTGTGCCAGCTTCTCCATACAGTCATATGTATTGTCACTGGAACAGTCGTCAATGATCAGCATTTCCCAGTCCTGCATTGTCTGAGCCAGCACACTCTCCACAGCTTCTTCCAGATATTTTTCGCAATTGTAAGCCGGGTGATGATCGATATAGTCGGCATAAATTCCCTTTCTTATTTTTTCATTGCTGTTGTCTGCCCTTCTTCCACTCCTTCTGTGCTCTCAGGCATAAAAAGAATCTTTACTGTAGCAAACATGATAAACAAATCATCCAGCAAATTGGCATGACTGATATACATCAAATCCATCAGAAGCTTATCATAAGGTGTTGTATTGTATTTCCCATAAACCTGCGCATATCCTGTCAGACCTGCCTTTGCCTGCAGGCGCAGGTGAAATTCCGGAATAACCTTCTCATATTCTGCTGCTATGGACGGACGTTCAGGTCTGGGACCTACAATAGTCATATCACCTTTTAATATATTCAGTAACTGCGGCAATTCATCAATCCTACATTTTCTGATAATCCTGCCTACAGGAGTGATTCTTGGATCATTCTCCCCACTGGAGAGTCTTGCCACACCATCCTTCTCTGCATTTACTTTCATGGAACGGAATTTCAGGACTCCGAATTCCTTTCCATCCTGAGTCAGTCGTATCTGGGAATAAAATACGGGTCCTTTGTCATATGCTTTGATGGCAACAGCTGTAATGATCATAATCGGTGAAAGGATAATGGGTTGCTGCACCTGCGATCACCAGATCTGCCAGACGTTTCAGGAACAGATATTCAGGCTGTGGGCTGTATCTTCCTGTGCGAAGCATAGGCAGATGGAACATATGGATCTGCTGTGCACCGCTCATGAGTACATCTCCTACTCTGGGGATCACATATACCCGTACGCGATGTTCAATACAGTACTTTAATATGATATTTCTCTCATGGCTGTGAATGCCGCTGAGAAAGACAGTTTCTATATTATTGAGTTTTTCAAGATTCTGAAGAGCTTCTGTAACCTGAAGGACTTCTGTCACTTCGAATTTGCGTTCCAGGTCATACTGATCTATAAGCTTCTCCATTCCTTCTCTTACATCGTAAATAATTACTGTCTTCTGAGGAGGAAAGCTTCTGAAATACCAGGAATGTGCCAGAAAACACCAGATAAATGACATCACAATCTGCCTGCAATAGCCATGATTCCAGGTATCAGGCTGGGAAATCCTTTTACCAGCAAAGCGATTACCAGATAACTGATGCCATCTGTAATCAGAGCAGCCAATACCTGGCTGTATATCATTTCAGAAATCCGGTTTACGGAAATTAGAAATGCATTGTATATTCTTGCAAAAAGGAAATATACAAGCATAAAAAGAGCAATCATTAAAAGATTCCCTTTTTTATAGAAGCTGTCCTGCATCTGTCCGGAATAATATCCGTACCAGCAGCAGGCAAAAGGAATCGTAAGACAGATGATATTCAGTATCTTGATCAGTCTGAGTGGAATATCATGTGTCAGCATTTTTGTTGTCTTATTTTTCTTTTTCATCTGTAAACTCCTCGTGTGTAACTTTAGAAATAATTTCCAACCCAACCTCCATATCCACGCTCCTTCCAAACATTTCTATGGAAACCCAGGCTTTTCTTTTGTGTCTGTTGATTTTTCTGATATAACCTTCCATACCCTGCAAGGGTCCTGTGAGTATCCTGACCTGATCATTCTCTATGATCTGTGGACATGGCTACCAGTTGTTCTTCTTTTCCCAGCTTCAGAAGCAGCTCTACTTCTTCCTGAGATAAGGGGATGATCTCATCTCCTGTTCCCAGAAGCCGGGTCATTCCTGTGACTTTTCTCAGGTTTTCAGCCAGCTGTTCCAGATTTTCGGCAATTAAAAAGACATACCCGGGAAAGAGGATTCTTTCCTGGATATGCCATTTGCCTTGAAATCGTTTCTTCTGTTGATAGTAGGGAATAAAGCAGCGTTTCAGTATATCGCTGCTTATGAGCCGCTGACATTGGCAGCGGATGTTCTCTTCTGTGCCTGTTCGCACCTGCATCACATACCACATTGGATATCTTACCTCCGTATTTTGGGTATGCTTCGCCATTCTGCCCGTGTTGCAAGGCAGATTTTCTTCAAGATATGTAAATCAATATCTTCAAACGCGGCAAAGCGACGATTTAAAGACTATAGACTTTTTGTCTTATCTACACGTTATTATAGCTTTATTGCCAAAAAGATGCAATAACTTTTGTCGTTTTTTTCACACAAAAGTGGCTTTATACTATCTCAGATAATATAAAACCACTCTTTATTACTTATCTGTTGGTGTTTCCGTAGGTTCTGCTGTTGGTCGTACCATCATATCGTCCAGTACGCCGATATCTGCCTCTGTCTCCTTGCTGGCCAACTTTTCTTTGTATTCCGTGCGTTCTGCACGTTCCTGGTGGTTTACCTTTACAACAAACAGAAGGCCTGCCACCAGAGCAATAACCAGTACATAGTAGAGCACTGAGGACATGAATTTATTTTTTTTATGTCTGCGTCTGCGAGATTTTCGTGACATTGAACTGTTCCTCTCTTATCAGATTATTTTGCATCTTTTGTAAAGATTGCAAGAGGTCCCATGCCTTTGAATTCGCCTTTGATCACAAGATTTGGCTGTTCAGAAGAGCCTGCTTCGTCCTCAACGATCCAGCTCATCAGATCATCCTCTGCGTCAGCAGTTTCATCTGTGTCAGCAGTCTCATCTGCGTCGTCTGCTGCCTCAGCTTCCTCTTCTTCTTTTTCCGGATATGCGAAGCTCAGTTCAGGCTCTGCAAGATAGTTAAGCTCTCCTGTAGAAGCATCTGCCTGTACAACAATGCTGTCCGGGATTGTGAATGGCTCTATCTCTGTAAGAAGCTCAGGTCGCCCTCTGCTGTATCAACATCAAAGTCTGCATCATTAGCAGTTACAAGGCTCTTCCAGTCAACACTGTCGATGTCACAGTTTACCTGTGCGTCAAGGGAACCGGACATATCATAGGAGTAATCATCTGACATCTTGATTGCCATATCTATAAGACTGCTTGCGCTGACATAGTCGTCCAGGTTGATGGTCTGTCCGTTGTCCAGTGTGACCTCTTTGTTCTCTGTATCTGTCAGATCATCGATAAATCTGTCAGAGTAAAGCCTGCTTTCTGATCTTTCAGCTTCTCTGCCGCATCAGCTACCTTTTTGTCTGCATATTTCTCAGGAGAAACCTTCTTGGTTACAACAGGAACCTTCTCGATCAGCATTACAGGTCCAAGTGAATCGAAGGTGGCTGTAACTTCGCCTGTGGCTTTGTCCAGCTTCTCAATTGCAACAAAGGCAACCTTTCCTGTTGTCGGATCGATCTGCATCAGAAGTACATCTTTCTTCTTTACATCCTTGGCAGCTTCGATGGTAAGGGTTGTTTTAATAGCTCCATTTGTTTCATATGTGATCTTATCATCTTCCTTAATAACCAAATCTACGAAAGGTGTAAGAGGCTCATACAGGGACGGATTTACCTTCTTCTCTGTGTTTGTTTAATTGTTTCTGTTGTATCTACCTTAAGGTCTTTCAGAATCTCACTCATGTTTACCTTGGTATTATCATCATTTACTTTTGTTACTACCTCTGCAACTTTTTTATCCTTGTAGGCACCTGTATCAACATCTTTTACGATCAGCTGCTGGTTGTTTGACAGATTTCCCTCAACTACCTTTGGAGCTTCCGGAATGATCTGTCCGATACTTGGGGCTGCATATACATTGGCAGATGCTGCAATTGTCATTGCTGCAAGTAAAATGCTGAAATATTTTCTTTTCATAAGAATGCCTTCCTTTCTGTCTTCTTCTGGCTCTATTCTTATTAATTTACGGTTACTTTATAACAAGGCGGTTGAAAAACAGCAGCCTGTCATACTTTTTCATAAAATAAACGGATGATCAGTTCCCGGAGTGCATCTTCATCCACATGGAACTCATCATGAAGGTCTCCCTCCTGGTCTGTTCCCGGAAGCTGCTCGATACTGTCCTCTGTGAACTCTGCTTTCTTAAGAGTCTTCACAAGTCCCAGATACTGGTTGCGTGTCACACTTGTCTGGATATAATCGTCCATCACCTCGAGGGAATCCCATGATTTCTCAAGATCATTCTCATCCATGGACTGCATCTTCTCAACATAGGCTGTGAGATAGGCTTTCTGTCTCTGCATACGGCCCTCATTGCTGAAGGACTCCTCTGTATTCCTGTACTGAAGGAAATCCTTTATGTTGCTGTCATCCAGGGTAACCTGTACACCCTCTGCCATCTCCGGATATTTCTCCTGAAGATCGTTGTTTGGCACTGTAAGCGTGATCCCGCCTGCCAGCTCATTGATATAGGGCATGGAATCCTGGTTTGTCACTACATAGCGCTTCACAGGGATATCCCCAAGGAGAAGTGATACTGCCTCGCAGAGACTCTCACAGCTTACCTTTCCCCCATCGCCATAGCTGTAGGCATATCCGATGTGCGTGGTATAGAGTCCCTTGTCATTGCCGTTCATTGTATATCTTCGGATATCAGTCATGGTATCACGGTTAATGGAGAGAATGGTCATCCTGCGGTTCTTCTCATCCATCACCACCAGAGCAATACTGTCTGCCCTGGCTTTATTTCCATACTGGGAGGAAGCTTCCAGCTTGCCTGTGGAGTCCACACCGGCATAGAGAATATTTGTGATACGGTTATTATACTGATATTCCTGACCTTTGTAAACAATATTTCTATAACTGTTGCCCACATTGTGGGTGTTCCCTGCAGTGATCTGCATAGATTTCTGCTTTGTCTGTTCCATATGGATAAAAACTGCTGCAAACAAAGCTACAGCCAGGCAGATCACCAGACTGATGATGATCTGTTTCTTATTTACAGAGTTATTTCTTCTTTTCTTTCTCATTCTTCTTAGCGCTCTTTCCATAGCCGTATCCGTAGCCATAGCCGTAACCATAACCGTAGCCATAGCCATAACCATAATGTTTCTCATAAACCGGCGCTTTGTTCAGCACTGCGCCGAGGAGACGGATACCTGCATACTGTATCTGCTGCTTCGCCTTATCAGCCTGTGCCCTGTCTGTCCTTCCGCTCTCCACAACAAGGACAGTTCCGTCGCACTGCTTGGCGATCAGCAGCCCGTCGATAACCAGATTCAGCGGCGGAGTGTCTACAATCACATAATCATAAACGCTTCGCACGAATTCCATCAGCTCTGCAAATAGCGGACCTGATACCAGCTCACTTGGGTTTGGTGCCACTGCACCTGTAAAGATCATATCAAGGTATTTGTCATCTGTGCGGTAGATGATCTTCTCTTTGCTGATATTTCCGCACAGGTATTCGCTTAATCCCTTCTTCTCACCTACAATATCATATCTGTTCTGTATGGTAGAATTACGGATATCGCAGTCTATAAAGAGGATCCTCTTCTCAAGCCCTGCCATGCTCTTTGCCAGGCGGAAGGCTATAGATGATTTACCTTCATTTGCAACGGAACTTGTTACAGCTATTGTTTTAATATTGCTTCCACTTAACTGGATGTTTCCACGCAAAACATTGATGGCCTCATTTACGCGGAAAGATACATCTGATACGTGTGGATGTATTACCTCTGTCTGTCTTCCCGTATATCCGGATTCTTTTACAAGATCCTGAAACAGGGATTCAATATTGTTATCTTCTCTGTCCATCTTCTACTCTTTCTTCTCTTCGTAATAAGGAACCACGCTGAGTACCGGGATATCCAGATATCTCTTAAGGTCATCCTCTGTCTTTAATGTAGTGTCTGTCATATAACGTACGCAGATCAGTCCGCAGGCTGCGATAAGTCCCAGCAGAAGTCCGATCGCCAGATATTTTGTCAGTGCAGGAGTGATCTCATCTACTGCCTCTGCCTCTGAGTAATCGATAACTGTAGGTTCGCTGCTTCCTACCACCTGGTAAATACGGTCCAGTCCGATATTCATCAGACTGTTTGCAATATCTCTGCACAGTTCCACGTCACCGCAGGTAACTGTGATGGTAATAATATGGGAATTGTCCGGATTTGTTACACTGACCAGTTTACTGAGTCCTCTGTAGTCCAGATCCAGATCCAGTTCTTTGATAACCTGTTTGAGAACATTACGGCTCTTGATGATCTTCGCATAGTCCTCTGTAAGCTCTGAACTCAGCTGCAGATCAGAAACTGTGATCACGGATTCATTGTTTGTGATAAAAATGGACGCATCTGCCTGATAAGATGGTTTCACTCCCACCAGATAATAGACACCTGCCAGCATTGCTGTAATCAGCATGGTAAGCAGGATAATTTTCCAACGGTTGACCAGTACCCAGAAAAGTTCCAGAAGGTCTATGGTGTCTTCCTGCTGTATGATCTTCTCAGTGACCACAGGCTTTACAGGCTTTTCCTGGATATTCTTTGCCTCTTTTATCAAATTCTTGATTCTCCTTCCTTATATGATCAAACCGGAGTTACAGGCCGGTCCGTACTTTATAGATTGTAATATGATTTCTGACATTCTTCAAGTGCATTTGACAAATTTTCTCCTGTTTTCCCCATTTTTTACAATTCCGGAAGGATTTTCAATAAAAATTTTGTCTGCATATTCCTGTCCCATTTTGCTGATGACTTTTCTGTATGCTTCTCCTGTGCGGCAAATCCTGTGCCGGCTGTCGTGGCAGTCAGAACCTACGAAGTGAAGGAGATCTTCTTTCATCAGCTTTCTGCAGAATCTTTTTGTATAGAATCCGCTTTTTCCCAGAATGCTGTCTGCATTCACCTGCATATAGGCTCCCATCTGTGCAAGGTCCCTGATCACTCCCAGATCACCCCAGATATTGTCGCAGCGTTCTACATGTGCGATGATGGGGCGGTAGCCTACGATGATAAGGCTGCGGAGGCGGTCTTCTATGTAGCTGTATTCTGCATTTCCTGAGAACTCCACCAGAACATAGGCGGAATCTGCCATTGTACTGACACTTCCCTCATCCAGTATTCTGCTCATCTGCATGTTTGCATGGAATTCACAGCCCAGATATATTCTCAGTCTGTCTTCCTGAGCAAGCTCCTGATTGAATTCCTGTACGCATTTCTCCACCAGAGCGAACTGGCTGCGGATGGTGCGGATGGATGTATCAAACATCTGATCTCTGTAATGTGGGGTTGCGATAATGTTTCTAACTCCCTGTTCATATTCCATGCGGAGCAGTCTGCGGGTTTCCTCCAGGTCCTGTGCTCCGTCGTCCACTCCCGGAATCAGGTGGCAGTGAATATCAAATAAACCGTGATCTGTCATATTTCTCTTTCATCTCCCTTTATTGCAAATAACTGCAAAACATAACTGCAAAAACACCGTCCCTATATAAACTCATACAGGGACGGTGTCTGAATATCATGATTATGATCTATTATTCTTCTGTAGCTTCCTCAGCCGGTGCTTCAAGAGCTTTCATGCTCAGGCTGATCTTCTTGTCTTCGCCGTTGAAGTCAACAACTTTAGCTTCGATCTCCTGTCCGATTGACAGTACGTCTGCAGGTTTTGCAACGTGCTCTCTGGAAATCTGAGATACGTGAAGAAGTGCATCTACACCTGGTGCAAGTTCTACGAATGCGCCGAAGTCTGTCATACGTGCAACTTTACCTTTTACTACGTTTCCTACAGCGAAGTCCTCAGCTGCTGTGAGCCATGGATTTGCTTCCGGGAATTTGAGGGAAAGTGCAATCTTCTCTCCGTTGATCTCTTTGATAAGAACTTTGACTTTATCGCCAACAGTGAATACTTTCTTCGGGTTCTCTACTCTGCCCCAGGACATTTCGGAAATGTGAAGAAGTCCGTCAGCTCCGCCCAGATCGATGAATGCACCGAAATCTGTAACGTTCTTAACAGTTCCTTCAACTGTATCGCCAACATGGATTCTCTCCATTAATTCTTTCTGTTTCTCTGCTTTCTCAGCGAGAAGAAGCTGTTTACGGTTACCGATGATGCGGCGTCTTCTCGGGTTGAATTCTGTGATAACGAATTCGATCTCCTGATCTGCATATTTGGAAAGGTCTTTCTCGTATGTGTCGGAAACGAGGCTTGCAGGAATGAATACTCTTGCTTCGTCTACGTTTACACAAAGTCCGCCGTCAAGTACCTGAGTTACAGGAGCTTTTAATACTTCCTGATTCTCAAATGCTTCTTCAAGACGTTTGTTGCCTTTCTCTGCTGCCAGTCTCTTGTAAGTAAGAGTTACCTGGCCTTCTCCATCGTTTACTTTGAGAACTTTTGCTTCCATTGTGTCTCCAACGTGAACAGCATCTGTGAGTACAAGGCTTGCATCGTTAGAGTATTCGTTCTTTGTGATAATACCGTCTGCTTTATAACCGATATTCAGAATAATCTCATCTTCTTTAACATCGATGACAGTACCCTGTACAATCTCTCCATTTCTGATAGTCTTTACGGAATCTTCCAGCATTTGTTCAAAACTTAATTCTGACATGTTCTTGAACCTCCTCAATAATTTTGTTTGGGGTGGAAGCCCCTGCTGTAATACCTACATAACTACTGCATTGGAACATTTCAGAATCCAAGTCTACAGGTGTTTGTATATAGTAAGTATTTCCACATTCCTTTTTACATATTTCAAACAGCTTTTGAGTATTGGAACTGTGCCGGCCGCCTACGACCAACATAGTGTCTACCTCTCCGGCTATGTTTTTTGCTTCTCTCTGCCGTTCTTCGGTAGCATTACAAATAGTGTTTAAAATATTGAGAATATTTAAAACATTATTATCATACCTCTTTTTGCAAAGAATTTCAACTAAATCTTTAAATTTGTTGTAATTAAATGTCGTCTGGGACACAATGCTTATTTTTTTGCCTTTTGGGGGTACAAATGCTTCGGCTTCTTCTTTGTTTCTGATCACCGTGTACGGTCCCTGACACCAGCCGCAGATGCCCTGTACTTCGGGGTGGTCTTTGTCGCCGATGATGATGATGTGGTTTCCTGCAAGGCTTTCCTTTTCCACGATCCTGTGGATTTTCAGGACGAAGGGGCAGGTCACATCTACGTAGGAGATGTTTTTTTCTTTCAGCTTATCGTAGATGGGTTTACCTACGCCGTGAGAGCGGATGACTACTGTTCCGTTCTGCAGGGTGTCATCCGGGGAATCCAGGTCTGCTTCTGCGATAACATGGACGCCACGAGCTTCCAGATCCGCTACTACGCCTTCGTTGTGGATGATCGGGCCCAGAGTGAAAATAGGTTTCTGTTCTGTGTCTATGAGTTCGTAGACTTTGTTCACTGCACGTTTGACGCCGAAGCAGAAGCCTGCTGTTTCTGCTACTTTTACTTTCATAAAATAATCCTTCTTAAATTAATTATTTCTGCACTTTTTCCTTATATACATTAAGAATCGCATTTACAACATCATCAATTCCCATTTCTGAGGAATCTACAAGCACTGCGTCCTCTGCCTGTTTCAGAGGGGAGATTTCGCGGTTCATGTCGCGTTCGTCGCGCTCGATGATGTCTTTTCGGATCTGGTCCAGGTCGAAGGATTCTCCCTTCTGTTCATATTCCAGTGCTCTTCTTTTTGCTCTGGTGTCTGCGCTTGCTGTGAGGTAGATTTTTACTTCTGCGTTTGGAAGGATGGTTGTGCCGATATCTCTGCCGTCCATGACTACGTCGTTTTTCTCTGCCAGAGTTCTCTGAAGTTTCAGAAGATGAGCTCTGACTTTCGGGTTTGCGGAACTTTTGGATGCCATGTTTCCTACCTGTTCGGTGCGGATCATAGCATTTACGTTCTCTCCGTTGAGGATGACAATCTGTTCTCCGTTTTTGTATTCGATGGAAATGTCAGCGCCTGAACATACAGCCTCGATCTCTTCCTGCTGTCTCCGTTTAATCCTTTGTTCAGAAGATATAAGGCCATTGCCCTGTACATGGCTCCTGTATCTACATAGATAAATGATAATTCTTTTGCTACTTTCTTTGCGATGGTACTCTTACCTGCTCCTGCAGGTCCGTCGATGGCTATGTTACATCCCATTTTCGTGGTTCCTCCTGTTTCTATTATTCAAACAGATTTTCTCTGTTTTATTATTGATTGATGTTTATGAATCGGTAAATAACGTATAGCTGAATCATATCATAGATATCATCCACCTACAAGGTACTCATCATCTGCTTGTTTCAGCTTACTGTATAGCCTTACTGTGAACGGAGTGAACAGTAACGTATAGCCTGCGCTGCCAGATATGCGGTAGACCAGGCAATCTGTAAGTTATATCCACCTGTCACTGCATCCAGATCCAGTACCTCGCCTGCGAAGTAAAGACCTGAGATTTTCTTTGATTCCATTGTTCCGGGGTTGATCTCTTTGACAGAGACGCCGCCTCTGGTGATGATGGCTTCTTTGAACTCACCCATTCCTGTGATTGTGAAGGGGAAAGCTTTGATAAGGTCAATGAAGTGCTGGCGTTCTTCTCTGGAGATGTCGTGGATTTTCTTCTCTGCGGGGATTCCACCCAGTTCCAGCATTACCGGAGTCAGAGATGATGGGAAAAGTACGCCAATCACGTTCTTGAACTGTTTGTTTGGTCCTGCTTCAAATTCGCGCAGGATCCTGGCATCCAGCTGTTCTCTGGTAAGTGCCGGCTTCAGATCCAGATATGCGGACAGTTCGCCGTTTGGTGCTTTCGCCAGTTTTGCACCAATGTGGGCACTGGCGGAGAGAATCATGGGGCCTGTGACTCCGAAATGGGTGAACATCATCTCTCCGAAATCCTCATAGAGTACTTTCTTTCCATTCTTTATGGTAAGTCCTGTATTCTTAAGGGAAAGTCCCTGAAGCTTAGGGACATAGTCTTCTTTTGTCTTTAATGGCACAAGGAGGGAGCAATGTCCGTGACTTTCAGTCCCAGTTCTCTTGCGAAGCGATATCCGTCACCTGTGGAACCGGTACTCTGATAAGAGAATCCGCCAGTTGCCACGATGACTGCATCGCCTTCCATGAAGGTTCCGTCTGTAAGGATGACTCCTGTAATCTTCTCCTGCGGTATGTCAGGTGATTTTTTTCCTTTTCTGCCTTTTCCTGCATCAATCCTGATTCTGTTAATGCGGCTTCTGATTCAAGGGTATTTACGAATCTGTTACAGATTCCGTTACAGATTCCGTTACAGGTTTCTTTACAATTTCCTGTACGGCAGTATGAAGATGAATCTTTGCTCCTGCTTTCTTCAGTTCACGTTCCAATGCGCGGATGATGTCTGAGGAATGGTCAGACTGCGGAAATACGCGGTTTCCACGCTCTACCTTCAGAGAGACACCTGCTTTCTCAAAGAACTCCATTACATCCTGAGGGGTAAATGAATAGAAACTGCTGTAGAGGAACTTGGGATTGCTCATCATTGCAGGAAAGAGTTCTTCTGTGTCGCAGGCATTTGTCACATTGCATCTGCCTTTTCCTGTGATGAAGACTTTCTTTCCCAGTTTCTCGTTCTTCTCTAATATATGAACTTCATGATGGTTACGGGCTGCAAAAACCCCTGCCATCATTCCGGCGCTCCGCCGCCGATTATTATAACTTTGCTCATGGAATATTCTCCTGTATTTATTTTACCCTGCAGATTGTCTATTTCATCATGGTTCCACGTCTCCGCTTCGCTACGATCAATATAGATATGTACCACTGGCATCATATCCCCATTGGCACATTATATTCCCGGGTATCATATTCTTCCATAATAACGCAAAGGAGCCTGCTTGCGCAAGCTCCTTTTTTTCGTTTGGACATATTTAATTACTGATCAATTATACAGGATATGCTCCGTTCTTTTTGTCAGCTGCTTTCTCGTCAACTTTTGTTTTCTGAGCCTGACGGTATTTGAAGAAGTCCATAGCTACCTGTGGGAACAGTGCGTATGTTAATACGTCTTCATCCTGTTCCTTGTACTGAGCCATTTCGCTCTCAAGTTTCTCAAGCTCGTTGTCAAGAAGGTCTGCAGGACGGCATGTGATCGGTTTCTCATCGCCGATGCACTTCTTCTGTACTTCCGGATTAAACGGTTTTACAGTTGCGCCGTATTTTCCTAACAGGATATCTTTTGTTTCTTTTGTAACCATTTTGTATCTCTCGCCCATGAGTACGTTGAATACAGCCTGTGTACCAACGATCTGAGAAGACGGAGTAACAAGCGGCGGTTCACCAAGGTCTTTACGTACACGCGGAACTTCCTCGAGAACATCGTAGAATTTGTCTTCTGCGTGCTGTTCTTTCAGCTGGGAAGTCAGGTTGGAGAGCATACCGCCCGGTACCTGGTACAGTAAGTTTTGATGTTAACACCAAGGTTCTTCGGATTGAGCAGTCCGCTGTCAAGAGCTTCGTCACGGATCGGACGGAAGTAGTCAGCGATCTCGGAGAGAAGCTTCTGATCAAATCCTGTGTCGTATGGTGTATCTTTGAATGTCTCAACCATAACCTCTGTTGCAGGCTGGGATGTTCCCAGTGCAAATGGAGACATTGCTGTATCGATGATATCCACACCTGCTTCTACTGCTTTTAAGTAAGTCATGGAAGCTACACCTGAGGTGTAATGTGTATGAAGGTCGATCGGGATCTTAACTGTTTCTTTTAATGCTGTTACAAGCTCTGTAGCTTTGTTTGGAAGGAGAAGACCTGCCATATCTTTGATACAGATAGAATCAGCGCCCATATCTTCAATACGTTTTGCAATGTCTGTCCAGTATTCCAGTGTGTAAGCATCTCCTAATGTGTAGGAAAGAGCTACCTGTGCATGAGCCTTCTCTTTGTTTGCAGCGCTTACTGCTGTCTGCAGGTTACGAAGGTCATTGAGGCAGTCAAAAATACGGATGATGTCGATTCCGTTTGCAGCAGATTTCTGTACGAAGTATTCTACAACGTCATCTGCGTATGGACGGTATCCAAGGATGTTCTGTCCACGGAAAAGCATCTGAAGTTTTGTGTTCTTGAAGCCGTCACGTAATTTACGAAGTCTTTCCCATGGATCTTCATGAAGGAAACGAAGGGATGCATCGAATGTTGCACCACCCCAGCACTCTACTGCGTGATAGCCGACTTTATCAAGTTTATCTACGATCGGAAGCATCTGTTCTGTGGTCATACGTGTTGCGATCTGGGACTGATGAGCATCACGGAGAATGGTTTCCACAATTTTAACAGGTTTTTTCTCTAATTCTGCCATTATTAAATCTCCTTTATAGTTCTGTTTAATCGGATATTCGCAATCCGCTTCGCTACTTGCTCATAACCAAATAGCTGCTCCGCAGCTTATCAGAAGGAGTTGCACTCCTCCTGATACAAGCAAGATAGCTTGCTTGATTTGGTTATACTCCGAAAATAGCCATGAATGTTCCGGCTGCTACGGCTGTACCGATAACACCGGCAACGTTCGGGCCATTGCGTGCATCAGAAGGAAGTTTGTAGGATCTGCCTCTGCACCCACTTTCTGGGATACACGGGCTGCCATAGGTACTGCGGATACACCTGCGGAACCGATCAGCGGGTTGATCTTTCCATGAGTCAGTTTGCAGAGCAGTTTACCAAGCATACATCCGCCGAATGTACCGATTGCGAATGCAACAAGACCTAAAACTACGATCTTCAGAGTATCTGCGTTTAAGAATGCTTCTGCACTTGTGGAAGCACCTACGGATGTACCCAGAAGGATAACTACGATATACATCAGGCATTGGAAGCTGTTTCTGTCAGCTGTTTTACAACACCGCACTCTCTGAACAGGTTACCAAGCATGAGCATACCAACCAGCGGAGCTGTTGTAGGCAGAATCAGGCAGACAACGATTGTGATAACGATCGGGAACAGGATCTTCTCCAGTTTGGAAACCGGGCGAAGCTGATCCATTTTGATCTTACGTTCTTTCTCTGTTGTGCAGAGTTTCATGATAGGCGGCTGGATGATCGGAACCAGTGACATATAGGAATATGCTGCCACTGCGATCGGTCCCATCAGTGCAGACTGTCCAAGTTTACCTGCAAGGAAAATGGAAGTCGGGCCGTCAGCACCACCAATGATGGAGATAGCTGCCGCTGCTTTTCCGTTGAATCCAAGAAAGATTGCAAGGAAGTAAGCTGCATAGATACCAAGCTGTGCCGCAGCACCCATCAGGAAGCTGATCGGGTTTGCGATAAGCGGACCAAAGTCTGTCATGGCACCTACACCCATGAAGATCAGATGGTAAGATACTCCACTCATCAAGGATGTAGAAATAATGAAGAAGTCCACCTACACCATTGGACATATCTTCCGGATTTGCCATAATGTCCGGATAGATATTTACAAGCAGCATACCGAATGCGATAGGAACAAGCAGAAGCGGCTCGAATCCCTTCTTGATAGCAAGGTAAAGGAATACGCAGGCTACTGCGATCATCAGGTAATTGCCCCATGTCAGATTAAAGAATGCTGTCTGATGAATCAGGTTGGACAATGTTTCTGTTACATAAGACATTTGACTACCTCCCGTCTTAGTTCATTGTTGCTAAAGTATCTCCGTTTTCTACAGAGGCACCTTCTGCAACATCAATGCTTGCGATAGTACCATCCTGAGGAGCTACTACAGGGATTTCCATTTTCATGGATTCAAGAATAACTACGCTGTCTCCGGCTTTTACTGCCTGTCCAACGCTTGCTGCTACTTTGACAACTTTACCAGGTACGGAAGCAGTTACTTTCACTGCGCCGGCGCCTGCTGCAGGAGCTGCTGCTTTCGGAGCTGCTGCAGGTGCAGCCTTAGGTGCTGCTTTTGGAGCTGCTGCAGGAGCGGATACGCTTCCTGTTTCTTCAACAGTTACTTCATATGCTGTACCATTTACTGTAATTGTATAGCTTTTCATTTTAAAATCCTCCTAAATAAATGACAATTATCTTCTATTTCTTTTTACTTTACGGATGGAACGAACTACGAAGCCATCTGTTGTAGTTCCTTCTGCTGCTGCGATAGCTGCTGCGATAACAGCTACCAGCTCTCCGTCATCTGCAAGGTTCTCTTCTGCCTGTGCAGGTGCTGTCTGTGCGATGGCTGCTGCCTCTGCCTCTTTTGCAGCTTTGGCTGCTTTTGCTTCTGCTGCTTTCTTTGCTTCCGGATTCGGAATAAATCTAAACAGAGAAATCAGAAGGCTTAATAAAATCAGCATTACGAATACAGTTCCAATACCCATCAGAGTATTAAGACCTGCTCTCTGAAGAGTCTTGCCCATACCATACTGTACATCTACAGACATGGAAGTCGGTGTTCCCTGTGAGTCAAAGACATATACAAAGTTTGCTTCTGCTTTCTCAAATTTAAGAGGAACAGTAACTGTGTACTGATCATCTTTGAAAGTTACAGTAGTTTCACCATTGCTGTCCTTCTTTGCGCCAAGTTCATCCTTGGATGTCTGCCAGGACTGCATGGCACTTGTTGTAAAGTCATCTCCTGAACTCATGTAATTCTCGATTTCTTCATCTTTAAGCTGGACAATGGCATCTGTCAGTCCTTCTGCTGTAGTTACCAGTGTGGACTTAACAGTATCATCAACCTTATCTGCGGCAAATACCACAGAGGTGCTGCCAATCACCAGCGCAGCCATTACGAGAAATGTCATGAATACAGAAGTTATTTTTTGATCATTTTCATATGCGTCACCCCGCTTAGACCGTTCCATGTTTCTTAGACGGACGATCTTCTCTCTTTGTGAACAGCATCTCAAATGCACCGATTACATATTTTCTTGTGTCAGCCGGGCTGATCACAGTGTCAACATAGCCTCTTGCTGCTGCGGAAGCAACACCATTCTGAAGCTCTCTGTACTGAGCAGCTTTTTCATTCAGTTCAGCAGCATCTGCATCTGCATACATGATCTTGGCTGCCAGGGAAGCATCCATCATACCAATCTCTGCGTTATCCCATGCATATACAAGGTCTGCACCAATAGATTTGCTGTTCATTGCCACGTAAGCTGTACCGTAAGCTTTGCCGATGATCACATTTACCTTCGGAACAGTTGCATCTGCGAATGCAGCTACCAGTCACCTACGGATTTCGCCATCATCTTCTCGCTGCATAAGGTTGCCATGAAGCCTGTTGCGTTTGTAAGTGTAAGTACCGGAATATCAAAAGCGTCGCAGAATTTCACGAAATCTGCTGCTTTTCTTGCGCCTCTTGCAGAGATGCTTCCGTCAAATGTTTCTGTTTTCTTGCCTTCTGCGTCATATACTTCGCTTCTGTTTGCAACAGCACCTACTGTAGCGCCGTTTAAACGGATAAAGCCTGTAACCATGTCTTTTGCATAGTCTGCTTTTGTCTCGAAGAATTCACCGTTGTCAGCGATCTGGGAAAGTGCGATTGCTGTGTCACCTGCACAGTTTGCAAGATCTGCGCATACGCGGTTAAGATCATCTGTACACTCTGTGTAATTGTCTGTGTCTTCATTATTAGAAGGAAGAAGTGATACTAAGGAACGGATCTGCCAAGAATCTCATCCTCTGTACCAACGCCATCGATCACACCTGTCTCTTTGCTCTGGAAATCAGCTGCTGCTGTGTCGCATTTGTCTGTGTTGTTTCCTTCCAGTGCATTTGGTGTGTTGACGAACATTTTTCCTTTTTTGGATTCCATGAATGTGAAATCTGTCAGGGACGGGATAACTGCCATACCACCGCCGCATGTTCCGAAGATTGCTGTGATCTGCGGGATCACACCGGATGCCAGTGTCTGTTTCAGATAGATCTGTCCGAAAGCTTCCAGTGCGTCTGTGGCTTCCTGAAGACGGATACCTGCACAGTCAACAAGTCCGATAACCGGAGCGCCTGTTTCATGGCAAGATCATAAAGTCTTGTGATCTTCTTTGCATGCATTTCACCAACAGTACCGTTTAATACAGATGCATCCTGGCTGTATACATAAACCAGTTTGTCATCGATCACACCATATCCGGTGATAACACCGTCAGATGGTGCCTTGTTTGCAGTCATGTTGAAATCTGTGGATCTGGCTGTTACACCCTGTCCGATTTCGACAAAACTGTTTGCGTCAAGCAAGAAGTAATTCTTGTGCCTGCTAAGCTTTGTGTTGCATTACTCATTCTTGTTTGCCCTCCATCTTTATGAGAATATTTAAAAGTTAACCCAAAAATTTAGCCGATTTTAATTTTACCTTTTCCGGCAGAAAATTTCAACATTTATTTGTCATTTTCGTTAAAAATATAGCAGAAAAATTTGTCAGGTTTCTCCAAATTTTGTTTTTTTGAGCATTTCTTCCTATTTAATAGAGGGTATTACGGTTATTTTGTATTGTCCTGTATTTCACCCTCTCCTTTAAACCGGTACATCGTTTTCGAAATAACTATACCACTCGCTTGTTTGCGAATCCGATTGTACAGGTACAAAAGTCTCAGCGCAGCCCAGAGAAAAATACTATAGCCATGCCGGTTTGTCAGGTTTTTTACATGATGCAGCATGCGGTTATGAATGCTTTTCATTCAGTGCGTGGAAAACCATAGATGTTTTTTATTATATAGCACGAATTATCAATTAGATTTATGGATTATCCCGTTATATAATTAACACATCAAAGAAATTCAGGCCACAGCTAAAGCACTGAACAGTTATAGATCCAACAGAAAATTTCAGGAGGAAAGACTTAATGAAAAGCAATTACCAGCATATTTTCACACCACTCACAGTAAAAAATATGACTATCAAAAACCGTATCGTTATGATGCCTATGGGAACCAATTACGGGGAACAGAACGGCGAAATGAGTTTTCTTCACATTAATTATTATAAAGAGCGTGCCAAAGGCGGCACAGGTCTGATCATCGTAGAGAATGCAAGCGTAGATTCTCCGCAGGGTTCCAACGGAACTACTCAGCTTCGTATTGACCACGACAACTATCTGCCGCGTCTGTACAAATTCTGTGAAGAGATCCACAAATATGGTACCTGTATTGCGATCCAGATCAACCACGCAGGTGCTTCCGCTGTTTCCGCACGTACAAATATGCAGCCGGTTTCCGCATCTGATGTTCCGTCCAAAGAAGGCGGAGAGATCCCGCGTCCGTTATCAGTGGAAGAAATCCATCACATTGTAAAGAAATACGGCGAGGCTGCAAAGAGAGCCCAGGCTGCAGGTTTTGACGCAGTAGAGATCCATGCGGGACATTCCTATCTGATCAGCCAGTTCCTCTCTCCTCTTACAAACAAACGTACAGATGAGTTCGGCGGATCTGTAGAAAACAGAACACGTTTCTGCCGTATGGTCATTGAAGAAGTAAGAAAACAGGTCGGACCTTTCTTCCGATCATGCTCCGTCTCAGCGCAGATGAGCTGATGGAAGGCGGCAACACTCTTGAGGATACTCTTGAATATCTGGAATATGTTCAGGATGAAGTTGATATCTTCGATGTTTCCTGCGGTTTAAACGGTTCTATCCAGTATCAGATCGATGCCAACTACATGAAAGACGGATGGCGTTCCTATATGCCTAAAGCTGTCAGAGAGAAATTCGGCAAGCCATGTATCTCCATGGGAAATATCCGTAACCCGAAGGTTGCCGAGCAGATCCTCGCTGACGGCGATGCAGACCTGATCGGTATGGGACGTGGTCTTATCGCAGAACCTGCATGGGTGAACAAAGTAGCTACAGGCAGAGAATGTGACCTTCGCAAATGTATCTCCTGTAACATCGGATGTGCAGGAAACAGAATCGGCTTTAACCGTCCGATCCGCTGTACTGTAAACCCGGCTGTTCTGGAAGGTGATGTTTATAAGAATCAGAAAGTGAACAAAAACTGTAATGTTGTAGTAATCGGAGGCGGTACTGCCGGACTGGAAGCTGCCTGTACAGCCGCAGAAGTAGGCTGTAATACCTTCCTTCTGGAAAAGGGTGAGACTCTTGGCGGTCTTGCTTCTGTGATCTCTAAGATTCCTGCAAAGAAGCGTCTGGCTGATTTCCCGAACTATCTGATTCACAGAGCAGAGCAGCTTGAGAATCTTTATATCTTCACAAACACAGAAGGAACACCGGAAAATATCCGCAAGTTCCATCCGAACCTGATCGTAAGCTCCACAGGTTCCGCACCACTACTTCCTCCGATCAGGGGACTTCACGACCGCATTGACAAAGAAGGCAGCAAGGTTGCTTCTATCCTGGGAATGATTAATCACATCAATGACTATCCGGAAGATATGACCGGCAAGAAGGTTGTCGTTGTGGGCGGCGGCGCTGTTGGTCTTGATGTTGTGGAATTCTTTGCAGCAAGAAATGCTGAGATCTCTATTGTGGAGATGATGGATCAGATCGGACGTGACCTGGATCCTGTTACAAAGAATGACATGAAAGACCAGATGAAGAAACATCATGTGGCCCAGCTTACAAAGACAGCTCTTCAGGAAGTAAAAGACAGTTCTTTCCTTGTAAAAGATGCAGAAGGTGAACGTGAGCTTCCATTTGACTACGGATTCGTATGTCTTGGTATGAGAGCTCAGGGACAGCTTTTCGCAGAGCTTTCCGATGCTTTTGTTTCTGATGATGTTGAGATCCTGAATATCGGAGACAGCAAACGTGCAAGAAGGATCATCGACGGAACTCTGGAAGGAAGAAATATCCTTAATACACTGACCAGATGGGATACCTTCAATAAAAACCTTTACAACAAAATACTTTACAACAAAATACAAAAGGGGATATTATAATGGCTGAAAGAATTACCGGACATACTGAATTAATCGGTCTGATGGCTTACCCGATCCGTCACTCCAGCTCTCCTGCAATGCAGAATGAGGCTTTTGCAAAACTCGGGTATGACTACGCTTACCTTGCTTTCGAGGTTGGCGCAGATGAGATTGAGGATGCAGTAAAAGCAATCCGCACTCTGAAAATGAGAGGATCCAATGTTTCCATGCCAAACAAAACTCTGGTTGGAAAATACCTGGATGAGCTTTCTCCTGCTGCAGAATTATGCGGTGCAGTTAACACAATCGTAAATGACAACGGTCATCTTACAGGTCATATCACTGACGGTATCGGATTTATGTCTGCCCTGAAAGATAATGATATTGACGTGATCGGAAAGAAAATGACCATCGTCGGTGCAGGTGGTGCTGCTACTGCTATCGAAATCCAGGCTGCTTTGGATGGCGTTGCTGAGATTACAATCTTCAACCGCAAGGATGAATTCTGGGATCGTGCAGTATCCACAGTAGAGAAGATCAACACAAAGACATCCTGCCATGCAGTTCTTTATGATCTGGCAGACCTTGATAAACTGAAAGCTGAGATGGATGACAGTTTTATCTTTGTCAATGCTACAGGTGTGGGAATGAAACCACTGGAGGGACAGTCCGTTGTTCCGGACAAATCTTACTTCCGTCCTGAGCTGGTCGTTATTGATGTTCCTTACTCTCCGCTGGAGACAAAGATGCGTTCCATGGCAAAAGAGGCAGGGTGCAAGACAATGAACGGTCTGGGAATGATGTTATTCCAGGGCTCTGCTGCATTCGAGTTATGGACAGGCGAACCAATGCCTATTGAACATATGAAAGAGATTCTTCACATCTCCTATGATGACTGATACCTGACGGTATCTTCAGTAATGATATCTCATATTGTGATGCGGAAAGGTCACTTCGCTAATTTTTCTGCACATAATATTTGATATATACCGCTTTTCGGCGTACTGCAGGAGATGTACTGATATATTTACTCCGCGCAGAATGTGCATATCCTGCAGTTTGCTTTCAGGCGTGTATATAGATAATACAACATTTTTTCTGTATCATTACTGCTAGTCAGGAAATCTGCTGACATAATGGTTATGTTATGGTTATGTTACGGTTATTCTTAATATTAATATGATAAGAAGTATGAGGATAAGAAAATGAACACAGTTCAGGTAAAAAATATTGTGATCGGTGAAGGCAGACCTAAGATTTGCGTTCCGATCGTTGGAAAAACAAAAACAGACATTCTCGAAGAAGCCAAAAAGATCACTTCTCTTCCGGTTGATGTGGTTGAGTGGCGTGTTGACTGGTTTGACGATGTCTTTACTACTGAAAAAGTATTAGAAACCGCAAAAGAGCTTCAGGAAGTTTTAAAAGACATTCCTGTTCTCCTTACATTCCGTACTTCCAAAGAAGGCGGGGAGAAAGAGATTTCTGTAAGTGATTACGCTGCTTTAAATATCGCGGCTGCTCAGAGCGGTTATGTAGATTTAATTGATGTAGAAGCATTTACAGGTGATGAAGTCGTTAAGACAATCATCAATGCTGCTCACGAAGCAGGTGTAAAGGTAATTGCTTCCAACCATGATTTCTTTAAGACTCCGGAGAAGGATGAGATCATCAGACGTCTTCGTATGATGCAGGATTTCGGTGCTGATATTCCGAAATGGCTGTTATGCGACCTGCAAACAGGATGTTCTTACACTCCTCTCTGCTACTCTGGAAATGTCTGAGAAATATGCAGACCGCCCGATCATTACCATGTCCATGGCAGGAACAGGCGTTGTAAGCCGTCTGACAGGTGAGACATTTGGCTCCGCTCTCACCTTCGGCGCTGCTTCCAAAGCTTCCGCACCGGGACAGATCGGTGTGAATGAATTAAAGCAGGTGCTGGATATTATTCACAGCAGTCTGTGACCTGTTGATGAATGATGTGGTATCAGATGTTATTCTTGCCTATAGTCGTCTGGTATCACTCATATCCGGCAACAGATGATTGCTATCCCATGAGATATACGGCAAATAAATATTTGCTCAAATAATACTCCTTAAAATTCCCATGACAAAGAACCTGTCGAAACCTGACAGGTCCTTTGTTTTTATACTTTTTTCTGATCGATCATCAAATTCAGGATTGTAACATCTGTATCTTTCATTCCAACTCTTCCTACGTATCCCATATTTCGGATTGTATCCTCAACATTATCACGTACAATCCCTCGCCTGCCTGAAAACAATGATCTGCATCCTCCAGAGCGTATGCCATAATTGCTGCATCTACTGCTGAAGCGATTTTAGCAGCACATGAAGACTTAGCTCCATCACATACAATGCCACTTGTATTTGCAAGAGCATTTGTGATTGTTTTAGATATTGCATTGTAATCACCACCGTTTAGCCAGGATATGGCAGCTCCTGCTCCACATGCGGCACTTACTGCTCCACAGTAAGCTGACAGACTTCCAATATAAGTTTTCTGATGAATCGCTATTAGGTTGCTTACGACCAGTGCACGATACATTTTCTCTTTAGGAACTTTAAGTTCTCTGGCATATTCGATGACTGGTAGAGAACAGGTCATTCCCTGATTTCCGCTCCCGGAATTAATAACTACTGGCATAGAGCATCCATTCATTCTTGCATCAGATCCAGCTGCCGCCTTTGCTCTGGCACGTACTTTGACATCATTACCATATGCACGAAGCAGGGTACGTCCCACTTCTGCTCCGTAATGATTACGCAGGGCTTCTTCGGAAATTGCTGTATTCATGGCAATCTGGCGTCCTATGACTTCCTCTATCTCTTTTATATCCACAATTTCTGCAAACTCCAGAATATCTGCTACATTCAGCAAATCTCTTTTATCCCGTTTTTTCTCTGTTTTTTTCTGCTGAAAGCCCCTCTTTTCCAACAGTATCTCATCGTCTTTTTTGATTAGGACAATATTCGTATGTTTATTTTCTATAACCACAACTGCTCTATGTCCATTTTGTGTAAGTTCTGCACGGATATAAAGATTCTCTACTCCTTCTTCAAGATAACATGTACAGAATTGTGTTTCAAGAAGTTTTGCTGTCTGGATACGTTCAGCTTCTGTAATTCCTTCCAATACTTCCAGTTTTCGTTCTGCCTAACCACCAACCATTCCAAGAACTGCAGCAGCTTCAATGCCCCTCATTCCTCCTGAATTTGGTACTGTAACACTTTTTACATTTTTTATTATATTTCCACTGCAATAAAGATTTAAATGTCCATCATATTTTTTATTTCCATCATCATCTGTTTTTATCACTTTTTCCAGCACAGAAGCTGCTGTTGCTGTTGCATATGCAATCGCAATAGGTTCCGTACATCCCAGAGCAGGAACAAGTTCTTCTCTGAGAATCTCCAGATAACTCTCATACACTTTTTTCCATGAATGCGCTCTCTCTTCTCCTAACTGTCAAGCAAAGTTCTTTACCATCTAATTTAGATGATATGTTTTTCTTACGGCAGCATTTTTCCTGCCGCAAGATAAATTTCATACCATTCTTCACGGCTCAGAACAATATCGGATGCTTTACTTATATCCTGAATTCTTTTCAGATTTGTACTTCCTACAATTGTCTGGATTCCTGCAGGATGACGCATAATCCATGCAACTGCGATTGCATTCTGTGTTACCCCATATTTCTCTGCCAGACGATCTAACACTTTATTCAGTTCCGAAAATTTCTCGTTTCCAATAAATATTCCCTCAAACATTCCATACTGGAACGGAGACCATGCCTGCAATGTCATTTTCTTCAGTCTTGCATACTCGATAATACCACCATCACGATCACATCCTGCATCATTATGGATGTTTACATTTAGTCCTGCATCAATCGTTGGACAGTGAACCGCTGAAAACTGTATCTGATCAATACAGATTTTTCCACCACAGTATTGATTTAATAATTCAATCTGCATCGGATTATGATTGCTTACACCAAATGCTTTTACTTTCCCGCTTTTTTCCAGAATCTCAAATGCTTCTGCTACCTCTTCCGGCTCCATCAACGCATCCGGGCGATGAAGAAGTAATATATCTACATAATCTGTTTTTAAACGTTTCAAACTTCCATCTACAGAATTCAGAATATATTCCTTTGAAAAATCATAACAGATACCCGGACGTATGGCACATTTTGTCTGAATCACCATCTTTTCACGCAACTGAGGTGTCAGCGCATTTCCAAATACCGTTTCGGCTTCTCCGCCTGCATAAATATCTGCATGATCAAAAAAGTTAATTCCACACTCCAGTGCTCCTTCAGTCAGACTCCTTACCGCTTTTTCATCAGATAAACCTGTAATTCTCATGCATCCAATTCCAATTCTTGATACATTGTCTATTTTGTCACTAATCTGAAACATTTTCATTTTTTGTATCCTCCTGTATTATACTTAATTTATGTATTTCTCTTTAGTTAACGTATTTCTTTTATTCTTTTGTCCAGTTTTTTAAGTGCAAAAACATATATTTTCACTGCATTCTTCAGATTTTCAAACAATTCCGCTTCATCTGCACAATGACAGTTTCCATGTCCTTTTGGAAGTCCGAGCCTGTCTAGTTTTCGCTCCTGTCCAGGGCCAAATGCCACTGCATTGGGAATTTTCCTCGCATAAGTCCCGCCTCCCATAACAAATGGTCTGCCTTCAAGACCTGTAACCTCCCTCCATGCTTCCATCAGAGTCTGTATGAAAAGCTGTTCTGGATTCATATAATATGGTCTGCTGTTTTCAATACCAATGATGTTAGTTCCTGATTTAGCAGCTTCTGTTTTCAGCTTCGGAAGAAAATCTTCTGTTTTTCCCCATAACCGCCTTCTGAAAGTCTCTCCACAAATTCTAATGCTCTTTTTGTCTGTTCAGGAAGATTTTGCATTTTCAACTTTCCACAAAGTATACCTATTGCATTTCGAGTTCCATCCGGAAAAGCTGCATACTGCATAAGTGTATCCTTTTTCTGCATACTCCTTCACTTTAAGTATTGCGTCTTTGGCGCTTCTACCCGGACGATAGCCAAAGCTACCATCTGCAAACAGCGGTTCATAGATTGGCACTAACTGTTGCGTTATTGCCTGTTGGATGGTACGGTCTATCACCGTTGGTATGCCAAGCTTTCGCACACCACCGTCTGGTTTTGGAATTTCAACCCGCCTTACCGGAGATGGAGTATATTTTCCTCTGAGTATCCGGTTTTTCAGTTCCTGTTGATGTTCCTTTAGATATGGCAGGGTTTCTTCGATATTCATTCCATCAATGCCTGCCGCTCCTTTATTCGCCTTCACTCTTTTATTCGCTCTGTTTAGATTATCTTTGTACAGTATCGCTTCCAAGAGTTTCGGCTGTGCACTGTCTCTTTCTTTCCATATCCGATTGAATGACCTTGACGCTTTCGCATACTCTTCATGTTCCGCACTATCTCTTTGCGAACAGACACTGTTTGTGTTTTCTGTCATAATCAGTCATTCCTCCTTTCCCTGTCATACTCAAGACTCCTACTGATTCGGTCCTTCACCTTTCGGCTACTATGACCTCTGCTGACTTCTGTGCGTTCAGCACTGCTTTGTACAGTGGTTACTCCTTTCGGAGCATACCGCACAGACCTCCCCGGGTACCACACGTTTCTTCCTCTCCATCCATCTGCCTCATTTATCACGCATAATTCCGTGTAGTTATTGGGCTTCGACTTGAATCGCAGCCTTACCCTCATGCATGACCTTATATGAGATTTCTGTTCGTCAGACCAGAGATTTGCCCGTGGTTAGTCTGTTCCCACATCCGGCTTCCTTCAGATTCCACCTCACGATGGACACCCTTGCCTTCGGCTATATCCTTCCCACTACCGGGTGGATTCGGGACTTTAACCCGTTAGAAACGTGCGCCGCCGGGCGCACGAAGGAAATAAGGAAATAAGCCCGCCAAAAGGCGAGCTTACTTAGAACGCTTGTTTATAGGTTATTGTTGAGTTATGTTTTCAGGACAGCCCCTTACTTTTAACAAAAATAGCGAATTTCTCCAAAACGGTTTAACCACTCATCAATAATATCGGAACTATTGGCTTCTATCATTCTCATTAACCTTTTCAGTATCTTTTCCGGAATTTTAGAATTATTATTGCTGAGAATAGTTTTTCCAGTACTGGTAATCCATATTTTAGTAGCTATTGCACTGGCTCTTCCTTCTGATACGTCAACTACCCATCACCTAAAGGTAATGGGCTTGTAACTGCCCAGTCGTAGTAACGGCTTACGCTCCGACCTTTTATCCCCAATAAGCATTGCTGCCTAAAGTGGCGTTACATCATTGGGTGGTTGACAGCACCCTTTGTAGCAGAGTTTACTCTGCTACAACTGTATCAGGTACTTGGCTATCAGCAAGATAGTTTATTCCCATACGATACAGATTCATAGCTCCAATACGGTCATCATTAGACGTATAACCGCAGTTTTTGCAAGTAAACAAATGTATTTTCTTATTACGATTAGACTTTTCAGTATGTCCACAAGCAGGACAGCATTGACTGGTATAACGAGGATCCACCTTTATTACAGAAGATTGATTCTGCTTCGCTTTGTAAATCAGCTTCTGCTCAAGGTCATAAAAAGACCATGATACAGAAACATAGCGGTTTTTTGTTTTGACACGTTCTGTAACATTGCAAATACCAGTCAAATCTTCTAATACAAAGAGAGTATGCTTTGGATTACCGGTGGCGAGTGCCTTCGATACCTGATGGTTAATATCCTGCATCCAACGGTTTTCTCGCTGACCGATAGCTTTTAGTCTTCGCCTTGAGGATGGCGTATGTCGCATTTGAAGTTCTTTACGAAGCCTGGAATAATTAGCCCGTTTCTGTTTAATAGCTTTACCACTAACAAACCCGGACTTATGTTTGCTGTCATAAGTTGCAACAACAAAGTTAATACCTCTGTCAATACCTACAACATTACAAATATCAGAAATATTACTTTCTTCAACCTCATAGGTAACTGGTATATGCAGATAGTATTTACCATGTTTATTTACAAGTTTGGCAGTACCAAACTTGTAAATAGAATGGTTAAAATACTTAAACATACCCTCAGCAAAATAAGGAAGTTTCACACGACCATTAAGCGTATTGACGGAAAAGCAGTTTTGAGTTAAAGAATAATCTCTGTTCCAGACCAGGTCGTACTGAGGTTTTTTAAAAGATGGTTTTATCCATTCATTCTGATTTTCAAGAATGGTCTTATATCTTGCGATAACCGTTTTAAAAACAGACTGCGCCATTTGTGATTTGAGACTGAACTTTTCTCTTAGAGTAGAGTACAAAATTTTATTGAGTGAGAACTGCTTTAGGTCATGTGTGCGGAATACATAATCTGAAACATAATTACAGGCATCACAATAAACAGACATTGTTTTATTAAGCAAAACTTTATCTGTATCAGTTGCAACTATCTGAACTTTTGCAGTTATAGTTATCTGTTCCATAAAATGTACTCCTCTCATTGATACTTCACTAACAATAGTGTATACTAATAATTAGTGAATGTCAATAACTATCAGAGGTGATTTATGGATAATAGATATAATCGTCATAACAGACGAAAATACAGTCTGAAAGTACATATAGTTCTTGTAGCCAAATACCGCAAACAACTACTACAAGGCTCTATTGCTGATGATGTGAAACAAAAGATTCTCGATATAGCTAATACTCGTGGCTATGAAATAATTGCTATGGAAACAGACAAAGACCATATACATTTTTTGTTAAGTTATGATGCAACGGATAGAGTATGCGACATTGTTAAAATTGTAAAGCAGGAAACAACATACTACTTATGGCAAAAGTATAATTCGGTCTTATCAAAACAGTATTGGAAGAAAAAATATTTTGGTCAGATGGTTATTTTGCTTGCAGCATTGGAGAAGTGTCATCAGCAACTATACAAAAATATATTGAGAGTCAAGGATAATAGATAACAATTTACAAGGCTCCTCCCACCGCCTAAAGAAGGCCACTGAAAAAGTCCTTTTTGCGTATAAATTAACACAAAATAAAGTACATCAATCAACTTTGAG
>ENA-OQEX01000288-OQEX01000288.1-human-gut-metagenome-genome-assembly--contig:-NODE-288-length-28714-cov-9.735299_pt1 | contig 28714 bp, 37 predicted proteins | sample MGYA00242802_ERZ504649 | MGnify/ENA primary metagenome ERZ504649 (study PRJEB26092, sample SAMD00036194) | human gut metagenome | host: Homo sapiens | study: EMG produced TPA metagenomics assembly of...
CTGGCGATAGCGCCGATGCGACCCGCGTTGTTCCCAACCGCGGTTATACCGACCCCGCCGCGACGCAGCCTTCTGCCGAGCCCACCCGGGTTATGGCTATGGCGACACGGCGCAGGATTCTTATGCTGCATCTTCGCAAGGCCCCTATGGCAACGCAGCTCCGGACCCGTTTGATTATGCGCCGCAGGATTCTTATGCCGCCTCGACACCGAATCCCTATGATGACCTGCCGCAGAATCCCATTCCGCAGCCTCAGCAGACGACGTATATGCCTCGCACGGCGCAGCCTCGCTACGAGTCGCGCGAGCCGTATCGCGAGTACCCCAAGTCGATTCCGCAATATGGCGAGGACGAGGAGAAGAAGCCGTCGCGTTCGTCGAGCGTGATCAAGAAGATCCTCATCGTGCTGGCGATCTTCTTTGCGCTGTCGGTTGTGTTTGCCATTGTGTCGGGCATGCTCAACAAGCGAGGGAGTTCAACGGCTGATACCGCTGCCGAGCAAACCGAGTCCGCCTCGTCTAGCACCGTCGATCTGAGCGATATCCCGGGGCAGTACTGGTCCAACGCCAAGAAACTTCTCAAGTCGCGCGGCGCCAATCTTTCGAATGCCGTGGTCCTGACTGATGATGGCTCAACGCCCGTCATCGATGCCAACTGGGTCGTTACTTCTGCTTACTATAACGACAGCGGCAACCTCGAAATTCAACTCACGCACAAGAATAGCTCGGGCAACTCGCCCGACGGCCAAAGCGGTACCGACAGCTCGAGCTCCAATACGCTGGAGGACTTGAGAAACAAGGCACAGGAGTTGGGAGACAAAGCGCAAGAGCTGGGCGACACGGCGCAGAACCTGGGCGACACCGCTCAGAACCTGGGTGATATGGCGACGGATGCCTGGAACGCACTGCAAAACGGCATCTCGGGCGCGCAGGGAAACTAGCTGTTAAGCGGGCTACAGTTGCTCGGCCGGACGCTCGGGCGAGCTAAAGCCCGAGTCAAACGTAACGACGCATGAGGCATTGGTCGGCGCTCGTGCACGATGCGCGTGACGAGCTCCAGCAGCTCCTCGTCGGATATGTCAAAGCCGTCGGGACGCACAAGGTCAAACGAAACGAACCCGTCGTGCTCGTGCAGGTCGTGGATGGAGAGCGCGGGGTCGATCTGCATGATGCCGCGCTTGACCCAGCCGCGCAGGTCGTCGCCGGTGGTGGCGATGGGGTCACAGTGCAACGTGATGCCGATGCCCATCTGGCGCTTGATGTCGTGCTCGATGGTGTCCAAAATCTCGTGGTGCTCAAATGCGTCGCCCTCGCCGGGCATCTCCACGTGGGCGCTGGCAAACTGACGACCGGGGCCGTAGTCGTGCACCATCAGGTCGTGTGTGCCCAAGACCTGCGGATAGGACATGATCTTGTCGCGGATTGCCTGAACGAGCTTGGGGTCGGGCGCTTGTCCCAGCAACGGCTGATGGCGTCGCGCACTAGACCCATGCCGCTGATGCAGATGAAGATGCCCACACCCAGGCCTGCCCAGCCATCGAGGTCAAAGCCGGTCGTCTGCGAAATAAGCGCCGCCATCAAGACCGAACCCGAGGTGATGACGTCGTTTTTGGAGTCCTGTGCTGTGGCAATGAGTGTTTCGGAATCGATACGGTTGCCCAGCGCGCGGTTGAATGCGGCCATCCAGAATTTGACGAGCATGGACAAGACGAGAGCGGCTAGGGAGACCAGCGTGTAGGCGGTGGGGGAGGGCTTGATGATCTTGGTGACCGACTCGAGGATCAGGTTGATGCCGACGGCGCAAACCAGGACGCGACGAACAGACCGGCTAGGTACTCGTAGCGGCCGTGGCCATAGGGGTGGCCTTCGTCTGCCGGGCGGCTGGCAAGGCGGAACCCGAGCAGGCTTACGATGTTGCTCGAGGCATCGGAGAGGTTGTTGAAAGCGTCGGCGATGAGGGAGACGGAGCCGGCGAGCAGGCCCGCGATGCCCTTGGCCAGGCACAGAGTGATGTTGAGGCCAATGCAGATGAGGCTTGCGGCGAAGCCCGCGTTGGTGCGGCAGGAGGTATCGACCGGCTCGCCCTCGCTGCCGGGAACAAGCGTATGTACCAGCCGATTTACAAATAGCATAGCGGTCGTCCTCACAATCATGTTTAAGGGGATAGTGTAGCTCGCGCGGAGGCGCTGTGCACCGATGCTCAGAAAATGCAGTAATGGTCTGCCGGTGCTAACGAGCGAGCCTTCTCGTCTGCCTGGGTGCTCGATTTTGGGCCACATGGGTATGGGCACGTGCTTACCTGCCCGACATACTTAATGTCGACAGCCCCAGTGCAAAGGAGGACGTATTCATGGACGAGATGTTTGCCATTAAATGCCAAAACTGCGGCGGCCCTATGTACTCACACCAGGCTAAACGCAGCTTTGAGTGCGCCTATTGCGGCACGGTCGTTCCGTGGCAGGCCGATGCGGGGGAGCCCAAGAGCGCCCTGGCATTCGCCATACGCCACTGACGGTTGTCGATGGGCTGCTTAAGCTCACGCATGTGTCGCAGCTCGAGCGCCCGGTGGACCCCGACTGGTATTTCTTTAATGAGCACTGGCGCAATCAGTCGGTTCTGGAGCATCTGCTGTGGGAAGACCGCGGCACGGCCCAGGAGTTCCAAGAGGCCACGCACGTGAGCATCCCCTGTCCCTTCTGCGGAGCGTCCTTTGAGGGCGAGTCGACCCAGCGCGTGTTTGAGCGCCCGTCCTGCGGCAATAAGATCGGTGTCGCCGACCTGCTCAAGCCGGGGACGTTTAGCAAGCGCCTGACCATGGGCGTTGGTGCGGAATATGTGCCCGAGCAGGGTATTCCCTGCGAGATAACGCCGCAGCAGGCGCGCGCCAATGCGCTTGAGCTGGTGCGCCGATATCCAGACGCCTTTGCCGGTCACGATGTGGAAGACGCGATTCAAAACGACATGATGCTCTTCTACTTCCCCATGGCGCTCGCGGACCTGCGCATGATGGCGTCCTTCCCGGGCAAGGGCCTGAGCAAGGAGACCCTGGTGTACTACGAGGTGCTCGACTGGGCATATCCCAGGGCAAACTACCTGGACGTTCGCCTTATGGGCATTCTGGAGCCATGGGACTTTGCCAAGGTTGGGTCGTTCGACCCGGCCATGCAGGAAGGCGACTTCCGCGTTGTCTCCGTCGATGCGTCCACCAAGGACCAGGTGGTCATTGACAAGCTGGCGCTCGACATTGTTGGCAACGATGCCGAGACTTTCCTGGGGCTCAATAAAAAGAGCATCCGCACCTGGGCGCGCAAGGCCCGCAAGCACAAGGACGGCCTGGTTATGGTGCCGGTCTACTTTGTCGATCGTCCCGCGTCGGATGGACGTAATGGCGAGCAGGTGCGCATTGCCGTGAACGGCCAGACGGGCCGTGCGGCGGCGGTGGTGTTTAGCGACAAGCGCGAGACGCATATTGTGGCGCCGCTCAATCCGAGCCTGCATCTGTCCGGCGAAAGCACCGTTCACGCCACGCCCGTCGAGGTCAAATACATCAAATCGCCATTCCTGTACCAAATTGTGCGCCGTGGAGGCGACGAGCAGCCACGTCAGGTGGCAGCGGCTGCCGAGGGTTCCTACCGAGAAGAAAAACCCAAGCGCAAGGGATTGTTCGCTGCGATCTTTGGGAAGTAGGGAAGCGGAGCCGGGGCGTCGGGCTGCATCGCAAGGTCATGAGACGAATTTAAGACTGCTGGGAACGTGCTACCATTGCCGATAGCCTTAATCTTGTAAGAAGCGGAGGCCAGATTATGGGTTTTGCGGATCAGCAGCTTCAGCTTCAGGTACCGTATTCTCCTGACGACACGTTTAATGCCTTGAAGGCAGCTATGGAAAAGCTGCCTAAAGTAAAAGTTGATAGTGCATCGCCCACAACAAGAACAGTTGCAGCCGAGATTGGTATGAGCCTTTGGTCTTGGGGCGAAAATATCAGTATTTCGGTTGTTCCAGTTGAAGGCGGATCTGGCGTTACTGTCAAGTCGTCATCTAAGGTCAGGGCAAACGTATTAAACGGGGGCAAAAATGCAAAGAATATTGCCGAGATAGTCGATGCCCTATCGAAGGAGCTTGAGCGGTATACGCAGGTTTCACAGACTATTGAGACGCTGGCGGATAGTGATTGATGTAGTTGCAAGGCTTGAGAGGCTTGCAACGCTGCGTGATAGTGGAGTGCTTACCGAGGAAGAGTTTGCTGCAGAAAAGGCAAAAATCTTTTTGTAATCAGACACGGTGGTTGGATTTGCATTCTATTATTGAACTTGGTTATACCAGGCTGAAAATATCGTGTGTAATAAAGGTGCGTAGTAGTCTCGTCTTGATTGGCAGATGTAAATAAACGGTGGAACGGCTGTAAAAGAGCCTTGCCACTGGGTAAAATCAGGATGTGCCGCGGAACCCGCTCCTCAGTCGGTCAACTTTGGAAGCGCGGGCAACGCAGGTGCTATCGTCTTAAAGGGTCGGCTGCAACCGATCCTTTTCTATGACTCCCTTCGCTATCCGTTACTGCTTATATTCCCGCCAGATCGAGTAGAGGTTCCGGGCAATGCCGGTCACATACATCGAGAGGCGCAGGATTTCAAGAAACAAGTTCATAGTTTGAATTGAGCCAGCATCTGCCCGAAGGTGCTGAGCTCGAACGGCTCATAAATGAGCGAATCGCCGTCCGCGGTCCTGTAGACCCCGCAGGAGGTAACGCCCGTCGGGGAGGATATAGAGGCTGGCTTCTTCCTTCAGTCCTACTGGAAATAGCGGAATCCCGTTTCGTCCACTTGGAACTCGTCTATATTTGCGACCTTCCTCTCCATGATGCCTCCTGCCTTATTTCTTGAATGGCGCCCTAAAACAGGCAGCTCTCAATCAACTCTTTACCGCGCAGGGTGTCGACCCACTCCTGCGGGATGGCGTCGATGCCGTATGCCGTGCCTGCGAGCGCGCCGGCGACGGCTGCGGTGGTGTCGGCGTCGTCGCCTAGGTTGACGGCGGCAAGCACGCATTCTTCGTAGCTGTTGGTGTTCACAAAGCACCAGGCGGCAGCCTTAAGCGTGTCAAGCACGAAGCCGCCAGACCTGATTTCGTGCTCAGGCACGCCTTTCAGGTGGAGTGCCCACGAGGGGAGCGCGTCGTTCATCACGGTCCTCATCAGCTCGACAAATATGACGCATGCATCGGTTGACGTTCTGTGGGCGTGCGTAATCGCGGAGACCTCGCTGACCTCTTCGTCTGTCGCATCGGTGAACGCCAGGGGCGCGATGCACATGAGCGATCCGTTGCCGTTGTCGCGCTCGCCGGAGCCTCCTTTGCCGGTGTGCAAGCGCGGGCGGTTGTGCCGCCGTAATCGAAAACGCCGTCGATTGTATACTCGTCACGGGCAATCCAGCCGACGAACTTGTCGCGCATGTCCGCGGTGTCGATGTGCCCGAGCTCCCTAATCGAGTCGCAGGTAGCAAGCGTCATGGACGTGTCGTCGCTCCAGGTGCCGTCGGGCTGCCCATGCGTGCCGTAGCCGATCATGTCGGTGCATTCGAATGTGCCGCGGGGCCTGAACTCGTAGGGAACGCCCAGCGCGTCGCCGACGGCAAGCCCATAGATGCAGTCGCGCAGTGTCGTTTTCGGTCTGTCTGTCATGGAGCGCTCCTCTTATGTCGGGGGATATGAAACGCCGTCGGGGGTATCGGTCGCAACGTGCTGCTACCCTTGCGCTTCGCCATTAGTCGCTTCGTTGATGGCGCGGTACTCGGCACTCAGCTCGCGCGCCAGCTCTTCCTTGCTTGGAAGATACGGCAAGTATTTGGCGGCAAACACTTGGTCGTTGTCTTCGGGCAGCGTGTACTCGACAATCGAGTCGCTTTTGTCCGCGCAGAGCACGATGCCTATAGGCGGATTGTCGCCTTCGTTCATGAGCTCGCGCGTGTAGTAGTTCACGTACATTTGCATCTGGCCCAGGTCCTGATGCGTAAGATCGTCCGTCTTAAGGTCGATGAGCACGAAGCAGCGCATCAGATAGTTGTAAAACACAAGGTCAATATAGAAATGGCGCCCATCAAAGGTGATGCGCTTTTGGCGCGCCTCGAAAGCGAAACCACGGCCAAGCTCCAGCAGGAACTTCTGAAGATGCGTGATGAGCGCCTGCTCTAGATCGCTCTCGCGAAACGCAGTATCGTCCGAGAAACCTAAAAACTCCAGTACATATGGATCGCGGATGATATCCTCGGGGCGACGAGCCGGGGCGCTCTCTTGGATTTCCTGGGTGACGGCCTCCTTGTCCTTGCTGGCAAGCAGGCGCTCGCGGAACATGGTGTTGATCTGACGCTCGAGCTGACGCGTGCTCCAACGAGAATCGGCGCATTCGTTCATGTACCAGGCGCGAGCATCGGGGTCGGGAATGCGCATCAACCTGCGGTAATGAGTCCAGCTCAATTCGCTACGCAGTGCGTCGCGAATTGGAAACGCAAGAAAGAACTGACGCATATTGCGAAGGTTTGCGATGCCAAAGCCTCTTCCGAAATCCGCGGTAAGCCTTCTGGAGAGGCCTGCAATCAATGCCTCTCCATATGCTGCGCGCTCCTCTCCGCCCTGTTCATCAACAATGCTCTTGCCGATTTCCCAATATGCCTCAACCATCGCAAAGTTAACGGCGGTATAGGCCTTGTCGCGAGCGGCGTTTAGAATCGAGGAAACCTGCTTGTAAAAAACTTCTGGCACGATTGCCGATTCTCCACGGTTTACCAGTTCGCCCATCACTGTCGCCCCACTTTCCTCTTATGGAATGCATCTTTATCGCATTTAGTTTAAAGCCTCGCGCGGACACGAATTGCTGTGCTGTCTGGCACCTTCGCATGGGAGCCTTGCGGTGACTAAAATGTGACCATAGAGGCAGTTTTAGCGAACCCCATGGGAGTGACACGCATGGACAACAACACCTTGCTGTTTCAGGACAAGGGTTCGGGTAGGTTTAAAGACGTCAAAATTTACCCTAACCGTATCGAGGTGCTCAAGAAGGGCGCTTTCGGCGGCAAGCACACCGAGATTGTCTACCTTAAGGACACCACGGGGGTCAACAGGATCAAGGGCCGCGACGTTTTTCTGCGTAACAGGCTGTTGACTGCCTGTGTCTTTAGCCTCAGCAGTCACGCGAGGGCGCAGGAATTCGTCAACGTGCTCAATATGGTGATGTGACCGGGCGCTTTCGAACACAAAAAACCGGATGCAGAGATCGCACCTTGCATCCCGGCTGAGCTAAAACGGCGCTGCTGCATGCCGTTGGAGCTTTAGCGCTTGATCTCGATATCGTCGAGCTTGACGTCCATGGCCTCGGTCTTGGCCTTGGCGATATCATCGGCAAACTCCAGGGACTTCATCATGGTCTCGACGGCGTCCTTGTGCTCTTCGACATTGTCGATGCGCACGTACACGCTGCCGCCGTCAACGTCGGTGAAGTACTCGGTCGTCACGCCGCCCGTGTGCGTGTAGGAAGCGTTGCGCCAGGTCTTGCCGTTGTACTTAACGGGATCATTCTCGGTCCACTCAAAGTCGGTCTTCCACTTGGCCTCGTAGTCAAACAGCTCGTCGGCGTTCTTGTCAGGGTCGAAGACGGGGATGAAGCGGTCGCTGGCGTGCTCGCTCTTGGTGAACTTAAACTGGGCCCTGTCGGCCGTGTCGCCGGCAACGTCGGTAATCTCGACGCCTCGGGGACCTCGACCTTAAACCAAATGAAGTCGGTCCTCATATCCACGGTTGGCTTTTCCGCGCCGCCGCCACCGCTGCTGCCGGTAGCGCCACCGCTTCCGCCACAACCCACCAGGCAGCCGCGGCAAAGAGGCTGATGCAGAGGGTGAGAATCGCTAAGGCCTTCTTTTTCATGGTCGTGTCCTCCTCAATCTGTAACCGCCCATGGATTACCTGCCTTTGCTGTACGCGTGGACGGCTCGCTAGGGTGGGCCATGTGTCCCATTCTGAGGGCCGGATTTGCGCCGTTAAGTGGCAATATGCGCGGGTGTAAAAGAGGGGAGGGCCGATACTGTCGGCCCTCCCCGGGTTGGGTGCCCGTTGTTTTAATGGGGCGCATGTGCACGGGTGCGCGTAGGCGCGTGCGGGTGTCCCGTTACTTGATCTCGATGCTCGAAATCTCGACTTCGCGTGCCTCGGAAACTGCCTCTTCCATGTCATCGGGGAACTCGATGGAGTTGAGGAGCGCCTCGGCTTCTTTCTTGTGCTGGTCGAAGTTCGAGATGAGGACGTAGACGCTTCCCGGCTCAACATCGGTAAAAAGCATGGTTGAGATGCCACTGTTGTCCTCGTATGTTCCGACGAGCCACGTCCTGCCGTTATACTCGACGGACCCGCCATCCTTCCACTGGAACGTATCCCCCTTCTTTTCCGCCTGGTCGGCGTGGGATTCCTCGGCCGTCAGCGCTTTTTTCCAAACGGGGATAAAGCGATCGGCCGAGGCGTTCTCGTCTTCGGGGAAGGTGAGCTGGACCCTGTCGGCATTCTTGCCGGCGGAGTCGCTTACGCCAACGCCCTCGGGCATCTCGACCTTAAACCAGATAAAGTCAGTCTTTTCGGCGACGGGGGCCTTTTCCTTGCCTTCGCTCTTTGAGGTGCTGCCGCCTCCGCCCGATGCGATCCCGCCGCAGCCTACAAGGGCAAACGCGGCAAAGAGGGCGATGCAAAGGGAAAGGATCGATAGGGTCTTTTTCTTCATGATGGTGTCCTCCTTGTCTGTCGATGACATCGTGTGCCGCGGATTGCTGGGGCGGCGGTTGCGCGTGCACATGATGACTTTGTTTGCTGTGCGGTTATTCCTCCATTCGTCGTCCGGTGCCGTGATGAGCGTTGCCCCAACATAGGGCTCCTTACCTATATGTATGCCCCAGCTTGTGCTGCCCGGGAGTCTCGAAAGGTGGACCATGTGTCCCATGTTTGGGGCGCTGGGCGCATGGGACGGCACGGCTCAGCATCGTCTTTTCCATGTTGCGCAACAGCGTCTTGGGTGGGGGCGTATAGACTTGGCTGTGACAAAAGCTAAACCACGAAAGGTCGAACGATGTTCTGTCAAAAATGCGGACAGCAAGTTCCCGATGGATCGACGTTTTGTACGCACTGCGGGGCCTCGCTGGCGGGTGGTTCCGTGCCGACGCTACGGGCGCTGGTCCTTCCTCTGCCCCGGGCCTAACCCAGTCGATGCCGCCGGTCGCGCCTGTGCCTCAAAAGCCTAAGAGCAAGGCGCCGGTCATTATCGCTGTGGCATGTGCTGCTGCGGTCCTCATCGGTGGCGGCACGGTGTTTGCACTCACGATGCTTAACGGGTCCAAGAGCTCTGGCACACAAATCTCGATGATCGATACCGGGTCTTCGGACGAGAAAGATTCTTCTGCCAAGAAGAAGAGCGACAAGTCCAAGTCCAAGGAGTCTGCGTCGTCGGATGACGAGGCCGTTCCCGAAGACGAATCGGCATACTACGGCTCGGGCGATTCGGACGATTGCCTAACCGACGTGTATACGTACACGAACGACATGCATCCTTATAGCATGTCGATTCCCAATCGCTTTGAGATGGAAGATACTCCCAGCGGCAGTGGCGCCAGGTATGAGGATCCGGAGACGGGCTTTGTAATCAACCTGTTTGGCTACGTCAACATTAACGACGAAACCTCGCACGAGATGTTCGTCAACGCGGACACCTCGGGCAAGGCTGACCTCTATACCGCGGAGGGCGACAACTGGTACGTGGTTTCGTGGCGCGAGGGCGACACGATCATTTACGAAAAGACGATCGTCACGGATTCGACGATTGCCACGGCGCATTTGGAGTACTCGACTGCAAACCGCGACATGGGGTCGAAGATTATCGACACGCTGCTGCCGACGTTTCAGGTGGACTAGCACCCGCGCCTATAGCAGGCAATCGGAAACGCCGATAGCCAGAGCTCCTGACAGCCTTTGTCTTATGGGCTAGACTGACTTGGACAAGATCGATGAATGGGACAACCGCTTCCTGGCGTCGTTGTCCCATTTTTTATTATGCGTGCGGCCCGTGGTGGCCGGCGCGGTGGGCAGAGGTGTTTCGATGAGCCAAGAGATGATGGATAAAACCTGCCGAGGGTTTGCCGAGCGCTTGCCGCGCGCGAGCCGGTTCCCGGCGGCGGTAGCGCGAGCGCCTTTGTGGCGCACTGGGCGCCTCGCTGTGCGGATGGTCGCGCGCTACGGCGCAACCAACCCGCGCTTGCCGATCGCGCAGACGATCTGACGCGCGCATTTGCCCAGGCAGACGAGCTGGCTCAGGAGCTCGTGGGTCTGGTCGCCGAGGACGTTCGTGCGTATGGCCAGGTGTCTGCGGCATACGGTATTCCTCGTGATGACCCGGCTCGACCAACTGCGATTCAAGATGCGTTGCATGTGGCAGCCATGCCGCCGTACCGCATTATGGATGCGTGCGGTCGTGCGCTGGCGCTGCTTGAGGACATGGCAGACAAGGCTCGCGCCAGCTGCTGTCCGACGTGGCGTGCGGTGCCGTGTTCTGCCGCGCCGCCATGCAGGGTGCGAGCCTGACGCTCTTTGCCAACACCACATCTATGAAAGACCGGGCGCGCGCCGAGGAACTCGAGGCAGCGTGCGACGATCTGCTGGATACGTGGCTGCCGCGCGCCGATGCGCTGGCGCGCCGCGCCGCCGACGCCGCAAGGAAGAGGGGATAGCCATGGCCGAGCTGCTCAAGGGTGCTCCCGTTGCCCGTGCTTTGACCGAGGAGCTCGCTGCTCGCTGCGCCGCCCTGCGCGAACGGGGCATCGTGCCGACACTGGCCATCGTTCGTGTGGGCGAGCGCGAGGACGACCTGTCCTACGAGCGCGGCGCCCTCAAGCGCTGCGAGAAGGTTGGCATTGAGGCTCGCCGCGTTTTGCTTCCTGCCGATGTTTCGCAGGATGAGTTGCTGGCGGCTATTAAGGCATCAATGCCGACCCCGCTGTTCACGGCTGCCTGATGTTTCGTCCGTTGCCCGCTGGGTTGATGAGGATGCAGTTGCCGCGGCACTCGATCCCGCCAAGGACGTCGACTCCGTGACACCGGTTTCGCTGCTCACCGCGCTTTCGGGTCGTGGCGAAGGCTTTGCTCCCTGCACGGCCGAAGCCGTGTTGGCTTTGCTGGACCATTATGGCGTTGAGCTGGATGGGGCCAAAGTTGCCGTTGTCGGTCGGTCCCTAGTGATCGGCCGTCCCGTTGCCGCCATGCTTACGGCTCGCAACGCCACGGTGACGACGTGCCACACGCATACGCGCGACCTTGCTGCCGAGTGCTGTGCGGCCGACATCGTTGTTGCCGCGGTTGGACGCGCGCGCACGATTGGCACGGATGCGGTTCGCGAGGGCCAGACGGTCATCGACGTGGGCATTAACTGGGACGAGGCCGCCGGCAAGCTGGTCGGTGACGTCGATTTTGATGCTGCGGAGCCAGTTGTTGGCGCCATCACGCCCGTGCCGGGCGGCGTGGGCGCTGTGACAACGGCGATTCTCGCCAAACACGTGATTGAAGCGGCGGAGTGCGCATCGAAATAGGCGTTTTAGGCTGTATAGAGGGTCAGTTATATACACTGTGCAAAAAACGCCAAATATGAGTACTGTTGCAAAGATAGTCACATATGTTTTATGACATTTGGGCTTCCTAATGATATGCATTATCGTTAGGAAGCTCATTTTATTGAACCTATGGGGAATAACGTTGTCTTGCTTTTGGACAAATAGGGATTTTCGGCACTCATTACAAGGAAATTTGCTGCTACTAAATTGGTGACAGTACTCATATTTGGCATTTTTTGCACACAGAGGTCCCGAGGGGGTTCCGAGGGGTCGCGGTTTCGCCCTTTTTGCGCCGAAGCGATACACTGGTACCGTTTGATTTCTTCGCTCAAGGAGGATGCGCATGCCGTGCACAACGATTTTGGTTGGTAAGAACGCGAGCTACGACGGGTCGACGTTGGTTGCTCGCAACGAGGACTCGTCCAACGGGGTGTTTGAGCCCAAGCGCATGCGCGTGGTGCATCCCGACGAGCAGCCGCGCGTCTACACGAGCGTCCTGAGTCACCTGACCGTTGAGCTGCCCGATAACCCCATGCGCTACACGAGCGTCCCCGATGTTGTCCCGGGCCACGGCATCTGGCCGAGGCCGGTTTCAACGAGCTCAATGTGGGCATGTCCGCAACCGAGACGCTCACCACCAACGAGCGTGTCCGCGGCGCCGATCCGCTCGTAGACTATGTGCCCGCCAAGGGCAACGAGGGCGAGGACGGCTATGTGCCGGCGCAGCCCGGCGGTCTGGGCGAGGAAGACATGGTGACCCTGGTGCTGCCGTATGCCAAGTCCGCCCGCGACGGCGTGCGTATCCTGGGCGACCTGCTCGAGCGCTACGGCACCTACGAGAACAACGGCATCGCCTTTAGCGACGTTGACGAGATCTGGTGGCTCGAGACCATCGGCGGCCACCACTGGATCGCCAAGCGCGTGCCCGATGACGCCTATGTGACCATGCCCAACCAGCTGGGTATCGATAGCTTTGACCTGGACGACGCCGAGGGCGCTCAGGTCGACCACATGTGCTCCGCCGACCTGCGCTCCTGGATGGCCGAGTGGCATCTGGACCTGACGCTGGGCGTTGAGGGCGACGGTCCGGCGACGGTCTTTAACCCGCGCGAGGCCTTTGGCTCGCACAGCGACAGCGACCACGTCTACAACACGCCGCGCGCCTGGTACATGCAGCGCTGCCTCAATCCCAGCGATGTGTGGGACGGTCCCGACGCCGATTACACGCCCGAGAGCGACGACATCCCCTGGAGCCGCGTGCCCGAGCGCAAGGTGACCATCGAGGACATCAAGTATGTGCTTTCGAGCCACTACCAGGGCACGGAGTACGACTGCTACGGCAGCAAGGGCACGCCCGCCACGCGCGGTGCCTATCGTCCCATCGGCATCAACCGCAACAGCCAGCTCGCCGTGCTGCAGCTGCGCCCCTATGCGCAGCCGGCGTATCGCGCCGTTCAGTGGATGGCGTTTGGCTCCAACTCGTTTAACGCGCTCGTGCCGCTGTACGCCAATGTCGAGACCATGCCCGAGTACTATGCCGACACGCAGGCTCGCGTGACGTCCGAGAACTTCTACTGGGCAAATCGCCTGATCGGTGCCCTGGCCGACGTCCGCTTCCATGAGTGCGGTCGCGCGGTCGAGGATTATCAGGAGAAGGTCGGCGGCATGGGCCACAAGCAGATCCACGACGTCGACGCTGCCGTGGCCGCCCTGCCCGAGGCCGAGGTGTCTGCCGAGCTCGCCCGCGCCAACGAGGCCTTTGCCGAGCTCGTGCGCGTGGAGACCGATGCCCTGCTGGGCAAGGTGCTCTACACCACCAGCTGCGCCATGAAGAACTCCTTCGCGATGAACGATAACGTAAGGTAAAGACGACCTTGCAACGAGCGAGCGGGACAAACGCCGTCAAAGGCTTTGCCCCGCTCGATTTCTATCTTGGCGGTAAAACGATATTGTGTCGTTCACCCAATCTTGGGTACAAGAACGCCAATGCAGTTGTTTGTGATTGGAGACAACCATGGTTATGAAACTCGATCAGCTTGTTAACGGCGCCATCAACGTTGGCTTTGGCGCTGCCGCCGTTGCCGTCGAGGGCAGCAAGAAGGTTCTCGACGACCTCAGTACCAAGGCGAGCAGGTCCGCAAGGACACTGCCACCCCCGATATCGCCCGCAGTGTGTCCGACATGTTCGAGCAGGCCGGCGGTACCATCTCCGATCTGACCGAGCGCTTGGGCATGCAGGGCGAGACCGCGGCCCAGCGCGTGCTCGACGAGCTCATTCTGGCTCGCGTCCGCGTTATGACTGCTCCCGAGCGTACGGCCTTCCTGGCCCATGTGCGCGACATCGTCGATTCGGTCGAGGACAACGTGACCTCGGTGCCCGTCGAGTCCGTTGAGCCCGACGATGCGAAGGACACCGAAGAGGCCGAGTAGCAGCGCAGATGGCAGATTCCACCACCGATTACAACAATCTAGATCCCTTGGGTGACGAGGCGGCGGTTGTCGACGAGGTCGATGCCGCCGTCTCGGGCGCTCGCAAGAAGCCGCGCGCTGTCGATATGGTCCCCGAGGAGCCCGACGCGATGGCGCCGGACGAGGAATACCAGCTCACACCGGCAGGTCGCCGCGAACGCATCGGTCAGATCGTTCGCCTGGTCAAAAAGTATCGTGTGTGGGATAACCTCACGCCGGTGCGCCTGCGCCGCCTGCTCGAAGAGCTCGGCCCCATGTTCGTCAAGATGGGGCAGATTCTGGCTAACCGGTCCGAGATTCTGCCGCAACGCTTTTGCGACGAGCTGCGTCGTCTGCGGTCCGACGTGGAGCCGGTGCCGTACGAGGTCGTACTCAGTTGTCTGGAAGAAGAATACGGCCTGCGCCTGGGGGAGATGTTCGATGCGATCGACCCCAATCCGCTTGGTAGCGCATCGCTCGCGCAGGTGCACCGCGCTCGTCTGGTGACGGGCGAGGACGTGGCCGTCAAGGTGCAGCGCCCCGGTGCGCAGCAGGTTATGGCACAGGACATCGATATCATCCGCTCGGTGGTGCGTATCGTTTCCAAGTTCGTCAACACCGATCAATTCGTTGATCTGCACGGCGTAGTCGAGGAGTTGTGGACTTCGTTTCGCGAGGAGACCAACTTTTTGGCCGAGGCCAAAAACCTCAACGACTTCTACGAGTTCCATAAGAGCGTTCATGGCGTGACGTGTCCTAAATCCTATCTGGACCTGTGCACCGAGCACGTGGTGGTTATGGACTACGTCGACGGCATTTCGATCGCCGATCCTGAACGCTTGGTGGCCGAGGGCTATGACTTGGAAAAGATCGGTGCCGCAATCGTCGAGGACTACTCGACGCAGGTGCTCGATGACGGCTTTTTCCATGCCGACCCGCATGCGGGAAACATTATTCTCAAGGACGGCATCGTTTACTTTATCGACTTGGGCATGGTCGGACGCATGTCGAGTCACGATCGCGGTATCGTCAAGGACATGATTTTCGCCGTGGCCGAGGGTGACGTGCCCAAGCTCAAGGATTCGCTCATGCGCTTCGCCGTGACGCGTGGCGACTCGGCTGAGCTCGATCATTCGGCCTTTTTGTCCGATTTGGACTTTATCGTGGCTGACTTTGCGGGCCTTGACCTGAAGGATCTGGATATCGGCGAGTTTTTGACCTCGCTGTTAAACCTGGCGCGCAAAAACGACGTTGAGCTGCCGAGCGTGGTAACGATGTTTGCCCGCGGCATGGTGACGCTCGAGGGCCTGCTGACTGAGTATATGCCCAACGTCAACATGATCCAGATAATCCAGACGCATATCAAAAACGAGAAGAGCACCTATGCGCGCGTGCGTGATATGGGACGCGATCTTGCTGCGAGCAGCTATCGCGCGGCAAAAGGCTCGCTCGAGGCGGCCGAGTATCTGGCTTGGCTTCGCGTATGCTCACGCGCGGCCAGCTTAAGGTGAACACGCAGATCATGAGCAGCGATAAGGCGCTGCGACAGCTGGGCGGAATTATCGACCGCATGTCGATGGCAATTGTGATCGCCGGTCTGTTTATCGGTTCGTCGGTGGTGTACTACGCACGCATCGAGCCGGTTGTGTTTGGTATCCCAGTCATTGGCTTTATGGGCTACGTGAGCGCGCTGGTGCTGGCGCTTATGCTGGGCCGCAATATCTGGCTCAACAGTCACGGCGGCAAGCACTAGAGGCTGCGACCGTCACCGCATTTTCCTATCGCAAACAATAGCTTTTACCTTGGGCTTCGCCTGCGTGCGAGGCCCTTTTGCGTGCTACCATATCGACGGTAATAATCGATGGTCTAGATGGTGGTGCGGAGACGCACGAATGCGCGGTTTTCCTGCGCGTTTGGGAGAATCGGGGTGCAAGTCCCCAGCTGTACCAGTAACCGTAATTCCTCTTGGCTCGGGATGTTCGCGTCGCAGATCGGACGACGTGCCCGAGTCGTTAAGGTTAAGTCGGATCGCCTCCCATCTTGCATGCGGCTGCGGCGTATGCCGCCGGTGTGCATAGGGCTCTGGAGGGAAGGGGGACCCGATGGGGGAACTCGAGCGCAACATGCGCGATGACGTGGGGCAGCCTCAAGGCAACGCTCCGAGTATAGACAATGGGGGACAAATGGATATGTTTGAGGACGAGCGCGAGCGCGCCTCGTTGCATCGCCGTGGCGCGATTGCACGCGGTGTAGCCAAGCGCTGCCTGGTGGCATTCCTGGCCTTCGCGATGGCCTTTGGCACCACACCGGCTCAGCTGTGGGCCGAGGGCGCCGAGGGCATTGCCGGGGCTGTGGCTCAGGCGGCACCGCCTGCCGAGAACGGCTCTGGTGAGTCCGCGACAAGCCCTGCTGCCGACCTCAATGCGAGCGGCGTGGTGACGAATGGGGCACTGCCGAGCAAGATGCCGCCGCGACAACTTCGGGCCCTACCGACAAGACTGAGGACGATAGCGCTGCCGGCAATGAGGCGACGGCTGCATCGACGTCCGATGCCTCGAAGCAGGACGCCGCCGTTGTCTCTGCCGCTGGAGAGGCCAAGGATCAGCCTGCCAAGGCCGAGAGCCAGGATGTCTCCGCCACGTGCTCCGTCGTCGGCACCGACGCCAAGGGCGCCCAGCAGACCTGGGCCGCCGCCCAGCAGATCACGCTGAAGGAGGGCTCGACCGCGGCCGACCTCTCCGAGCAGCTCTTCAAGCAGGCCGGCCTCAAGGCCGACTACGACCCCAACGGCACCTGGGGCTGGGCGCTCAACACGATCACGTCGCCCTTCGATAAGGACCGCAAGCTCGGCTACGACTCGGCGACCGGCGCGTACTGGCAGCTGTTCGTCAACGGCAGCGCTCCGAGGCCGGCGCGGGCGGATACACGCTCAAGGACGGCGACTCCGTCGTCTGGTGCTACTCGAAGTACGGCGACCCCGCGCCCGCCAATCAGATTTCCGTTAGCTGCACCGTTGTCGGCCAGGACGCCTCGGGCGCTCAGCAGACATGGGCGCAGCCCACGACAGCTTTGGTGGAAGAGGGCACGACCGCTGCTGATCTTTCCGAGCAGGCCTTTAAAAAGGCCGGCATTGGCGCCAAAACGGGGAAAGGCACGTACGGCTGGTATCTCGAGTCGCTGACTTCACCGTTCAACAAGACCGTGACGCTTTCGAGCGAGAAAGTTAACGAAAACACTTGGAAATTCTGGCAGTTCTTCGTTAACGGTCAGGCGGCCAATGTCGCGCGGGCAATTACACACTCAAGCCGGGGACAAGGTTACCTGGGTCTATGGCTTTGATGGAACCATGCCCGGCCAGGTTTCCGTTTCAATGGAGATCATCGGTAAGAAGGATGAGAAGGCGCAGCGCTGGACCGATCCTTCGACGCAGGTGTTTGTCGAGGGCACGACGATCAAGGACGCTTCCACTGCCTACTTCGATGCCATTGGCATTGAGTCCAAGATGTACGACCAATTTGGTTATTGGGGTGTTCATAGTCTTGTCTCCCCGCTTGATGGCACCGAGCTGTCGGGTGCATGGTCGTTCTTTGTTAATGGCGTTCCCGGGCCTCAGCTCGATAGCGATTACGTGCTCAAGTCGGGCGACAAAATCGTCTGGGCTTACGCCCCTGGCGACACCGTTCCTAATCCCGATGAAGTCGTAGTCGATCCGAGCGCTTCGCGCCCGACCGATTGGAAAGCCGACTGGAGCGGCAATTCCAATGCGGTGGTCAAGAACGTGTCCACGCCTACGGGCGCGCTGGCAAGCTCTTGGACGTTCGATTGGAGGCCTACTCGGGTGCCACGTATCCCAATGCGAGCGAGCCTATTGTCGTGAACGGCAACGTTTACCTTGCCGTGAACAAGCGTTTGCTTAAGATCGACGCCGAGTCGGGCAAGGTGCTTGCCGAGTCGAACCTTCAGACTGCGATTGGCTACACCACGCGTCCGATTTATACGAAAGGCTTGGTCATCGTCCCGCTCGACGGCGGTGCGGTCCAGGCTCTGACGGCCGATACGCTGACGACGGTTTGGGTCACTGACTCTGTGAGCAAATCTGCCCAGTCAAATTCCCAGTTGACGGTCGATGGCAACTATCTCTACGTTGGCACCGTTGATGTCGACTATGGAACGAGTACGTACAATAACGGTCATCTGACGCGTATTAATATACTGACCGGCGCTGTTTCTTGGCAGCATGTTAATGCTGATGAGGGCTACTACTGGACGAGCGCTACAGTGGGCGACGGCTATATTCTGGTTCCGACGAGTGCAGGTACCGTTGAGATGCTGAGCAAGTCGACGGGTGATGTGCTCGGCAGCGTTTCGGTTGGTGCCATCGTCAACTCCAGCTGTGTACTGTCCAAAGACGGCAAGCATGCCTATGTGATCTCGCGTGACGGCAAGCTCCACGTGCTGGCACTGTCGGACGCAAACGCAAGGGCCTCTTCGCGCATTTCCGAAGAACGCGTCATCGATCTTGGTCTTACGGGTTGTGCCTGCATGCCCACGCTGTATGGCAATAAGCTGATTGTCGGTGGCGAGGTTTCTGGCGGTTCGGCGCTGGCGATTGTCGACCTTGATAATGACTTTGCTACGACGTTGGTTTCGTCTGCCGATGGCTCCGTGCTTCCTGCCGGTGGCATTAAGGGCTCACCGCTCGTGAGTGTCCAGGCGGATGACACGTACGTTTATTTCACTGTCAACTATGGTGCGACTTCCGACTATGTGAACTACACCTCGGGCGGTGGCGTGTATCGCTACAAGATGGGTGACGCACAGGCGACCGGTGCGTTTAGCGCGGCGGGACACAACAATTACTGTGACTCGCCGATTGCCTGCGATGCCAAGGGTAACCTCTACTACATCAACGATTCCGGAACGCTTTTCAAGCTGAGTGGTGGCGTTAAGGTCTCGTTTGAGACTGGCGAGGGTTCTAAGGTCGACTTCCAGACTACGGCCGATGGCAAGCTGGTCAAGCCGGCCGATCCGACGCGCGATGGCTACACTTTCGGCGGTTGGTTCACCGATGAGGCTTGCACGCAGGCGTATGACTTCAGTATGCCGGTGACGGCCGATCTGACGCTGTATGCCAAGTGGACCAAGAATGCCACCAACTGGCGGCAATGGCGGTTCTGGCACTAATGGTGGCAACGGTGGCGCTGGCAACGGTTCCGGTGCTGGCACGGGCACGGGTTCCGGCTCCGGCACGAAGGGCCAGCAGGCCGGCGGCGCTATCGCCCCGGGTCATAAGCCGACGACCAAGACGACGGTGTCGACCAAGACCGAGACCAAGGACAACAAGTCCGACAAGAAGGACACCGATAAGTCCGATAAGAAGGACGAGAAGAAGTCTGACAAGAAGTCTGACAAGAAGGACAACAAGTCCGACAAGAAGTCCGATTCCAAGTCCGATACGGGTGCTGCTTCCACGACCACTGCTAAGAAGTCTCTAGTGCTTCCGAGCAGGAGACTGGCACCAACCCGCTCGCCATTGTTGGCGTTGCCGCCGGCGTCATCGGTCTCGCCATCGTCGGCGTGTTCGTGTTCACCAAACGTCGGTAGGTGAGGGCTGTGTCCAATAAATCCAAGGACGCTGACCCCAAGCAACCAGATTCCTCGTTCATTCAGTTCGACGATGCAAAGCAACAGGGCGCCGCTTCGGCGGCGTCCGCCCCTCGCCGCAAGACGCTCCTCGGCGTCCTGACTGCTGCGTGCACCATTCTGATCGTCGTCTCGCTGGGTTTCGTCCATCCTTCCGAGAGCGGTGCCTGGTCCATCGACTGGATCATTCAGACCGTGACGGGGGAGAGCGTCGTAACCAAGGACACCAAGGTGTCTGGCGTGACTACGACTTCGGGCGAGGCCAGTTCCAAGGATTCCAAGTCATCGAATGACGCAAAAGATGAGTCCAAGCATTCTGATGAGTCCAAGTCCAAGGACGATTCCGAGTCTTCAAACAAGGAATCGGACAAGAACTCGGATAACAAGAAGTCCGAGGACCAGGACGGCAAGAAGTCTGGCGATAAATCCGCTGCCCAAAATACGGGAGTCGGTGATACTTCCAATGCGTCTGGCGGTGGCCAGTCGTCTGATGGAGCCTCATCCTCTAATGGTGGAAACGCCTCCTCGGGCGCCCAGAGCGGCTCGCAGGAGTCCAGCTACATAACAGTGACGGTTTCGGTCACATCGAGCGCTGTGGGCAATCCTGTGTCTTCTGGTGGCACCTTTACCTTTAACGAAGGCGCTACCGTCTACGATGCCCTGTGCGCGCTGGGCCTTTCTGTCAACGCACATGGCTCGTCGTACGGCACGTATGTCTCCGCGATTGGTGGTTTGGCCGAGAAACAGTACGGCGGCACGAGCGGCTGGATGTACTCCGTCAACGGCACAACGCCCATGACGGCCTGCAGCAACTACGTTCTCTCCAACGGCGACAACGTGGTCTGGTATTACGTTACAGGCTAGAGGCTTCGACATAGCGCGCCAGACGGGCGGTTCGGACAGACATCCGGGCCGCCCGTTTTTCATGCGAATGGGATTGGGTCGCCGGGTCTCTCGGCAAACAAAAAACCGTTGGAATGGGAATTCCAACCGGTTATACATTCAAGCAAATAGCGAATCGACTACGACTGTGCGCCCTCGAGGAAGAAGCGGCGGCTGAAGTAGTTGTACCAGGTGACGAGGAACGTGGCGATGGCCTTCATGGCCTGGTAGCCGATGCTCAAAAACGTGACGCCCACAAACATGTACAGGTCGTTGAGGCCCAGGCCGATCACCGACAGGATGGTGAAGATCGTGAACTCGCGCTTGCGGCTCATGCCCTCGCGATGGTCGAACACGTACTTCATGCTGAGCCAGTAGTTGACCACGACGGACGTGGTAAACGAGACCGTGGTGCTCATCAAAAAGTCGAGGTGAAACAGCTCGACGAGCGCAATGAGCATACCCCAGTCGATGCCAAAGGAGATAAGACCCACGACAGCGAACTTGAGGAACTGCTTGGTATGAGGTTGTGCCAGTGCCTTGCGCACGTAATCACATCCAATGCGTTGATGAATCAAGCAGAGGATACTTTAGAGCTTTTACAAGGGAAACGTAAGGTCTTTGCCAAGAACTATACGAACTCGCCAAATTATCAAGTGCTAATCCGCAAACGTTGAAAATTTGCCCGTAAACGAGCAATGCCCACGAACAACACAGCGCTCGACGCGCGTCATCTGTGGGCATTGTAAAGCTGTAAGGTTGCGAGTTACTTGGTCTCGTCGCCTTCCAGGAAGATCTTTCGGGTCACAAAGTTGTAGACCATGACAAGCGCGGTGGCGCAAATCTTGGCGATATTGGCCTCGAGCCCCAGGCCGGCGTTGAGCGCCAGCACGATGCCGTCGTTGAGTCCCAAACCGATCACAGACAGCACGACAAAGATAATGAACTCGCGGCGGCGGCTCATGCCCTCCTTGTGCGCAAACACGTACTTCATGCTGGCGAGGTAGTTAAAGATGAGTGAGATGATAAAGCCGCTGGTGTTGGCGATTAGGATGTTGAGGCCCAGACCGTAGTGGAGCAGATTCATAATGCCAAAGTCGATGACCGTGGCAATGACGCCGACGACGCCAAACTTCATGATCTGCGCAAGGAGCTTTTGCATGGTACCTGCCTTATGGTGGCGCCGGGGCGCCGCGGGGATGACAAACTCAGCAAGTTTAGCCAATCCCCACGGGTGGTGCTAGGCGCGCTCCTCGATAGCACCGTTTCTATATGCATCGAGCAGCTGGCGCAGGTCCTGGATCTGGCCGCGGATCTTGGCACCGGAATCGGTGTCGCTCACCATGCGGCGACGGTCGGCCTCGTCAAAGCGGTTGGTCTCGCTTTCGATATCGACGTTGCGGGTGAGTGCCTCGGCAACCGTCGTAAAGGCCCGGTGCGACTTGAGGCGGCAGCCGCGCGAGCTCGAGATGAGCGTATAGCCGGCGATACCCGTCTTGGGATGGTAAGCGCGGCAGAAGCCGCCATCGATGACCAGCAGCTTGCCCTCGGCGCGGATGGCTGCTCGCCCTTGGTGGTTTTAACGGGCGTGTGGCCGTTGATGATGTGGCCGGTCGGTGAACATGCCATGGGCGTGACGCCAAACTCGCGCATGATGTCGTCGCAGACCGAGGGCGACTTGGTAAGCGTAAAGTACGGGTCCATCGGCTCGACCCAGGTGCTCTTATCGGCGATATAGGCGCGCTCAAAGGTACGCACCAGGCGTCCGCTGGCGGGTGAGTTAAAGCCAATCCACAGGTACCACATCCAGTCGAGAGCGTCGCGGTCGCCCACACGCCAGGCGCGGCGGGCGATGTAGTCGCAAAAATCGAGATAATCGCGGCCAGTGTGCCAGGTGCCCAGGCAGTTCATGCTGCTAAAGGTGCCGTCTTCGTTGAGTGGCACGCAGCCATGGAACAGCAGGTTGCCGTTGGCAACCTTGTACATCGAGCCGTGGGAATAGAGGAAATCGATATGGCGATGCAGGTGATCGGCGGTGACAAACTCGGACACGAGCTTGTCGATGATGTGCTGCTCCTGAGACGTGAGCGTATAGGGGTCCGCCGGGTCGACGGTGGGGAAGTCGTTGGTCGTGAGCGGCCACACGCTGCCGTCGGCGAGCGTGACCGTGCCGGTGTCGTGTTCGATCTTGTCGAGTAACAGGCGGTCGGTCATGTCGAACTCGGGATGGCGCTGGATAATCTGGCCCTCGAGCTTAAAGAGCAGCACGTTGATGGCCTTGATCAGCGGGGTGATGGACTCGCCGGCGGTGTAGGTGGCATCAGCAAAGGCGACAAGTTCACGCAGCGAGATGCCGTAGTCGTTCTCCAGGATCTCGTAGTTGTCGTAGCGTAGGTTGTTGCGCAGCACCGTGGCGATGCAGGCAGGTTCACCGGCCGCAGCGCCCATCCACAGCAGGTCGTGGTTGCCCCACTGGATGTCGAGTGAATGGTAGGTGAGCAGGCGGTCCATAATCTTGGCCGCGCCGCCACCGCGGTCGAAGATATCGCCCACCAGGTGCAGGTGGTCGACGGCCAGGCGCTTGATGAGCGAGGCGAGCGACTCGATAAAGTCGTCGGCGCTGGCGGTCTCTAGGATGGACTCCACGATGCGCTCGTGATAGCGCACGCGATAGTTGTTCTCGTCCGGATGCGTGTGTAGCAGCTCGTCGATGATGTAGGCGTAATCGCGTGGGATGGCCTTACGCACCTTGGAGCGCGTATAGCGGCTCGAAAGCGAGCGGGCGACCATGATGAGCTGGTCAAGCATCGTCTTGTACCAGGTGGGCGAGTCCTCGCGCTGGCTGCGGACCAGCTCGATCTTCTCGCGCGGGTAGTAGATGAGCGTGCACAGCTCGCCCTTCTCGTCAAAGGAGAGCGTTTCGCCAAAAATCTCGTCGACATGCTCGCGCACGACGCCCGAGCAGTTGTTGAGGATGTGCATAAAGGCTTCGTACTCGCCATGCACGTCGCTCATAAAATGCTCAGTGCCTTTGGGCAGGTTGAGGATGGCCGAGAGGTTGATGATCTCGGTAAACGCGGATTGCTCGGTGGGAAACTGTCTCGACAGCAGGCGCAGATACTTGAAGTCTTGCGGATTGCGATCGAATGCGACCATGAAACACCTTCCGATAGGCTGGTAAAACTGATAAACAGCGTAAAACGTTTATCAGTATGCGCCGCTTTTGTTTCGATTGGGGATGGGCGGCCGAATTGTTAGCCGAACGGTTTGGTAAATCGATTTAGTGGAGGTAGATATGGCGGTTGAGTGGAGACGATAGAGGGTGTTTTCTCAGATATTTATGCGTGGGGTCGGTGGAAACGATGGTGGTAAAGATGTTCGCTATTTTTGGTTCGATTTGGTAAATAGTGGACATATGTACCGTATGTAGGCTCACTGTGCGATAATTTGCGCAGCAATGAGTAAGGAGCCTCATATGAGTGATTTTGTCCTGACCTGTGAATCCGCCGCCGATCGAACTCGGGAGTTCTTTGAATCGCGCAATATCCCTGTCGTGTGTTTTCATTACGAGATCGACGATGTTGTCTATACGGACGATCTGTATCAGTCGATTACGCCGGACGAGTTTTTTGCCCAGATTGCCGCAGGCGCCATGCCCAAGACGTCTCAGGTGAGCGTGGGTGAGTACGAGGAGTTTTGGGAGCCGCTTGTTGCCGAGGGTAAAGACGTGCTGCACCTGACGTTGTCGTCGGGTATTTCGGGTACGTATGGCTCGGCTTGCGTTGCGGCGCAGATGCTCGCGGATCGCTATCCCCAGGGCGGCAAGGTGCGCGTCATCGATTCGCTGGCGGCGTCTTCGGGCTTTGGCCTGCTGGCGGAATGTGCCGCGACGTGCGCGATAGCGGGGCTTCACTCGACGAGACGGCTGCCTGGATCGAGGAGCACAAGCTCAACCTGCACCACTGGTTCTTCTCGACCGATCTGTCGAGCTACCTGCGCGGCGGTCGCATTTCGGCTGCGAGCGCGATCATCGGCACGGCGCTTAAGATTTGCCCGCTTATGACGGTCGATTGCGAAGGTGGCTGTCGCCACGTGAGAAGATTCGCACTAAGAAGCGCGCGATTTCCGAGATGGCTAAGACCATGATGGCACACGTGCAGGACGGTGCGGATTATTCGGGTAAGTGCGTCATGTCGCACTCGGCGTGCCGCGAGGATGCCGAGGCAGTTGCGGCGCTGATCGAGGAACAGATTCCGCAGCTTAAAGGCAAGATTGAGATCAATAACATCGGCACTCTGATTGGCTCGCATACCGGACCTGGCACGGTGGCGCTCTTCTTTATGGGCGACAAACGCTTGGATTAATTTGCCCCATCACATCGCTGCATGATTGCTCAAACGAAAACGGCCCGCCTCACGTTTGTGGGGCGGGCCTTGCTGTTGGGGTTAGCGTTTCTTTCCGCGGAAGAAGAAGCCGTGCAGTGACGGCTTGAGGCCGCGGTTGGCGCGATGCTCCTCGACGCGCTCGTGGATCGAAGCGACGCGCTCGATGACTTCGTCGGGAATCGGCACGTCGGGATTCATGTTCTCGACCTGGCTGACCTCGGCGGCGGAGACCTGGTCGATAATGGGCACATCGTCGTGCGAGATGACAGGTGTGGCGTCTTCCTTCATCTTGCGATAACGCTGCATCATGTCGGTCTGTAGCTGCTGGGCCGAAGGCGGCGTCCAGATGATGGCGTTGGCGCCGGCGGCGATGGTTTCACGGATGCTCTCGGGCGTCTTGCCGCCCGGCGCGATGAGCGGCAGGTTGGGATAGTGCTTGCGCAGCTCGCGTAGGACCTGGGGCGTGTTCTTGCCGGCGGCGATGTTGAGAATCTTGGCTCCAGCGCGCACCTTGGCGTGGGCATCGTCGTCGCAGCGAACGACCGTAGCGATGACGGGGATGTCGGCAATGTTAGTGATGTGCTCGACCATTTCGGCGGTGGCGGGGGAGTTGACCACACAGCCCGCCGCGCCCTGCATCTCGGAGACGGCTGCCATCTGAACGGAGCGCTTGCCGGTGGTGGTGCCACCGCCCACGCCTACGAAGACCGGGCACTCGGCGACGGTCAGCAGCGCCTGCGTAATGGCGGGCTGCGGCGTGAAGGGGTAAACGGCAAAGACGGCATCGGCGTTGGAGTTGCGGATGACCGCGACGTCGGTGGTGTAGATGAGCGATTTGATACGACGGCCGAAGAGCGTGAAGCCGCTGGCTTCCTCAATCTCGTCAGGCATGCGAAGGGCCGCCTTGCGCAGGCGCCCGTCGATGGGCAGCGGCTCCATGGGAAGCAGTCCGTTGGGGGTCACGGCTACCTGGGGTTCGGTGAACTCGTCTGCGAGCTCGACCTCGGAGAAATCGACCGAGGCGACGATGTCCTCGTGAACCTCGGCGGGCACATCGATGGGGGCTTGGTCGTTTGCCGCGGCAGGCGTGTCGAAGGAGCTGGTGCCGACGAAGGCGTCGACGCGCTCATTTAGATCGTTGAGGGTATCCATGGAAGCTCGATTCTATGCGATGACGGCCGGCGCGATGCAGCCGGAATTGCGAATGCTAAATCGTTTGACGAGTTGATTTTTCCCCGCCACGCAATTCGTTAGACCGAAGGGCCGGCGAACGTGAAGGAGCTGTGGTGGCGGGGATCGAGGTGCTATCTTGAAAGTCCCGTTTAAAAGAGAGGTGACGCGGTATGGAATTGACAGCAATGTTTGGCTCGATTGGCCTGTGTGTGGGCGCAATTGTTGCCGCCGCGGTCATCTACTTTGTGGTCACGGCCATTAAGGCAAAAGGGCCGAACGCAAGGAGCGCACGATGCTTAAACAGCATCGCGACCAGCAGGGCAAACGCGCACGGAGATAGCTTGTTGAGTTTTGGATCCGTGCGCTAACTGCGTTTTCGGATCAGGCAATGTAGAAGCCCTCAAATTCGCGGCTGGGCGGAATGGTGAGCGTGCCGGGCAGGCCGTTGGCGATGGCCGATACCTGACCCGCGGCAATGGCTTCGGTCAGGGCGTTGGACTCGATGCGCGGCTCCTCACCAGCTTCCTGGGCGCGGCGTGCCTCACTTTCGCTCGGCGTGCCATCGAGGGGGATAAGCTCGCAGTCCATGTGCTTGTCGAGGGCCTCTTGCAGGGCGTCCTCGTTTTCCTGCGGCAAGATCGAACAAGTCGAATAGACGAGCGTGCCGCCCGGTTTGAGGGCTCCCATGGCGCGGTCCAGAAGTGCTCGCTGCGAGCGGGCGCACCTGCTCAGCAACTGCTCGGTGAGGCCGCGCAGGCTCTTCTCGTTGCCGCTGACGACTGTGCCCGTGCCGGTGCAGGGAGCGTCGAGCAGGATACGGTCAAAGCGGAAGAACTCGTCGAGCTCGCGTGCGTCGATGCGCATGACGGGCACGTTTTTTGCGCCTTGGCGGTGGAGGTTGGCTTCGAGCTTCTCGGCGCGGGGAATGCTCATCTCGCAGGCGGTGAGGTGTGCCTGGCCCTGGGTGAGGGCGGCGATCTGCGTCGTCTTGCCGCCGGGGGCCGCGCACATGTCCAGGATGTCCTCGCCGGCCTGGGCGCCCAAGACCAACGGCGGCATCATGGACGACAGACTTTGCAAGTAGATCTTGCCGTCGCGGTAGATGTCGAGGTCCCACAGGTCGGAAACCTGGGCCTCGGGCAGGATGGAAGCGTCCGGGTACCATGCGACGGGGCGGTGGGCGATGCCGGCGGCATCGAGCGCCGCGGCGATGTCCTCGGCGGTTGCCTTGAGCGTGTTGGCGCGCAGCGTGACCGGGCGTGTGGCCGCGGCGCCGAAGCCTCGATCATAAGCTCGGCATCGGCGGGCGCATAGGCGCCGGCGACCGTGTCGACCATAAAGCGCGGCAGGTCGGCGGCGGAGGGTTGGGCGGCAAGCTGGTCGGAAAGCTCGGTGGCGGCAAACTGCCTGAGCTTGAGCTCGGCCTTGACCTGCTTTTTCTGCTTACGACGACGCGGCTTGGACATCCGTCTTTCCTTCCCATTCCATTACATGTCGAGTGTTTAGTACTGGCTCTCGTGCTTGCTAAAGAAGTCGAAGCGCGGGGGCAGCGGCTTCACGCGGTGCTCGCCGGGCTTCTCGCCCAGGATCTCCACGAACTCGTCCGTGGAGGCAAAGATGTTATCCCAGCTAAAGAAAGCGACCGGGTCGACGTCGAAGTACTCGCAGATGAGCTCGCAGCCGGCCGGCACAATACCGTGCATCAGGACGGTCGCCACGCGCAGCTCGGTAAAGGCGTCGACGAGGGCCTGCGTCATCGCGGCGTTTGCTGGCTTGCCTTCGAGCTTGTTGGCGGCCTTGGAAGCGTCGCTCCAGCGCTTGTTGGCGGCGCGCAGGTAGTCGTCGCACACGGCAAGCGCGCGGTGCGTCTCGAACTTGTACATGGCCTGCTCAAAGGCGAGGGCTGCCTGCTGGGCGGCTTCGACCACGGTGTCAGAAGCGGCACCGGCGGGGATGCAGCCGTTGCGGTAGGGGCTCTCGTCGCCTTCCTTGACGCGACGCCGTAGAAGCAGCTGCGGGCCAGACGGTTGAACACGCCGGTCAGCAGCGCGCTCTCCTTAAGGGCCGGGTCGATAACGCGCTTGTCGTCGCAGGCGCGTACCTCGTTGCCGTCCTTGTCCTTGCCGGTCACACGCGTGTCGTATGCCTTGGGGCTAAAGCTCACCGGCTTTTCGGATAGGCCGAGCGACAGCCAGTGCGCGCGCATCTGCTCGCAGGTGTAGTGGTTGAGCAGGTCGTCTGCCGGCGGGGGAGGCGTCTGCGAGGACGAGCTGGCCTTTTTGCCCATGTAGAGCAGGTGGTAGCAGGCGCTGACGGTGCTCTGCGTGAGGTCCCAACCAGGGCCTCCCACATGGCGGTCTGCGCGATGCAGTAGAAATAGATGTTGTCCTGACCGATGAACTGGTAAATCTGAGCGTCGTCAGAGCACCACCAGTCGCGCCAGTCGAGCGAGCTGTGCTGGTAGGTGGGTGCGGGCACCTGCGTGGAGTCGGCGGCGGGCTCGCCCATGAGGGCGGCATCCTGGGCGGCGACGCCCTCGGTCACGCCGGCGGCCTTGGCA
>ENA-OQEX01000289-OQEX01000289.1-human-gut-metagenome-genome-assembly--contig:-NODE-289-length-28661-cov-2.302411_pt1 | contig 28661 bp, 38 predicted proteins | sample MGYA00242802_ERZ504649 | MGnify/ENA primary metagenome ERZ504649 (study PRJEB26092, sample SAMD00036194) | human gut metagenome | host: Homo sapiens | study: EMG produced TPA metagenomics assembly of...
AAGAAACACATAGTGACATGACTTGAACCAGGAAAACAGGAAGAAAATTCTCTGTGTTTCTGGTTTAGGCCATGTCACTATGTGTTTCTTGACAAACAATTCTCAACAAAAGGACTTTTCCCTCTTCGTCTCCGCATAAAATATTGGTTTTCTCCGCTCTCATTAAGATACCACAATGACAATCTTTTAACAACTATTTTTTTAATTTTATCATTATTTTGGGGCTTCTACATATTGCATAAATATAGGGGCTCTGTTTTGTATGATTTTATGTAAGTTACTTCTGTAAATCCCATTGTCCCCAGATTGGCGTCTCCCTTTTTCAGATATGCATTAATTTCCTTATTATTTACAATTTCCTGGTACTTCAAGTAGATCAGTTCTCCTTTTTAGCTTGTTTCTCAGGATAATTATAAGGGGAAAAAAGCATGTTGTTGTCTTAGCCATGTAAAATTTTGTTTAAATTTTGAGAAGAAGAAAGCACCTGTCGGTTACGATTCGACAGATGCTTTTTCTAAAGCATGTTTAAAAAATTATATATCTCACCAATGCTTTTTTCCTACCCGAATCAGCAGGCGTACAGATTCACAATATTCTTCAGATTCTCCACCGCATAATCCATTCCTTCAACGGTAATGTGTTCGCATGGACCGTGGAATGCATATCCGCCAGTTCCAAGGTTCGGACAGGGCAGTCCCATGAAGGAAAGCCTTGCGCCATCTGTGCCGCCGCGGATTGCAACTGTCTTAGGATTCAGCCGGACTGCTGGACGGCTTTCTTGGCGTTATCGATCAGGTGCATGCAAGGCTCGATCTTCTCTTTCATGTTGCGGTACTGTTCTTTGATGGTGAGGGTTACGGTACCTTCGCCGTATTTCTCGTTGAGAAGCTTGACGATATGTCTCATCAGCTCCTGGCGGCAGGCGAACATGGCGCTGTCGTGGTCACGGATAATGTAGTCAAGGCTTGCAGAAGACACATCTCCGCTCATTTCACAGAGATGGAAAAATCCCTCATACTCTTCTGTGTTCGCTGGGGTATCTCCTGCCGGAAGCATGTTATTGAACTCCATGGCAACCAGGGCTGCATTGATCATGGTGTTCTTACTGCTGCCCGGGTGTACAGAAAAGCCTTTGATCTTTACTTTCGCACCTGCGGCATTGAAGTTCTCATACTCGATCTCATTCTCCGCACCGCCATCTACAGTATAGGCAAAATCTGCTCCAAAGTCTTCTACATCGAAGAAGTCTGCGCCGCGGCCCACTTCTTCATCCGGGGTAAAGCCGATACAGATTTTTCCATGAGGAATGTTCTCTGTGATCACCTGCTCTGCCATAGTCATGATCTCAGCCACACCAGCCTTGTCATCTGCACCAAGAAGGGTGCTTCCGTCGGTGGTGATCAGGGTTCTTCCTTTTAAAGATGCCAGATGTGGGAAATCTTTCAAGGTAAGAGCATATTCACTGTCTCCCAACTTTACATCACCGCCGTCGTACTCCGGGATGATCTGTGGATTTACGTTTTCTCCGGAGAAATCAGGTGCTGTGTCCATATGTGCGATAAAGCCAATGGCTGGTTTCTCTTCCAAGCCTTCTGTAGCCGGGATCACGCCATAAACATAGCACTTGTCATCAATGCGCACGTCCTGAACCCCTATTTTTTCAGTTCCTCTGCCAGCTGGTTTCCCAGGTCAAACTGACGGCTGGTGGATGCACGTTCTCCTGCTCATCCTCGCTTGTGGTATATACTTTCACATAATTTAATAAACGTTCGTATGCACGCATTTTTGCTTTTCTCCTTCTCATGTATTCTTTATTTTCAAGCAGCTCGGCTAAATAATTTTACAGCTCTTCCAGTTTCTCCAGTTCCCCGCCAAATGAAGTATCCATACATTCTTCAAAAGACGCTTCCTTCTTCATCTTCTCCAGTGCCACTCCCGCCTTCTTTACAGTCTGCACCGTTCCGGCACCTGCTATGCAGCCGCCAGGACACGCCATGCCTTCCAGCAGATATCCGTTGTATTTCCCTGCTTTGGCTGCCATCAGCATCTTTTTACACTCCTGAAGTCCGTTAGCACTGACTACCTTCACCTCGCGATCCGGATCCATTCGCTTTACAGCTTTCACAACTGCGGCTGCCACACCGCCGCTAACAGCGAAGCCACGACCGTCACTACTGGCCTGGGTAAGAGGCTCTTCCTCCGGAAGGCTGGCGAAATCAACATCCTTAGCATCAAACATGCCTTTCACCTCTTCAAAGGTGAGAACGAAGTCCACATAGCTTCGAACCGACTTACGGCTTGCCTCCAGCTTCTTGGCTGCACATGGTCCTACAAACACGATCTTGCAGTCTGGCTCTTCCTGCTTCAGAAGTCTGGCAGTCAGTACCATGGGAGTAAGCGCCATGGAAATGCAGTTGGCAAGCTGTGGAACCGTCTTTTTTGCCATAACAGACCATGCCGGGCAACAGGAGGTTCCCATAAACGGAATTTTCTCTGGCACTTCCTTCATGAAGTCCTTAGCCTCCTCAATGGTACAAAGATCTGCACCCACAGCCACTTCCTTAATATCCGTAAATCCAAGCGCTTTTAAAAGCTCCCCGAAGCTGGGTATTCTTCAATTCCGGTTCAAACTGACCTGCCACAGCCGGCGCTACAATGGCATAAACTGGTGTATCACTTTTTAATGCCATAATGGTCTGATAAATCTGTCCCTTATCTACAATGGCACTGAACGGACAGCTTACCAGGCACATTCCACAGGAAACACACTTGTCATAGTCGATCTCTGCTCTTCCATACTCGTCTGAATGGATGGCATTCATTCCACAGGCCTTGGCACACGGACGCTCCTGCTTGATAATGGCATTATATGGACAGGATTCCAGACACTTTCCACATTTGATGCATTTCTCCTGATCGATCACAGACCGCCCGTTTTCCATGTGGATAGCCTGCTTGGGACAGACCTCCTGACAAGGATGTTCCAGACAGCCCTGGCAGCCCTCTGTGACGATCACACGCTTCTCCGGACAGGAGTTGCAGGCAAATTTAATAATATTGATAAGGGGCGGCTCATAATATTTCTCTTCGATCAAGCTGCTTCTACGCCCTTGGAAATTGGCGCATGCTCGGAAATGTTTCGAAGAGGCAGTCCCATTGCCACACGCAGTCTCTCTCCTACGATAGCTCTCTCCAGAAAAATACTGTCACGATATGTTGCAATCTCTCCTGGAAGAATTTTGTACGGAAGATCATCCATCTCTTTCTCAATGTCGCCCTCATAGGCAAGCCGGGCAATTTCAGTAAAAATCTGGTGTCTGATTTTTGTCTTTGATGAGTATAGTCCTCTCATTCTTTTTCTCCTTATGCTGTAGTATTTTGCACCAGCCAGATTTTACCGCAATCAATCTAACTGTCTTTATAAAGTTTTCTTTCTCCGCTTTTTTAAATAGTTGATATAAATTCATCAAGTATTTATTATACCACCTATCATACAAAAAAATTATAATTTAAGCAAATCTTTTTCCAATTTCTTTTCCTGGAGCATGTATGAAAAAGGCTTTCTTTTAGTGTGTTGAAAGTTGTTCAAATGTGTCCCTCCTGAAGAACTTTTCACCCTCCCAACACATTAAATAAGAAATGCACGCAAAAAAAGACACTGTACAGATTTCTCCACACAATGTCTTTCTTCAAAATTTTCACATAAAATAGTATTTCATCCACCTATCTGGCAATCCAGATCACAGACGGAATGCACTGCTTTTTTCAAAAGTTCCATATGCTCCGGTTCTGGAGGAAGTATCTCCGGCAGCTTGTATTCTCTTCCAAGCCAGTCGTACTTATCCTGTCCCAGACGGTGATATGGAAGAAGGTGAATCTTCTTCACACCTGGCAATGTAGATGCAAAGGAAGCAATAGACTTGATTTCCTCCACACTGTCATTGAACGTTGGAACGACAGGTACACGAATCACCAGATTGGTCTGGCCAGAAAGAGCTACCTTTCTGGCGTTCTCCAGAGCCAGTCCATTGGGCTTGCCTGTAAACTGCTTATGCTTCTCCTGATTGGTATGCTTGATATCCATCAGGTAAGTATCCAGATAAGGCAGTACCATCTCTATATTTTTCCAGGGAACACAAGCCATACTCTCGATAGCTGTATTAATTCCACGCTCTTTCGCTGCGCGAAGAAGGTCACGGGCAAATTCCGGCTGACAGAGACATTCGCCGCCGGAAAGTGTCATTCCGCCGCCGGAACGGTAGTAGTATGGGCGATCCTTCTCTACCAGTTCGATCATCTCGCGGACAGTTACGTCTCGTCCCATGGTCTTCACGCCGTCTGGAGTTTTCATTGTCTGGATCTTATATTCCTGGGATTCCGGATTGCAGCACCACTGACATCTGAGCACACAGCCTTTCAAAAACACAATGGTACGGATTCCAGGACCGTCATGGATGGAATAGCGCTGGACGTCGAAAATACGTCCTGTAGTGTCTAAATATTCCATAGATTTCTCCATTATACGGAAGTGCCAGCAGACTTCTCTTAACGAAGCCACCAGCAATTCCATTTATATTTTTCGCAGAAAGTTCCCATTCACAGCCACACTTATCATCTCGCTAAGAAGTGAGCTATGGGGCAATTATAACTCTCCTGCATAAGAGTCTGCTGACTTTCTTTTTAGAATCCCTGCTCAGTTCTTCTGATAATGTCATCCTGCAGAGATTTGGAAAGTGTAGTAAACAGTGCACTGTAACCAGCCACACGTACAACCAGATGCTTATAGTTCTCCGGATGTGCCTGTGCATCCAGCAGTGTCTCTCTGCTTACAACGTTAAACTGCATATGCATTCCCTTCTGATCGAAGTAGGAGCGGATCAATGCAACGAACTTCTCAAGACCCTCACGTCCAGACAATGCTGACGGATGGAATTTCTGATTGAACAAAGTACCATTGGATACGATAAAGTGATCCAGTTTCGCAACAGAGCTTGCTGCTGCAGTAGGTCCGTTCACATCCTTGCCTGCGGATGGGGAAACACCATCTGCAACCGGAGTGTGTGCATATCTTCCATCTGGTGTAGCACCAGTCTGTCCGCCAAGGGGTACGTTTGCAGAAACCGGATAAAGTCCTGCCTGGTACTGTCCACCACGTGGTTCTTAAAGTTCTGAAGCGGTCTTGTATATGTGTAAGCCACATCTCTTGCGAAGTAGTCCACTTCCGGAATATCATTTCCGAATTTCGGAACTTCTGCGATCATATCGTGGATTTCCTGGTATCTTGCCATCTTCTCAGGTGCCATCTGGGCATTCATAACAGATTTCAAAACTGCAGCTGCTGTATCCGCATCAACTTGGCACCGCTCTCGGTCATCTCTCTTAAGATGCCGGTTGTGATCTCTTTCACAGACTGCTCATCCAGTCCTTTACCATAGTTCCATGCAAGAGCTTCTTTCAGCTCCTCCATTGTAAACTTCTTCTCCTGGTAAACCAGCTGGCGAATCGCATAGAGGGAATCTGCCATGTTTGCAATACCAAAGCCCTGGGGACCGGTAAAGTTATAAACTGCGCCGCCTTCCTGTACGGTCTTTCCACGTTTGATACAGTCATCGATCATACTGGAAAGGAATGGAAGCGGACAACGCTTTGCATGAGCCACGTCAATGGCATTATCTGCATTTACAAGAAGGGAAATGCAGTATTCCATCTGTTTCTTGTAAGCATCATAGAATTCATCAAATGTAGCCATCTGGGTTACATCGCCGGTAGGAATTCCGACCATCTCGCCCTGATCCATACCATTGGCAAATACAAGCTCCAGCGGACGGCACATATTAAAGAATGCTGCATCATGCCATCCTCTGTCTTACCTGCTTTCTGTGGCTCTACGCAGCCGATGATATTATACTCACGGGCATCTACAAGGGAAAGTCCTCTGTTCTGCAGTGCCGGGATGATTACCTCGTCGTTATAATAAGCCGGAAGTCCGATACCCGTTCTGGTAAGCTCTGCTGCTTGATCAGAAGGTCATGAGGAGAACCATTCCATACACGGATGGAAAGGGACGGAGCCGGAAGATGTACATGCATGGATGCCTCAATACACATAAAGGAAAGGTCATTGGTCACATCATTGCCATCTTTATCCTGACCTCCTACGATCAGGTTCTGGAACAGACTGTAGCCTGCGAAACCTTCTGCAGATGCTGCGTCACGGACTTTATTCAGGTCATTTAATTTTACCCAGATGCAATCAAGAAGCTCCTGGGCTGCTGTTCTGGTAATCGCGCCGCTCTCAATATCCTTCTTATAATAAGGATACATATACTGGTCGAAACGTCCTGGGGAAATGGAATGTCCGCTAGACTCCATCTGGAGAAGCTGCTGCACAAACCAGAAGGACTGACACGCCTCCCAGAAATTGGTAGCTCCCTTCGCCGGAACCTTGCTGCAATTGGATGCAATCACAAGAAGCTCTGCTTTACGCTGTGGATCTGTACATTTCTCTGCCATTTCAAGGGCAAGCTTTGCATATCTGTCTGCATAATCAATCACTGCCTGGCAGCTCATGATAACTGCTTCCAGGAAACGGGAACGCTCTGCGTAATCTCCATCCCCCACATTGCATTTATCCAGCTCAGCCTGTGCTTTCGCCATAATGCCTTCGTATCCGATTTCAAGAACTTCCCAATACTTTACAGTAACGTGTCCTACACCATTGTAGAAATAATTTCCTGGTGTAAAAATATTATGATCGATGGCACGAATGGCTTCTGGTGCCATATATGCTGTGGCAAGCTCACTGGTAGTCTTGCCTTTCCAGTATTTGTGTACCTCGCGAAGATCTGCTTTGGCCTCCTCTGAAATATAGAATGGATCAGCAGTTCTGGTGGCAACCGTATCCAGCTCATCTTCCAGCCACTGGAATGAGAATTCCGGGAATGTCTGGCATCCTCTCGGTGCAATGGAGTTACTTCCCACGATCAGTTCCTCATCACGGATGATGATCGGAATATTATGTAAAATGTGGGAAAAAGCTTTCGCTCTTCTGGTAATGATCGGCTGGTCTTCCGTCTCCTTATAGGACTCTGTGATCAGCTTCGCTCTGTAAGATTCGATCTCCGGCATCTTGGCATAGAGATGATCTACCAGACGGGTAATTCTGGAAGATTTCGGAATCTCACTTGAATTGTATTTTTCCATGGTTCTCCTTTCTCATGGATGTCCCGGCATATGAAATAGTATTCTGTATCTCCAAAACACAATATTCTCTCTGTCGGCAACATAAATGTCCGTTGTTCCATGACATAGTTTTCTATGCTCATTATACGTCATTTGCTATGCGGTGTCAACATAATTCAACACTGTTTTTGTTGCTTTGGTTGGTGTTTTTGGTTGATTTTTGTGGTTTTTCGTTGTTTTTATTAAGATACCAGGTTAAACAAAAAGCGTTTTCCGATTTTCATATTTTGATTTCAGAAAACGCTAAAAAAAACTGCCATATCAGATTTCTCCAATACAGCAGCTTCCTCATCTTCTTATTAACAGCTATGTAAAAATACCTGTACCTCATTCACAGCTCAATGGCAGTGTCCGCCGCAGCTTCACAGTTACCATTGCAGCCTTTTCCGCTTTTTTTATCTTTTACAATGCTTCTGATTGCAAGACCTGCGATTGCAACTACGAGTAGCGCCTACAACTACTGTTCCCATACTATACTCCTTTCCGGTTACCCGAAACGCATTTGCCAGAGACTTCTGTCTCCTTTTACAAACGCTGTACAAAATTTCACCAACAACATAATCATGATTATATTGTTAGTATATTCTAACATCTATTAGATGTCAATATTTTTTTGTGTTAGCAACTTTTTTATACGCTCAGCTTCATCTGTCCATCTTTAATATATCCCATATTCCGCATTCCACGATAGATCACATAAGACAAAAGTCCTGGAAGCAGGAAATGAAAGACTACGATTTTCAGAATAACCAGAACTGGGGATTCGGTTGCCACCATGGTCTGATAAGTCATGATCTGTCCAACCAGACCTGAGGTTCCCATTCCGGAGCCTGTCGCATTGTTTGTCATATGGAAAGGCCCGATAATGGCAATTGGGCCTAAAATAGCAGATGCCAGTGTAGGAGGCAGCCAGATCAGCGGACGCTTCATAATATTAGGGATCTGCAGCATGGAAGTTCCGATTCCCTGGGCAAAAAGACCGCCCACGCCATTATCCTTAAAACTTGTCACTGCAAATCCAATCATCTGACAGCAGCATCCGATCGTTGCCGCACCCGCTGCCACGCCATTCAGCCCCAGAATAATTCCAAGAGCAGCAGAACTAATTGGCAAAGTCAGTACCATTCCCATGATGACAGAAACCACAATTCCCATCAGGATTGGCTGCTGCTCAGTTCCCCAGTTTACCAGGTTGCCAAGCCATGTCATGAAGCTTGATACTCCCGGTCCTACCAGTATCCCTACAGCACCACCGGAAAGGATGGTGATTGCTGGTGTAATAAGAAGATCCAGTTTTGTTTTTCCGGCAACCAGCCTCCCAATCGTAATTCCCACATATGCAGCCACAAACGCTCCAAGAGGCTCGCCAGGACCGGATAACACTAATGCCCCTGTATCAGACAACAGGTTCCTGCAATAAGTTTTGATGCATAAGCCCCAATCATTCCTGCTGCCGCAGCCGACAACAGCACATAAGTAGATTCCCGGAATTTATACGCAACACCGATGCCGATTCCGGCACCTGTAAGCCTCTGGGCAACCACTGCAAATGCACTTAAATAAGCGCCATATGTACCGCCCATCAAATCACCGATCTGTTTCAAAATAGTTCCGATGATCAAAGTAGAAAACAACCCCAAAGCCATTCCACTTAAACCATCAATAAAAATATTGTTTAAAACCTTCTTTATCGCTTTCATACTCTCTCCTTGTCCCCACCATCTAAAGCATGTAAAAAAATTAATCTTGCAATCTGCAAAATACACCGAAAAGTGGGGCGTGCAGACTGCGAGATTGTTTTTCCGAACACGCTCTAATATAGATCCATCTTCTTTCTTTCCAGTTCAAGAAATACCTTCGTCCCTTTTCCAAGCTCCGACTCTATCCTGATTCCGTGATCCAGCCTTTTCATAATCTTTCCGCAAAGATAAAGCCCAATTCCAGTAGACCTGTTCTCTTCACGTCCATTATAGCCAGTAAACCCCTTTTCAAAAACCCGGGGCAAATCTTCGGCACGGATTCCGATTCCAGTATCTTCGATCACTAGCGTATGCGGCCTGGATTTGCTCATATAGATGGATATTTTTCCTTTTTTGTGTATTTCAGTGCATTTGATAAAATTTGTCCCAACACAAAGCCAAGCCATTTTTCATCTGTAAGCACCGTTTCCGATACCTCTTGATACTCCAGAGAAAGCTTTTTCCCAATAAATATTCTGGCAAATTTGTGAATCTGCTCACGAATCAGAGAATCCATATCCATTTCCTCAAATCGGATGTCTGAAGCCATATCCTCCGTTCGAAGATACCCCAGCACCATCTCCACGTACTGCTCCACCTTAAAAAGCTCATTCTGAATCTCCTGAGGTCTGGGCTTCTCTTCCTGAAGAAGCAATCTTGCTGCAGCAATAGGTGTTTTGATCTGGTGGACCCACAGCGTATAAAAGTCTGTCAATTCTGTACCAAAAGCACTTCTCTGATTTTCAGCCTCTATTCTCTTCTCATCCAGACTACGGCAGATTTCCCGGTAAATAGCCTCATTTTCATTCTCCGGAGCCTCCAGACATTCTTCTGAAAAATTGCCGCAGTCTCTTATGTAAAGCAGACTTTCCTGCTTTTTCCGGTATTTATGGTAATCACACATAAGCCCCAGGCCTGTCAGCAGCATTTCAAAAACTGCCACATAACCTACAGGCTCCAGCGGAATATCATACAGAAAAAGGATTCCAGCCGTTACCGCTACCATAAGTAAAGCCAAAACACCTGTTTTCCATCTGGTTTTCAGATATTTAATCATACCATGTACCAGGCCTTTTTTGGTGATAATGAAGTTCTCTACACCCAGACCTTCCAGCTTCCGACGGATTCTTGTGATGTTTACTGTCAAAGTATTGTCATCCACAAAGCTGTCGCTCTCCCACAGTTTTGTCATAATCGACTCTCTGGATACAACATGCCCCTGATGTTCAAATAGTATCTGCAATATCTTCAATTCGTTTTTCGTCAGGTCTGCAAGCTTTCCATCCACTGAAATCGTCCCATTTCCAGGATTCAGCACTACGCCGCCCCTTTCCAGAAGACTGTTGTTCTGACCAAAGGCATAGGTTCTGCGAAGCACAGCCTGCACCTTCGCAGTTAACACATCCAGATCAAAAGGTTTCGCGATAAAATCATCTGCACCCCGCTCATGGCCATTACCATATTCATATTGTCAGCCGCTGAAGACAGAAACATCACTGGTACCTGTGAAATTTTGCGGATTTCCTCACACCAATGAAAACCGTTAAAAAACGGCAGTTTCAAATCCAGCAGCACCAGCTGTGGATCTTTTTGCACAAACTCCTGAATCACATGAGTGAAATCTTCGACCTGAAAGACCTCATATCCCCAGGATTCCAAATGTCGCTTTACTATCTGTACAATAATTTCGTCATCTTCTATTATTAAGATTTTATACATTTTTAATCAAGTTTTTCTTCTAAACGGACATGTCTGCCTGCGCAGACATCACCCCAAATGAAGTCGATTGTTCCGCGCCTTTAGCGCTACCGCGCAGGACTTTTATCCTAAATATGCCTTCAGTAATTTCAGTGTATTCTTCGCTCCATCCCTGTGTGACCGCTCGTATCCATGAGATGCGTAAACTCCCGGTCCGATCAGACCATGCTTCATATCATAGCCTGCTTTCAGTGCCGCATCCACATCAGAGCCATAATGAGGATACACATCCACAGCAAACGCAATGTCATTCTCCTGTGCAGCCTTGATCAGACCGGAAACCACCTGGTAATCATATGGTCCATACTGTCCTTAGCGCAGATTGAAACCATGGTTTCATCACATTCCAGGCCTTTTCCAACACATCCCATATCTACGGAGATCATCTCTGTCACTCCATCTGGGATAGCGGCACATCCACCATGTCCCACTTCCTCATAAGAAGTGATCAGTACATAAATGGTACGCTCTGTCTGAATTTCTTTCTCTTTCAGATATTTAGCATAGCCGAGAAGAATGGCAGTGCTGAATTTATCATCAAGGAAACGGCTCTTGATGTATCCGCTCTCCGTCACAACTGTCCTTGGATCAAAGCAGACAAAATCGCCTGTCATGATTCCAAGTTTTTTCACATCCTCTTTATTCTTCACCGGCTCATCAAGAATGGCTCCATCGTCTCATAAGTACGTTTGGTATCGCTATACTCGCCGTTTACATGAACAGACGCATTCTCCAGCTGGAAGTTGCATCGTATACTTGCCGGATTTGCTATAACCTTGCAGTTCTCAGCCTCCGCATTGTTTGGGTTCATGCCGCCGATATTAGTCAGTTTCAGATGTCCGTTGTCCATGATCTGGCAGACCATTCCGCCAAGAGTATCCATGTGAGCCGCAAGAACCACTGCATTCTTATCGTCTTTTCCTCCAAGCTTTACGAGCACAGCGCCCTTCTGGGTAATCTGAGGCTTATAGCAAGATTCTCAAATTCTTTTTCACAAATTCGGCTGCCATGTGTGTGAAGCCGCTTGGGCTTGGCACTGCAAGCAGATCCTGTGCTGTTTTCATAACATAATCTGTGTATTTTCCCATGATATTCTCTCCTGTTTCTTACGAATTTTAATCTTATCATCTATCGTTCTTCACTTTTTGTATAGCAATGCACTTCACAGAAATTACTTTTAAGCGATAACATTATATTTACTTATTATCCTCAAATGTGATAACTTTATAACCCATACTTTTTTCCAGTTCCACGGGTCTGGCTGCATCACATAAGCTTCCCATGAATTTCCTGTGGCACTCTGGCTTTCACCAGAATTCCAGTATCTGTGTACTCCTCCGAAAGCAGCTGTCCATATTCCCGGATCAGCTGAATCTTGCCAGCCTCCTGATAGGTAAAAAGCTTTTCCACATAAATCTGCTCTTCGGAAAGAATTTTCCCCAGAAGTGCCTTTAAATCCTCAAGGCCTTCCCCTGTTTTCGCAGATACCTTCAAAGTGTGGTCTGCATTGCTGTCGCGCATACGGATAGCCGCTCCCATATCCACCTTATTAAACAACGTAATGGTCTTTTTCCCCTGAACTCCCAGCTCCTGCAAAGTGTCGTAAACCACTTCCATCTGCTGTACAGCCTGGGGATTGGAGCAATCCACCACATGAATGATGTAATCCGCGTACCTGGCTTCCTCCAGCGTACTCTTAAACGCCTCAACCAGATTGTGCGGCAGCTTACGGATAAATCCAACCGTATCGGTAAGCAGGATCTGCTGTCCGTCATCCAGCGTCAGAGCACGCGTAGTCGGATCCAGAGTTGCAAAAAGCTTGTCCTCGGAAAGAACACCTGCGCCTGTCAAAGTGTTCAGTAAAGTGGATTTTCCCGCATTGGTATAGCCCACGATCGCCGCAGTCTTCATCTTTCCCCGGGTACGTCCGGTACGGAGCAGCTCTCTGTGCTTCTCTACCTGAGAAAGCTCTTCCTTCAGCGCTGTGATCCTCTTTCGGATCAGACGTCGGTCGCTCTCCAGCTTCTTCTCTCCAGGACCTCTGGTTCCGATTCCTCCTCCAAGTCTGGACAAAGACGCACCTAGTCCTACCAGTCTGGATGCTCTGTAACGGAGCTGTGCAAGCTCAACCTGTATCTTTCCCTCGCTGGTAGTGGCATGTTTTGCGAAAATGTCAAGAATCAGAAGAGTTCTGTCCATTACCTTACATTCCAGCTCATGCTCCAGATTGTTCATCTGTGCCGGGGAAAGTTCATCGTCACAGATAATTCCTGTAGCATCCGTGGCCAGCATAAGAGCACGTACCTCCTCGATCTTTCCTTTTCCAATATAAGTTCCAGGATGTACAGTCTCACGGTTCTGGATAATTTTTCCCACTGTCTGGCTCCGGCAGTATCTGCAAGCTCCTCCAGTTCATCCAGGGATTCTTTCACATTATCGTTCTCATCCAGCTGAACGCCAACCAGAATCACCTGCTCCTGTATTTCTTCAATATATTCCATAAATCCTCCTTCCGGATCATCCATAAACTAACTTTCAGTTACTTTTCTATCTGAAAATCATCTGTTAGAGTATAACACAAACCCATTCCTTTTGGGAGAGGTATATTTCAGTTACTGTTCACTGGTAACGTTCCGCGAGGCGTTTTTTTGTGAACAAAGTTCACAGAAAACCCGAGAATTGCGGCGCGAAATCATGCGAATGCATGATTTCTGTGCATCGCGAAGCGCGTTACTGTGAACGGAGTGAACAGTAACATATGATTCTCTAAAGCATGTCCGACATTTTTTTGTTACAAAACGGACATGTCGTCTATCGGCGACATCTCTATATATGAAAATCAGCTGCTGTGCGCCTGCGACACTCCCGCATCTGCCGTTCGTGACGTTCATAGTATCATGTTAATTCCGATTCTTAATCAGTGACACAATAAACAAAATCAACGCCAGTACCGCAAAAAACGGAATCACTGCCACCAGAATATGAAACAGCAAAAAGACGACTATCAGCAGGATCACCACGCCCAGAAGTTTGCTGTACCAGGTATCAAACCGCCATACATGTACATGATTCCGGCTGGAGCTCTGGGTATTCTGTGCGTCATCCGAATAGGTGCTGTACTCCTCATAATCCAGCTGCCCATTATCCACATCTGTATCCAGCAAAGTCCTGGCGATCAGCCTTGGATCTCCAAGTTCATCAAGAACCTGCTGCTCATCGCGTCCACTACGTACCTGTGACTGAATATAATCTTCATAGTAACGCACATGCGCCGCCACCTTACCCTCATGCATCTGTCCGGACAGCTGACTTCTCAATGTATCCAGAAATTCTGTTCTATTCATTCAATTATTCAACCTTTCTTATATAAAACCACGAATCATTATCCTGTTTCAAACAGGCTCTGTGCATTTTCTATTCTAACAATACTTGCCCTCATACGCAACTATCCAAGTCATAAAATTTTTATGAAGTCTGAATCGGAGATATATTTTTCCATTCAGACAAATTTTCTCCACATTCAAAGCATTTGTTATTTTTCACAAATATACATCGTCTTTTTTGACAATAATGCTGTCTGTTAATTTATTGACAAAATGTTTTTTTAATGATACAATGAACACATCAATTGAAAAGCTTCTGAATACTGACGGATCGTGGAGTTAACCACAGGGACTTCAGGAGCAGATCATGAGGATTACTGTTTACAGCTGCTGCACCATATTTTGCAGACAGCATAGACCGTAATTTCCAGCCGACCGTCTGGGCAGTATTTGAATCATCAGATACTGCCCTTTTTTTACCGGGAGGTACCTCTGACATGAGGGAAATACCGTTGTCTTTTTAAGAAGCGGTCATATAAAACCATTTAATCTTACACAACGAAAGGAGCTTTTATTATGGGGTTTAAAAGTGACATCGAAATCGCACAGGAATGTGAAATGAAACCAATCACTGAGATTGCAGCTAAAGCAGGTATTGCGGACAAATATCTTGAGCAGTATGGTAAATACAAAGCAAAAATCGACTACAATCTTCTGAAAGAAACAGATAAGAATGATGCAAACTGATTCTGGTTACCGCTATCAACCGACTCCTGCCGGAGAAGGAAAAACCACTACTACAGTTGGTCTGGCAGACGCTATGCAGAAGCTTGGCAAGAACGTTATGGTAGCTCTTCGTGAGCCATCCCTTGGACCGGTATTCGGTGTAAAAGGCGGTGCAGCAGGCGGCGGATATGCAGGTAGTTCCAATGAAGATATCAACCTTCACTTCACAGGTGACTTCCACGCAATCGGCGCAGCAAACAACCTTCTTGCAGCAATGATCGATAACCATATTTTCCAGGGCAATGCTCTTAACATTGACCCACGTAAGATCACATGGAGAAGATGTGTAGATATGAACGACCGTCAGCTTCGTAATGTAGTAGACGGACTTGGCGGAAGAACAAACGGTATGCCTCGTGAAGACGGCTATGACATCACGGTAGCTTCCGAGATCATGGCTGTTCTCTGTCTTGCAAGTGATATCAAAGACCTGAAAGAAAGACTTTCCAGAATCATCATCGGTTATACATATGGCAAACCGTCAGAGCAGAAACCGGTAACAGCTGGTGATCTTCATGCAGAGGGTGCTATGACAGCACTTCTGAAAGATGCTCTGAAACCAAACCTTGTTCAGACACTGGAGCATGTACCTGCAATCGTTCACGGCGGACCATTCGCAAACATTGCTCACGGATGTAACTCCGTAACCGCTACCAAGATGTCTCTGAAGCTTGCTGATTACACCATCACAGAGGCTGGATTCGGTGCTGACCTTGGTGCCGAGAAATTCCTTGATATCAAATGCCGTATGGCTGGTCTGAAACCAAATGCAGTTGTTATCGTTGCTACTGTCCGTGCACTGAAATACAATGGCGGCGTTCCGAAGGCTGATCTTAACAATGAGAACCTTGAGGCTCTTGAGAAAGGTCTTCCAAACCTTCTGAAACACGTAAGCAACATCAAAAATGTTTACAAGCTTCCATGTGTTGTTGCAATCAATGCATTCCCGACAGATACCAAGGCAGAGCTTGACCTGGTAGAAGCAAAATGTAAAGAGCTTGGCGTTAATGTTGCACTTTCTGAAGTATGGGCAAAAGGCGGCGAAGGCGGTATTAAATTAGCTGAGGAAGTAATCCGTCTTGTTGAAGAGCCAAACGACTTCACATATTCCTATGAGCTTGAAGGCTCTATCGAAGATAAGCTGAACCAGATCGTTCAGAAAATCTATGGCGGTAAGAGAGTTGTTCTCACAGCAAACGCTCAGAAACAGGCAAAACAGCTTGAGGAACTGGGATTCGGAAACTGCCCGATCTGTGTAGCAAAAACACAGTACAGCTTAACAGATGACCAGACCAAGCTTGGTGCTCCTACAGACTTCGAAGTAACCGTTCGTAACCTGAAGATTTCCGCAGGTGCAGGCTTCATCGTAGCCCTCACAGGAGAGATCATGACCATGCCAGGTCTTCCGAAGGTTCCGGCTGCTGAGAAAATCGATGTAGACGAAACAGGTAAGATCACAGGACTGTTCTGATTTTTACATGTCAGCCAGGTTTCCGTGTAAACATGGATTTGGCACGTTGCTCACAAAAATCAACGCCCGGGAGACCCAAACTCCCGGGCGCTTTTTACATACAAGCAAAGTGTATCCTTTGAAAATAAAATAAAGGATTTTATCAGCCTGCCAGGGACAAATGCCCTGGCAGTATTTGTATATTACTTATTTCAGCTTCTCCCCTGTAAGCATCTCATATGCCTGGAGATATTTGTCGATTGTCTTGTCCACGATTTCCTGTGGAAGAGTCCAGTCGTTGTCCGGGTTTGCTTTCAGCCAGTCACGGGCAAACTGCTTGTCAAAGGATGGCTGGCCATGACCTGGCTCATATCCATCTGCCGGCCAGAATCTGGAGCTGTCCGGTGTAAGCATCTCATCACCAATAACAATATTACCATTTTCATCAAGTCCAAACTCAAATTTGGTATCTGCAATAATAATACCTTTGCTTAAAGCATACTCAGCACATTTTTTATATAATGCGATGGGTGTAATCACGAATCTTCTCTGCATACTCCTGACCATGTCCCGGATAGTATTTCTCAAGATGGGTAACGCTCTGCTCAAAAGAAATATTCTCATCGTGGTCGCCAATCTCAGCCTTGGTAGAAGGTGTGTAAATAGGCTCAGGCAGCTTGTCAGACTCTTTCAGACCTTCCGGAAGAGTAATTCCGCAAACTGTACCATTCTTCTGGTAGCTTGCCCAGCCGCTTCCAGTGATATATCCACGAACGATGCACTCAACCGGGATCATATCCAGCTTGCGGCACATCATGCTGTTTCCGTCAAACTTATCCTGCTGGAAAAACTCCGGCATATCTTTTACATCAACAGAAATCATGTGGTTCGGCAGGATATCCTGGGTCATATCAAACCAGAACTTGGACATCTGTGTAAGAACAGTGCCTTTCTTCGTCACTTCGTTGTTCAGGATCACATCAAAACAGCTGATACGGTCTGTCGCAACCATGATCAGGCTGTCTCCGTTGTCGTAAATCTCGCGTACTTTGCCTTCTTTAACTGGCTTCATTTCCTGCATAGCTTTACACCTCATCACTTTTCTATTTTTCATTTTTGTAAAAGTCCCAAAGGCATGACTGTTTCACAATCTCAGCCTGCCTGTTTCCGCTTTTACAGCACCCAATTATTTTACCATTTTGCAAACAAAAAAACAATTCTCTTAAATGCCGAAATCAAGGCATCTTTTCCCGAAATCCATGTGAATCTTCACATGTAACCATTCAAAGTGATTGATTCCTGCACTATCTTCGTTTTATAATAAGAAAAAACAACCAGCAGGATACTCTGCCTGCGAGGGGCATTTCAGCTCACAAAACTAATTTACCATATATTCCAGGAGGCACTATGATCTATAAATTTGCAGCCGCCGACATGGACGGTACTTTATTAAATGACAAAAACGAAATTACACCATACACCATTGAAATAATCCGGCAGGCAGCCGCGCAGGGACTGATTTTCTCCATTTGCACCGGGCGCCCCATTCAGGGAGTGGAGCGCTATCAGAAACAGCTGGGCATTCAGGGACCTGTGATCACTTATAATGGGGCTATGATCCTGGATTCTGCTGACGGACGCGTTCTGTATAAACAGGAGCTGAAAGCTGACGATGCGCGTCTGATTCTGGAAGCAGGACTGAACTATGATACTACCATGTGCATCTGGTCGGACAATAGATTATATGGGAACAAGCTGAATGACCGGATTCAGGAATACAGCCAGGCTACCAAGGTAACGCCCCTTCTCATGCCATCTATCGACAAGCTTTTGGCGCAGGGGATTACGAAAATTCTCTGGTATGACGATGTTTCCCAAATTCAGCAAATAGAAAAAGAGCTACGGAAAACAGCTCATTTTCATAACGTAACTTTTTGCACCTCCAAGCCCTTCTATCTGGAGTTCTTCAGCAGTAAGGTGTCAAAGGCTGCAGCTATTGATTGCATTGGTAAGCTCTACGATTTCACCCCCGCTGAAACTATCGCTATCGGCGACGGTTTCAATGACCTCTCCATGATCCGCTATGCTGCCCTTGGCGTTGCCATGGCAAATGCACCAGATGGCGTGAAAGAGTCTGCGGATTATATCACTGCACGCACTAACAATGAGGATGGTGTTGCAGAAGTTCTGGAGAAATTTGTTTTATAGAATCATGACTATACAAAAATGGTGATTGTGTTAATTATTTCACATTCAACACAATCACCATTCTATTAATCCGTTTTAAACCAAATTATGTCCGCCTTGCTATATCTCTTACAGATTCTTAAACAACGGCTTCATAGCCGGATACAGTTCTTTGAACTTCTGGTATCTCTCCTCATATTTCGCAGCCAGTTCTGGAGTAGGCTCTACAGTATCCACTACTTTTGCAAGCTTCTTGCCAGCAGTCTCAACGTCCGGATAAACACCGCATCCTACTGCTGCCAGCATAGCACCGCCAAGGGATGGTCCCTCTTCCACTTCCAGAACGTCAACCTTAATATTCATAACATTTGCAATAATCTGCTTCCACAGCGGGCTCTTTGCACCACCGCCACAGATCTTGGTACGCTCAATTTTAATTCCAAGACTCTTTGCAACCTCCAGAGAATCACGAAGTGCGAAAGCAACTCCCTCCAATACAGCCTGAGTCATATCTGCTCTTGAGGTGTCCATGGACATGCCGAAGAATACGCCTCTTGCATCTGGATCGTTGTGTGGGGAACGCTCGCCCATCAGGTATGGCAGGAAGAATACGTGATTCTCACCAAGCTTCTGGATAGCGCCTGCTCTGCTGCGAAGTCCTTCGTTCCAAGAATCTCCTCGGCCCACCATTTATTACAGGAAGCAGCGCTGAGCATACATCCCATCAGATGATAGCTTCCATCTGCATGGCAGAAAGAATGAAGGCATTGTGCTCATCTACACCAAAATTCTTGCTGGAAATAAATACAGTTCCAGAAGTACCAAGGGAAATATTGCACTGTCCATCACCAACTGTTCCAGTACCAACAGCTGCTGCCGCATTGTCTCCAGCACCAGCGATAACCTTTACATTCTCAGAGAAGCCAAGCTCTTTAGCAACCTCTGGCTTCAGTGTTCCAACAACCTCCCAGCTCTCATAAACCTTCGGAAGCTGCTCCTCTTTCACACCGCAGATTTCCATCATTCTTTAGACCAGCAGCGATTCTTTACATCCAGAAGAAGCATACCTGAAGCGTCAGATACATCTGTGCAGAAGGAGCCGCTTAAACGATAAGCCAGGTAATCCTTTGGAAGCATGATCTTCACAACTTTTGCAAATTTCTCTGGCTCATTTTTCTTCATCCACAGGATCTTCGGAGCAGTAAAGCCTGCAAATGCGATATTTGCAGTATACTGGGAAAGCTTGTCCTTTCCGATCACATTATTCAGATAATCTGTCTCTTCAGAAGTACGTCCGTCATTCCACAAAATTGCAGGACGAATTACCTGATCCTGATCATCTAAAGTTACCAGTCCATGCATCTGTCCGCCGAAGCTGATTCCGGCAACCTGGGAGCGGTCAATGCCCTCTGTCAGTTCTTTCATACCAGCCATACTCTGGGTATACCAGTCTTCCGGATTTTGCTCAGACCAGCCCGGATGCGGGAAAAATAATGGATATTCTTTTGATACGATATTACAGATTTTTCCGGATTCTTCCATAAGAAGAAGTTTTACTGCGGAAGTACCAAGATCAACACCGATAAAATACATTTTTATCCTCCTTAAGTTCATGCCTTAGGCGTTCCTTCTAGGCTTTCCGGCCAGAACCCTCTTAGAATGCTCTGCCCGCCTATTCTAAAAACAGCCGTACCGCATAAAGTGGTACGGCCGTTTCTATATACGCCTATAATTCTATTCAAATCGTCCCTTCCTGCTTTTTAAGCAAGAAGCAATCATTCTACATTGCTCTCAACTTTGTACACAGCAATTACTTACTGTTTATTTAAGCATTAGCCCATGGATTCTCTGTAGGATATCTTACACCAGCTGGCTGGTTGTAACCGATCTTCTTAACATCAAGTCCAAGGAATTTCACTACTTCGTAGAATGCCTTTCCATAATGTCCGAACATAACTGCACCGTGATGCGGGTAGTTGCCCTCGATCAGTACGTGACGGTAGAATCTTCCCATCTCTTTGATTGCGAAGATACCAATACCACCAAAGGATCTTGTAGGTACGTCAAGAACTTCACCTTCTGCAACATAAGAAACAAGCTCTCCCTCAGAGTTGCACTGCAGACGATAGAATGTAATATCAGAAGCAGCGATATCTCCCTCCAGAGTTCCTCTTGTGAAATCTGGCTCAGATCCTTCCGGCTCAAGAAGTCTGTGCTGGATCAGCTGATATTTAACAGCTCTGGAATCGCACATCTTGCAGGCCGGAGTATTTCCGCAATGGAAGCCCATGAATGTATCGGTAAGCTTATAATCATATTTGCCCTTGATATCCTCATCATAGATGTACTGAGGAACGGAGTTGTTGATGTCAAGCAGTGTAACAGCGTCATTGGAAATGCAAAGTCCGATGTACTCGCTAAGAGCTCCGTAGATATCAACCTCACAGGATACCGGGATTCCTCTTGCAGCAAGACGGCTGTTTACATAGCATGGCTCAAATCCAAACTGTGACGGGAATGCAGGCCAGCATTTATCAGCAAATGCAACGTATTTTCTTGCTCCCTTGTGAGCCTCAGCCCAGTCAAGAAGAGTAAGCTCAAACTGTGCCATTCTCTCACTAAGGTCAGCATAGTATCTGCCCTCGCCCATCTCCTTCGCCATATCTGCACAAACTTCCGGGATACGAGGATCGTTCTCATGCTCTTTGTATGCAACCAGAAGGTCAAGTTCAGAGTTCTCTTCAATCTCAACGCCCAGCTCATAGAGTCCTTTGATCGGTGCGTTACATGCGAAGAAGTCCTGTGGACGTGGTCCAAAGGTAATGATTTTCAGGTTACGAACACCGATAACGGCACGTGCAACTGGTACGAAGTCAGCGATCATGGTAGCAATGTCAGTTGCAGTTCCAACCGGATATTCCGGAATATAAGCTTCAAGATGACGCATCTTTAAGTTGTAGGAGCAGTTCAGCATACCGCAGTAAGCATCACCACGACCATTGATCATATCGCCATCGCCCTCAGCAGCAGCTACATACATGCAAGGTCCGTCAAATCTCTCAGCAATCAGGGTCTCTGGAGTCTCTGGTCCGAAGTTTCCAAGGAAAACAACAAGTGCATTACACTCAGCTTTGTTTACATCCTCGAGAGCCTTCTCCATGTCTTTCTCATTCTCAACAGTTACTGGACATTCATAAAGCTCACCCTTGTAAGCGTCCATGATAGCTGCGCGTCTCTTCTCAGAAAGCTGAATCGGGAAACAGTCACGGCTTACTGCGATTAATCCAAGTTTTACTACTGGTATATTGTTCATAATAGGTATTCCTCCATATTTTAATTTTTTAAGAAACTTTCAATTGTGGTAGCTATGTAAGCTCCTCAGGTCTCAATATTCATTTTTCAAACAGACTTTAGTAGTTACCCACCAACAACGTGTCGGTTTATCTTCTGAAAAAAATGAGCAACTATGAATTATTTTATCAGTCAATTGTGATATTCTCACCCTTCAGACCATTAAATGCGCCAGCGATCTTCGCATCCTCATGTGCGATCAGCATTTGTTCTTGCTGTCATCAAGCTGTCCTCTCCCGTCTTCTCAGTCTGGAAAGTAAGGTCTGTGTTAGTTCCTTTCGGAAGTACAACAACACACTGGAAACCGCCCTCATTCACATGACATGGTGCGTAGTGAAGTGTGGTAGCGTATACCTCGATTCCGGTTCCTGCCGGTACAAGGAATGCCTCGATCTTAGATGTATCATAGGTATGATCCGGCTCAATGTCCTGCTGATGTCCGATAAGAAGGACAATATCTGTAACCGCTACATTGATCTCGGAATTACGATGATACTCCACTGCATTCAGCTTCTTGTTATGGCCGTTGCAGTATCCGATCTGGACCGGCAGCCCGCCGTATCCCTTATTCTGCAGGTCCTTCATAATATCCAGTGCCTCCAGCTCCTCAACAGATGGAACATAGATTACGTCCTCTGGAACCGGAGTGTGTTTCATCTCCTTGATAAGACCTGTAAAGTCGTATCCCTCCAGCACCTGTCCATATTTACGGAATGCCGGATCTGTTACTTTCTGAATCTTCACGATTAACCTCCTTTTGCGCATATCAGAATGCGGACATGGCTGCTATCTGCCACTCTCACAGCAGTCCAACATGCTCATACTCAAGATTCCCGAACCAGCTGCTGATCTCAGTCTGCCCTGGTTCTTTCTGCATGAAAAAAGCATACCATATTCTGATATGCTTTACGACGGTTTTCTTGTCTTATCTATAGCACTTTTTTGACATTTTATTCTTTTGGAGTTGTATTAAATTTTTGTCTTACTTCGCTTGGAAGTCTGTTATATTTCTTCTGAAACTCTCTGGAAAAGGCTCTGCTGCTGGCAAAACCGTTGTCCAGGGCAATCTGGCTCACTGTTTTCTCTGTATTCATCAGTTCCCGACATGCATAAGACATGCGAATTTCCTGTAAATAAGTCTTAAAATTGATTTTTGCATACTTTTTGAACATTCGCGACAAATAAGCGTCTGAATAGCCAAATAAATTTGCCATCTCAGAAAGTTTCAGTTCTTCTGTATAATGCTCACGCATATAAGTGGTAATTTTTGACAAAGCATCCAGTCGTCGGCTGTCCTGAATTTCCTCCTGTGCAGCCTCGGTCTCACGATAATCCCTTACCATCAGGTACAAAATATTGTAGTACAGTGCCATAGTCCGGTACTCCCATCCTTCTTCACGGGCACGGTACACCTTATAAAGCTCCTCAATAAAAAATGCCAGCTTCCGGTTATCCGGAGCCTTGGACTTCTGATCCTTTGCTACACGGGCTGCACTTGTAAATCGGATAAACCGCTGGGCAGTAAAATATTTTTCGAACTGCTTTAGTGGAATCTGCAAAACCACAGTCTCATTTTTCCTGGGGGCGTGAATGGAGTGGATCTCATTGGAATTGATGATGATCAGCTCCAGCCTCCAGGGGGTACTCTTCTTCATTGAGAAAAAGGTCAGTCTGCCTTTAGCACTGCAAAATCTCAATTGAGGTATGCCAGTGTTTTTCTCTTTCGTAATTGCCGTGTCCGCCTTCAAATAAAAAGATTTTGAAAGGAAGACCTTCGTTTGGTATGATCAATTCATGCTGAAATTCCAAGATTTCACCTCCGGCAGGTATATTTCTATAAAGCCGCGCCATTTTCTTTCAGTTCCGAACCGGCTAGAGCGTGTTTGAAAAAGGCTTTCTGCAAGATGTACGTCACAATTTGTGGGAGATTTCGCTCGGATGAGGGCGCCGTAGCGGGCTACGGCAACCGAATTCGGGCAAATATACCGCAAGTGGGGCGTGCAGATTGCGGGAATGATTTTTCAAACACGCTCTAAGTCTCTTGCTGTAAGAATATCATTTTCCCCTATATTTGACAATCCTGTTTCTTAGATTCTTTTTGGCTCCGCTGCCACGTCTTTTCTCGTTTCGTATTTTCTTAAATACAAGTTTTTTCTTATCTTGTATTTACCAGCTCAAACGCTTATAATTGAAATTAATTTTCAATATGTTATTTTTATTTTCGGGAGGTTTATCATGAAATTTATATATCCTGCTGTTTTTAAGAAAACCGAAGATGGTCGTTATAAGGGAACTTTCCCAGACCTGGAAGGCTGCTTCGGAGAAGGAGACACTTTAGACGAAGCTATCGAAAGCGCTAACGCTGCTGCATTCGACTGGATTTCTGTAGAGCTCTCCGAAGAAGTTCCAGAGCTGCCTCCGATCACAGATCCAGATGATATGGAATTAGAAGATGAGGATGTGGTCAGAAATATCCAGGTGAACATCCGGTTGTATGATGGGTGGGATGAATGAAGTTTACCGTGAGTGTTTGAAATGTCCGCTTACGTTCCAGACTTCACTGACTTACCTAATAAGTCCAAAATGGGGAGCAAAGCCTCCCCATTAATTTTATCACTGTACCTGGTCAGAACCTTCTCAGTTACAAAATATTTTTGTTTTATCTTGCCTGCTTCTTCACTGCCACTGCAATGGACAGACCGGAGCATAATATGGAATCAATGTAGCCTGCAGTGCATGATAAATATCAGACTTTCCAGGCCATACGGTCTCCAGAAGATTGTTCTCTCTGTCCAGCTGGTGGAACCAGGAACCGTTTACGTGATCCAGAACTTCTCATCCAGATATTTCATAAACACTGCATAATCTGCTGCGTATTTCTCATTATCTGTTACATGGAACAGAACGGAAGAGGTGTTGATTGCTTCTGCAAGAGTCCAGTGCATTCTGTCATGGACTATAGGTTTGCCGTTCCAGTCTGTTGTGTAACAGATTCCCGGTGCACCGTCTGCATTCCATGCGTCAGCAACTGCGCGGTTATACAGATTCTCTGCAGCTTCAATATAAGGTGCTGCGCCAGCCTTGTCCTCTTTATATGTAGAAAGCGCCCACTGTGTGATCAGTCTTGCCCACTCAATTCCGTGTCCCGGAGTTGCGCCGTATGGCTTAAACTGGTCGTCCGGGCGGTCTTTGTTGCATTCCAGATCCGGTACCCAGTCACTGGAAAAATGCTCCGGTATACGCCAGTTATTGTCCTTTGCCCATACCAGAACATGGTCGATGATCCTGCCTGCACGTACACGATATTTCTCATCCCCGGTCACATCAGCTGCGGCAAGAAACGCCTCAACGGTATGCATATTTGCATTCAAGCTCGATAGGAATCCAGCTCTGTAAATTCTGTGTTCCAGGTATCACAGGAAAGTCCTTCTTCCTCGTTCCAGAATCTCAGATCATAAAGTGCCAAGGCATCTTTCAAAAGCTCTGCTGCCCCTTCTCTGCAGGCCAACACGCCGGAAGAAGCTGCCAGAATTACAAATGCATGGGCATAGCACTGCTTGGTTGGAACAATTTCATTGTCCTTTGTAAGACCTGCATACCAACCACCATTTTGATCATCGTGAAGCTCGCCTCTAAGCCCCTTCAACGCTGCATCAGCCAATGCCTCGCTGCCTTCATGTCCAAGCATGGAACCAATGCTGTACACATGTGTCATACGGCTTGTGATCCAGGTTTCACGGTTACGGTCTTTCCAGGGAGTGCCGTCATCTCCAAGATAATAGGAGCTTCCTCCTGGTGACGGAAACTGATGTCCGAAGCTTAATAAGCCATCTCTAACATCCTGCAGAAATTTCTGGTTTTCAGCTGTTCCAAGCTGATATTTATTCTCTGTAACTGCCATTTCTGTTTTCTCCTTTTATACTGTAATATCCTGTGAAAGTCCCGCTCTACAGCTGACTCTCATATATAGTGATGTCACAAATAGGCAACAAATCCGTTTTGTGATGATCTCCCACTTTGCAATCTTCATTTTACCTTATCTGGAAGGCCTTGAACAGAGGGTGAACTTTGGCTTTTATGGGGATTTTTACTGTTTCACTTTTCTGACACAATTATACTCCCAGACGGGATTTCGGTCAATTTATTTAAGTTTCATCAAAACAGCCGTCATTAGTACGTTATTTGCACTAATAGCGGCTGTAAATGTTATTATTGTTATAATAATCTATATTCTGTTTTTTTCAAAAACAGTTCCAATCAGCAGATAGCTTTTCCAAGCTCAATGCAGGCTGCCTGAGCCTCATCATCTGGCTCTTCGTTGCAGATTACGCTGTCAGCTGCAAGTGTAACACCATCGTTCTGGCATTTCTCTTCCCAGCTGCGCATCCAGTCGCCGTCTCCCCATCCGTAGGAACCGAAGAGCGCTACTTTTTTGCCTGCAAGCTTTGGCTCACATGCTTCGAATACCGGCTGGAATACGGAATCCTCAAGCTCCTCATCTCCCATTGCAGGGCATCCGAAAGCTACACCGTCAAAACTGCTGATATCTGTTCCATCAAAATCATCTGCACTGATCACTTCTACCTCAGCTCCTGCAGCTTTTGCACCTTCCGCTACTTTATTTGCCATTTCCTCTGTATTACCAGTTCCGCTCCAATATACAACTGCTACTTTACTCATAACTTCATTTAACCTCTTTCTTTTATAATTTTATTGCCAGCCTGCGAGATCATTTATGTTTGTTTCCTCCACATCCGGCACTTTAATAACGAAAATCAGCTTTTCCGCGACCCTTATCGCTTTTTAACTATCACCCATAGGGACTTTCATTGTATGTCAGGCAGCCACTGTCAGCTGCAGAACACTCCTGCCTTTTGCCCATAGATTCCGATAAACCTCCCGGCATTTATGGTACTTCTGAAACATTTTCAATGCTTCACATTCATTACAATATACTTTCCAGCAGCCGGAACATTTATAATTCTGTCCGCCATTCTGGATAAAACCAATTACGTCCCCAAGTGGATAATCAAGAAAAATCCCAATCTCATGTGGAAAATCTTCTGATGCCTCAAAGCGCTTCTTCAGTAACGCCAGGCACTGTTCCGGTTCTGTATTTTCATATCCATATTTTTCCAGAAACCGGGCAACTCCAGGACGATTCAGATTCTGTGCCAGCTGTTTTTCCCGGTATACATAAACCAGAGAACGGTTACCACGACTGCGAAGTGCCAGCAGCTTCACGCCCTTTGGATTCATCAGCTGATTCCACCTGGAAATCTGAAGGTCTATATTTTCTCCCTCTTCACAACAGGCATTGAAAAGATTGGCTGCTTTTAATGAAGCAAGGGTGGGAGCACAGTGCTCAATGAGACATTTCTCAATCATGATAAACTCCTTATCTTTTTATGCCATCACCGCATGCTCATCCAGCGCACACTTTAAAGCGCTTGCGCTGCTGGTATGGATGCGCGCTACCGGAATGTTGTTTTTCTTTGCTTCCTGGGATGCACTGATGACCATTTTATGGGACACTGTATTGGTAAAAAGCACCATCAGATCCGGCATCCGATTTTTTTACGGATGGCGCCGTTCTCTTTTGGAAAAACCTTCGCCTTATATCCATAGTCTTTGCAGATATCGGTATACTGACATACCATTCTCTCATTTCCGCCGATGATTACAATACTCATGTAAATTGTCCTTTCCGGGTTTCCTGAAGCTTCTGAAAATGAAGAAACCTCCCTGCTTCCATGCAATGTTTTCTCCTTATTTTCGTTAGTCCATTCTAACCCTTTGTTAAAAAAATTAGAAGCTTTCCGTTTACTGTTTACAACCTTCCCAGTAACGCCTGCACTTCTGAAATATGTTTTAGTTGCTGCAGTCCTTTACATTTTATTTTATGTAAAATGTGCTGATTATATATTTTTATAGTTCTACGCTTCGGTTAGCTTATGCTAACTTTTATGGTGTTAGTTTACACTAATCCTTTATTTCTGTCAAGTACTAAGCAAAAAAAGAGAGCTAATGAAAAACAGTCTCATTAACTCTCTGATTATATTCTGAAGTTCCACTATTACCGCAGAGCGTGTTTGAAAAATCATTCCCGCAATCAGAACCCGATTTTTTTACAATGTCCGCAATGCGCGACACATCCGTTCAGATTTCCTCAGTGCCCACCAGATTCTTCATACTGTTCATACCGATCAGCAATGTTGAAGTATTGTGAAGCAATGCTGAGGTAGTCGCTGCAGGATTCCGGCAACGCCCAGCAGGATCAGACCAGTGTTAAATCCTACGATCGTTCTGTAATTATTGTGGATACGCTTCATCAGCGCGTCACTGATATGCTTCAGAACTACGATACCTTCCAGATTATCCGCACCGATAGTGATGTCTGCAATCTCTCTTGCAATCTCAGCGCCTTCGCTTACTGCAATACCTGCGTCAGCTGCAGAAAGTGCCGGGGAATCGTTAATTCCATCACCCAGCATGACAACCTTGCGTCCTTTTGCTTTCTCTTTTTCCACAAAGCTTGCTTTATCTTCCGGAAGAACCTCAGAATAATATTCGTCAACGCCGACCTTGGCAGCAACAGCCCTGGCTGTACGTTCACTGTCTCCGGTCATCATGACAACTTCTTAAATCCGGCAGCCTTCAATGACCGAATAACTGCGTCGGCCTCTTCCCGAAGTGGATCCTCAATACAGATCACAGCCTCCACGAACGCCCTCCACAGCCAGATAAAGATGGGAATATTCTGGAGCAAGCTGCTCAAACTTTTCTTCATATTCTTCACGAACCTGACACTTTTCAATCTTCAAAA
>ENA-OQEX01000290-OQEX01000290.1-human-gut-metagenome-genome-assembly--contig:-NODE-290-length-28653-cov-2.693403_pt1 | contig 28653 bp, 29 predicted proteins | sample MGYA00242802_ERZ504649 | MGnify/ENA primary metagenome ERZ504649 (study PRJEB26092, sample SAMD00036194) | human gut metagenome | host: Homo sapiens | study: EMG produced TPA metagenomics assembly of...
GCCGTTTGTTCCGTTTTTACTGTAGCAGTTCCGGATTCCATGTGCAGGCTATACCCAATTGTTGGGGATAAACGGTCGCTCCTTTGGCAGCCAGTCCGGTAATGGCCTCTTCGTGAAATATGGCTGGTATACCTGAGGGAGTCTCATGTATCAGATAATTTTGAAGATCACGCACAAAATCACGCAGTTCATTTGGTTCCATATCTAAAGCGCAAGCATATTGACAAATATGCCCTATACCGTCAGGTATCTTCTCTCTACACTTTTCTAATGACAGTTTTCCATCCTCCATTATTTCTTTCGGACGAATACCATACAATTGTGCAACTCTTTCGGCTTGTGTCATTCTAACTATAAAGCGTATCTACTTGCAGGCTCATTTCCCGAATGTCGAAATCCTCAATTGTTTTTCATGGGTTTTAGAAGTACAACCGATAAATCCTAAAGATATTAGTATAAAACAGTAAATTGATATTTTTTTCATATTTGAATTTATATCAGAAAATATTCTTGTAAAATCAAAGACAACTTGAAATAAAAGTATAAATCTGTCCTGCTTCAGTAGCTACATCATATAAATAAGAATCTTTCAATTCCACTCCTTTCAATGGAGCTTTCTCACTAACCAGCGGACGACTAATTTCTTGCTTTTCAAACAATGGATTAGGATTATCTCCTTCCGCTTTAACCAATGTCATACCATCCATCGCCAAAGTATTGTGCACACGTAAGCGAAGATTACCACCGATAGTAGATTTGATAATTGCCGACTCTACCTTGCCGTCTTTCCATTTCAGAGAAACGATTTCGAAACCACCACGTGCACGAAGCCCCCTAATCTCTCCATTTTTCCAGGTATCAGGTAAAGCAGGAAGTAAATGAACAGCCCCATCATGGCTCTGCATCAACATTTCAGCAATTCCGGCTGCACAACCAAAATTTCCATCAATCTGGAAAGGCGGATGAGCATCGAATAAATTTGGATAAGTACCTCCTCCCTGACCTTTCTGTACTTCAGGAGAAACAAAATTCAACTGATTGGTAATCAACTTAAATGCATGATTCCCATCCAAACATCTTGCCCAAAAACAAACTTTCCATCCCATAGACCAACCAGTAGAAGGATCACCACGCTGTATCAATGTATTACGGGCAGCTTCAAAAAGTATAGGTGATGAATAAGGAGAAATTTGATAACCGGGGAAAAGTCCCCATAAATGAGAGATATGACGATGATGGTCATTAGGGTTATCCCAGTCTTCGAACCACTCTTGCAACTGTCCGTATTGCCCTACTTGCATGGGAGGAAGTTGCCTTTTAATGACAGAATGGTATCACAGAATTGCTTGTCCAGATTCAAAATCTGTGCTGCTGAACGAGTATTTGAAAATAAATCGGATACCAACTGATTGTCCATCGTGATACCTGCAAACAGATTGGCTTTCCCTTTCCAAATACTAGGCGAATTCTCTGGAGAGTTACTAGGAGTGACTACCAGATAACCGGTATTGGGATCTCTTACTAAAAAATCAACAAAAAATTCTGAAGCACTCTTCAGAATAGGATACACGGAAGCCAGGTATTCCTTATCACCCGAATAGAGGTAACGGTCCCACAAATGTTGACATAACCACGCATTACAGGTAGGCCACGGTCCACAATAAGCCCTATCTACAGCACCATTCATACGCCACAAATCCGTATTGTGATGCAATACCCATCCCCGGCAACCATACATCTCCCGGGCAGCCTCCTGACCGTTCTCATACAATTCTTTCACCATTTGTAGGAAAGGCTCATGCATCTCACGCAAATTGGTAACTTCGGCAGGCCAATAATTCATTTCCGCATTGATATTGGTGGTATAACGGCATTTCCAAGCAGGATTTAGTTTCTGATTCCAAATACCTTGTAAATTAGCAGGTTGCCCTCCCGGCTGAGAACTGGAAATAAGCAAATAACGACCGAACTGAAAATAAAGAGCAACCAAATGGGGATCATCGGAAATAGCGAATTCTTTTATCCGGACATCAGTAGGTTTATCAGCCTGCGAAGTGCGTCTCAAATTCAGAGATACACGGTTATAGTATTTTTGATATGCACTGATATGAGCCTGTAAAGCTCGGGCATAATTCTTTCCGGCATTCTTCATGGATACCTTATTACGCCCGGATGGATTTCCGGATATATCCTTATAATTCACAAAATTAGTGGCCATGGCGATATAAATAGTAGCACTATTAGCATTAGTCACGGATAATAATGTATCTCCTGCCACACTCTTTCCACCCTGTAAATCTAACTTCAAATCTGCACGGAAACGAATAGAACCTTTTGTGAAATCGTCTCCTTTAGTTGTACCTTCCAAAATCAAGGCATTCTTTCCAGAAACGGTAACATCCACCTTCTGAGGACAAGTCAGGGAAGCAGAAAAAGTAAGTTTTCCCGGTTGAGAAGCAGTAAGGCGGACAATGACCAGCTGGTCGACAAAAGAGGTAAAGACCTCACGCTTATAATCTACTCCATTTACAGTATAAGCAGTCGTGGCTACAGCTTTTTCCAAATCCAATTCACGACGGAAGTTTGTATAATTTTCATGACTAGGAAAGTCCAGACGCAAGCTGCCCACTGTCTGATATGGCATCCCGAAACCGTTCTTGGAGAGGATTTTTTCACCTGCCAACACTTGAGCTTCAGGATATCTACCAGCAAAAATTAACTGACGGATGTCGCCAACGCTCCTTTAGCCTCAGGATTATAATTTTTATAAGGAGAACCTGCCGATACTGTTTCCTCATTCAATTGAATCTCTTCGGTTACAGGATTACCATATACCATGGTTCCCAATCGTCCATTTCCCAAAGGTAATGCCTCTTCCCAATATCTGGCAGGCTTATCATACCATAATACAGGTTTTTCCTGAGCATCTATGCTGATGCTGACTACAGATAGCAAAACTACAAGTGCTATTTTTAATAACTTACGTGTCATTTTATAATTAAATTAATAAATATCATCGACTTTTATAATGGAGAAAGAAATCCATTCTCTATCAACCAAGCTTCAGCCAACTCCGGCCACATGACCGTGCTTCCCCTTTGTGCACGCAAAGAGATGGCATGCCCGCCGACAGGAAACAGATGCAACGAAGATTTCTCTATTCCCGCTTTATACAAGGCTGTATAATAAGCGATGCTGTTCAAAGGAGAAACAGCCTTGTCATTAGAAGCATGAAACAAGATAGCCGGTGCCGTGTTACCATCCACTTGTTTTTCCAAAGAAAACAAGTTTCTGAGAGCGATATCCTGTTCCCGCTTTCCCAACAGATTTGTCCGGCTCCCTTTATGAACAATAGCGTCATCCATAGAAATAACCGGAGATATCAATACAGCAAAAGAAGGTTTACAACTATATGCATCCAGTGCATCGCCCACTTTTGACCAGTCTTCATCAATAGCACACAATGAAGCGGCCAGATGACCGCCGGCAGAACAACCCATCACTCCCACTTTATGAATATCTATTCCATATTCCTCCGCATGAGCACGTATATAGCGAAGAGCACGTTGTCCATCCTGCAAAGGAGCTTTGTAAGATTCTATTACATCCGGTGATTGCGGGAAACGATGTATCAGGACAAAAGCCGTTACTCCCAAGGTATTATACCATTTTGCCAATGCGATACCGCTGATTTCATGCGCCAGTTTCACATATCCGCCACCAGGAATGATCAATACCGCCGTACCGGTACGCTCGGCTTTTGACGGTTCATAAACATGAACAGCAGGAATTCCGACTTGTACCACACGTTCCCTGACTACAGAATCTTTAAGAACTATACCTTTGCTATTGGGCATATTATTCTGCCACAAAGGAATTATTTTCTGAGCCTGAAGAGTAACCGTCATCAATGCCATCAAAAGAAAACCTAATAAAAATACGAATCTGTTCATTACTTTATACTCCTTTAAAATCCTGTCCATTTACTGTTACATTCTCAAAGTGAATGTTTTCAACACCAGTCACCTTATTTATTTCCGGTTTCATCACTCCATCAAAAGTGCAATCTTTCACAAAAATATCTCGCGCCTGTATTTTATCCTCAAAACCATCCAGATGCAAAACATACTGACTTTTCTTACTTGTGATATTTTCCAAATGAATATTGTGAAAATAAGGAAGATACGGTCCGTCATCCACATGCCAATATTTCAATTCAAAGCCTAAAATAGACTCCTTACATTCACCTACCCTAATATTCCGGATAAATATATTTTCTACTTCGCCTCCTCGCATGGCATTTGATTTTATACGGATAATACGGTCGAGTTCAGGACTGTCCATGGTACAATTTTCCACCCATACGTTACGGCATCCTCCGGTCACTTCACTGCCAATAGCTACTCCGGCATGACCATCCTTCATTCTACAATGACGGACTATAATATTCTCACTGGGGATATTCCAGTAACGGCCATCTTCATCACGTCCCGATTTGATGGCGATACAATCATCACCTGTATCAAAATCACAATCCTCAATCAATACATTCCTGCATGATTCCGGATCACAACCATCATTATTATAGCCATGACTCTGCATTTTGACTTTCCTGACAGTGATATTCTCGGACAACAACGGATGAATAAGCCAGAACGGAGAACGGTTGAGAGTAAATCCTTCCAATAGAATATTCTTACATTTATAGAGGTTGATAAACTGGGGGCGTATACCATTCTCTCTCATAAAGACACGTTCTTTAAAAGGAATAGAATCCTCTTTCATTTCATACAACAAAGTTTTCTCATTTATTTTCTTACCATCTTCCTGTACAATACCACGAATTCTGTTTTCACTGAACCAATTACTGCTATCAGCCTGGCCATCCATCACCCCGTTACCAGTGATGGCAATATTAGTTTCTCCATAGGCATAAATCAACGGAGAGATATTGTAACAATCTATTCCTTCTATGCGAGTCTGCACAAGGTCGAAGAAGAAGGGATCTGTAGTAAACTTCAGTACCGTACTGTCAGATAAATGAAGGTTTACATTGGATTTCAAACGGATGGGGGCTGTGAGAAACTCTCCATCGGGAATAATAACTTTCCCACCTCCCTGCTCAGAACAAATAGTTATGGCCCTATTAATGGCATTCGTATAAAGCGTGTCTTTTACGTCGTGATAATCCGTAATCACGAAACTTCTCTCAGGGAAGACAGGAGGTACAATTTGATTATTAACCTCGGTCATTTGATTCCACGGAGATACTTCTTTTTTATCACATGAAGATATGGCTGTTGTCAGAAACAGCAAAGATACCAAAATTTGAGCGGTTCTTGTCTGCATAGTATTGTATTATGTTTATAATTCTATGCAAAAATAGGACAAGATACCTATACAGCCATTGCAGTATTTGGGGCATTAATTATACATTTTGTTCAACAATCGTTTTATGCTTTAATCTGTACTCTTTTGGTGTACATCCCATTGCTTCTTTGAATACTCTGCTGAAATATTGCGGAGTAGTGAATCCACTCATATATCCTACTTCAGATACAGTAAATTCATCTTGTTCCAAAAGTTGGACAGCCCGTTTAATCCGCATCGTCTTTACAAAATCTACAGGAGAAACTCCCATCAAAGATTTCACCTTCCGGTAGAATACAGTCCGGCTCATGCTCATAGCTTCTGCCAAATCGTCAATTTTAAATTCAGAATTCTGAATGTTTTCCTCCACACTCTGAAGAATATTCCGGATGAAATCATTATCAAAATGAGTAACTTGAGGAGTAGAAGGAGTAAGTTGTTCCATAAGACTAGTATCTTTCTCGCCTTCTCTCATCTTTGAAATGTAATAATCATACAATATTTGCCGTTGTTTGAGTAAGGAATCTACTCTGGCTTTCAAATAAGCAGAACTAAAAGGTTTCGTTATATATTCATCTGCCCCGTATTCCAGTCCTTGGATTTGGTCATTCAAAGAAGACTTGGCAGATAACAAAATAATAGGAATATGACAAATATCATTGTTTCCTTTAACCCGTTTCAGATATTCTATTCCATCCATTTCGGGCATCATAATATCACTGATCACGATATCGGGTAATTCTCTCAACGTCATTTCAAGTCCTTGACAACCATTACCCGCTTCAAGAACCACATACTCCCTAGCAAGCACACCACAGATAAAATGGCGAAGTTCTTCATTATCCTCAATAATGAGAATCCGTGTTTCCTTATCTTCTTCCTCTTCTGTAAGCTTATCGGGTATTGCCACCTCCTGTCCGGAATTCTTGCTGTCCGCTAGAATAAATTCAATATTGGCATCGGCATCGAAAACATCACGGTTACCCGGCAGTCTGATAAAGAAACTGCTACCTTCACCCAGTTTGCTGTCTACTCTGACAGTACCATGAAGCAGATTCAGTAATTCTTTGACCAATGAAAGTCCTATACCGGTAGACATATTGGGATCAATCTCATCCAAAGTATCAAAACGGGTAAACAGACGATTGAGCTTTTGGGCATTAATACCTCTACCCTCATCTTTCACCTGCAAACACAAAATCTGTTTCTCGCAAGTAACAGATAGGGAGATACTTTTCTCATCAGGAGTATATTTAAAGGCATTGGACAATAAATTAAAAAGAATCTTCTCCAATTTGTCCACATCCGTATACATAACAAAGGAATCGAGAGGACAAAACAACCTGAAATCAATACGATGCGTATGAGCCATAGGAACAAAATTACCGTAGATTTTTAGAATTAAAGGGATTATATCTACTTGTTCCACCAATACTTTCATCTTGTCATTCTGTATCTTGCGAAAATCCAATATTTGATTGATGAGCCGCAACATTCTGTCTGTGTTTCTTTTGGCCACTTGCATATTCTCCATGCCTGCATCAGATAATTTCTCATTACTAATGACTTCGTCAATGGGACTGGCTATAAGCGTCAACGGTGTACGAAGCTCATGGGATATATCAGTAAAGAAACGCAGTTTTAAGTTGGAAATCTGTTGTTCAAAATCTATCCTTCTTTGCAGGTTAGTAATGCGTAACACAATGCAGATCACTACCAACATAATCACCACGGCATGGTGATATAGAGCAATACCGCCCAAACAGTTTCACCGAACACAGGATCAATATGTACGGACAAAGATGCCACATTATCAACCCATACCCCATCGGCATTAGTGGATTTGACTTGAAACAGATAATCGCCGGCAGGTACATTCACCAAACTGGCAGAACGATTATTTCCAAGCTCTATCCATTGGTCATTCAGTCCCTTAATTCGATATACGTATTTTATAGCCGGAGAGTTAACATAGTCCAAGGCAGCAAAAGTTATAGTGAAATTACGTTCATCCGGCTGCAGGTACTGAGCCTCATCGTTACTATATATGTCCTGCCTGCGAGAAGTATTATTCTGATAAATGTCAAGATGGGAAAAAACGATAGGAGGAACGAAATCACTCTTATGCAACTCATCGGGAATTATACATAACGCACCATATAGTGACCCTAAAAGCAATTTACCAGAAGATAGCAAAACAGGCCTAGTCTCTGCCATCTGTATCTGATCTTTATACTCTTCGAGCAGATTCAGGCCAGCATCAAATTTGGAAATCTTGTTTTCTGAAACTATCCATATATTTCCTTCTTGATCCTCTATGCTGGACAGTGACAAATCCGGTAATCGGTCATTAGTGGCATTGTAATGTTTAAAGTTCAATCTTTCAGATAAACTGCTACCATCATCCAAAATATTAATACCACCACTCAAAGTAGTTACCAGCAGTTTACCACCCTTAGTTTGGGTTATATCCAATATATCATTATTGCTCAAACTGGAATAACGCTCATCACAAACATTATGAAAAAAACGAATCTCTTCCGGACGGGAAAAATCTGTAGAACAGGACAGCAATCCGCCAGTAGTACCTATCAAAATCACTCCATCAGCCACCTCATATAAACAACGCACTTTCTCACATACATGAATGGGGTAATTATTGAGAATATTACCGTAATGAACAAACTTCAAATCTCCTCCTGCGGAAGCAGACTCAACCAAATTGATACCTCCACCGAAAGTGCAATCCATATTCTTCCAGACGAATCTTGCAAAATAGAGAATATAGACTTGGAAGAAATGCTGTAAGGATTATCTTTATCAGGCAGGTAACAAGTTACCTGATAGTTGTCCTCCCCTTGAAAACGGAATAAAAACAAACCGTCTTCTCTAGTCCCCATCCAGATGTTATGATCCTTATCTTCGTAAATACAGTACACGTCAGCATTAAATGAGACAGACTGATCCGCCACTATTTTTCCTTTTTGCGAAATATTTCCTATCCACTGTCCTAACGAATCATAAAGACAGATGTTTCCCGGTTGAGTTTTATGATTCCGTTTCCAACCAATCCATACACGTTTGCGATGATCTTCCATCAACGAACGAGCAGACTCTTTATGTCTGTTGATTATATAATCCAACCCACTTTGATGAAAAGAAAGATATCCTAATTCACTTCCTGGAGTGGTATACCACAGATTTTTATGATGATCAATAAAATAGCTGAAAGCCTGAAATGAGATTGGTACTCTCACTCCTTTTTCATAAACATAAGCCTGTTCCAAAGATCTAGTCATCGGATCATAAAAGTATAACTCACCTTCTACAGGATTCACCCAAATACAACCATACTCGTCCTCATGTATAAAAGTACAGGGCTTGGTAAAAGGAACTTCCTTTAACTTAGGATAACTTAATAAGATAATATCCTCAGTAGTACAATCTAAACGAATAACCCCGCCCGTGACCCCCAGCAACCAAAAAATACCTTTTCTATCTTGATATATATCAGGACTGATCTCTACAGGCATTTTATAAAGAGTAAACTTGCCTGTTTTCGGATTATAAAACCGAATCTCTTTTCTCTGTAAAATAGCGATTTTATGATCAGATAAAGATTTCAGTCCGATAATCTCAGACATAGGTTCATTGGGGACACATGGAACAACATTTTGACTCTGATAGTCATATCGGGCAAAAAAGCCTTTTGAAGTAGCAAGATAGATATCATCTGCATTCTCTACCATAAACTTAAAAGGCATAAGATTTGCCATACTCTTCTTTCCTACAATCGTAGCTCCTTTATTTGTCAGAATCCATTCATCTCCATCCTTGTCCTGCATCACAATATAGATACTGTCTCCTATGTTATTTTCTATTTTTCCAGTATATAATTGCACTGACTCCGTAGCAGGAAATCTATTTTCATCCAAACGGAATAACTCATTTTGTACACCTACGGCCCATGTTATCCCTTTACGCAATACATACAGTTTTTCAACTGAGTTTATCACCCCTTTGTTGAAAAGAAAGGGATCTTCATACTGACAAGTACGGGTATTAAACAGATAACAATGTTTATCATACGTCTGACACCAAATATTATTCAGAGAACTTTTTTCAATATTGGTAAAACGATGATTTGTTATACGTACATCACTTTCAGGATAAGTTTTATAATTAGTAAAAGAATATCCATCAAAACGCTCTAGTCCGTTCCACGTAGCCATCCATATATAACCATTATCATCTTGAATGAAATTCTGAATATTTTTCTGTGATAACCCATCCTGAACTGAATAATATTTAATATCAATCAAACTCTGACCAAACAAAGGCAAGGCAGAAAAATACAACCATATAAGAAGAATCTGTTTCAACATAGTATTTACCTTTTTCAACCACACAAATATCGGAAAAAGATGTCACAAACCAATAGCCTGAATAGTTATTACAATGATTAGACCTGTTTTTATAAGAAATTCTACCATAAGTAGCAATATCACACCATAACCTCCCCTTTCAAAAGAACTCTGCCGAAGTATAGCTTCGGCAGAGAAAAGAACAAGATGAACGTCTATCCAGACATTCACAATGCTAAACCATAAACTGATCTTTAAAATTAACAATTCATTATTCTGTCCAGTCCTCCACTATAGCCGAAGGATCCGGATTCAATATAATAGCTTGGTTATTAATAGATTCAAACTTACTAAAAATAAATTGAACCATGGACAGCAATATCCTTCTTTAGAGTTCATACGATACCCCACCGGACAATTGGTACCTGGATACCTCCGTGTAACAGGCAATTCTAAACGCTTATAATCCCAATAAATAATACCCTCTCCCCAAAATTCTATCCTTTTTTGCAAAATCAATTCCTTACGAAAATCCTCCATAGTAGATGCCGTACATTGATAGGAACTGTAACGATAAGTTTTCATAAAATTCTCTAAAGCAGAAATTCCAGCACTTACCCCCTGACTAGCGGCTATTGCCTCAGCCTCAATAAAATACATTTCTTCAACACGCATTAAAAGATTATCTATCGGTGCACCTACATTGGCGTCAATCATATTGCCTTCTTTCGGCTTGAATTTTAAATGAACATATGCAGGCACCTTTTTAAAATTCTCATCGGTGAACAATGTATGATATTTAGTACCTGGAGCCTTTCCAGCATCTTCAGGAGCAATCCAAGTTTCTTTGCGCCAATCATCATCCGAGATTTGCTCAAATAAAACCTTACTGATCATTCTGTGTGCCCCATAGGAAATTCCTCCTACCCCAAATGTCTGTTCTGTACACAAGTGCCCTGCCAAATTAAGCCATACACTGTGAATATTCTCTTTATTCATGATTCCTCCCCACATCCATGCACTTGTCTGAATAGAGTTAAAGGCCGTAAAATAGTCTTTTCCACCATACCATTCCAATTCTGTCAATGGAGCAGCACCACTTTTAACTATAGCCTGTCTTGCACAATCGGCAGCTTTAATATAACAATCCTTATCCGAATCTATATCTAAATCCACATTCTGGATCAGTGCTGCCAAATCATTAGAATACTTTTCAAATCGCGTACCCAATTCTAGCCAAAAACGAGCTTTTAATGCAAATATAATGGACAAATCAGGCATATTCTTAGTAGGCCTCAAGTAATCAGCTAATAGAACTTCTGCATTCTCCAAATCATCCAAGATATATCTGTAAATAGTATAAAAAGGAACCCGCGGATTATTACGTGCTTCTGCTTCCGTTATATTCTCACCAATGATAGGGACTGTTAATCCATATACCCCATTGGTAGCAGCCTCGTCATCCAGCTTAGAAAATCCAGTCTTCTTAAACTCAAACAGACGAGCCATATCCATGTAAATCATCGCACGAAAGGCTTTGGCTATTCCTACATATTGCCTATTTGTTTCTGTAGTATTATCAAGATCCACAATACGGATTAAATTATTGACATTATTCAAAAATTTATAGTAGTAATAATAAATAGAATTCACCTCTGAATTATCAGCCAAGCTACGGCACAATCCGAAAGAATTATAATAATCATAACCAGATTTATATATATAAAAATCCTCACACATAACTTCTCTTATAATACCGTATGAGGGTATAGCCCAAGTCCCAAGTATAACCTTGTCCATAAGTATTATATGCATTAACAAAGCCTACCACGGCATTTAACATAGCATTCATAGCAGCTGGTGATTCTGCAATCTGCTCGGAAATAGCGGTAGAGCTTTTGGGAAAGGTCTGTTCGATACAACTGCTCATATTTATACCTGTACCGAAAAGCAGACAGGCAACTACCGCTGTTTGAAATAATATATTTTTCTTTTTCATCGTCTTAAAATTTTTGATTATAACTAAGTTAGAATTGAAGACTGATACCTCCGGAATAAGTACGGAACGGAGCTATCTTTCCTGATGTGCCTACTCCTGAAATGGAACGGCGAGGATCCAAGCTTTTTCTTTTTGACCAATAGTATACATTATCGCAAACAAAATATAAACGTAAATTTTTAATTTTCAAATGAGAAGTCCAACTATCAGGTAATGTATACCCCACTTGAATATTTTGTAGATTCAAATAGCTTCCATCAATCAGAAAGCGGTCTGACGAACCAGTCGTATTCAGATCATTGAAATACCAACGTGGAATGGTTGATGAGGGATTTTCTGGAGACCATGCCTTTAGCACATCTTTATGCCAACGGTTACCTACAGATGTTGCAGTTGGGTTACCCATCATACCTGCATAACCGTAATCATAAGTCAAACCACCAACCAAATAGGAAAATTGAGTAGAGAGATCAAAACCATGGAAAGTAATGGAAGTGCCAAAACCACCATACAAATCCGGATTAGGATCTCCACACAAATAAAAGTCGCCTGTAGAATAAGTGGTCGTTGTTTTTTCCTCATTGGTTTCTTTATCCGTATAATACCACAGTGAAAGTCCGTCCTCAGACAAACCGGCAAAACGTTTCATATACCATGTATTGATAGGCAGATCCTCACCATAATATCTGCTTCCATTCATATATCCTCCATGACCATCCATAACAGTAGTCTTTTTCTCATCTGGCAAATAAGTAATCTTATTCTTATAGTGTGTCAGATTCAGATTTATTTTCCATGTAAAATTCTTTTTATTAACAGGAATATAGTTCAGTTCCAGTTCAACACCCTTATTCGCCATATCGCCGATATTATCATAGTACCCAGGATAACCCAAAGAAAGAGGAACATTGAACCAATTTAACATATCAGTAGTCTTACGATAAAACAATTCAACACCACCATTCAGTTTTCCTTTAAGCAGTTCAAACTCAACTCCCAAATTCATGTTAGTATTCGTTTCCCAAGTTATATCTTTTTTCCCCTTACTATTAAAAGACAATGAAAGTTCATCATTACTATTCACTATATTATATCTGTCTGTATAATTATATGAACCTATATTATCATTACCTTGCTGTCCTATGGAGAACTTTATTTTGAGCATATCAATCCATTTCACATCAAACCAGTCCTCTTTAGACATTAGATAAGCACCGCCTACAGAATAAAAATTACCCCACCAATGATCAGGATGAAAACGCGAAGAAGCATCACGACGATAAGAAGCCGAAAAATAATATTTTGCATCGTAATCATATAAAGCACGGAAAAAATATCCCTCCGTATTATAATCATTCGAATAAGAAGCAGCACTTGAACCATCTATAACAGCCCCATTCAATTCATGGTTTCCCCAATATGAAAACATATTTTTCTTGGATGCGGATAATTCTGCATAATTATATTTATAACTCTCATGTCCCAACATTACCGAAATATTATGTTTACCAAAATTATGGCTATAATTCAATATCTGCTGTAAGTTTAATGTAGTAGTACGATAATGATACATTGTCACTGTGCCATTCTGTTCTGCACCAAAACCATAATATGGATTTGTTGTAGTATAATATCTGATTTCATTAACTGTGGTTCCCACATTAAATGTAAACTTAAAATCTTTCAAAAAAGTAATATCTACAAATGCATTACCATTAAATGTATTACCATTCCTATTTTCTTGGTTAAGTATAGATGACTGAATAGAAGAATTAGGATGGTTAGGACGTGCCAATCCCAGTTGTGCCGTCGCTGTTCCATAATCATATACTTTCCCATTTAAATCCGTCAGAATATTTCCATCAGCATTCCTCACATATACAGGATAGATTGGTGCCATGCCCTCTGTAAAGCTGGATAAATCCGTATCATACTTTTCTGTCAAGGAAGCACTATTACTATGTGTATAACTGATGTTAGCACCATATTTCATCCATTTTTTTGCTTGGTACAAGCCTTTAAAACGAGCGGAATATCGTTCATAATTTGAACTAGGAACAATTCCATCATCTTTTAAATAACCAAAAGAACCATATGATTGCATCTTATCGGTTCCTCCAGCAATATTCACATTATATTCTTGACGCAAGGCAGAACTATAAGCTTCATCAACCCAATCATCCGGATAAAGCATATATCCATTAACCACCCTGCCCAAAGTTGCATTGGGATTCAGCTTTCCGTTCATACCAATAAGATTTTCGTTTTCAGGATAACTATACACATTATAAGTCAAACCACCATTTTCCTTCGTATTACCCACCATATTTTTATTAGCTTGAGCATAAGCCTCTCCTTCTGAAAGCCCTTTACATACCTCAATTGATTATATAATGCCTTATAATGTGCTTCATAATATTCACCCGGATCTTTGATATAGTCATAATCAATTGTACCACGAGTATTCACTCCCCATTTTGCACTAGCCGTAACAACAGCTTCACCAGCTTTTGCCTGCTTGGTAGTAATAATAATAACACCATTGGCACCACGTGCACCATATAACGCATTTGATGCTGCATCTTTTAAAACGGACACTGATTCAACATCAGATGGGTTGATATTGTTCCATCCTCCTCATAGGGCATACCATCTACAATAATAAGTGGATCATTATCCGCATTGATAGAACCAATACCACGAATTATCAATGTTGGAGCATCTCCTCCCGGCTGCCCAGATCCACTTGTCATTTGTAAGCCTGCCACTTGTCCAGCAAGTGCCTGAACGACGTTCGTTGTCTGTCTTTTAGAAAGTTTCTCAGCATTTACAACTGAAGCCGATCCAGTAAATGCCGACCTTTTGGCTGTACCATAAGCAACAACCATCACTTCATCCATCATTTCAGACTCTGTAACCAATACTACCTTGACAAAAGATTTAACATCAACCACTTGGGTCTTCATACCAATAAATGAAACCATTACTTTCTTATCAGTTGGTTTTAATATTATCCAACACAAATTTACCATCCACATCTGTTATCGTACCATGTGTAGTTCCCTGTATCAACACAGAAGCTCCTACTACCGGCAATCCATCATCTTTGGAAAGAACAATTCCCGACATTTTGGTTACTTGAGCCGATAAATGGCCTATTACAACTAATAAGCACATTAAAAACAGAACAATGCGTTTTCCCATACCATTTAGATTTTTTTTAATAGGTTTAATATGATGGAAACAAATATATTAAATATAATCGATAAATAAAAACTTTATTCACTTTTTTTCTTTATATTTTTTAAAACGATAAGTGTTTTGTGCAAAAATTACATAATAAAAGAAAATATCAAGCCTAAATTATTTAATAAAAGAAGTATCACTTTTTTAACTTCAAGAATAATTCTAGTATGTAGAAACCGAAGTTTCCAAACTGAACCGAGATGTGGGAAGCGTTGTAGAATTTTCAAACTGAGCCGCAAATATGGTGCAATTTACTAAAATAAAAATCACAAATATCTAATAACTAGATATTTGTGATTTTATTTTGTACCCTTAACGGATGAAATATTGAACCTTTGGAATCATTTTCTAAAGATAGTGGATTATTTGCAAACGACACCACAAATACTTAAACTAATCGAATCATTATAGAAGAGTAAAGTGAAAACACTACCAGTCCATATTTGCCGAATCATCCATCATAGACATTAATCTATCAGAAAACAATTTCATACTTTCCATATCTTTAGATGCATCATTATAGGTCCCATCAGCCGCCAAAGTTAATATTGTTGGCAAACATAACTCTTGCGTATAATACATTGCAGCTGGAAAATTTTTCCATAGAAAATCTATAAACTCCTGTACAAAAGCGATAACATCTTTTTCTATAAAAGACAAACTTCCATAAAGTGAAAATCTATTTTTCCGTCTTTTATAGCTCATCATTACAGGTACAGCTCCTGTGTGAGAATGAAATGCAAAAGCATTGCCATCCTTTCCAAATGCACCATGTGCGACAAAATTACGTAGTTGCTGTCTTACAATTAACAACTCATCATAAAACTTATTAGCTTCAACAGTATCATCTGGTATAGCTTTTTTGTATTTGACCTTCCACTCAGAGTCTATCAATTTTGACAGTTCTTCTCCGTCTGATAGACCTTGAGCAACAATTGCTAAATGAACAAAAAGATGCTCTGTCCAACTAAAAAAAGCTTCAATACATGAAATTGCCAACCAATCACTTCTTTTCCTATATTCAAAGCCCAAAGATTTATATGTAGTCACTGAACCTGATTCTATAGTAGAATATTCTTCTTTATAACTCAAATACTTCTCATATTCAGCCTCATACAGTCCCAACAAATATTCATATCTTTGATATAATTCTCTATTTTTATTTGTAACATTCAATAAAGATGCTTTTACCGCTTCTTCTGCAATATTATCAAAAAAGGTCTTGCGCACTTAACTGCCCCATTTATCCTTTTTACTATTTGAGCTGCATCATCTTCATCTCTCTCAATATCTTGTACAAAAACACCTATACCGAATTTACGAAACTCAATTAAAAAAGCCCTCCCTTTATAATCAATCGGAAATGACCATGCAACTTTCTCAAATTGACCAAGATTTTCAAAATCTAATAATTCTGCAAATAAAAAATAGACTAAATAATATAGTGGCAAATCGTAACTTGCACGACTTCTTCTCGCACGTAATAAAAAGTCTTTAGTGGCAATAGTGTTTTTATCTACAGGTTTTATCGGTGACAATATCTGCAAAGCTTTAATCTTATATCTTTCTTTATCAAACATAATATATTTCTTTTTTTATTCAGATTTGATATTTAAGCACATAAAGGAAGTAAATTTGACTGACTATTACAAATTTTAATTCAAACAATTTTAAACATATTGTCATCAGCAAGACACTTATGTAAAGAAAAGCACTTAGATTCTTAACAATATAAATTAATACCCTTTTAGAAACAGCAGATTATCCACAACCGACACCACAAATCTACAAAATTATAGAAAGTTTTAGCAAGTACGGTAATATATGACAATCAAGGAAGAAAGTATATAATATCCTTATTAATACATTATTAATCAATTGATTGCAGAGGTAACCCACGACTGAAACACCGTTATTTCAGTAGGTGTGATAAAGAGCAAACTGTTAGCCATACTAAAAAATTCCAGAATATTTTTTTGAGAAATTCAGCTTATTAGACTTTACTTTTTACCAAACTTACATATTTATATATACATTAAATAAATAAAGTATGGATAACAACTACAAAAGACAGTATCGACAACTGAATGATACAACCAAACAAAAGATTAGCCAAAGTCTAAGAGGTAGAACAAAATCAGCCACTCACACCCAAGCTATATCTAACGGACTGAAAAAGTATTGGGCAACAGTACCCAACCAACCTAATAATGAAAATAAGAATGAAGAACATGAATAAAATATACGGTTTAAATATAGATGCGTTGAGGCTCTGTTACGAAGTGACAGAACCCAACAATATCAATGTCATAAAAGACAAAGAGATTGGAGAAGAAATTGATTTTCTGTATTTCTACCTAAGACGAATAGAAGGAAAGCACTTCAAATTTGTTTATGAAATACGTTATCATGACATGGGAAAAGATAAATTGTTTGGAGAACTACGTTTAGGCATCAATGACAATCAAGAAGAAAGCAATACCCACCAAAACGGATATAAAAAAGCATGGATTAGTATTTCCAATCGTGTATTATACAGTAATGAGATATACTATTTAGATTTTATTGAAGACAACTTAGGCTTAGAATTACACAATATAACAACCCTAGACCTATGTCTTGATATGTCAAACGACATAGCCCGACTGATACGAAAACTTATCCGAAACCCACAAATAACAACGCTTCTGAACGGAAAAAGAATCACCAATCGTAAAGAAGACCGCCCCGAAATCACATATACTTTCAGTGGAAATATGGATAAAGATAAATACTTAACCGTCAACATTAAACAGAAAAAAGCTATAAAAGATAAGAGCAAAGGTAGCACCCTTATAGCATATAATAAGGGTGCTGAAATAACCAATAGTTCGGATAAAACATACATAAATAACCACTATAACAATCCTGCAAAACTGCACCGTTTAGAAGTTCATCTCAACAATGAAGAAATCAAAGATATATAGCGAAAACCAGGTATGAATTATCATTTTATTCTTTAGCTGATGAAAAATTCCTAGCAAAACTTTTTGGTTACACTTTAAACAGCCTTATCAGATTTGAAAAAGACGGAAAAGCAATAGATTGGACAGACCTCTTATCAGAAGGGTATAACAACCACCCCTGCCAACGGCAGTTTTCTAGGGTAACTAATTCAAATACAGAGAAAAGCCTCTTTAAAAAACGTAAGTTCAAAAAAACAATATAGACGAAAATTAAACATTAACTTACGGATATGCGGAGTGCGGAATCAGAAATAGCAATTACTATATTTCACTCCGCACCTCCGCACTTCCGCATATAATCTATCAATATTGGTTATTTTTACGTAAACATAAGTTCCAAAAAGCCCCATTATCATTATACAGCTCATCAAAACGAGATGGGACATTCCATCACAAACAAGGCAATCATTCTTCTTATATGAAGGATTAGCAACACCATAATACGAGCAAATATATCCTTTAAAGTCCGAGAAATTCCTAATATTCTTATTGAACAAGGTGCATTTTTCTTTCAATATAAGACAAAGCGTAGCAATATCCAATTTAGAACATTCACCATTGGATATTTCAAACCTTTCATCAACTTTTTCAAGTATCTTTCTGACTTGTTCCCGATTATGTAAAGAAGGGCATAATTTTTCCAATAACTTTTCTTTATCCAATATTGTACTACTATTTTTCTTTTCATTCGCCAGCGGTTGAACGGCTTTATTTGAAAGACCTTCTTTTTCTGTTAAAGTCTGAGAAGAATCTTTAGATAAGATACTATCCACAGAAGCCTCTTTCTCGATTTCCATAATAGTATCATCATTAAGTAAAACAGCTTCATTCACAACTATTTTCTGATAACGAATCCCCGCTATTCTTTGGGCATAAAACAGAAATGACTGCAATGTTTTGGCTTTATCTTCTATGATTGGCTGTTCTTGATTTTCTATAATCAGCATATTGATATAGTTATATTTAATCTTATGCTGCATGTCATACAAAAAGTACTTAATTAGTGCAATCAGAATATCTTTATCACTTTCATCAATGGTATTATTCTTAGCGTACAACTTCTTTAAAAAAGATATTAACCTAATATCCAAGTTCTTAATAAATGAATTATCGCATATATATTGGCTAATTTCCTCCAATGAATGACTACTTATATACTCCTTATCTAAACTATTAAAGATTGCAAGAGTGATTTTTATTTGCTTTCTAAACAGTACATCCAATTGTTCAATATTATCATATAAAATTACATTTTCATTGCCAAGCATGGCTATAACACCATTTATCACGTTTTTGAGATACTGGGCATTCTGAATGTCATTATTCTTTTTACGCATCATTCCAAGTGTCTTGACATACTTGAAAAGATTTCAGCTTCTTTTGTTATGCACTGATTGCAAAAAGTTAAAAGTGGCTCTATATCGCTATCCGCATATAGAACCACAGTCATATCTTTGAATAATTGAATATATTCTCTTTCTTCTTGTGATAGTATCATATCAACAGCATTTAAACTGCCGTAAAGATACAAATTTCATTGTAAGCCTACAAAATTGGCTTTCATGGATATTGGCTCATATTGATATAAAACGTTCAAAAAGACAGCTTATTAGCTAAAAGTGAATATTAGTTTTAACGCACTTCTTGCCAATTCACATAAAACACTCATAATCAATAATATAAATCCATTTCTAATATTCACTTCTATTCTTAGTGAATATTGTAACTATAAAATTAGTATTTAGGATATCTATATTTAAGCCATTTTCTAGCGTATTCCATTAATTATTATTTTCTTTGTACTTTATATATTTAATAATTAATAGACTATGGATTTGAAATATGTAAATTATGAGGATATAAAACATACTATCCCCAAAGTATTATATAAATATCGAACATGGAGTAATGAATATCACAAAACTATTCTAACAGAAAATAAAGTTTACTTATCTTCACCTAGAGATTTTGAGGATAACTTAGATTGCAATGTTCCCGAAGTATTTCCTTCAAGAGAAGAACTTTTTAGCTATTTTCTGTCTATTTCTAAAACAAAGAATATTCACTATACACCACAACAGCATCAATATTTTGCAAAACATTGGTCAGTAAATTCTCCACTAGCTAATCCTAAACAATTAGAAGAACTAGTAAAGGAATATAATGAGAAATTTAATGATGTATTTGGAGTATTAAGCACAACAGCGAATTCTAATCGAGAAGAAATGTGGGAAAAATACGCAGACAACCATAAAGGACTGTGTATTGGTTTTGATACAGATTTGCTTTCAAGCGTTGTGGGGGGTGGTGTTCCGTGTATATATGTAGACAAACTTCCTATTGTCGATTTTATTAGGGATAATAATGATGAGAAAATTATAAAAAAATTGTATACAAAGAGTCGAAATGGGAGTTTGAAGAAGAATATCGATTAACAAAAATGTGGAGTACAAAAGTTTCTAATGACGTTAGAAATATAAAATTACCACAGAATACTATCGTTGAAGTTATTCTTGGAAAGAATATGACTGACGAGCATAAAAAAGAAATTAAAGAGATTTGTTCTACACATCATCCCAAAGCAAAACTTATAGAGAGATAATGGTTGTTTCTTACATTTTATATAATATTGAAGTATTATGATTTCAGAAAGCTATTATTGGAAAAGCGAATTGATAAAATACGCTACTTTTATAGAGAAAAGTCAATGTAACAAAAAAGATGGACTAGCGTACAATATGGGAATCTAGAAAAAATGTTATGATAGGATTTTATATCATTAGAAAATTAATAGAGTCTCATAAATTAACCAACAAAATAGCTTCAACTAATATTCGTGGAACAAAATTCAAACTAATAAAAGCTGGAATTCATCATTTTAACAATTACCATTTGGATGAATTTTATGACTTAGAAAATCCTTTAGATGCAACTTTTGCTCTTGATTTTTTAATAAATCAATTTATTCATAGTTTCATATTCTGCCCTATAATAGATGTCAAAAATGAGAAGCCAAGACGCAAATATATACTTATGGCTTTACTATTTACATCGGATTCCAAAAAAGATTATTTATATAAAATCGACATAAATGAAGTTATAAATCTATCAAAGTGGTTGGAAATTGTAATGTGACTTCCATCCACTGGAAATATAACCCTAAGAAAAATCATTCTTCCATAGTAACAAGTGATGTTGTCCAAGAAATCCCAGAAACTATTTTAAAATTAATACAAGAAGACTAAAACAAGATGAAAGTATAAATTCACTTTCAAGATTTGCGAATATCATCTTATAAAAAAGCGGTGGAAAATACCACCGCTTAACATTGTTCACTTCTTCCTGAAAGTCGTACCATTATTACTAATTAAGGATATATTTTCTCTATCTATATCAAAATACACCTTTCTTTCACCTGACGAGACACACAGTCTGCCATTATCAGAAATATACCAACTGCCTAAAATATAAAACGTATCATACCCACCACCTTTTTTAAGAAAGGAACCATCTTCATTAGCTTTTAAAACAATAGCACAGTCTTGATTCATATAATTATCATGTCCAACCCAAGTACCAACTAACCAACTTAAATCATCTTTTTGCTTTTTAACGATTTTCGAATTGTCTACTTGCTCGGTTGCTATTTTGCTTCTATTACCACATTCTCCTATTATTAATATAAGAACAACAAAAAGAACGAACAATAATATATTCTTTTTCATATTATAATCTATCTTTTCATTATTTGTAAAGCTCTAACAGTATTATCCCTTCGTCTTTCATATTCGCGAGCCAAATCTTTGTCTCCTGATTGTTTGGCTATATTAAGAGCTTCATCGCAATTACGTGCAATAGTTTGTTTTAACAACTGAATTTTTAATATTTCATTTGCTGAAAGTGACGGAGATTCTTCTAACGTGCAAGTTCATCAACAGCAGACCTTATTTCTTTTTCTTTTGCAACAATCTTATTCGTTAAATTATCATCTTCGCGATTACCATCAGAGGAAAAATATTCATCATCCATATTTCTTGTTATTTCATCATCAAATGAAATATCCATCTTCTGAAATTCTATAGCCATTATCATACACTTGATGTTTATTTGCGATATCCATAGCTCTCCGAGGATTTAATTCCCCGTCAAGGCTTGTTATTATATAATCCTCTGTAACAATAACACTATAATAATTACAAGGTATTCTTTCTTCGCCATTAACGACACAACCATATTTATCATCTTGTCGTACAACAAAAATCCCAAACGGATACCCAGTTCTATTCAATTGTACATTGTCATATTGACAAGGAACTATATTATTACCGTTTTTATCAAATAGCCCTAATTTACCATTCTTTTCAACTTCAAAAAAGCCATGATATATTCCGTCTGAATAATCAATATTATCAAATTCTATTGGTATTAATGTAGTTCCCGTTTTCAAAACCACTCCCTTTTTCCCATCTAATTCCACTATAAAAAAATCATTATTCCCATCTTCTATCGTGTTCCGTATCATATCATAATATAGTGGCAATATTTCAGCTTTATCCGTGTCATAAATTCCATATTTACCATTACAACTTACTAAATCATATCTTTCAGAAGAAAGATTCGTTATCGCATTATTTATCGCAGAATATTCAAGTTCATCAGAATTACCCTTTAGAAATGTATCATTTCCTTCTCCATCTACATAACCGTATTTTCCATCCAATTTTACAACTGCTAATCCTTCTGAAAAATCAGTGGCTAATTCATATTTGCAAGGAACTACGATTTCTCCTTTAGTGTTTATAAATCCATACTTACCATTTTGCACAACTACAGCCAAATCATTTGAAAACATGCCAACGGCATCATATTGATAAGGAATAATCAAACGTCCCTTAGTGTTTATAAAACCATATTTACCATCCATACAAACCCGAGCCAAGCCATCTGTAAAACTTAACGCATTATCATATTGGCATGAAATAACCAAATCTCCTTTAGTGTTTACGAAACCGTATTTACCATTTTGGCATACTACAGCAAATCCTTCCGAGAATATAAAAGCATTATCATATTGGCATGAAATAACCACATTTCCTTTGGTATTCATAAAACCATATTTACCTTCTTGTATGATATGAATCAAGCCTTCTGAGTAGTTTAGATATGGGAAATCATATTGACTTGATAATACTAAATCTCCCTTCTTATCAATTAGTTCACATTTACCATTTTGTTTGACTATTGCCAAACCATCAGCAAAAGTACCTGCATCAGCATATTGACAAGCTATTACCCTATTCCCTTTGGTATCAATAAAACCATAATTGCCATCTGAAAAGATTTTAGCCAATCCTTCTGAAAAGCTGGCAATACCTGAATTATTAAAGGAAAACACCCCTGCTGAACGTTGACTATCAACTAATTCATATCCTCCATTCTGATTTAATATGACTAAACAATCTAATGTTTTCAGACTATAATCATATTGAAATGGAATTATCATTTCACCTATTTTATTAATAGCTCCATATTTGCCTTCTTGACAAACTATTGCAATACCATCTGAGAAAAATAGAGCATCTTCATATTGGCAAGGAATTACCATTTCTCCCTTTTTAGAGATAAATCCATATTTACCATTTTGACAGACTAGTGCTAACCCTTCTTTAAATGGATATACTTCTTCACAATTTTGAATGTTTTGTGAAATACCCTCAATATTCCCCTTTTCTATTTTTTTATTAGAATCACATCCAATAAAGAGTGTTACCAATAAGATTGATAATAGAAGATAAATACCATGTAAACATGTGGATTTTTCCATGATTTTGGAAAAGCATTTTATAAAAGCCATATCTGATTATTAAAAGGTTTCCCGTAGGCTCTAAAGGGAAGATTATAAAAAGAAGTGTGAGCCAACTTAACTTATTCCATTAGTAGCTCTCGACTGCCCTGTGACGAATAAGAAAAAGCCGCTCACACCTTAGGCAGTATATGTTGTTGGAAACATATATAACACACCTAAGGAGAACGTTTTCCGTTATTCCTGCCACATGGTGAGTTGTCGAGATTCACTAATGCAGAATAGCTAAACGCTTCCTAAATTATGCAGTTGCAATTTGCAACGGTACAAAAATAGTAAAAGTTCAGCGAAAACGTTATTTGTGAACGGCTTATTTTAATGTAAAAGAACTATTTTCTAATCAAAAAGACAACATATCATAGGTTTCAAGTAATTCCTCCGTCCGCAATCCTAAATATCTACGTGTAGTCATTACATCAGCATGATTAAACAATTCTGACAATTTGATAAGAGCAAATTCTGAATTTTCTCCAGCAGCCTCAACAACTCTCCTTCCAAATGTTTTTCGCATTGAGTGAGTAGAAAAGTGTTCTATCTTCAATCCATATTTACTTTTTATTGATTTAAACAAAACATTGATTCTCTGCGTACTATATACCGTCCTTTTGCGACTAATGAAGCAACTTTCATTTTTATCCATTATCTTCAAAGCCGCATAGCAGTCTGCAATATGCTTCTGAAAGTTAGTATTCACTTTAATTTCCCTGCGTTTTCCCGTTTTCTTTTCGATAATAACAAAAGAGTGACTGTCTAGCAACATTGACCAAGTTAAAGTTAAAAGGTCTGATATACGCAACCCAAAGAAAGAGCCACAACCAATAAGCAAAGACAAACGGTATTCCTTGTCACGATATAACTTTCTAACCAATGAGAGCATTGTATCCCATTCAATATAATCCGAAGTAACATAACTATTTTTTAAGCTCATAATATTCTTTTTTAATTGAAATCTATTGTTTTTGAATCTAACACGAACCCATTTATTATTAAAGCATTGATAATCAACTTATATTCAAAAGTTATAATAATGAATACTTAATCCCCACAATAAAATCCATTACCACGATTATATCCCATTGCCCAGGAAACCGCATCAGCAGATAAACCTTCAAACTCATTCTTATGAACACTCTCATTTTTACGTGCATTATGCGCTGCCCAACTTGCTGCAATCATCGCATCGAGTTTTGCGGCTTTTTCTTCTCGTGTTTTAACAGCATCTCGTTCCCAACTCCAAGCAGCTTTTAAACACTCCGACCATGAACGCCCCCTACGTTGAAAGTCATTCTTGTAAAGCCTGTGAGCATCCTTCATCACCTGTTGTTTATTATATCGCTTCATCTTATTGTAGTGTTATTGATTTATTATTATACCGCAAATGTAGTGTTTTCAATAGACATAAACAAACAGGAGTGTATATTATTAGCATTACATTAACTTATTTTATGTACCGCCATCAATATACATTTTAAGAATAAACGTATATTTGCATATATAACAAGAATAAATAGGTATGGGACTACGAATCAAAGAAGTTATTAAAGAAAAAGGTATGACCGTCCAAACTTTAGCGGACAAGATGGGAATAAACCGTGTTGGATTAAGTAATCATATCAACGGTAATCCCTCTGTCGCAGTTCTCGAAAAAATTGCAGCAGCCCTAGAAGTACCAATTCAAGAACTTTTTGAAAAAAAACAAAAAGAGAATATCAACGGATATATAGAAATCGGAAATGAAATCTTCAAAATCACTTCATTCCAAGACATCAGAAACATAATCAATCGCTTTGATAGTGACAATTCATAAGTCAATCTATCATAATCCCCTCATTTTCCCCTACAAATCCCCCACAAAATCCCCTTTCAAAATATAACTCGCTAAGAAACAACAAAATACAAGTGAGGTATAAAAAAGTCCTATCCCCAATTCATCATATCACTATACCTTTGCAATGTCAAAAGGTACCAAAGACACTATGTATAACCATTAAAAAAAATTATGATTATGATGAATTTAAAAAATACTTTCAATGAAGATAGTTTTGAATACACCACAATGAATGATATTATAGCCGAAGGTATGAAGCAGCCAAAGCGAGAGCCACTATACAAAAACCTTTGGTACGAAAATGAACTATGTGTTTTATTTGGTGCAAGTAATTGTGGAAAGAGCATTTATGCAATGCAGATAGCCAAACATGTAGCTCAGAAACAACCAATTCTATATTTTGATTATGAATTGAATATTCAACAAATCTGTGATAGATATACAAACGAAGATGGCACAATCCCCTGCAAATTCCCTCAAAATATCTATCGCCCTAATCTTGATTTTGATATGGCTAAAAATTTCAAAGAACGCAGAGCCTACCTAAGAATGAGAATCGAAGAAGCGGTAACAAAAAAAGGAATCAAATTATTCATTATAGACAATATCACTTGTTTGCACCCCAATCTATCCAAAGCAAATGAAGCGGCTACCTTCATTCTCGAACTACGCACATTCATGAACAGCTTAGGAGCAAGTTTCTTGCTACTGGGACATTCACCCAAGAAAAAAGATAATTCTCCTATTACTTTAGACAATTTAGCAGGGTCTAAGAATGTTGGAAACTTCATTGACAGTTGTTTTTGCATAGGGCAAGCAAAAACAGACGGTGACGAAAAACGATACATAAAACAGTTAAAGAACAGAAGTAGCCAAATCATATTAAACGAAGAACACGTATTGGTTTGCTCTATTGAAAAAGGAGAAGATAACTTTCTATACTTCAATGAAGAAGGATATGCAAGAGAAAAAGATTTGATTAAAGGAACAGGTAATATTACCCCCGAAAAAGAAAAGGTATATCAACTCTACAAAGAGCATAAGAGTTATAGAAAGGTTGCCAAAATGACGGGCATCAGCGATAAGACCATAAAAAAATGGGTAGATGAATATGAAGAATATCATACAGAGCCAAAAGCCATCAACGAGCAAGCAAATGGAAGCAATGAGATAGAAAGTGCGGAAATGCGGAGTGCGGAGTAGTAAAATGCAAAATATTGCTAATAAACAATCTGACATTCACTTACTTTTTCTCTTTATTCTAATAATAATCAATTTTGTAATAAAGTACAATATGGATGCACAGCATTTAAACATAGATACAATCAGAGAAAACCGTAACTTCAAAGGAATAACCCAAGAAGACACCAAAGAATTAATTGATACACTATATGCTTTTTCAATTCTAAGCTATGAAGCATATACTAAAAAAGATACACAACATGGAGAATTTTGATTTAAAAGGTTTTGCCAAAGGCAAAAGCAACAAAAAGAGCAAATAGGCGGTAATGCATCATTTATACTCGTGTTAGTTCAAGCGAGCAAGTTGATGGGCAAAGCTTGAAGTACAAATTGACAAATGCAGAAAGTATGCCAAAGTACGTTCATACACTGTCATTGGTGAATTTGGTGGCACGTATGAAAGTGCCAAAAGCGACAAAGAACGTAAGGAGTTTAACCGTATGCTTGCTTTCATCAAACAAAGTAATAAGAAAGGCAGCAGCCAACCCGTAAAAACAGTAATAGTGTTTAGTACCTCCCGTTTCAGCAGAACGGGAAGTACAACTATCATTGAAGAAGTTGAGGCTAGAGGAGCATACGTAGTATCTGCAACCTCCAACTATGACCCACGTACTCCAGTAGGAAAGTATCTGCAACTCATGGAACTTGCAAATGCAAGGTTCAGAATGACGAAAACGGGCAACTACCATTGAAAACAGTGTAAAAGGCGTTATTAAAAGGAAGATGGATTGGAAAAGCCCCTAGAGGATATGACCAAAAAACAACCAAAAAGGAACAAATTATAACTATTAACGAAGAAGGCAAACTGATTCGGAAAGCATTTCTTTGGAAGGCAAACAACAAGTTATCCAATGAAGAAATTAGGCATAGACTGGCAGCAGAAGGTTTCCATATCTGTAAACAGAAGCTATCAGAACTATTCAAGAACCCTTTTTATTGTGGCTATATGGCACACAAATTCTTGCAGGGGGACATCATACTAGGAAATCACCCTCCATTGATACCAAAAGAAATCTTCTTGAAAGTAAATGGAGAGTTATCCAAAAATCATAGTGGGTACGAACAAAAGATAGACAAGGAATATGCCCCATTATTAGGTAGTATCAAGTGCCCATGTTGCGGAAAAAATCTATCTGCCAGCATATCAACCAAAATGCGAAAGAGATTCGGACGCACTGATATAGGCTATTACGTTTGCAGCCGAAAAGGATGCAAGTACAACAGTTCTACTAAAAAGGTACATGAAGCCTTTGAAGAAGAAGTAAACAGGTATGCCCTATCAGACAAAGTAAGTGAACTCTTAAAAATGCAACTTACCATCACATTTGAATATATGAATCAAGAAAACAGAGAACGAGCCAAATCTATCAAAGCGAACATCAAAGCTAAAGAAAAAGAGTTGGAACAAGTAGAAACAAATTATGCACTCTGTACCGATGCGAAAAAACAAAGCATTTGCGAAAAGGTTATGACGAAATTAGAGAAAGAAGTCAGAGATTTAAAGGGGTCAACGTAAAATCCTGAGGGGTATATCCGATAAAATCCTATCTTTGTGTGAAACAAACGAATCATCAGCGATTATGGAACTAACGGTTACCGTCTCCTTCTTCGAAGGTACCTTGGATTATTTCAACATTTCCGCTGTAAAGGAAAGCAGTAGTGAAATCGTGATTTACCTGGAAGAGAAAAATGAGCTTCCCGGTGAATATTCGACTGTCAAAGTGGAAAGCAAAGGC
>ENA-OQEX01000291-OQEX01000291.1-human-gut-metagenome-genome-assembly--contig:-NODE-291-length-28542-cov-9.242935_pt1 | contig 28542 bp, 35 predicted proteins | sample MGYA00242802_ERZ504649 | MGnify/ENA primary metagenome ERZ504649 (study PRJEB26092, sample SAMD00036194) | human gut metagenome | host: Homo sapiens | study: EMG produced TPA metagenomics assembly of...
CTCAGCCTTAGCCTTAATGTAGTTGTTCGGCAGCTCCAGCAGTTTGACATCGATGGTCTTCTTGGTCGGAGTCACAGTCACATCAGTCACGAAGACGATGATGTACTCACCCTTGCTGTCGTCCTTGCGGACTTCAACAACAGCGTTCTCGTTCTCCAGATGGTAATCTTCGGGAAGCAGCTTCTTATCGATGTCAGCAACCTTCACAGAGTTCTCGGTCTTCAGAACATCAATCTTGCAGTCTCACCCACAACGTTGGTCACACCATTGCCTTCGTCCTTCATGAAGATAACCGTAACAGGACGAGTGGTCACACCGGGGACATCGGGGACATCGGGGCCAGCGTTGCCAGAGCAGCCAGCCAGAACACCGGCAGCAGCAACAGCCAGAGTAGCGACACCTGCGCCTTCAGGAACTGACGACGAGAGATATTAGACATAATAATCAACCTCACAATCTTTTCTGCATGCCCCCATCACTTTTTTGTGGAGCCTGCTTTTTCTATATAATACCCTCCCTGGTAACTGTTTGTCAAGTGAAATTTTAACAAAAAAACAGCACCAATAGGGCGGAGGCCTTGTTGGCCACCACCCTGTTGGTGTTGTCTTCTTAAATTTTTAATTTAAAAATTCAAATAATTTTGAAAAATCCGGTCCAGCTTACATCGTAACATAAACGGTTGCAACGTTGTGCTCATCGATTTTACCGTTGACCACATCTCTAACATCAGCAATCTTGTAGCCGCCGTCGAGCTTCACGTCATCGAGGTCGATCACATCGCCGCCGCCATACACTTTAACCGTCTTGGTCCAATTCCAAGAAGTGGTAGCTGCAACCTCCTCGGGACCAGTGGTGCCCAGAATCGCCATATACTTGATCGTGATAATCTGAGGCTTTGCAGTTTCGTTCATATTCATGTTGATCCAGACCGTACCGTCTGCAGGAATCTTGTAGTCAGTCGTGTCTACAATGTAGAAGTCCTTAGTATCAGCCGGTTTCTTTTCCTGAATGGTAGTATAGCTGATGCTGTCCACCAGAACTCCAACCTCGATATCAACCGAACCAAAAACCTTGCCTTCAGAGCGGCTATAATACTTCAGCGTGACCTTCTTCTTCTTCTCGGAGACGTCCGGCGTGCTCTGATCAGAGCAGCCAGCCAGAACACCGGCAGCAGCAACAGCCAGAGCAGCAACACCTGCGCCCTTGAGGAACTTACGACGAGAAATGTTAGACATAAGAATCAACCTCACAATCTTTTCTGCATGCCCCCATCACTTTTTTGTGGAGCCTGCTTTTCCTATATAATACCCCCCCCCCGTAACAGTTTGTCAAGTGTTTTTGGCATCTTTTTCCGCCGGATGCAGAAAAACAGGAGCGACCAAGAGAAAATCGTAAGTTCGGTCAAACCCGGCAAAAAGGGCCGCTGCACAGCATCCCGTACAGCGGCCCTTTTTGTTCTCCGTTATTTTCATTCATTCTCAACATGTCTTGTTTTCATCTTCTGTCCGCTCGTCCTTCTCCTTTGCCGCCCGCATCAGCCCGGCAAACAAAAAACCCACATTGACCCCCAGAATAAAACCCACGATGCCTGCCGCCAATACCATTGCGCCATCTCCTTTCTTCTACCATATTTTACCATATATCATTTGTCGGATGCAATCGCAGCCTGTCGCAAAAGGCAAGATCACTGCCCAACGTGCAAGCTTTTTTGCGCCGGAGCGTTGCAAGACTCTGCCGCATCTGCTATACTTTTGATAACACTTATATAAAGGAGGTGCTCTTTATGTCTGTTATGGATACTCTTGTCAGCCGCCGCACCTACCGCCGCTTTGCACAGAAAGCTGTTCCGCAGGATGTGGTGGATGATATCGTCGAGGCCGTCCGCCTGTCCTCCTGCGGAGCCAACCGTCAGGCTGTGCGTCTGGTGGTGGTGAACAAGCCCGAGGCGGTGGCAAAGGTGCAGCCGCTGGTCAAGTGGGCTGCCTATCTGCCGCCGGAGCAGGGCACGCCCAAAGCCGACGAGCTGCCCACCCTGTATGTGGCCGTGGTGCAGGACACTTCCATCCCCGGCGACCTTGCCACCGATACCGGCATCGCCCTTGCCAACATGACCCTTGCCGCATGGGACAAAGGCGTGGGCAGCTGCATCATGGGCGCGATCAACAAGCCTGCCCTCACCGAACTGCTGGGCATTGAAGAACCGCAGAAGCTGGCATTCATGGTGGCGTTCGGCTACCCGACCCACAAGGCTCACATTGTGCCGCTGACGGCTGAGACCGGCGTAAAATATTATCTGGACGAGAACCGGGATTACTGCGTGCCAAAGCGGAGCAAAGAAGAGATTGCAAAATATCTATAATTTGTATATATACATTTCTTTGACGCATTTTTTTGTATAATTGTTTTCAATTCGGTTTCAATTGATGAGATTTTTTGCACAAGTATTGACTTTTCAATTTGTACAATCTATACTAAATTCGTTCGCCAGATGTTCGATGAATCGCATCGTTCTGGCGTACCGCAAAAACATACAGTACATTTGAGGAGTGTTTGAATATGAAAAAGATCTCTCGTCGCAGCTTTCTGGCAGCTGCTGGTTTGTCCGTTGCTGCTCTGGCCCTGACCGCCTGCGGTGGTTCCTCTTCCAGCGTGGCTTCCTCTGTGGCAAGCTCTGCTGCCGCTTCTTCTGAGGCTGCTTCCACCAGCGCTGCCGCTGGCGAGCTGACCACCGTTGAGGCTGGCAAGCTGACCATGGCCACCAACGCAGCCTTCCCTCCGTACGAGATGACCACCGATGCAGGCGAGTTTGAGGGCATCGACATCGAGACTGCTCAGGCCATCGCTGACAAGCTGGGTCTGGAGCTGCAGATCGATGATATGGACTTTGACGCCGCTCTGCTGAGCGTGCAGCAGGGTAAGGCCGACATCGTTATGGCCGGCGTTACCGTCACCGACGAGCGCAAGGCTGTGATGGACTTCTCCGACAGCTACGCTACCGGCATCCAGTCCATCATCGTGCCCGAAGGCTCCGATATCGCCTCTCCGGATGATCTGGCAGGCAAGAAGATCGGCACCCAGCGCGGCACCACCGGCTACATCTACTGCTCCGATGACTTCGGCGACGACAATGTTGTGGCTTACGACGACGGTCTGACCGCTGTGCAGGCTCTGAACAATGGTCAGGTGGATGCCGTTGTCATCGACAACGCTCCCGCCCAGGAGTTCATTGCTGCCAACCCCGGCCTGAAGATCCTGGATACCAGCTACGCCGAGGAAGATTACGCCATTGGTATGGCAAAGGGTTCTTCTCTGGAAGATGCCGTCAACGCCGCTCTGAAAGAGCTGAAGGCTGACGGCACCCTGCAGTCCATCGTGGACAAGTACATCACCGCTGAATAATCAGCTGGCTGATAACGGAACCACGGGGAGGCAGCCCCCAACTGGGGCACCTCCCCTTTTTTGGAAAAATAAGGTTACAAAATTCTAACAAAACAGGAAAGTGAGGATGCGAATGGCTGCTCAATACGAACTGCTCAAAGAGCTGCTCAACAGCGGCACTACGCTCAACTTCGAGCAGGAATTCTTCTTCAAGTTTTATCAGGCCTTCATCCTGAAAGACCGCTGGACGCAGTACATCAAGGGCGTGAGCACCACCCTGCTGGTCACTGCCATTGCGCTGGCACTGGGCATCGTGCTGGGCAGCGTGGTGGCACTGGTGCGTGTGGCACACGACCAGCAGCGCCCCGGCCACAAGAACCCGGTGTTGGGCTTCTTCAACATCATCTGCGAAATTTACACCACCATCATCCGCGGCACGCCCATGATGGTGCAGCTGCTCATCATGAGCATGGTCATTTTTGCCAACAGCCGCAACTTTACCATGGTGGGTGCGCTGGCACTGGGCATCAACTCCGGTGCCTATGTTTCGGAGATCATCCGCGGCGGCCTGATGGCCGTTGACCCCGGCCAGATGGAGGCCGGACGTAGCCTTGGCCTGAACTACATGACCACCATGGTGGTCATCATCATCCCGCAGGCCATCCGTGCGGTGCTGCCCGCACTGGGCAACGAGTTCATCGTCCTGCTGAAGGATACCTCCCTGATCACGGTCATCGGCGGCAAGGAGCTGCTGTACGCCGCGCAGGGCATCATGAACCGCACCTACGAGGCCATGTTCCCACTGCTGGGCGTTGCGCTGATCTACCTTGTGCTGGTCATGCTGTTCACCCGTCTGCTGGCAAAGTTTGAGAGGAGGCTGGCTCAAAGTGACCGATAAAATTCTGGAAGTCCGCGGCCTGACAAAGACCTACGGCGGCGAAAAGAAGCCGGGCGCAAAGCAGCCCACCCCCACTCTGGACGTGCTGAAGGGCATTGATATCGACATCTACCGCGGCGATGTGGTCTGCCTGATCGGCCCCTCTGGCTGCGGCAAATCTACCTTTCTGCGCTGCCTGAACCGGCTGGAGATCCCCTCCTCCGGCAGCATCAAATTTGAGGGCACCGAGGTGGATGAAGCCCACATTGACGCTGTGCGCCAGAAGATGGGCATGGTGTTCCAGCACTTCAACCTCTTCCCCCACCTGACCGTGAAGAAGAACCTGGAATTGGCCCCCAGCCTGCTCAAGCTGAAGGACAAGGAAGCCATTTCCCAGCGCGCCGACGAGCTGCTGGCCCGTGTGGGTCTGGCCGACAAGGCCAACGTCTACCCCAAGAGCCTGTCCGGCGGCCAGCAGCAGCGCATTGCCATTGCCCGTGCCCTTGCCATGGACCCGGACGTGATCCTGTTCGACGAGCCCACCAGCGCCCTCGACCCCGAAATGGTGGGCGAGGTTCTGGAACTGATGAAGGAGCTGGCCCACACCGGCATCACCATGCTGGTGGTCACCCACGAAATGGGCTTCGCCCGCGAGGTGTCCAACCGCGTCATCTTCATCGACGACGGCAAGATCCAGGAGGACGAGCCGCCGCAGGAACTGTTCACGAATCCGAAGCATCCCAGACTGAAAGCATTCCTTTCTAAGATGCTGTAATACTTTTCCACATAGAAAACCTCCGCTGTGCAAAAACACAGCGGAGGTTTTTGTTGTACTTCGTCAAAAATTATGGTATAATGCAAATAAGGCGCTGATTGCAAAATTGGTGGTCATGCTTTCTATCCCGTATCGCTGCTTCTTTTCACATAGAACGAAGCAGAGGTTCCGGGAGGAAACTTTTTTGGGGAAGTACCCTGCCCGGAGCCTTGAAGGCGAAGGAGGGATATCGGATGACTCTGTTGGAAACTCTCGCACTGCTTACGTTCATTCTCACGCTGCTGGGTCTGATCGTGGATGTGATCCGCCTGACCGTCGAGGTTATGGCAAAGTTTTCCCAGACGAAAAGCGATGATAACAAAAAAGATTGACCGCCTACAGTTACCAGCCGAGCGGTCAATCTTTTTGACTAACGGGATGGAAAGCTGACCTTTGCAGTCAGCGCCCCTTCTGTTTGTAGTATAACTTTTTTCTGTCGCTCTGTCAAGGGCGACCTTTTTTACGTGTTACAGATTATTTTCTCCGTTTCCGCTTTCGCCCTGCTCGCTGGTATACAGCACCATCAGATGGTTGGCGCTCTCTTCCAGCTGGGTCTTGGCCTGACGGAGATTGGCTTCCTCGTTTTCATTCATCTTTTCGGGCTTATCCTTGCGCAGGCAGCGGCGGAGGTTGGCAAGGTCCGTTTTGATGCGGTTCTTCTCGTCCTTGTCCAGCTCCTTTTTGCATTTGGAAAGAGCCTCGTCCACCTTGTAGGCCAGCACCTCGGCCTGATTGTGCAGGTCTAAGCGCTCCTTGCGGCGGCTGTCCTCGGCCTCGTAGGCGGCAGCGTCTGCCATGGCGCGCTGGATCTCATTTTCCGAAAGGTTGGTGCTGCCGGTGATGGTGATGTTCTGCTCCCGGCCGGTGCCAAGGTCTTTGGCAGACACCTTCACCACGCCGTTCACGTCGATATCGAAGGTAACTTCGATCTGCGGTTTGGAGGAGAAGCTTGCCCGAATGCCGGTGAGCTTGAATTTGCCCAGACTCTTGTTGTCGCGGGCAAAGTGGCGCTCGCCCTGCAGCACGTTGATCTCCACACTGGTCTGCATGGGCCGTGCGGTGGTGAAGATCTGGCTCTTGCGGGTGGGGATCATGCTGTTGCGGGTGATCAGCGGGGTGGCCACGCCGCCCAGCGTCTCAATGGAGAGGGTCAGCGGGGTCACATCCATCAGCACAAGGCCCTGCGCCGCTGCGCCGGTGGCACCGGCCAGCTTGCCGCCGCCCTGCAGCAGACCGCCCTGCACAGCCGCACCCATGGCAACACACTCGTCCGGGTTCAGGCTGTGGCTGGGTTCGCAGCCCAACAGCTCCTTCACCTGACGCTCCACCGCAGGCATCCGGGTGCTGCCGCCCACCAGCAGCACCTTTCCCAGCTGGCTGGCAGAAATGCCTGCATCCCGCAGCGCATTCTGCACGGGAGCCACTGTGCGGGCCAGCAGGTCGCCGGTCATCATTTCGAACTGCGGGCGGGAAAGCGAGATATCCAAGTGGTGAGGGCCGTCCTTGCCCACTGCGATAAAGGGGAGGTTCAGCTGTGCCGACGGCGCGGCAGAAAGCTCCTTCTTTGCCTTTTCGGCTTCCTCTTTCAGTCGGCCCATAGCTGCCGGGTCGCGGGAGAGGTCGATGCGATCCGACTTTTGAACTCGGCCACGGCATATTCCACGATGCGCTGATCGAAGTCGTCACCGCCCAGATGGGTGTCGCCGCCGGTGGCAAGCACCGTAAAGGTCCCGTCCTCGATCTCGATGATGGACACATCAAAGGTGCCGCCGCCGAGGTCGTAGACGAGGATCTTCTGCGATGCTTCGTTATCCAAACCATAGGCCACAGCGGCAGCAGTAGGCTCGTTGATGATGCGCAGCACGTTCAGGCCTGCAATGCGGCCTGCATCCTGCGTAGCCTTGCGCTGGCTGTCGTCGAAGTAGGCGGGCACCGTGATGACCGCTTCGGTCACCGGCTCGCCAGATAGCTCTCGGCATCGCGGCGGATCTTGGCCAAGATCATGGCGCTGATCTCCTGCGGGGTCAGGTCTTTGCCGTCGATGTGCACCCGGTAGTCACTGCCCATATGGCGCTTGATGCTGGAGATGGTGCGCCCGGAATTTGTGGCGATCTGTCGCTTGGCCGCGCCGCCCACCAGACGTTCACCGTCCTTCGTGAAGGCCACAACGCTGGGGGTAGTGCGCTCACCCTCCGCATTGGTGATGACCACGGGCTTGCCGCCCTCTACCACTGCCACGCAGGAATTGGTCGTGCCGAGATCGATGCCGATTACTTTGCTCATACTGTCTGTTTCCTCTCCGGTGCTGTGCATCTTGGGCGCAGCTCTTCAAATCATTTCCGAGTATATCTTACCGTCCCGATATGACGATTTTTTAGTCCAATTGTAAAGATTCCATGTCGTAAGCTGTGGCTCGGGCAGGCAGTTCACTGGTCAGTTCCCGGATGAGCTGGTCGGCTTCGGCCAGCCACTGCTCTGCGTCCGGCTCGTGCTCACGGGCTTGATGGAAAAGCCCTGCCTTGCTTCTGCGGCCAGTGACAGCGCCTTTTTGCGGCTGGTGTAGCGCGTTTCGGTCTGGGCCACACGCAGGCACACCTGCGAGTGTACTCGATATCCGGCATATGGGCTGCGTTGGCGCGGGCACGGCGGTAATACAAAAGTGCCCGGCCATTGTCGCCCCGGGCAGCGCAGTCATCGCCCAGTGCAATGTTGGATAAGATCTCGCCGCTGTCCGCTGCTTCCTTCCACATGCGGCGGGCCTCGGCACGGTTCGTGCGGGTGCCGCGGCCCTTATAAATACAGTCTGCCAGCAGGGCAAGTCCCATGGTGCTGCCAAGCTCGGCTGCTTTTTCAAAGCATTCCACAGCCTGCGCCCAGTTGCCCTTGCGGGCGGCTTCCCTTCCGGCATCCGCTTTCTCATCACCGGGGTCTTCCGGCGTATGGCCCGCGTGCAGCAAACCGTTGAGCAGAGCGCCGTCCAGCGTAGCCGAGTGGCTCCACGGGTCCAGCACCACGCCGTCGATCCCCTCAGTGGAAAGGGCCAGCTCCATGGCATCCTGCAGGGTGTAATCCGCCATTGGCCGGGCAGAAGTGCTGCGGTCGGCGCAGGCCGCAGCTGCAGAGGTGAACATAGGCAGCCATGTGCGGCCCTTCTCGTTGCGCAGGGTCCACAGCTGCAGGTCCTTAGCCTTTGCCGTGGGCACCGGATGCTCCGTCCACGGTGCAGGCGTGTTGTGCACCGTCAGTGCCGTGCGCAGCGGCACCAGAACATGGGTCTCCATTTCCAGTGCATAGTTCAAAGCGCCCATCAGCGTCCAGAAGCTTTCTTCGTTCTGGCCTTTATATAAATTTTCCACTGCCTGCTCAAAGGCCGGGCAGCCGGTGCCCGCCGGGCTGTAGGCCGGAGCGTTCTGCCGATGCTTGCGGGTGCCCACCGGGCGCAGCCGGATGCCGCCGTCTTGTCTTTTTGCCATCTGCTCACCATTCTTCCAGTTTCTAGTCAATTTTTAGTATAGCAGGAAATGGCTTTGGGTACAACGCCTATCTGTATGTATCCATTTTTCCCTGCTCAAAAAAAGCGGGGTGCCAGATCAGCTTCTTCTGGCACCCCGTTAAAATACATTTTTCCTGAAACGCCTTATTCCGCGTCCAGATCTTCTTCGGTCTCAGCAGCAATATAGATCGGTCTGTGCTTTGTTTCAAGATATGTTTTGGCAAGGTACTCGCCCGCAATGCCCGTACACAGCAGCTGCACACCACTGCACAAAAGGATAATGCAGACAAGGCTCGGCCAGCCGGAAGTAGGGTCGCCGAACATCAGTGCACGCACCACCACGATCATGATGCCTACAAACGCCAATACGCAAAAGGCAAGGCCAAGGCCCGCCGCCATCAGCAGCGGAGCTGTGGAAAAGCCCACAATGCCTTCGATCGAATATTTGAGCAGACCCCAGAAGTTCCACTTTGTTGTGCCCGCCACACGCTCTACGTTTTTGTAGTCGATCCACTTTGTTTTAAAGCCGACCCAGCTGAAAATGCCCTTGCTGAAGCGGTTATATTCCGCCATGCTCAGCACGGCATCAGTCATTTTGCGGCTCATCAGGCGGAAGTCTCTTGCTCCATCCACGATCTCTGTATCCGAAAGCTTATTGATGATCTGATAAAACTTTTTGGCAAACCAGCTGCGAACGGGCGGTTCACCCTCGCGTGTCGTGCGGCGGGTGGCCGCGCAGTCATATTCGCCGGAGAGCAGCAGCTCCAGCATTTCCGGCAGCAGCGAGGGCGGGTCCTGCAGATCCGCATCCATCGTTGCTACATAATCGCCCTTTGCCGCTTTTAATCCGGCATAAATGCCTGCTTCCTTGCCAAAGTTCCGGCTGAAGGAGATGTACCGCACACGGGCATCTTTCCGGTGCAATTCCCGCGCGATCTGCAGTGTGCGGTCTTTTGAGCCGTCATCCACAAAGATGAACTCAAAATCTGCTCCGTGGGATATTCCCATCTGCTGTGCGATCTTGCTGGCCTCTTTATAAAAAATGGGAAGTGATTCTTCCTCATTGTAGCACGGAACGACCAAACTTATCAGCATTCCTGTTTCCCCTTTTGTGCAATATTTAAAATCATTGTAGCATACCCCCACCCTGGTTTCAACCGTTTTCGGCATTTTGCCCGGCGGTTTTCAGCACACTTTTGCAATAAAAACATTTTCTATGGCTTTTTAAGTTTTTGTACGCTATAATAAGTAGGATTTCATAAACCTTATAATGCAAGAAAGCAAGAAAGAAGGAGTATCGCCTTGAACAAGATGCTAGGCTATCTGAAGGACTACAAGCGCGAGAGCGTGCTTGCGCCCCTTTTCAAGATGCTGGAAGCCACGTTCGACCTGTTCGTGCCGCTGGTCATGGCGGATATCGTGAACATCGGCATTGCCGCCCACGACTTCCACTATATTCTTGTGCGGTGCGGCATTTTGCTGCTGCTGGCCATGATCGGCCTTGCCTGCAGCCTGACGGCACAGTATTTTTCCGCAAAGGCGGCCGTGGGCTATTCCACAGCTCTGCGCCACGCCCTGTTTGAGCACATCCAGACCCTGAGCTTTACCGAGATGGACACCCTCGGCACCAGCACCCTGATCACCCGTATGACCAGCGATGTGAATCAGGTGCAGAGCGGCCTGAACCTGTTTTTACGCCTGTTCCTGCGCAGCCCGTTCGTGGTGATCGGTGCCATGGTCATGGCCTTTACGGTGAATTCCCGTGCAGCGCTGATCTTTGTAGTGACCATCCCGCTGCTGAGCGTGGTGGTGTTCGGCATCATGGCTGCTACCCGGCCCCTGTACAAGACGGTACAGAATCGCCTTGACCGGGTGCTGGGCCTGACCCGCGAAAACCTGACCGGCGTGCGCGTGGTGCGCGCCTTTGATAAGGAAAAGAGCGAGGTAGAGCGCTTTGAGAATGCCAACGACCTGCTGACCAAGATGCAGCTCCATGTAGGCCATATCTCTGCCTGATGAACCCGCTGACCTATGTGCTCATCAACATTGCCATTGTGGCACTGCTATATGTGGGCAGCATTGAGATCAATGTGGGTGGCATGGCTTCCGGCGACGTGATTGCGCTGGTGAACTACATGAACCAGATCCTTGTGGAGCTGGTCAAGCTGGCAAACCTGATCGTGCAGGTGAGCAAGGCGCTGGCCTGCGCAGGCCGCGTGCAGGCTGTGCTGGACACCACGCCCGGCATGGCCTTCCCGGAAAAGCTTCTGGGCGAGGTGCCCGCCGAAAAATCCGGCGATGCCGTGCGCTTTGAGCATGTAAGCCTGACCTATGCGGGTGCCGGTGCACCCAGCCTTTCCGACATCAGCTTCACTGCAAAGCGCGGCCAGACCATTGGTGTCATCGGCGGTACCGGCAGCGGCAAATCCAGCCTTGTCAACCTGATCCCCCGCTTCTACGATGCCACCGAGGGCAGGGTGGAGATCATGGGCCGCGATGCCCGGAACTATCCCCGCGAAGAACTGCGCGGCAAGGCAGCCATGGTCATGCAGAAGGCCCAGCTCTTTGGCGGCACCATCCGCTCCAACCTGCTGTGGGGCAACAAGAATGCCACCGATGCGGACCTGTGGGCTGCACTGGAAACAGCACAGGCTGCGGAGTTCGTCAAAGCCAAGCCCCTTGGGCTGGACGAGCCTGTGGAGCAGGGCGGTCGCAACCTGTCCGGCGGACAGAAGCAGCGCCTGACCATCGCCCGCGCCCTTGTGGGCAAGCCGGAAATTCTGATCCTTGACGACAGCGCCAGCGCACTGGACTACGCCACCGATGCCGCCCTGCGCAAGGCACTGGCTGCTCTGCCCGGCAGCCTGACCGTGTTCATCGTGAGCCAGCGCGCCGCCAGCCTGCAGTACGCGGATCAAATTCTGGTGCTGGACGACGGCCATCTGGTGGGCATCGGCACCCACGACCAGCTGCGCCAGACCTGCCCCGTCTACGAGGAGATCTACGAGAGCCAGTTCAAGAAAGGGGATGCGCAGAAATGAGTGCAAAAGCAAAAACAAAGCTGACCCCGCAGCAGCGCAAGGCCACCTTGACCCGTGTTCTAGGCAAAATCAAACCTTATTCCCTGTTTGTGGTGTGCAGCCTTGTGGTGGCCGCTGTGAGCGTAGGCGCGCAGCTGTATATCCCCATCCTCTGCGGCAGCGCCATTGATCTAATGCTGGGCAAGGGTGCCGTAGATTTTGGCGGTGTGATGCGCATTATCATCGAGGTGCTGGTGGTTGCCGGTGTGGCCGCTCTTGCGCAGTGGCTGCTGAGCGTGTGCAACAACCGCATCACCTTCCTTGTCAGCCGCGACCTGCGCAACGAAGCCCTGCGCAAAATTCAGACCCTGCCGCTTTCCTACCTCGACAGCCACCCCTCCGGCGATATCGTCAGCCGCATGGTGGCCGATGTGGATACCTTTGCGGACGGCCTGCTGATGGGCTTTACACAGCTGTTCAGCGGCGTTCTGACCATCCTCGGCACCCTGCTGTTCATGCTCAGCGAGAATGTGCCCATCACGCTGGTGGTGGTGTGCATCACCCGCTGAGCCTCGTGGTGGCAAGCTTCCTTGCCAAGCGCAGCTATGGTTACTTCCAGAGCCAGAGCACCGTGCGCGGCGAGCAGACCGCGCTGGTTAACGAGATGATCGAGGGCCAGAAGGTGGTGCAGGCCTTCGGCCACGAGGCCGAGAGCTTACCGCCTTTGACGAGGTGAATGGCCGTCTGCAGGACGTGAGCCTGAAGGCCATCTTCTTTTCCAGCCTGACCAACCCCGCCACCCGCTTTGTGAATAACATCGTGTACGCAGGCGTGGGCCTTGTGGGTGCCGTGTACGCGGTGCGGGGCGGCATCACCATCGGCCAGCTGAGCGTGTTTTTGAGCTACGCCAACCAGTACACCAAGCCCTTCAACGAAATTTCCGGTGTAGTCACCGAGCTGCAGAATGCTCTGGCCTGCGCCGCCCGCGTGTTCGAGCTGCTGGATGCCGACGATCAGGTGCCGGAAGTCGAGAACGCCTCCGTGCTGCAGCCGGACGGCCATGTGCAGCTGGAGGATGTTTCCTTCCGCTACCTACCCGACCGCCCGCTGATCGAGGGCCTTTCCCTCGACGTAAAGCCCGGCCAGCGCATTGCCATCGTCGGCCCTACTGGCTGCGGCAAGACCACTCTCATCAACCTGCTCATGCGCTTCTATGATGTGAACGGCGGTTCCATCAAGGTGTCCGGCACCGACATCCGGGATGTGACCCGCGCTTCCCTGCGCGGCAGCTACGGCATGGTGCTGCAGGATACATGGCTGCGGGCCGGTACCGTGCGGGAAAACATTGCCTACGGCAAGCCGGATGCAAGCCTTGAAGAGATCGTGGCAGCAGCCAAAGCCGCCCATGCAGACAGCTTCATCCGCCGCCTGCCGGAGGGCTACGATACCGTCATCGCCGAGGACGGCGGCAACATCAGTCAGGGCCAGAAGCAGCTGCTGTGCATTGCCCGCGTGATGCTCTGCCTGCCGCCGATGCTGATCCTGGACGAAGCAACATCCTCCATTGATACCCGCACCGAGGTGCGCATCCAGAAAGCTTTTGCCCGCATGATGCAGGGCCGTACCAGCTTTATTGTGGCGCACCGCCTTTCCACCATCCGCGAGGCGGACGTGATCCTTGTGATGAAGGACGGCCACATTGTGGAGCAGGGCAGCCACGACGAGCTGCTTGCTGCAAACAGCTTCTACGCCAAGCTCTACAACAGCCAGTTCGAGGGCGTGGAGACCTGAGAGTTCCTGATAATAATAACAAAAAGGAGCGATGCGCTGCATCGCTCCTTTTTGTTATTATTTGCTTTCAACTTTCTGCACGATGGGTTCATCGGGCGGCGGCGTGAGGGTAGAGTGCTCCACAATGAACTGCTCCGCCCTCTCCCGGGCCAGACGCTGGCGCACCTTGCGTGCATCGTTGGCGGGGAAAGTGCGCTCACCGTCCAGCTTGGCATCCCAGTGGGCAGCAGCTGCTTCCACCTCGGCGTCCGTGGGTGCAAGGCCCTCCTTTTCTGCCACCAGCAGAAGCCCCAGCCAGCTGCGCAGCTTGCGCTCTGCCTGCGTGTGGAGCCATGCACGGAACTCTTCCACCGTCTGGCCGCGCACTTTAAGGAACTGGTCAAAGTTGATGCCATTGGCCTGCAGGCTCAGGTTGAACTGGCGCTGCTCGGCAAAATAGTTACCGCCCACCAGCTGCTTTGGCAGCGGGCCTTTCACTGCATCGCCCAGCTGCCATACCAGCTCCTTGCGTGCCCGCTGCTCAGCCTGGGCACAGCGCTGTGCCCAGATCTCGCGGGCCACCTGCTGCCGCAGCGCCGCCTTGCCCGCTGCATCGGCTGCACGTTCTTCGTCGCCGTGGTGACGGTTGATCTCCAGTTCAATGGTCAGCTGCCGGATGGGGTGCGGCTCAATGGGCTGCACGAAACCGGTGTATGCTCCCACTTCCAGCGGCGGCAACGCGTAGAACTGCGCCCCCGCCCGGAAGCCCTCGGCCCGGTTCACCGCCAGCAATTCAAAATCCGGGTCGGTCACCGGCACCACATGGTACTCCTGCACCAGCTGCTCATACAGCGCCGAAAAACCGCCAAGAATGGTGCGATTCACCGCCTCGGTCAGCAGACCATCCTCTTCCTGCGGCGCGTCCGGCTCCGCCTGCACCTGTGCAACGGCTGCCGCCAGTTCCTCGGCACCGGCTGTGAATACCAGACGGCAGTCGCCCGGCTCAGCCATGCCAAAATGTTCCAGTTTCATCTTCTTTTCCCCTTTCAGCGGGCAATGCCCACGGTCAGCACCAGCAGAGCCACACCTATCACGGTATACAACACCTCGGCTCCCAGCGTGGCCCGGTCGCCTTCCACGTACATCTTCTCCGGGTCGTCGGGGTCATAGTATAAGGTGACGGTATCCCCCACCGCAAAGCTCTTGCCCCGCGCAGGCTTCGGGTAGTGCAGCCGATGGCTGCGCCTGCGGTGGTAAAGGCCAGCACATAGGCACCGCCATCCCGGCTCTGCACGGTGCCCTCCACCGTGGCCGTGACCTTCTGCCCCTGCGTGCACAGCCTGCGCCGTGCCAGCACACTGCGCAGAGCCATAAAGAACATAATGCCTGCTCCCAGCAGGAAAATAATGATATTGAACATTCTGCATTTCCCTCGTTTTCTCAGTCTGCGCGCAGGACACCCTCCCGGCGCGTCCTGTTTATTGTATCACACTTTGGCAAAAATTTCGCCCTGCAGCTGCCATTCAGAATGCATCAATTTTCAAGCAAAATTTTGTCGAGAAAAATTAAAAATAATGCTTGACAATTCTGCCATATCTGGTATAATAACTATCGTTCCGAGCGACACAGCTCACGAACAAAACAGAATATGCGGATATGGCGGAATTGGCAGACGCGTTAGATTCAGGTTCTAATCGGGGCAACTCGGTGGAGGTTCAAGTCCTCTTATCCGCACCATGACGAATGTTTTTACAGCATTTAGCTGTCAAAGAACATTCGTCATTTTTTTATTTGCTAAATAGCGACATCACAGGGGGCGTAGTTCACAACTACGCCTTTTCTTGTATTCACCGACACATCGGGTGTCGGCAAAGGAAGTGCGCTTGGAATCTCGATGGTGCCCACGCAGTTGTAGTGAATGCGGAGCCGCTGCTCCCATACACCGTTGACCTTTTCTGCATTGAACACTTCGATTTTTTCCACCAGTTCATTCAGCATCCGGGGTGTCAGCTTTTTTGCTCTGGTGTACTTGCGAACTAGACTGATGAACATATCCGTTGTCATGGTGCGGCTGCTCTGCTTCTCTATTTCGGAGCGGAGCTGTTTGATTTTCTCGGTCAGCTCCTTTTGCTCGTCCTCATATCTCCGGGACATTCTGGAAAAGCGTTCATCAGAGATCTTGCCGGAAACGTTGTCCTCATAGATGCGCTCAAAGAGGCCGTCCAGTTCTTCATCACGGGCAAGGAGTGCTTTCAACTCTTTCTCTTTCAGCTTGCGGTCGGCTTCGTCCGCCTGCTGGGAGTGCCCGATAACAGCTTTCAGGAAGTCGTCCTCATAGAGGCTGGCAAACTTGTGCTGCGGCTGGGCGGCAATACAGACCGCCAGAGGGAGCGTGTGGTTGCAGCCTTTGAAAAGCAGAAAACCACCGCTGAGATTGCGAGATACTGAAAACGCTGTACCACGGCGGTAACGGCCTTGGCAGTGTGAGCGCATGGTATGCCGAGGATGGTATCCATCTTTCACATGGGAAGTCTGTCCGTTATGACAGGTCTGCCCAGGTCATTTCCTGGGAGAGCGCCGCAGAGCGTATCGGGGAGCTTTTGGAGAGCGGCCAGTTTGCCTCCAATGTGGAGCTTGCAGAAGCGGCAGGCTATGAACGCTCCCTCCTTGCGGAAAAACTTTGGCATCTGTACCACGATTTCAGCGATAAAGCCAGAGATTCCGGGTATCTGTCCTGTCTGTCCGGTATTCAGAGAACCGGGTTCCCGGAAGAAACCGCATGGCTTGCCGAGCAGCTGAACCGCCCGGAGTTCCGTCAGACCCTTGCGGAAGAATACGCTGCCTTCTGGACGGCCTACCAGCAGGACCGGGAGTTGCTGCGCTTCCACTACCACAGACCGAGAGAGATTTGGGAAAACCTGAAAGACCTGTCCCTGTCCCGCAGGACTTTTTCTTCGGACCTTTCCCAAGTGCCAACCGTCCAGCACTTCATTACCGAGGATGAGATCGACGCCGCCATGACCAGAGGCAGCGGATTTGAAAGTGGTAAAGGCCGGATTTTTACCTTTTCCAGAAGCCCCATACGGATAAAGAAAAGGTGGATTTTCTCAAAAATGAGTACGGCACTGGCGGACACTCTCACGCCCTGTCCGGCGCTGGGGGCAGCTGGGAAGATCACGATGGAAAAGGTCTGCGTTACAAAAAGGATGGCTGCCCGGATGTGCATTTCACATGGGAGAAAGCTGCCAAACGGATTACTGATCTGATTCAAAAGGGACGCTATCTCACCAAACAGGAACAGACAGAGTACGACAAAATCCAGGCGGAAAAGGCGCTGGCGGAGGAAGATGAAGTCCAGTCCCAGCAGCCGGATACAAACCTTGACGATTTGCAGGAGGATGTGCCGGAACAGCCAGCTCCCACGATTCGGGAACTGCATGAGCAGTACAAACCAACTGTGCTTGCCGCTGTGATGGAGGATGTGCCATACCGCAACGCCTGCGGTCACAGCGACCATGAAAATGCTGTCATTGAGGCAATGCCGCCATCCGCCGTGCCGTTCTCGCTCCGGTGATTTGGAGCTGATTCGGCTCTATTCCGATGTGCCGGAGTTCCGCCAACGGCTGCACCGGGAAGTAATTGACGAAACCTACCCACGGCTCCATGAAATGCTGCGTCCTCTCTCGCAGGATGACATTGACGATGCCATCCGCGCATGGAACGGCGATATTCAGAGCAAACACGCCGTTGTCCGCTACATGGAACAGCATGGGCGGGAAAAAGATACCGCTGCATGGCTGGCTCAGGAATACAGCGGCAGTGACAGCAAGAGCCTGTTTGTGATCCGCGCCGGAAGCCAGAGGGAATTGAGCTGCCCTGGCCCAAGGTACAGCGCCGGATCGCTCAGCTTATCAAGGAGGACCGGTTTTATACCGAAGCGGAACAGGACCGGTTTGACAACATCGACCCCATCGCCATCCGGGAGGCGCTGGCCGAGCGCGGTATTGTGAATGGTGAGCTGGTGGGCGAAGAAAAGCTGGACAATGACCCGTTCATCCAGCGCGTGATGGCAGATGTTGAGGCCATATCCAGAGAGGGCATCCCGGCAGATGAGCCGGAACAGCCTTCTCCCCATAATTCGCGTGTTCTGGTTTCAGATGAGGAATACGCTGCGGCTCGTGGCACACTCCGGGAACGAACTTCTTACGATCCGGCAGTCCTGCCCTATCATGTGGGTGATATTGTCTATCTGGATGACCGCGCCCACCAAATCACAGGGCTGCGGGATGACACGGTGCAGCTACTGCCCACCGGCATGAGCTATCCCATCTACAGGCCGAGCGCCAGGAACAGTTTGAGCAGCTTCTTCGGGCAGATAACCGCAACGACTTCTATACTGAGTTCCTGCCTGCAAACCTGGATACGGTAGGCCAGGACCTGCGGGATGTGCTGGCACATGGCTGATCGGTGAGGCGGATAAGGCAGAGCTTTCCGAGCTTCTTCGCAACGGCAAGAGCAACCAGAAGGTGGCCCTGTGGCTGAGCCGGCCTATCCCAACATCGTGGAAACGATGGAGCTGGAGACCGGCGAGACCGCCGATTACCGCATGATGCCGGAAGGTATTGAGCTGGAAGTGCTGGATGCAGATGAAAAGCGTCTGGCTATGCTGTATTTCCGCTGGGATGAGGTTGCGCCTTTGCTGCGCGGGATGTATGCTCGTCAGCAGGACGGTTTTGGACAGGAACAGCCCCAACCGGCTACCGAATCCCCGGCCTTCCATTCCGAGACCATGGCCGTCTATCCGGCGATAAGAACAATCTGCCTTATGATGTGGTGGTGGAACGACTGCATATCGAGGAGCCGGAGCCACCAGCCTGTGACAGAGCCGGAGAAAACCTTTGAGGAAGTGCTGGACGAACACCCGGTTTCCATTCAGGTCAATGGCCAGTGGCAGACCTTTCCCAATGCCAAAGCTGCCGAGGAAGCCTCCTATGAGGAATACAAGGCTAACCTGCGCCGCAATGCAAAAAACTTCCGCATTACTGATGAGCATTTGGGCGAAGGCGGTCCGAAAGCCAAGTTCCAGGCAAATGTCAATGCGATTCGTTTACTGAAAGAGCTGGAAGCTGCCGGACAGCAGGCAAGCCCCGAACAGCAGGAGGTTCTTTCTCGATATGTGGGCTGGGGCGGTCTCTCTGATGCGTTTGACCCGGAGAAACCGGTATGGGCTTTAGAGTATGCCCAGCTAAAAGAACTGCTGACCCCGGAGGAATATGCCGCCGCCAGAAGCTCTACCCTCAACGCGCACTACACCAGTCCCACGGTAATCCGGGCCATCTATGAAGCGGTGGACCGCATGGGTTTTGAGACCGGCAACATCCTGGAGCCGTCCTGCGGTGTGGGCAATTTCTTCGGTATGCTACCAGAAGAAATGCGAAACAGCCGTCTGTATGGCGTGGAGCTGGATTCCATCAGTGGACGGATTGCAAAGCAGCTCTACCCCAAGGCGGACATCACCGTGGCCGGGTTTGAGACCACCGACAGGCGAGATTTCTATGACCTTGCCATTGGTAATGTGCCTTTCGGCCAGTATCAGGTTCGAGATAAAGCCTATGACAAGCTGAATTTCAGCATCCACAACTACTTTTTTGCCAAAGTACTGGACCAGGTGCGTCCCGGCGGCGTGGTGGCCTTTGTCACCAGCGCTATACGATGGACGCCAAGGATTCCACCGTGCGCCGGTATCTTGCTCAACGTGCCGAGCTGCTGGGAGCCATCCGTCTGCCCAATGACGCTTTCAAGAAAAACGCTGGTGCAGAGGTCGTTTCGGACATCATTTTCCTGCAAAAGCGGGACCGTCCGCTGGACATTGCACCAGAGTGGACGCAGACCGGACAAACGGAGGATGGGTTTGCCATCAACCGGTATTTTATCGACCACCCGGAAATGGTGCTGGGCAGACAGGAGCCGGTAAGCACTGCTCATGGTATGGATTACACCGTGAACCCTATCGAGGGACTGGAGCTTTCCGACCAGCTGCATGATGCTGTGAAGTACATTCATGGCACTTATCAGGAGGCAGAGCTGCCGGAGCTGGGCGAAGGCGAAGCCATTGACACCTCCATTCCTGCCGACCCAAATGTGAAGAACTATTCCTATGCCATTGTAGACGGGCAGGTGTACTATCGGGAAAACAGCCGCATGGTGCGCCCTGACCTCAACGCCACCGCCGAAGCCCGCGTGAAAGGTCTTGTGGGACTGCGTGATTGTGTGCAGGAACTGATCGACCTTCAGATGGATGCAGCGGTTCCGGACAGCACCATTCGGGAGAAGCAGGCGGAACTGAACAGCCTCTATGACAGCTTTTCTGCAAAATATGGCCTTATCAATGACCGTGCAAACCGACTGGCCTATGCAGATGATTCTTCCTATTACCTGCTCTGTGCGCTGGAAGTCATCGACGAGGACGGGAAACTGGAACGTAAGGCGGATATGTTCACCAAACGAACCATCAAGCCCCATCAGGCAGTGGCTACTGTGGATACGGCAAGCGAAGCACTGGCGGTGTCCATCTCGGAAAAAGCCTGCGTAGATATGAGCTATATGAGTCGGCTTACCGGAAAAACAAAAGAAGCACTGGCCGGAGAACTGCAAGGCGTGATCTTCCGTGTACCGGGACAGTTGGAGAAAGACGGCACACCCCATTATGTGACTGCTGATGAATACCTTTCCGGCAATGTACGCCGCAAACTGCGTCAGGCGCAGCGGGCTGCACAGCAGGACCCGGTTTATGCAGTCAATGTGGAAGCTCTTACCGCCGCCCAGCCCAAAGACCTGGATGCGTCGGAGATTGAGGTGCGTCTGGGCGCTACCTGGATCGACAAAGAGTACATCCAGCAGTTTATGTACGAGACCTTCAACACCCCGTTTTATCTCCAGCGCAGTATCGAGGTCAACTATTCGTCCTTTACCGCTGAATGGCAGATCAAGGGGAAATCTTCTGTATCCTACAACGATGTGGCAGCTTATACCACCTATGGGACCAGTCGTGCCAATGCCTACAAGATTTTGGAGGACAGCCTGAACCTGCGGGATGTCCGCATCTATGACACCATAGAGGACGCAGACGGAAAAGAGCGCCGCGTACTAAACGCCAAGGAGACCACTCTGGCTGCCCAAAAACAGCAGGCGATCCGGGAAGCTTTAGGGACTGGATCTGGAGAGACCCGGAACGCCGCCAGACTTTGGTGCGCCAGTACAACGAAGAAATGAACGCTACCCGTCCCCGCGAGTATGATGGCAGCCATATCACTTTTGGCGGCATGAACCCGGCCATTACCCTGCGGGAACACCAGAAAAGCGCCATCGCCCATGTGCTGTATGGAGGAAATACCCTGTTGGCACATGAAGTAGGCGCAGGTAAAAGTGCGACACGTTCGTAACTGAAAAGGTTACACACAAGTCAGCTAACAATAGAATCGGGATTTGAAAGGAGTCCCTGAAAAGACTTGGAGAACTAATATTCCGATAGGTGGAATGATGGGGTAACGCCCTGAAACGCCTACCTTATAAACTGCGATATGCGGCAGTCCTCTGTAACAAGGGCTACGGTATAACGCTCGCTAAAGTCGGCGGAAATGTACCAAACAGGTTATGCCGTGGAAAGCATCTCAGCGGTGGGATGTGTGCATGATACGCCGGAGGTCTAAAAACTGCCTATGGTCAGAATGTCACGATGACTGACGAAATCCCGAATGTACGGGTCTAAAAGGCGCAGGAGCAGAAATGTTCCTTTCCGATTACGGAAGTATGTGAGGATGAGTAAGAATTTTTACTATGAAAGTCCTTGCGGTGTTACAGGCACCGCCCAGCATACAGGCTCAGAGGGACACCTAAGGGCAGATATGTACAGATAGGAATATTGGAACGTGGAAAGGCTGGAACACGGAGCCGGTTACAGGCTATGAGGTGTTGGATTGGAAAGCGCATTGCGTATAACAATCTTTTATCCAGCTGAGAGAGATGGCACAGTACCGATGAAGCCGTAGAAATACGGTGGAGGGATGGCCATTAGTCGTCAGCAATCAATAAATTGAAAACTATACAGACACAAAGGTTCGAGTATGACTAAGAAAAGCGAAATCCTCTCGAAAGAAAGGAAAGTACCTGACTTTGGCAAACAAGAAGAAACCCTTAAAGAAACAGAAAATCCGCAACTCCGAATACTACGATATGCAGCTCGTTCTTGACGAACTGTATGCCGCAAGTGTCAAGGGGCAGCGGTTCTGCAATCTTGTGGAACTGATAAAACACCCTGAAAACATCAAGTTGGCATATAGAAATATCCGAAAGAACAGCGGCAGTCGGACGGCGGGTGTGGATAATAAAACAATAAGCGATTTGAACAAGTGGAACGAAAACGCCTTAGTTGCCCATGTTCAGCGCAAGCTGGACTGGTATATTCCTAATGCTGTCCGCAGAGTGGAAATACCAAAGGATAACGGGAAAACCCGTCCCCTCGGAATACCCACGATTATGGACAGGCTCATTCAGCAATGTATTCTGCAAGTATTAGAACCTATCTGTGAAGCAAAATTCTTCAAGCGAAGCAATGGCTTCAGGCCAAACCACAGTGCGGAAAATGCCATTGCCCAAGCGGAAAGAATGATACAGAACGTCGGTTGTCACTACGTCATTGATATCGATATTAAATCTTTCTTTGACAATGTGAACCACGGCAAGCTGCTGAAGCAGATGTGGACACTCGGTATCCGGGACAAAAAGCTGTTATCCATCATTCTACCATGTTAAAGGCAGAAGTGGCTGGAATCGGTTTTCCCGAAAAGGGCACGCCGCAGGGCGGTATCATCTCCCCGCTGCTGTCAAACATCGTCCTGAACGAACTGGACTGGTGGATTGTCAGTCAGTGGGAAGAAATGCCTACCCAAAGGAACTATGTACACAGAATCTATGCAAATGGAACCCCTGATAAAAGTAGTACCATCCGAACCCTGCGCAACTACACGAATCTGAAAGAGTGCTATGTTGTCCGCTATGCAGATGATTTCAAAATCTTCTGTAAAAAGCGGTCAGATGCAGTCAAGCTGTTCGAGGCAACGAAACAATGGCTTTTGGAACGTCTGGGACTGGAAACCAGCCCGGAGAAATCGAAAATCGTAAATCTGAAACGCCATTATTCCGAGTTTCTGGGCTTTAAGCTGAAAGTCCGAACAAAGGGAAAGAAACCTGACGGGCAGCCACGGTATGTAATAGAAGCGCATATCAAGGATAAGGCATTGTTGAAAATCCGGAAGAAAAGCAAGGAAATCATTGGGCAGATACGGCAGACCTATGACCCAGGAATGGAATACCGTCTGATACAGACATACAACTCCTATGTTATGGGCGTTCATAACTACTACAGCATTGCAACCCATGTAAATCCTGACTTCCACAAAATCGCTTTCGATGTCAAAAAGAGCCTTTACAACAGATTGAAGCACAGGCTGCAGAAGAGCTGTCAAATCACAAACAGGTATATCAAGGAAAAATACGGAACGAGCCGGGAGGTACGCTACCTGAATGGTCACGCTATCGTCCGATTGCCTATGTTCAGCACAGAGTACCCATGGACAAGAAAAGTCGGGTAAATAAGTACACGCCAGAGGGACGGGCTGAGATTCACAAGAATCTTGCCGGTATCAATATGGCAGTTCTCTATCATCTGATGAACAATCCATGCGGTAAGCAGAGTGTGGAGTACAACGATAACCGCATCGCACTCTATGTTGCACAGAAAGGAAAATGTGCTGTTTCCGGTGTGGAACTGGAAGCAAATCAAGTGGACTGTCACCACAAAAAGCCGTTGGTGCTTGGGGGCAATGACAGCTACCAAAACCTGATTATTGTCTCCGCTGTGGTTCACATTCTCATTCATTCCAGTAATGAGCGCACCATCCGAAAATATCTGAAAGTGCTAAACCTGGATAAAAAGCAGTTGGCAAAGCTCAATAAACTTCGTGTGATGGCAGAAATGCAGGAACTCGTTTTCTAAAGGGCAAATCTGTTTGATGTATAGATTGTCATAAAAAGTGCTGACGATGGAAAGCCGTGTGATGGGAAACTGTCACGCACGGTTTGGAGCGGGGGAAAATCTGGAGGAACGGATATGCAGCCTGCGGCTGCATATCCCGCCCAAAGGATTACCTATCGCTATCCTTTGAGATGGTGGCCGCTGCGATGGAAGCCAAACGCTTGGGACTGTGCCAGAAATCTCTTTTTGTGGTTCCCAACCACCTGACCGAGCAGTGGGCGTCGGAGTTTCTGCGCCTCTATCCTTCCGCCAATATCTTAGTCACCACCAAAAAGGACTTTGAGACCCATAACCGAAAGAAGTTCTGCGCTCGTATTGCGACGGGTGATTATGATGCCATCATCATGGGACACAGCCAGTTTGAGAAAATCCCCATCAGCCGAGAGCGTCAGGAACGGCTTCTCTATGAGCAGATCGACGAGATCACCGAGGGGATTGCCGAGGTACAGGCCAGCGGCGGCGAGCGTTTTACCGTCAAGCAGCTGGAGCGTACCAGAAAGTCTCTGGAAGCCAGACTGGAAAAGCTGCAAGCGAGGGGCGAAAAGACGATGTGGTAACTTTTGAGCAGCTGGGTGTGGACCGTTTGTTTGTGGACGAGGCCCACAACTATAAAAACCTGTTTCTATACACAAAAATGCGGAATGTGGCTGGTCTTTCCACATCGGATGCGCAGAAATCCTCCGATATGTTTGCCAAGTGCCGCTATATGGATGAGATCACCGGAAACCGTGGCGTGATTTTTGCCACCGGCACACCGGTCAGCAACTCCATGACCGAGCTTTACACCATGCAGCGTTACCTTCAGTATGAACGCCTGCAAGAACTGAACATGACCCACTTCGACTGCTGGGCTTCCCGATTTGGGGAGACCGTCACAGCATTGGAGCTGGCACCGGAGGGAACTGGCTACCGGGCAAGAACAAGATTCAGCAAGTTTTTCAACCTCCCAGAGCTGATGAACCTGTTCAAAGAAGTGGCGGACATCAAGACCGCCGACCAACTGAATCTGCCGACCCCGGAGGTGGAATACCACAATGTTGTGGCGCAGCCCACCGAACATCAGCAGGAAATGGTCAAAGCTCTTTCGGAGCGTGCATCGCTGGTACACAGCGGAACCGTTGACCCGTCTCAGGACAATATGCTCAAGATTACCTCGGATGGCCGCAAGCTGGGGCTTGACCAGAGAATCGTCAACCAGATGCTGCCGGATGAACCTGGCACAAAGGTCAATCAGTGCGTGGACAACATCATGCAGATCTGGCGGGACGGCAAAGCTGACAAGCTGACCCAGCTGGTGTTCTGCGACATTTCTACACCGCAGGCAAAAGCTCCTGCAAGCAAGGCGGCGAAAACGCTGGATAATCCACTGCTTCACGCATTGGAAGGCACTGTGCCTCTGCAGGAGCCGGCCTTTACGGTATATGACGATATTCGTCAGAAACTTATTGCCCAGGGGATGCCTGCCGACCAGATTGCTTTTATCCATGAAGCCAATACCGAAGTGCGGAAAAAGGAGCTGTTCTCTAAAGTCCGTACCGGTCAGGTTCGTGTCCTCTTAGGCAGCACCGCCAAGATGGGCGCAGGCACCAATGTGCAGGAGCGTCTGGTGGCACTTCATGACCTGGACTGTCCGTGGAGACCGGGAGACCTTGCCCAGCGCAAGGGTCGTATCGAGCGTCAGGGTAACAAGAATCCTCTTGTCCATGTGTACCGCTATGTGACAGAAGGAACCTTTGATGCATACCTCTGGCAGACGGTGGAGAATAAGCAGAAATTCATCAGCCAGATCATGACTTCTAAATCGCCGGTGCGTTCCTGCGATGATGTGGATGAAACAGCCTCAGTTTTGCCGAGATCAAGGCTCTGTGTGCTGGAGATCCCCGCATCAAGGAGCGTATGGATTTGGATGTGGAGGTATCCCGCCTGAAGCTGATGAAAGCCGACCACCAGAGCAAGCAATATCGTCTGGAGGACCAGCTGCTCAAATACTTCCCGGAGGAGATTGAAAAGCACAAAGGTTTTATCAAGGGCTTTGAATCCGATCTGGAGGTTTTGACAGCTCACCCGCACCCGGAGGACGGTTTTGCTGGTATGGAGATTCGTGGAGACCTGCTGACCGATAAGGAGAACGCCGGTGCAGCCCTTTTGGATGCCTGCAAGGAGGTCAAAACCTCCGATCCGGTGCAGATCGGCAACTACCGGGGTTATGCCATGTCCGTGGAATTTTCCGCTTGGAAACAGGAGTATACGCTCCTGCTGAAAGGACAGATGACCCACCGGGCAACCCTTGGTACAGACCCTCGCGGAAATCTTACCCGTATCGACAATGCCCTCGCCCAGATGCCCCAGCGTCTGGAGGCGGCAAAGGCCCAGCTGGATAACCTCTATCAGCAGCAGGCTGCCGCAAAGGAGGAAGTCGGAAAGCCATTCCTTTATGAAGAAGAACTGAGAAGCAAAAACGCCCGTCTGGTGGAGCTGGATACCCTGCTCAACATCGACGGAAAGGGGCAGGCACACACTGAGTCTGTTGTTGCCAAAAGCACACGGCCTTCGGTGCTGGATAACCTAAAACGCCCGGTGCAACCCCGCAGTACAGACAAGAAACCAAAACAGCATGAGGAGGTGCGGTAACATGAATACTAACGATCTGAATACAGCTCTTTATGAAAAGATGGCTGCCGAACAGGACAAGTTCCGGGACTGGCTGAAAAGCCAGCCCCCGGAAGAAGTCTTAAACCATGCCTATGAGTACACCATCCGCGAGGACATCGTGATGGCAATGGAGGAACTGGAGTTGACCGACACCCAGGCTCAGGCACTTTTGGAATCTCCCTCTCCATTGGCGGATGTGTACCGCTATTTTGAAAAGCTGGAGACCGGCTATATGGGTGTGATCCGGGACAGCATTGAAAGCCGTGCCGACGATGTGTGCAGAGCTAAAGAGGAACTGCGAACAACACCGGTCTATCCCCATTCAGCTGCCTATGCGAGAGAACATGGGGAGCTGGAGCAGTACCGAGCTTCCAACAATGTAAATCGCCAATGCAAGGAGTCTATTGAAGCGGCGGTGCGGGAGCACTTCGACGGAATGTATCTCAGCCACGATGCGGCAAAGGGTGTGATCGAGACCTATGGCATGGAGCGTGTGTCCATGGTTCTGTCTAACACGGTCCAGCTTCAGGACTGGGATGGGCGTTACTCCCGACGCAACAAAGAATGGGCCAAGACCATTCCCAACGATAATCCCGAAACCGTCCGTTGTGGTTATGCCTTAAACAGCCACCCTGCTGTGCTGGATGGTTTTATTGATCTGGTGCGTGAAGAACAGCAGCGCAGCCGTACCCAGAGAGAAAAACTGGAACCGTCCCGTCCCTCAGTGCGGGATAAGCTCAAACAGGAGCTGCCCGCCCATAAGTCTGCCGCCCCGAAAAAACGGGAGCCGGAGCGATAACCATGGCAAAGCGCAAGCGGGATGTGCCGGTTTTGTTTTGGGTGTCCGCAGAAGAACTGGAACTGATCCATCAAAAGATGCAGCAATACGGGACAGAGAATTTGAGCGCTTATCTGCGGAAAATGGCGCTGGATGGTTATGTGGTCAAGCTGGAACTGCCAGAGCTGAAGGAGTTGGTCTCTCTGATGCGCCGAAGCAGCAACAACTTGAACCAGCTGACCCGCAAAGTGCATGAGACCGGGCGGGTTTATGATGCTGACTTGGAGGATATATCCCAGCGGCAGGAACAACTGTGGGAGGGTGTGAAGGAAATCCTTACCCAACTCTCCAAACTTTCATAACGGGGATAGATACTCCATTTGCGGAGGGGGGAACGGCGTTTCTTCGCCGCACCTTCCTCCGCTTTTTCTTTTTGTCTGTATCCTTGTCTTTTGCCTGTCCGTACCGGATAATATGAGTAGAATAAGAAGCATAGCAAAGGAGTGAAAACAGATGCTGACCTTTGAAAAGGTGCTGGAGATTTTTGCGGATTACCTAACCGCAGACGAGACCATAGAAGTTTATATCAGCCGCCATGGATGTGTAAGAGTTGAATTTGACCAAGATTTTCACTATTGCTCTGGCGAGGTGTGCCATACTCCCAAGGAACTGTTCAACCTCTTAGCCGATGATTACCGGACTTATCTGGAGATTGAACTGACCAAAGGAAAACGGGAAGTGACGGAAGATGATGAGAGAGAAGCGGATGCCCTATGCAAACAGTATCTGGAGCGTTGGAAGGAGGAACAGAAATGAAGATTTTGAAATGTCTGCTGATGATCGTAACTGCACCGGTCATTTTGGTGTTGACGCTTTTTGTCTGGCTCTGCACGGGGCTGATCTACATATCCGGTCTGGTGCTTGGTCTACTAAGCACGGTAATTGCTCTGCTTGGCGTGGCTGTGCTGATTACTTATTCCCCGCAGAATGGTGTGATTTTGCTGGTTATGGCATTTTTGATTAGCCCGATGGGGCTGCCGCTGGCTGCGATCTGGCTACTGGGAAAGGTGCAGAGTTTGAAATTTGCGATACAGGATTGGGTGTATGGGTAAATGATGTGAATATAATTTGGAATGAAAAAGAAGCAGGACAATGGGAGATGAGACCCAATGCCCTGCTTCTCTGTTTATTCGGAACGAACTGTAATATATTTTTGATTGCGACTTTTAGGTTTATCGGGAATAGTCATTTCTAATTGCCCGGATTCTAAAAGCGGATTGATATGTTTCAAAGTGAAGTTTCTTAAATCTTTGAAGCCGCAAAATACTGCAAGCTCTTTCTTGGATTTTGGTGTTGTGCAAAAAGTCAAAATCTGTTTGGATACCGTTGATAGTTCAATAACTTGGTGGGTAACTTGGTGGATAACTTGGTGGGCGTCACCCTCTAAGTTGTAGTTTACATTTTTCAAGATGACTCTGAAATCTGTCGCTGTTGAGGAGAATTCAGGCTTATATGCGCTGTGTATCCAGGCAGCTTTTCAGTTTCACTGACGATTTTGCGTAGGCCACTTCCACGGCGTTCCATGTACTTCATGCGGTGGAACAGGTCAGCAATCACAGGGTTTCGTCGCATGGAACGGATACTGTAAATATCGTATTCCTGAATTG
>ENA-OQEX01000292-OQEX01000292.1-human-gut-metagenome-genome-assembly--contig:-NODE-292-length-28452-cov-6.293910_pt1 | contig 28452 bp, 33 predicted proteins | sample MGYA00242802_ERZ504649 | MGnify/ENA primary metagenome ERZ504649 (study PRJEB26092, sample SAMD00036194) | human gut metagenome | host: Homo sapiens | study: EMG produced TPA metagenomics assembly of...
CGCTTGTAGATGCTATTTCGGGAACATAACCTCTTACAAACGAAAGCGGATAGATGTTGGTGTTTCTGCCGATTACGAACCTGGGTTAAGAACGCTGTTGCAACCTACCTCTACGTGGTCACCGAGCATTGCACCGAACTTTTTAACATTTGTGTCAACCTTATCGCCGTCGCAAAGAACAGTTACAAGGCTCTTGTCACTCTTGAGGTTTGATGTGATTACACCTGCGCCTGTGTGTGACTTGTAGCCGAGAATACTGTCACCGATGTAGTTATAGTGCGGAGTCTGAACACCGTCAAAAAGAATTGAATTTTTAAGCTCTGTTGAGTTGCCTACAACTGCACCCCTGCCGACAATTGCATTACCTCTGATAAAAGCACACTGTCTGATTTCGGCATCTTCGCAGATAATGAGCGGACCGCCGAGAAATGCGGAGTCAAAAACCTTTGCACTTTTTGCAATCCACACATTTTCTCCCCTCTGCTCGTAGATTTCGGGATCAAGAGTTTTTCCGAGTTCAATGATAAATTCGCTGATTTTCGGAAGAGCCTCCCACGGATAATCAACGGTTTCAAGCAAGGGCTTTGCAATAGTCCTGCTGTAATCAAACAGATTTTTTGCCAATAATTTTTCGTTTTCCATTTTTAACATTTACTCCCAATATATATTATTATTTTAAAGAATTTTAAAGTTTTATACCTCAACAAAGAACAGCCAGTAACCGCTTGCGTCCTTTCCCGCAACAAACTCAACTCCTCCGCTTATGTACTTTGAAAATACATAGCTTTTGCCGTTCTGAGGATTTGTCACGGTGGCACAACTGCCTCATGAATCCAACGCTCGTTGAAAACATTAATTCCCTTGATGAGAAAAGACTCTTTTGAGGTTTTGCCGACAAATCTGTAATTTTTCATAAAATCAGCCTTCTTTAACCTTTTGCGGTGACAGCCTGTTGTCAAGGCCTGTCTTTTTAAACACAAGCACAACAACAACGGCACAAATCACGCCGAGTAACATTCCGCAGAGAACATCTGACGGATAATGAACATAGTTATAAAGTCTTGAGAATACAATCAAAAGCGCAAGTACAAGTGCAGGAATTCCGAATCGTTTGTCCTTGATAAGCATAACAGTTGCCGCCGCAAGTGACGAACAGCTGTGTCCCGAAGGAAAGCTGCTGCCTGACGGAATGGCTATGTTAAGCCCAAAGTCGGGATTCAACTCAGACGGTCTTGCTGAATAATCGATATTCGCCATAAACGGCCGTGGTCGGTTTATAAGATTTTTTATTCCGATTTCACCGACAAGAAAGCCGATTGCCATTGCAACAAGCATCATAACTCCCATTGAGCGAGTTTTTTTAAAAATTATAAACACAATGCCGACTGCAATCCAGAAAAGTCCCATTTCACCAATATAGCTGAAAAAAGCCATAATCGGATCAAGAAAAGAGCATTTAAATGTGTTCTGAATAAATTCAAGAACCGCGGTGTCAAATGATTGAATCATATCAAAGAATGACATATCATTTTCCTTTCATAATATCATTATAACAACCAAAAAACAGAATGTCAAATTAAATAAATTTTAAGTTATTCGCATTCATATTTTGCAAGTTTAGCATAAAGTGCTTCGTCAACAACAGCCTCAACCGAAAGTCCTTCGGCAACATATTCTTCATAAATGAGAGTGCCTTTGTTGCGGATTTCGTTTGCAAGACCTGCCTGTGCAAACGGCAGAAGAATTTTTACTCTTTTCATTCTGACGGGAAGATTGTTCTCAATTGCATTAAGAAGTTCGTCAATACCCGTGCCGTTCTTTGCGCTTATGCGAACACAGGCTTTAAAATCCTGTGCAAGCATAGTTTCGTCAAGCAAATCGCACTTGTTGAGAACGGTTATAATCGGTGTATCACCGCAGCCGAGGGATTCAAGCAAGTCGGTTGTAACCTGCATATGGGTTCTTGCCTCGTCACTTGATGCGTCGCATACATTTAGAATAATATCAGACTGTGCCGCCTCTTCAAGGGTTGAGCGGAATGCTTCAACAAGGTGGTGCGGAAGTCTGCGAACAAGACCTACCGTGTCAATCATCATAACGGTTACACCGCTCGGAAGCTTCAACGCTCTTGAGGTGGGATCAAGCGTTGCAAAAAGCTTGTCCTGTGCAAGCACACCTGCGTTCGTAAGACAGTTCATAAGAGTTGACTTGCCTGCGTTTGTGTAGCCGACAATCGCACAGGTTATTACACCGTCTTTTTTTCTGCGTGAACGCAACATCTGACGATGCTTTTCAAGGTTGGAAAGCTCTTTCTTTCAGGCTTTCAATTCTTCTGCGGATATGTCGTCTGTCGGTTTCAAGCTTTGTTTCACCCGGACCTCTTGTGCCGATACCGCCGCCGAGTCTTGACATTGCGATACCTTTGCCCGTAAGTCTTGGGAGCATATATTTAAGCTGTGCAAGCTCAACCTGAAGCTTACCCTCTTTTGACCTTGCTCTCTGGGCAAAATATCGAGAATAAGCGTTGTTCGGTCAATTACTCTGACATCTGTTTCAGCCTCGATATTTTTAATCTGTGTCGGAGAAAGCTCGCTGTCGAACACAAGCAAATCTATCTCCTGCGATTCGCAGATTTCGGCAATCTCGGCAAGCTTGCCTGTGCCGACAAAAGTACCCTTTTCAATTTTTTGCAGATTCTGCGTTACCGACAAAACAGGATCTGCTCCCGCACTTTTTACAAGTTCAAAAAGTTCGTCAAGTGACGCCTGTGCGTCATATTCACCCGTGTCAACACTGACGAGCAATGCACGGGTAATTTTTTCTTCGTTACTTTTAAGCTCCATAAAATCCTCACTTGAAGTTATTTATTCATACTTTTGTCAAAACAGGTTTTCATATCCTCATCCGTGATTTTTCTGATAGGCTTGCACGGATTCCCCACAGCTACGCATCGGACGGAATATCCTTTACAACAACGCTTCCGCCGCCGATTACAACATTACTTCCGATTGTGACGCCCGGCATGACCTGAACTCCTCCGCCAATCCACACATTGTCGCCGACGGTAATCGGATAGGCATATTCAAAGCCTGCGTTTCTTCTCGGATAATCAACAGGATGACCTGCCGTGTAAAATCCGCAGTTTGGTGCAACAAAAACATTGTCGCCGAATTTCACCTTTGCACAGTCGAGAATCACCATATTGTGGTTTGAATAGAAATTCTCACCGAGTTCGATATTGTAGCCGTAGTCGCACCAGAACGGAGCGGTAATGTAGAAATTTTCCTTTGTACTGCCGACAATTTTCTTTATCAGAATTTTTTGAGTCTCTTCATCTTCAAACGGAAGATTGTTGTACTCTCTGCAAAGATTTTTAACCGAACAGCGTTCATTGCGAAGCTGTTTGTCACCCATTGGATTATACATCTGCGAATTAAGCATTTTTTCTTTTTCAATCATAATTTTCTCCGTTAATAAATCACATAACAAAATTTACATAACAACGCTTATTATATTATAATCTCACCTTCAATACAAGTAAATCAAAAAATTAATTTACTTTTCAACTGACAACAAAATTCAATTTTAAAATTCATAGGGAGGATAATGGGACAGCAGGCTTTTGTATAATATAGTTACATTGAAAATATCAATGGAATTTGCAGAAAAAACGATTAAATTATGAGATTCCGTTTTGATTTGAGGAGGAATTATTATGGAAGAAAAAAGAAAAACCGTCACATCAACCGAAGTAAAACGCAGATACAATCAAAAAGTTTACAGTCAAATTTCATTTTCCGCCCCAAAGGAACTTGTTGAGGAATTCAGAGGGATATGCAGAAATATCGGAATTTCACAGGCAAGTGTTTTCAAAAAGTTTATCGCCGATTTTGTTGAAAAGTACAGATAAAATCAAAACCACTCGTTGAACGGATTGTTGCAGTCTGCAGAAAAGCCCGAAATTCAAGCTGACCGAATTTCAGGCTTTTTATTTTTTGTTTTAAAATTTTTTCAACCTGCTGTTTCAATTTGCAAAAAATTTTAAGAATATATATTCAAAGAAATAAAATTGTGGTATAATGATGAAGAATATATACAAGGTATGTAGAGGCAACACAGGTTGTCTTTAATTAAGGAAGTGGCAAAATGAAAAAACTATTTACTATTATTGTGTGCAAGGTTCTGAAATTTGTCGGAGGATTGCTCGGCAAGGGCAGCAGTCTGCCGGGACAGATTGCGCTTAAGCTCTGCCAGATATTCTCGGACGAATTGAACTGCCGAAATATATTGTTGCCGTAACAGGCAGTAACGGCAAGACATCTACCGTTGAGATGATTGCACATATTCTTTGTGAAAGCGGCAAAAAAGTTGCCTGGAACAAAGAGGGTTCTAACCAGATTGAGGGCGTTACAACTCTAATTCTCGGCAGTTGTACTCTTTCGGGCAAGGTTAAGTCGGATATTCTTCTCATTGAAAGTGACGAACGCTTTGCAAAATATACCTTCAAATACATCACACCGACTCATTATGTTATCACAAACCTTTACCGTGACCAGCTCACACGAAACGGTCATCCGGAATGGGTTTACAATGCCGTAAAGGATAGTATTCATCCGAAACTCAGCTTATTCTTAACGCCGACGATCCGCTTGTTTCGTGCTTTGGCTACGGCAGGGATAATGTTGTATGGTTCGGTGCAGGCAATCTTCCGACCGATACAAAGGAGTTTGTCGGTGTTTATAATGACGGTGCATATTGCCCTCACTGCAAATCTCCTATGACATATTCAAGCTATCACTACGACCACATAGGCAACTATGAATGCACTAACTGCGGTCTTAAAAGGCAGGATACAAGCTACACAGTTACATCTGCCGATCTTGAAAAAGGCGAAATTACAATCAACAATAAGTACAAGATTGAACTTACGCTCAAATCGCTTTATAATGTTTACAATTTGCTTGCGGCATTTACCGTTGCGTCAATCACAGGTGTTGACGGCAACACAATTGCAAAGAGCCTGAGCAATTATGTTCTTAAAAACTTCCGTGTTGTAACATTCACACTAGGAAACAGAAAGGGTACGCTTGTTACATCAAAACATGAAAACAGCATTTCGTACAATCAGTCACTCAAGCTTGCCGCATCCGACAAGGATAAGTGCGATGTTTTGATTATTGTTGACGCAGTCAGCAGAAGTATTTTACAAGCGATGTTTCATGGCTTTGGGACATCAACTTTGACCTTCTCAAAAGCGACAATGTAAATAACATTGTGCTTGCAGGAACATATTGCAACGACCTTGCAACAAGATTTTCTTTCTCAAAAGTTGACAGAAACAAAATCAAGGTTATCAAGGACATTGAAGAAGCCGTTGATTATCTTGACAATGACCGCAAAGAAAAGATTTATGTAATTACCTGTTTCTCAGACAAGGGTAAATTTCTTGAAAAGGTAAAGGTGGACTGATTATGAAAATTCTTCATTTGTATCACGATATAATGAACCTGTACGGAGAATATGCCAATGTTTCTGCGCTTGAAAGAATGCTTGAAAAGAGCGGTGTAAAATTTACAACCGACAGGCTTACCCTGTTTGACAATGCCGACCTGGGCGATTACGATTTTATCTACATCGGTTCGGGTACAGAAAAAAATCAGAAGCTTGTTTTGCAGGATTTTAAAAAGTACAAGGATTTTCTTGTTGAATATATCAACAGCGGCAAGGTAATTCTTATGACGGGCAACTCGTTTGAAATGCTCGGAAAAACAATTACAGACTCTGACGGCAAGGTTTATGACGGACTCGGAATTTATGATTTTACAGTTACCGAGCAGAACAAACGCAGAATTACAGGCGATATTGTTTATACATCTGACATTCTCACAAAACCGATTGTCGGCTTTGTAAACAAGTGCAGTGAAATTAAAGGTATTGAAAATCATCTTTTCACTGTTAAACACGGACTCGGTGACTACGAAAACGCAAAAGCAGAGGGCTTGAAGGACAAGAACCTTTTTGCTACTCATGTTACAGGTCCTATTATGATTAAAAATCCGCATTTTCTTGAATATATTGCTTTGCAGATTTCAAAAAATACGGATGGCTTCAAGCCGTGTACGGATTACCTTGACTACGAAAGAGCGGGCTACGAAATTACTCTCGGCGAACTCACAAAAAGATTTGAGGAGTAAGTTTTAATGAACAACGACAATCTTCTTCAGCTTGAGGGAGCAATTGAAGGCGTGGTTTTCCGAAACGATGAAAACGGCTACACGGTAATTGAGCTTGCTGACGGTGACGATTACTTGACCGCTGTCGGAATTATGCCACAGGTGTCGTCGGGTGATGTTGTAAAGCTTACCGGCAAATATACAAATCATCCGAGCTACGGCAGACAGTTTGCCGTGCAGATTTGCGAAATCAGCAGACTACCGAGGCGGCTGATATTCTGCGTTATCTGTCATCCGGAGCTATCAAGGGAATCGGCACTCAAACCGCACAAAGGCTTGTAAAGGAATTTGGCGAGGCAACGCTTGATGTGCTTGAAAATCAGCCTGAAAGAGTTGCAATGCTGAAAGGAATTTCTTCGCAAAAAGCCGAGGATTTTTCAAAGCAGTTAAAGCAGAACACAGGCGTGCGAACACTCATGCTTTTTCTCGGCGAGTACGGAATTTCAAACACCGCATCGGTCAAAATTTTCAACGCTTACGGTCCGAGCTGTGTCGATTTAATCAAGAAAAATCCGTACATTCTCTGTCAGGGTGATTTTGGGGTATCGTTTGAGAGTGCGGATTTTATTGCTAAAAAAGAAAAATTAGAACCCGATTCAAATGTCCGTATGCGTGCAGGAATCGTACACATTCTTCATCACAACGAGCGAAACGGTCACACCTGTCTGCCAAAGGAAAAGCTGCTGAAGGTTTCAACCGATTTTCTCGGAATTGACGGTGAAAAGGTTTCGGAGTGCATGGAAGAAATGCTGTTTGACCGTTCGCTTATCGAGGATAAGATTGACGGCAAAAAATTTGTGTTTCCCCCCAATGTTCACCTCTGCGAAATGTACATAGCGTCAAGAATAAAAATGTTGCTTAAATTTCCGTCAGAGAAAATTAAAAACATTGACAAGGCGATTGAAAAATGTGAAAAAGAGGACGGAATCGAATATGCCGATTTGCAAAAGAAAGCAATCACTATGGCACTTACCGAGGGTATGCTTGTTCTGACGGGCGGCCCCGGCACAGGAAAAACGACAACCCTCAATGCTATAATAAAAATAATGAAAGCAAACGGCAAAACTGTTTTGCTTTCTGCCCCCACAGGCAGAGCGGCTCAACGAATGAGCGAGCTCACGGGCGATGAGGCAAAAATCTGCACAGACTGCTTGAGGTCAGCTGGGATAAACATGACAACCCCGTTTTCAACAAGAACGAACGCAATCAGCTGAAATGTGACGCATTGATTGTTGACGAAGTTTCAATGGTGGACGCATTCATTATGGAAAGCGTTATGAGAGCGCTTTCCACAGGCTGCAGACTTATTCTTGTAGGCGACTCCGACCAGCTCCCCTCCGTAGGTCCGGGTAATGTGCTCGGCGATCTTATTGAAAGCGGACTTATTCCCGTTGTACGGTTGAATGAAATTTTCCGTCAGGCACAGCAGAGCCTCATTGTCACAAACGCACATAAGATTGTGAACGGTGAAATACCCATTCTTAATTCCGCCGACAAGGACTTTTTCTTTCTTCAAAGGAACAATAAATCAGAAGTTTCAGCGGTAATAGCTGACCTTTGTGCAAATCGTCTGCCAAAGGCATACGGATATTCTCCGTTTGAAAACATTCAGGTGCTTGCTCCGTCCAAAAAAGGTGAACTCGGAACTACCGAGCTTAACCACAAATTGCAGGCGGCGCTAAATCCGAAGGATGACGATAAGGCGGAAATCACAATCGGTTCAAAAACCTTTCGTACAGGCGACAAGGTTATGCAGATAAAAAACAACTATGATATTCGCTGGTTCCGTGAAAACGGCGAAACAGGCGAAGGAATTTTCAACGGTGACATAGGAATCATCACAAAGATTGACAGAAAGACAAAATCGCTTGTCGTTAAATTTTTTGACAAGATCGCAAGATACACCTTTGAATTTGCGGGCGATCTTGATTTCGCCTACGCAATCACGGTGCATAAAAGTCAGGGCAATGAATTTGACGCAGTTATTATACCGATGTTTTCAGGGCCTCCTCAGCTTTACTACAGAAATCTGCTCTACACCGCTGTTACAAGGGCAAAGAAAACGCTTGTGCTTGTCGGCAATCCGTCAACCGTTGAATATATGGTAAACAATAACCGTCGTACAAAACGGTACAGCGGTCTTAAAGAATTTTTACTGAGAGATGACACACTTTATTAAGAAAGTTTTCGGCACGATAAAAGGATTTTTCTTTACGGTTCGTTGTCCGTACTGCGGAAGGGTTATTGAACCGAACAAAAGCTGTTGTGACAAATGCAGAAAAGAATTCCCCGAAATGCCACTTGTACGATATGCAACGGGAGGGTACATCTGCGCCTCTCCTTTCCCCTATGACGGAATTTTTCGCAGGGCAGTTCTTAACTTTAAATTTCACAACTGCGGTGCATATGCCGAATTGCTTTCACACGAAATGGTTCGTTCAATAAAAGATGTTTACCGTGACAGGGAATTTGACCTTGTCACCTGTGTGCCGATGCACAAGGATACTCTCAGAAAGCGTGGATACAATCAGGCTGAGTTGCTCGCAAAGGAATGTGCAAGGCTTCTCGCATTGAGTATGCCGACCTGCTTGCCAAAACAAAGAAAAATAAAACCCAGCACAGCATAAAGGCGGCTGAAAGAGCAAAAAATGTTATAGCGTTTACTCGCCGATTGACAAGAATTTAATCAAAGGCAAGCGAATACTGATTATTGACGACATTATTACAACAGGCAGTACGCTTGGTGAATGTGCAAGAATACTTAACAAGTGCAAATGCGGCGAGATTTGTTGCTGTACGCTTTGCACATCTCTGCTGATATAGCATTGGAGTGATTAAAATGGATATAGCTGTTGATCTCGGTTCTGACAGAACAAGAGTTTTTATTGAAAATAAAGGAATAGTGCTTGATGAGGCAAGCGTTGTTGCGTTTGATGTTGACACCTACGACATTGTCGCGTCGGCAACGAGGCGTATAAGATGATTGGCAAAACGCCTGCAGGCATACGAGCAATGCACCCGATTGATGACGGTGTTATTTCACGCTCCGAACTTGTTGAGGATATGGTTTCAATTCTTATAAAAGAGGTCAGTCCGTCAAAGGTGACTATGCCAAGGGTTGTTGCATCAATCCCGAGTGAGGTTACCGAAGTTGAAAAAAGAGCGGTTGTAAACGCAGTAAGCTCAATCGGTGTTCGCAAGGTGTATCTTATTGAAGCACCAAAAGCGGCGGCAATGGGCTGTTCGCTCGACATAACAAGTCCTCACGGCATTCTGATTGCAGATGTCGGCAGCGGTACGGCAGATATTGCCGTGCTTTCTCTCGGCGGAATTTCGGTTTCAAAGTGCATAAAGTCGGCAGGATGTGCAATGGACGAAGAAATTGTTAAATACATCAGAAAAGAGCATAACCTGATTATCGGCACAAACATGGCAGAGGCCTGCAAAAAGGCTGTTGGCTGTGTAAAAATTCCGAAAGAGCCTAAGCTTTTCAGAGTTAAAGGCAGAGATGCCGTAAGCGGTCTGCCCAAATTTATTGATGTTGGCTATGCCGAAATCAAGCCTGTAATCGAGGATATTGCGCTTAACATTATCAGAGCAATTAAAGATGTGCTTGAACAGACTCCGCCCGAGCTTGTCGGTGACATCTACACTGACGGTATAATTTTGACAGGCGGTCTTGCCAAGCTGACGGGATTTGCAAGGCTTCTCAGCGAATCCACAAAGCTGAAAGTAAGAGTTCACAAAGCCGCCGCTGACTGCGTTATCAACGGTTGCGGCAAGGCAATCGAATATATTGACCATCCCGAAAAAATACAGCCGGGTGCAGTCAATCCGCTTATAGAGGCATTTTAATTATAATTTTAAACATTTTATCCGCAGATTTTACCGTCTGCGGATTTTTTGTAACATGGTATTGTAAAATCCGAAAATATGATTTAACAGTTGTCTTTATCCCGTTTCAGTACCGTACTTTTTTCTTCTTTTTACATAAAAATCTCCCCTTAAAGCATTCCCTGAAAACCATGTTTTTCAAGAATCTGCTTTAAGGGGATTATATCAGTTAACAATTGTTCTCCGCTTTTGTTTTATAGTTCATTATTCTTTCAAGAAATAACTGTACTTTTTCTTTGGCTATCTCTCCGCTGTTTTCAATTTCGGTATCGCCAATGTAAAACTTGTGTTCAGCGGATTTCTTCAAAATATCAAGCAATTTTTTCTGTTCATCCGCTTTGTTAATGAAAACAGACACGGCACAATCACAGGCTATGGAAAATTCTGCCGGTGTTTTTGAAGCAAGTGCGTCGTAAAACCTTTCTTTTACGCTTTCAAATTTATTTTCCGTGTCAGTCGGCAAAAGCTTTGTAATCATCTTCCAGGTATTCCACGCAAGAAAGCCGTTGCAGTTGTCAAGACCTTTGGCAACAAATTCAAAGAACGGATAGACAAGTTTCGGATTTACTTCGCAAATATACTCAAGAACCTGTTCCGCCCAGTGAGCATTTGCGTAATCATCGTCAAGAAAAATCTCAATAAGCAAAGGAACAGTCAGAATTTCTTTGCTTGCAAGCTGTGCGTAATATTCTTTTTCAAGCCTTTGTTCAAATTCCTGAAAAATCTGCTCTGTTTTCATAAATTCCCGTCCATAAATTCACTTAAATTTCGGTTTAATACTCCTAATATAATACTGTATATTACATTCTTTTTCAAGTAAAATCATATTAAAAGTAACATTCCCCCCGAATTTTATCGGAGGGAATGCTTTGCTGTTAGCAGAATATTAAGAAAAGGTTGTTCTGTAGTTCTGTTATTCTGAATAGCTTACCCAGACACCGCCGGACTTTGAACCCGGATTTGCACGGAAACAGTTCTTACCGTCAGCAACTGTCAAGTCGCTTGTCTGTGTTTTCCATGTTGATTCTGTGTCCTTAAAGAGGAAACAGTTTGAACCGGGGCTGAGCGGTGTGTCAAAATCGTAGTACCAGATATCTGTACCTGCAATCTTATTCATGTGAGCTGCTGCGTTGCCGAGTCCGCTCTCTGCCCAACCGTAGATATAAACATCAGTATAGTGTGCCTTTGAGTTATCAAAGTAAACTCTTGAAAGTGTGAATGCAGGCTTCTGCTCCGGAACATACGGAGCTGTTGAAACAGCTTCGTCATTGCTGAGTGTGATGCAGTTGTTTGTCTTTGAAACTGTTGCATTCCAGCAATTGTAAACATTACCGTCATCACCGCCTACAGGCTTTTCGTCAACCTCTGAAAGAGAACGATAAACGCTGACATTTGAAACTGTTGCAGGAACTTCAACTGTGTAAACATTCGGGTAAGCGTCTGTATCCTGCTCAAACTGATAGCTTACGCCTGTGTCAAGGTCATAAGCAAAGAGTGAAACACCGTCAGATGTCATCCAGCCAAGCTTAGTCTTGAAGTAAAGAGTGTATGTGTCAGCAGGCTTTGTTGTAGGCTGTGCAGTCGGCTTTACGGTTGTAGGCTCAGCGGTAGTCGGCTCAGGTGTTGTAGCTGTTCTGCCTGATAAACATCACCCGTGCGGCCCCAGTCTTTGAGCTGAACAACGTACTTCTGAATCAATGTTGCGTCAACAACAGAGATTGTATTATCCCCATTAACATCAGCAAGAATCTGCTTGTCAGCCGAAAGTGTTTCAAGCTGAACGACATGTTTCTGAACGAGTGTAGCGTCAACGACTGTAATGTCACCGTCACCGTTTACATCACCGTAAACAGCATTGCCCGAAGGCTCTGTTGCGGGCTGTGCGGTTGTAGCTGAGTTGACGGAACAGGCTTTGTTGTAGGTTCTGCTGCAGAACCCTTTGTAACATCAGTAGCCTCAATCTCAACCTTTGTAGGTGTAAGAGTTGTATCCTCCCATGTACCTGCCTTTGTAAGCGAGAATGCCTTTGATGAACCGTTGAGGCTGATAGGTGTACCTGTTCTGCCCGGATACTGCTCGCCGCCTTTTTCAGAGATGATTACTCTTGTGTTGGCTGAAGTTGAAAGGTCAAAATCCGACGCAGCCTGATTTTCATCATCCTCATCAGCTGAAATACTTGATGACTTCGGAACTTCGTAGTAATAGTAACCTGTTGCAGGATCAAGAGTCATTGCTTCGCCCGGCCAGTTTGCATTCTTGTAAACAGTACCCTTGTTTGTGGTTTCATCAAAGATGTAAACCTGGTAAGGTGCTGACCAGCCCTTCTTGTTAGCAGGGTTGAAGAATACATACACTCCCGATTCCTGAGCGGTACTCTTTGCGTACTTATAAACCATTGAAGAAGTCTTTACACCGTCGGTTGCCGTAACTGTGAGATTGATTGTTTCGCCCGGCTTATAATCTGAACCGATGCGGATTGATGTTGTACCCGTAAACTTAACAGGAGTTGAATCATCAAGACAGTAAGTACCCGATGTTGCGTTTTCAAGACTGAGTGTAAGGGTCATTGTGTCGCCCCTGAACGAACCGCTTTCAACAGAGTTTATTGCCTTCGGGGTTGTTGTACCGTTGTAAACAACAGCAACACCCGTGTTGCCGATTGAACCTGTGAGAACGCCGTTTGCAACCGTAAACTCAGCACCTGAAACCGTATCCGTATATTTGCCGTCTGCAAGACCTGTGCCGGAAATACTTACGCTTGCGTTTGTACCTTTACAATTTGAAAGAACGATACCGCTTGTGCCTCTTGCAACATAAGCAATGTCGCCTGAAGAACCGAGCTTTTCAGACTGACCTACAAAAGGTTGTGGAACTTGTTAATTTCGGAAACAGCTGTGCTCTTGTAAGTTGAATCCGTTGAAATGTTACCCATGAGAGCTGTTCCCGGACGGGCAAAGAAAAGTGCTGTTGAATCTTTTCTTGATGCAACGATTGCCCATGCCTTTACAACATTTTCATCCGAAACATCGGCAGTGTTTGAGAATCCCGATGAACCCGAGCTGCCCTCGTATGTATCGTGGCTTTCTGCCAGAGAACTGCATTTGACGCTGCAACACCTGATTTGTATTTCGCATTGGTAGCTGTGCTTGCCTTACCCCTTGTGACATTGTAAAGCACTGCGTCGCCCGTTCTGTTGTCAGTAACATTGATATACTTGGTGTATGAGGAGTAGCTTCTGTCTGCACCGCAGTTGTTAAGAATTTCACCGTAGATGTAGAGGTCATCGCCTGTTTTCTGTGTGTAGTAAGAAGAAGCCGAGGTTGTTATATTTTTCCAGTAATCAGACGCATACTCGCCGTCATCCTCTGTTTCAATATGCTTTGCGGCATCAAAACGGAAACCGTCAACACCGCAGTCGATGCATTCCTTGAGGAGATTGATAATGTATCCCTGAACAGCAGTATCGTTTGTTACAAGGTCAGGACACTTTGAAACATGACCCTGAACAACTGCCTGAACCGAACTGTCGTTTGCATCGCCTTTGTACGTACGGGTGTAGGTTTTTCTTTTCTTATAGAACTCAGGCTCATATTTTTTAACCTGATTGCTCACAGTCTCCGGCCTAGCTTCATCGGCATTTGCAATATGGTTTGAAACGATATCGCAGATGATTTTGATGCCGTATTTGTCAGCCTCATCACAAAGTGATTTAAGATCGTCCTTTGTGCCGAGCCATGACTCCTCTGCAATATGGAAGCTGATCGGCTGATAAAGCTTCCACCACTGACCTGTTACATCGCCTGAGGTTGAGTAGTCCTTTGGCTGCTGAACGGGAGAAGTCTGAACTGTTGTGTATCCTGCCGCTGCAATTGCGGGAAGGTTTTCTTTGATTGTATTGTAAGACCAGTTGAATGCGTGGAGCATAACACCGTCGCCGACCTTATCACGAAGGTACTGTCGGCAGATGCAGTCTGTGCGGAATCAACCTCGGCAGCATTTACGGAGGTAATTGCCGCAAAAGAAGATGTCAGAAGCGCAGACGCAACAACAAGACTTGCAATCTTTTTTGCTTTCTTCATAGGGAAAACATCCTTTCATAAAATTCTCGATTTCATTATAACAAATTTCACCAAAAAAGTACATACTTTATGTTACAAATTCGAGGGCTGTTTTTTGTGCAGATTACACGGTTGTAAAAATTTTTTAACAATAATTTTGCACCAAAAAGCATTATATTTAACCTTTTCTGACTCTGTATGAACTTTACTTCTTTAAAAGAATATTAGTAATGCAAATTTGATTTTCTTTTTACACGATATTGATTGACATTTTTGTGCATTTAGAATATAATCAAAGAGCAGTTGTCCCCTGATGCTTATGTGACGGGTGACATTTCGGAAAATTTAAATTGTATTGCGTGCAATCGCTTTTAAGCGGTTAATAAGGATTTTGTGTAAAGAAAAAGGACGGGGCGACACAGCCGTCTTATTTTTCTGTTCAAAAATTCTGAGCATCATGGTTATGTCTTTGCAGAAACGGCAGAGCGGACTGTGTTCGCCTGCATTTTTCAGGCTGACACAATCCGCTTTATTTTTTACAGATTTTACTGTTATCACAACGGAACAGGGGTGCATAAATGGAACAGACATCAAAGAAAACAATAGTTTCACTCAAGGATATTTTCATCAAATTTGACGGTGAGGTAATTCTTAACCACATCAACCTTGATATAAATGAAAAGGAATTTGTAACTATTCTCGGTCCGTCAGGCTGCGGTAAAACCACAACCCTGCGCATCATCGGCGGTTTTGTTGAACCCGACAGCGGCGATGTCATTTTCGGCGGCAAAAGAATTAACGGAACTCCTCCGAATAAAAGAAATGTAAACACGGTATTCCAGAAATATTCTTTGTTTCCCCACCTCAATGTTTTTGATAATGTGGCTTTCGGACTCAAGCTTAAAAAGATGCCGAAAGATGAAATAAAAAAGCGTGTAACCGATATGCTTGCAACCGTTGACCTCAAGGGTTATGAAAAGCGTTCCGTTGCAAAGCTTTCGGGCGGTCAGCAGCAGCGTGTTGCAATTGCAAGAGCGCTTGTGTGCGATCCCGAAATCATTCTGCTTGACGAGCCTCTCGGTGCTCTTGACCTTAAACTGCGTAAGAGTATGCAGCTTGAGCTTAAGGAAATCCAGCAGAAAACTCAGAAAACATTTATATATGTTACTCACGATCAGGAAGAGGCTCTGACCATGAGCGACCGTGTTGTTGTTATGAACAACGGTGTAATCGAGCAGATTGGTTCTCCCGAGGATATATACAACGAGCCTGTGAACGCATTTGTTGCAGACTTTATCGGTGAGGCAAATATTCTCAACGGAATTATGCTTGATGACTGCAGAATTCAAATTCTCGGCAAAGAGCTTGAATGTGTTGACAAGGGATTCGGCAGGAATACTCCTGTTGATGTTGTCATCCGTCCCGAGGATATTGAAGTTACCTCTCCCGAGGACGGTCAGCTTGTCGGAACTGTTGAGAACACAACCTTCAAGGGCGTTCACTATGAGATGAGCGTAAGATGCGGAAAGTGTGAAATTCTTATCCACTCCACCGAATCGGCTGAAATCGGAAGCAAAATCGGTATGAGGGTTATCCCGTTCAACATTCAGATTATGAACAAGCTTCTTCCGTTTTACGATAATGTTATTGAGACAACCGTTACATACGCAAATCAGAATGACAATTCCTTTGAATTTGAGCTTGAGGGCGAAACCGTTACCGTTCCCGATAAATACTATGAAGAAGGTACAAAGCTAAAAATCACTCTGCCGCCCGACGCTCTTTCGCTTGCAGGCGACGGCGTGGGCGATTTAAAGGATTTGTACATTGAATCCGTAGTTTACAAGGGTGAACACAACGAAATCATTCTTGAATCGGACGAAAGAAAGTGGCTTATGCTCAGCGATACGGACGAGCAGGTCGCAACCTATGTTCCGCTTTCATTCAACTTTTCAAAGGCTCGGTTTGAGGTAATCTCAGAGTTTTCGGAAAAGGAGGGCTGATAAATGAAATCACGCAAGCCCTCTATTCCCTACATAATCTGGATGGTTGTTTTCACAATGATTCCGATTATTATGATCGGCTTTACCGCCTTTACCGACAAGAACGGTAATTTTTCGTTTCAGGCATTTACAAATGCGTTTTACTACACAAACATTTTTGTAAAATCACTTTGGATTGCGCTTATTTCAACGGCAATCTGTCTTGTACTTGCATATCCGCTTGCATACCTTCTCACGAGAATGAAAGAATCAACACAGAACACGCTCATTATGTTGCTTATGATTCCTATGTGGATGAACTTCTGCTAAGAATCTACGCATGGGTAACGCTTTTGCAGGACAACGGTCCGATTGATATGATGCTCTCGCTTTTGGGTATTCATTCAACCTACATCGGCAACACGGGTGCGGTAATTCTCGGAATGGTGTATGAATATCTTCCGTTTATGGTTCTGCCGATTTACACCGTTATGAGCAAAATCGACAACGGTCTTATTGAGGCGGCGCAGGATCTCGGTTCAAACAACTTTACCGTATTCAAAAAGGTTGTCGCACCGCTCAGCGTTCCCGGAATTATTTCGGGTGTGACAATGGTATTTGTTCCGAGTGCAAGCACATTCCTGGTTGCACAGTATCTCGGCGGTCCGGACGACATTATGATTGGTGATGTCATTGAAAAAATATTTTGGACAGACCAAAACACGGGTTCGGCAATTTCATTGATATTAATGATTTTTATTTTCGTGTTCCTGATAATCATGAACTTGTTCGGTGATGAGGAGGCGATTGCATAATGAAAAAGAAAACAGGTATTCTTTCAAAAATTTACATTGCAATCCTGCTTATTTTCCTTTATTCGCCCATTGCAGTACTTATCTTCTATTCCTTCAACAACGGCAAAACTACCGTCTGGAAAGGATTTACATTCAAATGGTATGTACAGCTTTTTCGTGATGACAATATTATGAACGCATTGTGGAACACTGTTATTATTGCCGTTCTTGCATCTGTTTTTGCAACAATCCTCGGAACTGCCGCCGCAATCGGCATCAGCAATTTCAAGGGCAAAAAAGAATGCTTATTCAGAATGCGTCAAACATTCCGATCATCAGCTGACATAGTAATGGGTGTTTCTCTCATGCTTTTGTTTACGACTCTCGGAGTTATCTTTAACTTTGAAATGGGATTTTTCACGGTTTTAATTTCGCACATATGCTTTTGTGTTCCGTTTGTTGTGCTTAATGTTATGCCGAGAATCAAACGAATGGATCAGAGCATTTACGACGCCGCCCTTGACCTTGGCTGTAACCAATGGCAGGCATTTTACAAGGTAATTATTCACGAGCTTATGCCGGTATTTTCTCGGGTCTGCTCATGAGTTTTACATATTCTCTTGACGATTTCATCATAACATATTTCACAAGGGGTGCAAAATTCCAGAACCTCTCTATTGAAATTTACTCGATGACTCACAGGAGAATTTCACCGAAAATCAACGCTCTTTCCGCACTGCTTTTCCTTGCTGTACTCATTGTTATGGTTATTATTAATCTGCGTGACAGACACGAAGAAAAGGTGCAGAAAAAGAGAACTTGATTTTAAAAATTTTATTAAAGGGAGATTGAGAAATGAAAAGAATCATCAGCATTGTCCTTGCATCTGCAATGACGGCAACATGTGCGGCTTGCCTTTCAGGCTGCGGCGGAGGTGCTTCGGCTGACTCAGCTGACGCAGGAGAAGTTAATGTTTACAACTGGGGCGAGTATATTTCAAACGGTGAAGATGACTCACTCGACATTATCAAGGAGTTTGAAAAACGCACCAACATCAAGGTAAACTACACAACCTATGAAACCAACGAAGAGCTTTACAATATGCTGAAAAACAGTAATGTAAGCTATGATGTTGTCATTCCGTCCGAATATATGATCAGCAGAATGATTGATGAGGATATGCTGTTGGAGCTTAACTTTGACAATATTCCTAACTACGACAATCTTATGGATCGTTTCAAAAAGCTTGCCTGCGATCCCGAAGGTAAATATACCGTATGCTACAGCTGGGGCGTAACAGGTATGGTTTATGACAAAACAAAGGTTAAAACAAAGCCCGATTCATGGGACGCACTTTGGAACAAAGACCTTTCAGGTCAAATTCTTATGTTCAACAACAGCCGTGACGCAATGGCGATTGCAATGCAGCTTGAGGGCATTAATCCTGCTAACTGCACCAAGGAAGATGTTGACAAAGCCGCCGCTAAACTTAAAGAGCAGAAGCCTCTCCTTAAAAAATATGTAATGGATCAGGTATTTACTGAAATGGAAAACAGCCAGTCGGCAATTGCTCCGTACTACGCAGGCGACATTATGACAATGATTGATAACAACGAGGATCTTGACTACGCAATGCCAAAGGACGGCTCAAACCTTTTCTATGACGCAATGTGTATTCCGAAATGCAGTAAAAACAAGGAAAATGCAGAGAAGTTCATCAACTTTATGCAGGATCCTGAAATTGCCGCCGCAAACTTTGAATATCTCAACTATGCAACACCCAATCAGGTTGCATATGACGATTACATTGATGAAGACGTAAAGAAAAACGAATTCATCTTCCCAAGTGACGAGTATCTTGACAAATGCTATGTATTTTCAAATGTTTCCGATGAGGTTTATTCCTATATGCAGGAACAGTTTGTAAAAATCCAGGCAGACTGATAAGCAATAAAATTAATCCCGAGCAAAGCTTTTAAAGGCTCTGTTCGGGATTTTAATTTTTGTGAATTTTTAAAATTAATCATCCCCCATTTATACAGCCTTTAAATTTTATGTTATCTGAAAAGTATTATTCCTTATTTTTAAAGGTTTCCGTGACAGGTTGTCATATTCGCTCTGCGAACACTCAAAATACACAGAATTAACGGGGATTCGCTCAATCTTACAAATAGATTTCAATTGCCTTGTTTTGATTGACAAATTAGGAAAAAGTAATATAATATATACTGTTAAAGAGTGCATAATACATTTTTCGATTTTATTCACTTGCAGGCGGGCGCCTGTGCATCACAAAAGAGATAGATGGTATAATAATTGTTTACAATTTTAAAAGAACATCGTGGCTTCGGAAAGCAGATTTTGCTCCTTGCCAAAAACGAACTTATTAAAACTTACAAAGGCGCCGTAATCGGTCCTCTTTGGGCTGTTGTTAAGCCTGCGTTTACAATTTTTGTTTACTGGTTCGCTTTTTCCTGCGGTATCAAACAGCTTAAAACACTTCACCTTGACATCGGCGGAGCACAGCCTTTTTCCATTGACTTCTTTACTTTTATGTTCATCGGTATCATTCCGTGGTTCTTTATTCAGGACAGCATAACGCAGGGTGCAAAGGAACTGAGAATCAACCGTCAATTTATTACAAAGGTTAAGTTCCCAGTTTCAACAATACTTACTTATACAGAGGTTTCAAGGCTTTTTGTTCACCTGATTCTTATGGCATTTATGTACGCATATGTACTTTTCACAATCGGACCGAGCTGGTACAATCTGCAATTTTTCCTGTACTGTCCGTTGATGTTTATCTTCTTCCTTGCGCTCACATGGTCAACAGCCCCGATGTCTGCGTTCAGTAAGGACTTTGAAAGCCTGATTGTTTCCGTTATGTCAGGTATTTTCTGGTTATCGGGTATTATGTACAACTCCTACGGCTTTGATTCGCCGTTTCTCAACAAGCTCATGCTTATCAATCCGATTAACTTTTTCGTAAACGGCTACCGCAACTGTTTTCTCTACAACAGACCGTTCTATGCAAACAAAACGGAATGTCTTGTGTTTGCAATTGAATTTGTTGTAATTTTCGCCCTTGGTATTTTCAACTACAACAGACTCAGGAAAAAACTTCCTGATGTACTTTAAGGAGGTAATATTATGGCTGAAACAAAAGTATCCGATCCGATTATTACCTTTAAAAATGTCAGCAAAACCTACACACTCTACAAAGATGACAAGGCAAGATTCAAGGCTCTTTTCTTTAAGCCGAGAAATGCAAAAACGAACAAGGCACTTAACAATGTTTCAATGGTAATCAATCGTGGCGAATCGGTTGGTATTGTCGGCGATAACGGTGCAGGCAAGTCAACTCTGCTCAAGATGATTACGGGCGTTGCATTTCCCGACGAAGGCGAAATCACCGTTGACGGCAAGGTTGCCGCATTGCTTGAGCTCACTGCAGGCTTTTCCATGGAAATGACAGGTAGGGAAAACATTTATCTGAAGGGTTATGTTCTCGGTCTTGAAGACAGCTACATTAAGCAGATCGAGGAGAAAATCATCGACTTTGCAGAGCTTGGAGATTACATTGACCAGCCTGTAAGAACATACTCAAGCGGTATGAAAATGCGTCTTGGTTTTGCTATCAATGTCAACATTGAACCCGATGTTCTTGTTGTTGATGAGGCGCTCTCGGTCGGTGACGCAACTTTCAAAAAGAAGTGTAAAAATAAAATTAAAGAGATTATCGAAAGCGGTGTAACCGTACTTTATGTAAGTCACAATGCCGCTTCGGTTAAAGAAATCTGCGCGCGTTCAATCTTCCTGAAAAAAGGAACTGTTATGTTTGACGGACCGACAGATGAAACCCTCAGAGTTTATGAGGAATCAAAAAAGAAAAAATAATTCCGTTTCGGAATAAAGCAAAAGCTCCACAATTGCGGAGCTTTTCTGATTTATCTGAGAGGTAAACCCATATGGACTGTACCGTAAAAGGCAATCTGCCCTCCGAAATTTTTGAGGACATTAAAAAAATTGCAGACAACAGGATAAATTTTCAACAGTTAAAAAACAAGACTGTTTTCGTGTCGGACTGTCACGGACTTATTGCATATTACATTATATGCACATTGCTTGAGGACAATGATTTTTTTGAAAACAACGCAAGGGTAATCACCCTTGCAAAAAGCCGTGAAGATGCCGAAAAGCAGTTCGGCAACCTTACTCTCCGCAAAGATTTTGTTGTTGAAATCGGAGAGTCAAAGAACTTTCCGGAGATTGAAAGAGCCGACTTTGTAATATACTGCAACTGCCCGTGTGAGGTTGCAGAGGAAGATTGCAGTAATCCCGAAATTGCGGATACAATCACTTCGGGCTTTGCAAATGTGCTTGAATATGCAAAAGAGTCAAATGCCGAATCGGTTCTGCTCGTATCTTCATATATGGTTCACGGGGAGGTTTTCAGCGGTAAAAATAACATTTCTGAAAACGACCTCGGCTATCTCGACCCGACCGATGCCGACAGTGCTTACGCACAAAGTATGCGTTCAGCCGAAACACTTGCTGTTTGCTATGCTGAAAAGTTCGGTATGAATGTAAAAATCGCCCGTCCCTGCCCCACACTCGGAGGTGTCAGAATGAGCGATGAAAGAAAATGGGCAAAGCTGATTGTCAGTGCAGCAAAAAATCAGAGCATTATGCTTACAGATAACGGTGGCGAAAAGTTCAGCTTTTGCTATGTGACGGACACGGTTTCGGCATTGATTGATATTTTGCTTAACGGAAAAAGCGGCGAGGCATACAACATTTCAAACGATAACGCAAATGTGACAATGCGGGAATTTGCACAGCTTGTAAAATCGGCAAATCCCGAAAAGAATCTCTCCGTAGTGTTCGTTCACAAAAAAGATGAAGAAGAACCCGAATTTTCTCCGTCATCCCCCACACCGTATGTTTTGTGCAACGATAAAATAAAATCACTCGGCTTTAGTCCGAAAACCACGCTTAAAGACGGAATAAAACGCAGTATAAGAGCAACAGAGCTGCGTGCAGAATTGCGAAGGATAAAGTAATGCGTATTAAAGATTTTTTAAACGAATTTGAGGCCGACAGGGCGGCATTGCCCGGAGTTGAAAAAGAAACTCTTGCAAAGCTCAGGAACAAAACAATTGTCATCTCGGGCGGTGAACTTGCAAGGTGTCTTTGCTATGCCTTTCTGTACAATAACGAGGCTAAAAGGCTCGGAATAAAAGTTATCCTTCTCGGCAAATCACGCAACGCAATGGCATCATACCACAGCGAACTCTTGTTAAGAGATGATTTTGATTTTGTTGATTATAATTCTGCATCAGAAATTTCAAGTGCCGACTATGTAATTACAACAGGAATCTGCGGTGAACATACAGACAACAACCCACAGATTATGATTGACGGCATTGCAGAGGTAAATGCCTGTGCCAAAATTGCAAAAGCCACAGGCGCAAGAGTTGTCGTTGTGAACGACAGCAGAATTTACGGCAAAGCCAAACCGCACAGAGTTTATTCTGAAAACGAGTACGCAGAACTTGACGCAACCTCCCCCTCATCGCTTGCAGGTCAGCTTATGAGAACGAGAGAAACCACCTTGCACTCGGTTTTGAAGAACAGCGAATCAACCGTTACAACGCTCAGAACGGGCATAATTTTGGGAGCTTCAAGCAACTTTACAAGCGTGCTTGATCCTGTTTTTGACGATATAGCCAACCGCCGTGACACAGTTGTTCCTGCAACAAGGGATCGTTGCACCTTTGTTTATATCAACGATGTTTTAAAGGCGATTGTTTTCGCAATGACAAATCTTGAAGAAAACGCAGTTATAATGTCGGCGGCAAAAACTGCAACGCATCGCTGATTATGATTGCGGCTGTTCTCAACGATATTTACGGCAGTCGCTGTACAATTGAGTCGGGCGATTTTACGGAGCTTGATGGCTGTGCAATTAATTCAAACAAGATTTCCGTAAACGAATGCACTCCCGACATTGACCTTGAAACCATGCTGAAAATCTGCATAATGGACAAGATGAAGTCCGAAAAAGTTCTGCGTATCCCCCACTCACACGAACGCAGACTTGATTCAATTCACGAAATTCAGCTTGCATTTCTGCTTGAAACCGACAGAATTTGTCGAAAGCACAACATAAAATATTTTCTCGGTGGAGGAACTCTTCTCGGTGCAATCCGTCACAAAGGATTCATTCCGTGGGATGATGATGCCGATATTATGATGTTGCGTGAAGATTTTGACCGCTTTTGCGAGATTGCGCCAAAGGAACTTCCGAGCAATATGACTTTTCAATCATACCATACGGACAAGGCTTGTTTCTATGAATTTGCCAAGGTCAGACTTGACGACACTTTCTTTGCAACCGACTTTGCAAAAGACCATCACGCAATGCACAACGGAATTGCGTTTGATATTTTCTGTCATGATAACACAGCCAATTCAGCAATCGGACGAAAAATTCATATGGCTGTGACTCTGTTCACAAGAGCGCTAGTGTTCAATAAATGGAACAATCGCAAGGCTGAAAACGGCAGTAGAATCCAGAGCATTGTAACAAATTTCTGCAAGAAAATATTTCCGCTCAGATTCAGTATGTGGCTTGAAGTCCGTACTTTAAAATTCTTTATAAACAAAAAGAACGCAAAATATCTCTATGACGGAATGGGCAGAAATATTTATAACGGTGCTTTTCCAAAGGAATATCTTGACGATGTTGCTTATGCCGACTTTGAGGGTTACAAGTTTCCCGTGCCAAAGGAATATGACAAGTACCTTACTTTCCTCTACGGCGACTATATGGAGCTTGCACCGCTGTCAACAAGAATGGGTTGCCACGAAATTGCCCTCTGCGACATTGGAAAATATGACGGTTTCAAAATCCGCAAACCCGATTCTGAAAAATAATCAGCGTAAAACAGACCGATAAAATAAATGTGACTTGACACTTACCTGTCGGTCTGCTATAATAATATAGCACATTTTGAGTACTGTTGCGGAATCAGCCGAAAAGTAAGATTTATCTGAAAGTAAGCTCCGCCTCGGTTTCCCCACCGTGTAAAAATCAAGGGAATTTAAATTGATTATACAAAAGTTGACACAATCATTTTCAACTTTCCATTTTCAATTTTCAATTTAATAAGCAGGTATGGCGGAATTGGCAGACGCGCATGGTTCAGGTCCATGTGAAAGCAATTTCATGCAGGTTCAAGTCCTGTTACCTGCACCATAGCTTTTTACCCCGGTAAATACGATATTTACTGGGGTTTTGCTATACTTAAATCACTCTAAAACACGGAAAAATACATATCGTAGCTAACACACAGCTAACAAGTAGCTAACAAATCTACAAATGACAAAACTCCCCTCACTCGCTTTTTACGGCGGATGAGGGGATTTTTTTTGCAATCATGTGTTTGTCAAGACATTAAGAATGTCCTTTAGGTTTTAATTAGCCGAGTGCCTTTTTTGCGTTGGCAATTTTGTTGTCCTTAGCCCTGATACCATCGTTGATAAGATGATAGATAGCATTGATTGTTTTCTCGCCAACAATACCGTCAACTGTAACTTTACCTGCTCTCTGTGCCTCTTTAACGGCTTTAAGTGTGCCGTCACCGAAGCCGTTCGAGTTATCAACCTTTGTTTTAATAACTTTCATATTGTAAAGAGTAATTAACTGCTTTTTGAATGCAAGTGTTGCTGTGTTGTGTGAACCGTATTTAATCATTTCCTCATTCTCCTTATTTGATGTTTTACCGCCGAGCTGTGCGGTTACTTCGTCTGCAAGATTGCCGAGCCTGTTATAGAGCCAGTCACCTGGGCAGGATTTATTTGCAAACCACCTATGTACAGTCAAGACCATTTCACCTGATTTTGGCGAATAATTTAGCGTCTTGTCCTCATTGCCAAACCAAAGCAGTTTAGTCTTGCCGTTTCGCTTGCAGATGTCAACGCATAAGTCAACGAGTTTGTTGTAAACTTTGCTGTTCATCGTGTACGGAGCTACCGTGTCGCTTGCACATTCGATTGTGACTGCACGCTGGTCATTTGCATTTGATGAACTACACCAAGAGCGGTTGCTCTCATCGACACAGAGCAACACTCTGCCGTCATAGCCGATTCCGTAGTTACAGCTTGCCTCACAAGCTGTGTTCTGAAAAATGTTTCCGAGTGTTTCAACGCTACACTGACCGACTACACAATGCGGGGTAATGCGGTCAATACTATGTGTGCGTTTACCGCTGTGATTTGGCGATAATTTAGTGTAATTTACAAGTTTTGAATTACTCATAATTATTCCTCGCTTTCTGCGTATAATTTTTTCAAGTCGATATTTTCCATAACTGCCCTTGCTTCAAGTACGGCTCTGTAATCGCTCATTGCTTTAATTTGCAAGTCATATGTACTGCGTGGGCAAGTCGGAATAAAATTCAGATTCCCTTTATCCCAGTTATCAAGCATTTTCTTTAAGCCGTCGTGGCGGATTGATAACTGCTGATATTCAGCGATAAACCTTTCTTTGTAATCTTCGCTTAACATTTTGTCAACAGTATTAGATAAAACCATAATTACTCCTCGCTTTCATCTGTTTTTACTTCGACTGTTGTCTTTAATCTCTTGACGATTGACACCAAAAATTTCGGCAATGGAATACCGATTTCCGAGAGATTTTCTAAGATTGAAATCAACTCGTTGATGATAAACCAAATCGTAACAATCATGCCGATGCAGTAGTTAATCCGCAGGTCGATTCCGCAGTTGACAAGTGCCGAGCTGATGAGATAATCTGCAACAATTCCGACCGCTACAGCTACGATATAGCCTACCTTTTTGATAATGCCTGTTACACCGACACGGCTGTTAAGCGTGTGACTGATGTATGCCTGCGCCATTCCTGTGATATAGTCGATAATCATTACCGCAATCATCACCGCAAACGGCACAAGCAAGATGTTAAGATATGCGACAATAGCACCACACACCGTGGCAAATAATGCCTGTAAAATGTTTTCTTTCATTGTTTACACCTCGCTTTCTGTCGGCTCGTCAACGGTTGGATTATCACCCCACACCGCCATAACGGCATTGTAATATTCGTCTGACAGCACCGTTTTAAGCTGTTCTCTGCCGGATTCGTCGTTCATATATGCATTGCGGATGTTTCCGCCGACCTGCATTTCTTCACCGTTAAAGGTCAAAAACTGCTGTCTGAGTACCGAAACGCTGTCCCTTGTGAGCATATCCAGTGTGATTTTTTCTTTAAGTTCCATTTTTCATACCTCCGTTATTTTTATATTTTGTAAATCAAAGAAAAGTTTACCTGCTCATCAGCGACGAAATTATAAGCCTGTTTATTGAGTGGAGTAAACTGCAACCAAGCCGATTTATTTACACTTCCTCTGAACATTCCGCCGTTTTTGCTTATGCCGATATCATGAACAATCACATCCGATTTGTTTGAGAAAGGCATATTGAGCAAAGCTATTGTAGATGTTCCGCCTAAAGTTGTTGCGTTCATAATGACGGTGACATTTACAATAACGATATCGCCAATTTTTTCATAAAGGCAAGTTGCAGATTTTATTTTATCAATCTGAGTAGAGTACGGAGTAAGAGTAGCTGTGCCGAGTTCGATATTTGACGAATCGTATTTAGTCGCCAAGGCGGTTTTATCTGCTTTCACAAGCAGAGCGTTGTAAATTGCTCCGCTTGTGAGATAACACGGGCTGTTATTTTTTGGCTCGCTGTCAAACGGCATTGAATCGAGCTTTCGGGCAATACTCTTGTCTGTTTTATCAAGCCTTGCTCCGAGTGAATTTTGACCGCCTCTTGCCGTGGCTATTTCGGTTTCAAGTGCAATTGCTCCGTCTGTTGCCCGTTCAATCCCCTCGTCCATATGGTTGAGGTTATCGGCATTGAGGGGCGGAGCAGAGCCGTTCACAAAGACAATTTTATTGTATTTGTTCATTTTCTTTTACTTCCTTTCCTAATCGTTTTTCGCCCTTTGATGTGAGGGCAGTTATAAATCCGTCCATTTTCTTATTGAACACAAATGTTTCGATTGTCGGCAAATCTTCAAACGGAGTTTTAATTGTGTACTTATCGCCTGCCTCAAGCCACCAATACGAAAACAGCTTAATTTTTGTCGGGCGGTATTTATATACATCACCAAAAAAATTAACAGAATTATATTTTGTGCCGATATCACTTGCTGTTGTTCTGCACCTCATCAAAATGTTATCGGAAACATACCACGAAAAATCGTTACTGTTGCCATACAAAAACGCTTTTTTATCAGCAAACTTAGCACTGTACATACGGATAGGCTCAAGTTCGTAATCTTCAAAGGATAAATCTTTGTACGAATCGATTGTTTCAACGGAAGATTGAGAATACAGCCTTTTAAAACGCATTTTTCCGTCGGCATCTATAACGGCAAAGCTCAAAGTTAACTCTGCATAAGCTTGGATTAAATCTGACAAGGTAATGTCCTTTATAACCTTTTCCACGCAGGTATCATCAAATTTCAGTGGTACACTAAAGACAGATAAGCTCGGCGGTGAAACCCCTGTAATTGCATAATCTTTGGCAAATTCTGCGATTATTGAATAAAAGCTCTTAAAATTATCGTCTTTTTGATAGTGCGCATAACCATAAGCAAAACTGCCGTCCTCGTTCTCTTTGCCTGCAAACCACAAAGACATATCCACCTTTGACATATCATAAAAAGCGTCATAGGCTGTGATTTTGACGATGTTACGCTGTTTTTTATCTCTTTGAGCCGACTGAATTTTACCGTAGAAAACAGGACATTCAACCGTTCCTGTTTCAGCAGGACAAATAAGAGTATCTGACGGGTACAAATCATCTGACGGATACAGCTCTGATTCAAGATATGTTGCCGTTATGATGACCTGTACCGTCTTTCTTATCAAAGCCGAGCAATCATAATCAATGAGTTTCACGCTCATTTCAGAGGCTATGCAACCGCCGAATTTCAATTCTTTTTCAACGATTTCATTTTCAAGTGAAAAGCTGTCAAGCACGATACTTTCGCCGGTTATATCTTCAAACTACCGTCAGGAGAATGCAGGGCAACGGTGTTGTAAAGTGTGTTCGTTTTCAGCTTATCAGCAATTTCTTTAGATACAAGCATTTTTAAGAATCACCCCTTAATACTCAATCAGCTCAACCGTAATCGCTGATAGGTATATCATTCTTTTCAGCATTCATTACGTATATTCAATATCAGGAATATAAAAATAAGAGGTGTAATAGCTGTTCGTTTCATCGTTCCAATAAGTTACCCTGCACTTTCTCTGTAACTTATTTGCCATTGAGAGTTGATAATCGACTGAAAATCAATCTTTTCGTCAAGATGAAGAATGTGAGTTGAAAACGAAATTTTTGTTTTGTAATTTGGCAGCGTTGCCCTTTGAAGCGTACCGTTCTGATCTCG
>ENA-OQEX01000293-OQEX01000293.1-human-gut-metagenome-genome-assembly--contig:-NODE-293-length-28425-cov-2.957276_pt1 | contig 28425 bp, 34 predicted proteins | sample MGYA00242802_ERZ504649 | MGnify/ENA primary metagenome ERZ504649 (study PRJEB26092, sample SAMD00036194) | human gut metagenome | host: Homo sapiens | study: EMG produced TPA metagenomics assembly of...
GTTTCAGCACAATTGAATTCTTGTTTCAATTTCTGCCGATTTCCTGCTGGCATACTATGCTACACCGCAGAAATACCGAAACATCACACTCATCATCGGCAGCCTTGTTTTCTACGCCATCGGCAGCGGCTGGTATACCCTGCTCCTGCTGTTGTCCCTGGTCATCAACTACGGGCTTTCCCGGCTTATCAGCGGTTCGCACGCAAGGCATCCGCAGCAGGCAAAGCACTATCTGATCGGCGGTCTGATCTACAACTTCGGGCTTTTGGTGGTGTTCAAATACACCAACTTCCTGATCGGCAATCTGAATTCCCTGCTGTCGATCTTTCACGTCGCTATTCCAAAGGCATCTATCATCATGCCCCTGGGCATCAGCTTTTTCACGTTCCAGATCACATCCTATCTCATTGACGTATACCAAAACAAGACACGCCCGGCGAGAAGTCTGCTGGATCTGGGCGTTTATCTGTGTATGTTCCCCCAGTTGATCTCCGGTCCGATCTGTATGTACAGCGAGATTCAGCCCCAGATGCACAACCGCCGTGTGGACATCCGGCTGCTGGAAGAGGGCATGGAGACCTTCGTCCTGGGTCTGAGCGCCAAAACGCTTTTGGCGAATCCCATGGGCGGTCTCTGGAATAATCTGTCCGTGATCGGGTATGATAGTATCTCCACCCCATATGCCTGGCTGGGCGCATTCGCCTACAGCTTTCAGATCTACTTCGACTTTTCCGGCTATTCCATGATGCAATCGGCGTTGGAAAATGCTGGGATTTGAACTGCCGCAGAACTTTAATCTGCCGTATATGTCCGGCTCAGCCGGCGAGTTCTGGCGCAGATGGCACATCACCCTGGGACGCTGGTTCAAGAATTACATTTACTTTCCGCTGGGCGGCAGCCGGGTGGGAAAATGGAAAACCATGCGGAATATGCTGGCGGTCTGGGCATTTACCGGACTGTGGCACGGCGCAAGCTGGAACTTTGTCCTGTGGGGTCTCATTTTCTTCGTGCTGCTGACACTGGAAAAGAACGTTTACGGCAAGTTCCTGGAGCGCACACACATTCTGAAACACGCCTATATCATCTTTATCATCCCCCTCACCTGGATGGTCTTTGCCATCACGGATATGCACCAGCTCGGCACATACTTTACCCGTCTGTTTCCGTTCCTCACTTCGGATGAGGTACAGTCCAACACCAGGGATGCAGTGCAGGCATTCCACAACTATTGGAAGATCCTGGTTCCCTGTGTTCTGTTCAGCACGCCGCTGCCTCTGATGTATTACAAAAAGTTCCGCAAGAGCGGCTTCTGTATGCTGCTTTTGCTGATTCTGTTCGTGCTGGCAATTCGTGCGATGATGACACAGACGAACAATCCGTTCCTGTACTTCCAGTTCTGACCCATGCCATGAAAGGAGCATTTTCATGAATTTTCTGAAATTTCTCAAACGGTATCCTTTGATTATGGCATTTGTGGTCTCCATTGCAGTTGCAAACATCTGGACTTAGTACAGAATGCCAAAAAATCGACGATCCTGCCACAACGATGGCGCAAACCACAACACAGCCGGCAGAAACGACCCTTGCAACCGGTCAGCCCCTGGTCACGGAAACCACAGCGCCTGCCGCTGTATTCCAGACGGTGGACGATTCCTATTTTAGCGATGCTCTCTTTATCGGCGACTCCCGGACAGAAGGTCTGGCGCTGTACGGCAGCCTAACCAATGCGGACTTTTTCTCCAGCGTGGGACTGTCCATTTTCAAGGTCACAGAAAAGGCAGCCGGCAACCCGAATACCGGTGAAAGCGTCACACTGTCGCAAAAGCTGGCGCAAAAACAGTACGGCAAAGTCTATATCATGCTGGGACTGAACGAGCTGGGAACCGGCACCACTGAAAGCTGGGCGCAGACCTACGCCGACGTCATTTCACAGATACGCCAGGCACAGCCCAATGCGATTATCTATCTGCAAAGCATTCTGGTGGTTGCGGCATCCCAGGACAATCCGGGCGGTGCGATCAACAACGCAACTGTCAACGCCCGAAACCAGGCGCTGGAGGCGCTGGCGAATCCGCAGGACAACATCTACTACCTCAACGTCAACGAGGCTGTCATGGACGCCAACGGCTGTCTGGATGCGTCTCTCACTTCGGACGGCATCCACCTGCTGGGCAACTCCCTTTCTCTGTGGGAGGATTATCTGAAACAGCACGCCATTGTCCCCGGCGGCACAGGCACGGCTGCAACAACACTGACGACCTACACCACCGCAGTTACGAACACTCCGGCTGCGCAGTGATGTGATTCCCAAAAGAGAAATCCCCGTGTATCCAACTAGCAGGATACACGGGGATTTTTTACGCAAAATATGTACTTATCCAATAAATCCGGTAATACCGCCGATCAGCACCAGAACGCCGAGAACGATACGATACCAGCCGAATACGGTGAAGTCATGTTTCTTGATATAGCTCATCAGGAAACGGATGACGACGATAGATACCAGGAATGCGGAGATCATGCCGATCAGCAGAAGTGCAGTCTCCATGCCGGTAGCCGGGAGTCCGCACTTCACCAGTTCAGCAGCTTGCGCCGAACATCGCCGGAATCGCCAGGAAAAAGGTGAACTCTGCCGCAGCTGTTCTGGAAACGCCCAGCAGCAGTGCGCCGACGATGGTTGCACCGGAACGGGAGGTTCCCGGAAATATTGCTGCAATCAGCTGAAATACGCCGATCAGCAGCACGGTGCTGTACTTTAAGGAGGCGATGCTGTTCATCTTCGGTGTGCGGTTTTTGTGCCACTTTTCAATCCAGATAAAGGCGATACCGAACAGGATCAGCATGATGGCAACCGTCCAGGCGTTGTACAGATGCGCCTGGCTCCAGTCGTCCAGCAGCAGACCGATCACAGCCGCCGGCACTGTTGCCACAATGACCTTGCACCACATCTGGAGAATGTCCTTTTTCAGACAAGCGCCGAATCCGGTCTGTGCCATGGGATGCGGATTGTTCTGTTTGCCAAAGGGCCACAGCTTGTTCCAGTAGATGACCACGACCGCCAGAATTGCGCCCAGCTGAATTACAACATCAAACATTTCCTTGAAATTATCGGATGCGTCCAGCTTTAAGAATTCGTCCAGCAGGATCAAGTGTCCGGTACTGCTGATCGGCAGCCATTCGGTGATGCCCTCCACAATACCGAAAATCAGTGATTTGATGAGTTCCCAAACCATATGTAAATTGTCCTTTCCATGATCCGCCGTCCGGGATCACTTTGTTTTCTGAGATGCACTCCATAGAGATCAGAGTACACTCTGCATAAGTCACCTTATGCCGCTGTTTCTTATTGTAACACAATTACCGGAATACGTCAACGATTTCTCATAAACTTTTCTGAAAATCTGCATCACATTTTTATAACCTGCTCTGTTCTCATTTCCTGTGCCGCCGCATATGCTGTAGCAAAACCACAATTGGAGTGAGGTATCATGAAAGAGCAGTCCGAAACACGTGCCGTGATTCTCGGCGAGTATATCGTCCGGCAGAAAGCCACGGTTCGTGCGGCAGCAGAATGGTTCGGTGTCTCGAAAAGCACCGTACATAAGGATGTCAGCGAGCGGCTGGAACAGATCCAGCCGGATCTGTATACACAGGTAAAAGAGATTCTGGAACAGAACAAACAGGAACGTCATATTCGTGGCGGTCTCGCCACCAAACGAAAATATGCCCTGCGCCGCCAGCAGGAAGAGGAATTTCTGCATCAGCAAAACACATGACAAAAATACCCTGTCTCCTTTTTGGGGAAACAGGGTATTTTTCATAATTCAGCAGTTGAATATACTGTGATTATTCTGCGCTGGGCAAGGTCTTGATGAGAGATACCAGGAACTTCAGCAGAACAACTGCGTCCTTGCTGTCCACTTCGCCGTTGGCATCGCAGTCTGCATTTACCTGCTTTTCTGCGGTATCCAGGGTCACTGCGCCGGCAGCGACCTTGTTCAGCAGTACGGCATCGGTGATATCCACTCTGCCGTCCAGGTTTACATCGCCGTACAGTACATTTTTCGGATCTACACTGCCGGATGTTTCACTGGTCTTGCTTTCTGTGGTAGAAGTTGCAACTGTTGTTTCCGTTTCGGTTGCAGTAGTAGCCGATGCTGTTGTTGCGGAAGATTCCGTTGTCTCTGTGGTTTCGGTCGTCTGCTCCTCAGAGGAAGTCGTTACACTTTCCTTGGTGGTTTCCGTTGTTTCCGAAACAGTTTCACTGCTCTTCTCGGTTTCGCTGGTCTCTGTTGCAGAAGTCTCTGTGACAGTTGTGGTCTCTGACACTGTCTCGCTGGTTTCCTTTGTGGTAAGCGTTGTGCCAGGTTCTACACTCGCACCGCCATACAGATCCTCCGGCAGTTCATCCAGTGTGATGCAGTAGTCGCTGGTGTACATTTTTTTCAGCTGTGCCGGGTCATTGTACTGGCTGGACATCAGATGATCGCCGTACCACGGGCAGAAATACAGCCAGCCGGCATTCTCAATCACCATGTTCTCTTCGGACGGGATAGAGTCATTCTCAGCCATGGCAACCATCTTCTTGCCGTTGGTCAGTTCATACAGATAGTTGAAGATCGGGGAGATCGCACTCAGGTTCGGCGTGCCGGAGCTGAGACCATCATCCCGGTTGTAGTCGCAGTTGTACTTGTCATATGCCACGATATCTACATAGTCATCGCCCGGATACCAGGTGTCGGAGTTTGCATAGTTATAGCTGTTGTATTCCCAGATGATATTGTGGAGGTTATACTTTTCGGTCAGTGTGGTGTACAGCAGTTTCCACAGTTCCTTGTATACTTCTGCGCCACGGTCACCCCACCAGAACCAGGAAGTACCGTCGCCGTAGTTGCCTTCATTACCCTGCGCCTCATGCAGCGGACGGAGAATGATCGGCACATTGGCATCCTGGAGTTTCTGGAGCTGTTCTGCCAGATCCTTCATTGCCTCCTGGAAGTATTCATACTCCTTGGTGCCTTCCTTCACTGCGTTTGCAGTATTAAAGGTGCTGTTCGATGCCTGGTAGTTCTTATAGGTGCATTCCTTCCAGTCTACGATGTCGCCCAGTGTATAGTTGTCGAAGTCAATGGGGACATTGATATGCCACGATGCAGTGACAATACCGTTGCGGTCCTTTGCCCACTCGATAGCACGCTCCGATGTACCGTCATCCCAGCCGTACAGCGGGTTGTAGTTCATAAAGTCAAAGCCACGGATCGCCGGCAACTTTCCGGTGTTGTCCTTGATATAGTTGAATTCCTTTTCAGAATCGCCGTCATTGCCGCCGCCGTAGATCTCCTGCTGTCCGGAAATGATGTGAGAACCGTAAACGCTCTTGAGGTAGGACATCAGCGCCTTGGTCTCCTTGGTTGCCTTCGGGTCTACCGGCGTATCGGTTGCCTTTTCATACTCCGGCTTGGGAGTCTGTGTCAGCGTCATGTTGTCATACAGCAGTAGCCCCAGCCGCCGCCGAAGGTGATGGTATTTTCGCCCTTGGTCAGTTTCAGGTCGCCCCAGTTGAAGTCGTTCCAGTCGTCTGTGTGTGCGATCTTGACGGTCTTGGTAGCTGTGCTGTCATCCGAACGTGTGACAGTTACCTGTGCCTCACGAATATCGTTCGAAGTGTCGCCCAGATACATGATGCAGCGTGTCATCAGACGATACATACCGGTCTCCGGTGCGTCTATGGTAAAGCTCATAGTTCCGGCATTGGTGACCCAGACAAAGCCGTCACCGGTATAACCCGGATATGCCTTGCCGTATACATCTGTCGCCACCTTTGCGTCGTTTTCCAGAGTAAGATCCTCACACTCCGAAGAGAACAGCGGATCTGCCGCAGATACCACAGCAGCCGGTACAGCCTGCGCCATGCCCAGGCAAAGGGCTGCGGCTACGCCTGTACTGCCCAGACGTTTCCAAAAATTCTTCATAATTCCATCTTCCTTTCCAATCTTAGAGCTTATCTGTTCCGCTCTCACGTACAGCGGATGTATTGCACAAAACAGCCGCTGAATTTCATAGAACTATTATACACCCTTTCAGAAAATTTGTCAATAGTCACAAAAAGGTTTCTGGAAAAGTTTTTTTCACTAGGCATTTTTTTGTCGCCGAATTGACAAGTTGCATCTGAGGTGTTATAATATTAACAGGTAAAGCAACAGAATATCCGGCAGTTTTTCTCTGCCAAAACCACAAAGGACGGCGATCATATTGTATAATCCGCATTCTCTTCGGGCGGAAGAATTCATCAACCATGCAGAGATCATGGACACATTGGAATATGCCAGAGCGCACAAGGACGACAAAACACTGTTATCTGAGATCCTGGCAAAGGCGGCGCTGCGCAAGGGGCTGAACCACCGGGAGGCTGCGGTGCTGCTGCTCTGCGAGGATGAGACAGTCACAGAGCAGATGAACCGGCTGGCACGGCAGATCAAGCTGGATTTCTACGGCAGCCGCATCGTCATCTTTGCGCCGCTGTATCTGTCCAACTACTGCGTCAACGGATGTACCTATTGTCCGTATCATGCCAAGAACAAGCATATTTCCCGGAAAAAGCTGACCCAGGAGGACATTGTCCGGGAAGTCACCGCTTTGCAGGACATGGGACACAAACGGCTCGCCATTGAGCAGGCGAAGATCCGCTGCACAATCCTATCTCCTACATTCTGGAGTGCATCGACACCATCTATCACATCCACCACAAAAACGGAGCGATCCGCCGGGTCAATGTGAACATCGCCGCCACCACAGAAGAAGAATACCATATGCTGAAAGAGGCAGGATCGGCACCTATATCCTGTTCCAGGAGACCTATCACAAAGAGAGCTATGAAAAGCTGCATCCCACCGGACCGAAACACAACTACGACTATCACACCGAGGCAATGGATCGTGCCATGGCAGGCGGCATTGACGATGTGGGGCTGGGCGTGCTGTTCGGGCTGGAAAACTATCCCTATGAGCTGGTGGGACTGCTCATGCACGCAGAGCATCTGGAGGCAGTTCACGGCGTAGGACCGCACACCATCAGTATTCCCCGCATCAAAAAGGCAGAGGATATCAACCCGGACGATTTCGACAACGGCATCAGTGACGATGTTTTCGCCAAGATCTGCGCCTCATCCGCATTTCTGTGCCGTATACCGGCATGATTATTTCCACACGGGAAAGCCAGGCAGTCCGGGAACGTCTCCTGCCGCTGGGCATTTCCCAGATCAGCGGCGGCTCCCGGACAAGCGTGGGCGGCTATGATATTCCTGAAAACCCGGACGACAATTCCGCACAGTTCGATGTCAGCGACCAGCGCTCTCTGGACGAGGTCGTCCGCTGGCTCATGGAGATGGACTACATTCCCAGTTTCTGCACCGCCTGTTATCGTGCCGGACGCACCGGCGACCGGTTCATGTCCCTATGTAAGAGCGGTCAGATCCAGAACTGCTGTCACCCCAATGCCCTCATCACCCTACAGGAATTTCTGGAGGACTATGCCTCTCCGGAAACCAGAGCGCTGGGCAAGGAAGTATTACAGCGCCAGCTGCTCGCCATCCCCAACGAAAAAGTACGCACCAAAACAGAGCAGTACCTACAGGAAATCCTGCACGGCGCAAGAGATTTCCGGTTTTAAGGAGAACAGGATATGGAACAGACCCCTCGTGCCAATCGGGTACACATCGGCTTTTTCGGGCGGCGCAATGCCGGAAAATCCAGTCTTATCAATGCCATCGCCGGACAAACGGTATCAGTCGTCTCCCCGGTCTGCGGCACGACCACGGATACCGTGGAAAAAGCCATGGAGCTGCTGCCCATCGGCGCAGTGGTTCTCATAGACACACCGGGACTGGACGATGTGGGAACGCTGGGTTCGCTGCGTGTCCGGCAGGCAAAACGGGCGCTGACCCATACGGACATTGCCGTCATGGTGATAGATGCCGCAGCAGGCATGACACCGGAGGACAGGGAAATCTTACAGCAGCTGGAACAGCGGCACATTCCCACCATACAGGTCTGGAACAAATGCGACCAGGCGACTCCCCCGGCAGAAAACGCCATTGCGGTCAGCGCCGCCACCGGCGAGGGAATCCGGGAACTCAAGGAGGAACTGGGCAGGTTTTATCAAAAGCTGCCCATCGCCCGGCAGCCTGTCCGCCTGTTCGGCAGCCTGCTGCATCCGGAAGATGTAGTACTTCTGGTGACACCCATTGACCGAATCTGCGCCGAAAGGTCGGATGATCCTGCCCCAGGTGCAGGCGATCCGGGAGATATTAGACCAGACCGCTATCTGCGTGGTGACCCAGCCGGAACAGCTCCGCCGTACCCTTTCCCTGTTGAAAGAGCCTCCACGCCTTGTGGTCACCGACAGCCAGGCATTCGGAACGGTTCGCTCCATTGTGCCGGAAGAAATTCTGCTAACTTCGTTTTCCATCCTGTTCGCAAGGCTCAAAGGCGTTCTCGCTCCGGCAATGCAGGCGGCGCAGACCCTGCAAACGCTCCCGGACGGCAGCCGCATCCTCATCTCTGAGGGCTGCACCCACCACCGCCAGTGCAACGACATCGGCACGGTAAAGCTGCCGAAATGGATACAGGCTTACACCGGAAAAAGCTTTCAGTTTGACTTTTCCTCCGGCAACAGCTTTCCGGAAGATCTGTCCCCGTATCAACTGGTTGTACACTGCGGCGGCTGTATGCTGAACCAGCAGGAAATGAAAAGCCGTGCTGCACGGGCTGCTGCACAGGGTGTCCCCTACACCAACTACGGCGTTTTGATTGCTTTTCTCAACGGGATTCTGGAACGGAGTCTGACGTTTCTGAAAGCAATCGACGAACCCAGTCTATAACACAAAATCCCTGCACTGCGAAATATACAGTGCAGGGATTTTTTCTGCAAAAACAGCTTTTCTTATTTCTTTCTTACAGCAGCGGCAATGGCTTTCACGATCTGAATCAGAACCATAGAGCCAAAGCTAAAGCCATAGATTGCACCCAGCAGTACGCCGGACATACCGTTTTCGATCTTGAACAGCTCATGCAGCCCCGGAATCCACAGCACAGCGTTAATCAGTACCATGCCTGCCAAAAATGCCAGAATGGCAAACGGGTTATTCCACAGACGCTTGGAGAAGATCACCGGTTTCTCCGCCTTACAGCTGAATCCGTGGAACAGGCGGGACATACACAGTGTGGTGAATGCCATGGTCATGCTGCGCCGGCATTGTGTGCGCCCTGGTAGAAGTAGCCCAGCAGGAATGCGCCGATGGTGGCGATACTGATAATGACGCCGGAATAGCCGACCTTAACGAGGAAGTCCTTGGTCAGAATGGATTCGTTTGCCGGACGGGGTTTCCGTTTCATCACGTCATCGGAATGGGGTTCCAGTCCCAGTGCAATTGCCGGGAGCGAGTCGGTAAGCAGGTTGATAAACAACAGGTGGATTGGCGCAAACGGCACAGGCAGCCCTGCCAGCGAGCAGAACAGCACGGCAATGATACCTGCCAGATTGCCGGACAGCAGGAACAGGATTGCTTTCTTGATGTTCTCGTAGATGTTTCTGCCGTTCTTGACTGCCTTGACGATGGTTGCAAAGTTATCGTCCGTCAGTACCATGCTGCCGCATCCTTGGCAACCTCTGTACCGGTGATACCCATGGCAACGCCACGTCTGCCTGTTTCAGCGCCGGGGCATCGTTGACGCCGTCACCGGTCATCGCAACGATATTGTCACGTTTCTGCCATGCCCGAACAATGCGGATCTTATGCTCCGGCGTTACACGGGCATAGACGGATTTATCTGCCACAAAGTCCACCAACTGTTCGTCGGTGTAAGCGTCCAGTGCCGCACCTTCTACCGCCTCTTCCGGTTTTTCCAGAATGCCGATTTCCTTGGCAATCGCAGACGCTGTGACAATGTGGTCGCCGGTAATCATTACCGGCTTGATGCCAGCAGACTTACACTCGGCAACCGCCTGTTTGGACTCTTCACGAGGCGGGTCCATTTCAGCGATCAGTCCCAGATAGTTCAGACCGTTTTCATCTGCCACATCCAGCACGTCGCCGGAAAACGTCTTGGACGCAAAGCACAGCACACGGAGTCCCTGTTCTGAAAGTTCCTCCACCTGCTTGACGATCTCCTGCTTTTCTGCTTCGGAGACCAGCATCCGGTCCAGCAGCACATCGGTTGCACCCTTGGTATACATCTTCCGCACGTCACCGCACTGGTTGAGGGTAGACATCAGCTTACGGTCGGAATCAAATGGGATTTCGCTGATACGAGCATGGCTGCTGCGCATCTCTTCATCCGAGAGACCGCAATCCTGGGCAAAGCGCACCAGAGCAGTCTCTGTGGGGTCGCCGATCTCTGTGCCGTTCTGACAGGTGGCATCACTGCACAAAACGGATGCCAGAATCAGTTCCTGTTCCTCCGGATTCTCCGGGCTGACATCATTCGCAGCAATCATGTGATCCTGTACCACGATTTTCCGGACGGTCATTTTGTTCTGAGTCAGTGTACCGGTCTTATCCGAGCAAATGACCGAAACAGAGCCGAGTCCCTCTACCGCCTGGAGCTTTCGCATAATGGCGTGTTCCTGGGACATTTTCTGAGTGCCGAAGGAAAGCACAATGGTGACGATGGAGCTGAGCGCCTCCGGAATCGCTGCCACAGCCAGGGCAATGGCGAACATCAGAGAATCCATGACTGCATCGAAATTGATGACATCCACACGAATCATGCTCAGCACAAACACCAGCGCACAGACGATCATGATGCCGATGGAAAGCCGCTTGCCGAACTGATCCAGCGTCATTTGCAGCGGTGTTTTCCGAGCCTCTGCATTCTGGATCAGCGATGCGATCTTTCCCACTTCGGTCTGCATTCCCACTTCGGTCACAAGACAGACACCTCTGCCGTAGGTGACAAAACCGCCGGAATAAACCATGTTCTTCCGCTCTGCCAGCGGCACTTCTCCGGTGATGCAGTCCGCCGTTTTCTCCACGTTGGTGCTTTCGCCGGTGAGTGCGCTCTCGTTTGTCTGGAGCGATGCGCAGTCCACCAGTCTGCCGTCTGCCGGGATCTGGTCGCCAGCCTCCAGGAGAACCAGGTCGCCTACAGTGACCTCCTCTGCCGGCAGAACCACGGTCTGACCGTCACGAAGTACCTTTGCCGTGGGCGAGGACAGCTTTTTCAGATTGGACAGCGACTTTTCCGCCTTCACGGTCTGCACCGTTCCCAGAATTGCATTCATGGTGATAACGGCAATGATAACGATAAAACTTTCCAGGTCTCCGGTAAACGCTGAGATCAGCGCCGCAATAATCAAGATGATAACCAGAAAATCCTTGAACTGTTCCAGAAAAATCAGCCATGTGGGTGTCTTTTTTGCCTCAGCGATGGCATTTTTCCCGTATTGTTCCAGATGCTTTGCCGCAGTCTCGGCGGACAAGCCCTCTGGACAGGCATCCAACTTCTGATAGAGTTCTTCCGGTGTTTGCTGATAATGTTCGTTCATACACAACATCCCTTTCCTTTTTGCAGCTGGCGAACGGCGTATTTCGGGCAGCCCTGCACAGAGCGCTGTCCAAAAGCACAAAAACAGAAAACGGCGAGACCTTACGGAACCGACAGCTATCCTGTCCACGTGCTCCGTAAAAGTCTCGCCGTTTAGATATGAAGCGGGTCGTTTCACAACAACCGTACTGACGCCGCATAAACAGGGACAAGCCCCGCCAGCTACTCTCTTTTACTCTATTATTATAGCTAATTTCAGCTATCTTGTCAAGAGATGCACAAAAAATTCACAAATGAAAAAGCGGCAGCATCTAAGACGCCGCCGCTTTCTTATGATTGCATCAGAAACAATTCTGTGCAAATATGATTAGTTGTTTACCTTACGGGTATAATCCGGCAGGAGCTTCGGAGAAACTTCGTCCGGCTGGATGCCAGCGTCTGCCAGTTCCTTTTCGAACTTTGCAACGTGATCCAGAGTCAGATTGCCGACTTCAACAGTCTTTGCCTTTGCAGCAGCGTACTTACCAGCGTTACGGCCGAATACGATAACGTCCAGCAGGGAGTTACCCATCAGTCTGTTTTCGCCGTGTACACCGCCGGCAGCCTCACCTGCAACGAACAGGTTTTCTACGCAGGTCTGGCTGTCTGTGCCGACCTTAACGCCGCCGTTCTGATAGTGCAGTGTCGGATAGATCAGCATCGGCTGCTTCCGGATATCAATGCCGTACTTCAGGAACATTCTCAGCATAGCCGGGATGCGCTTTTCGATGGTGCCTTCGCCGTGGATCAGATCGATCATCGGAGAATCCAGCCATACGCCCTGACCGCCGGTCGGTGTGTTGACCTGCTTGCCACGACGCACTCACGGATAACGGTAGATGCGGTAACGTCACGAGTCTCCAGCGGATTCATGAATACTTCGCCGTCTACGTTAACCAGCTTTGCGCCCAGAGAACGAACCTTTTCGGTAACCAGTGCGCCGAAGATCTGTTCCGGGAATGCAGCACCGGTCGGGTGATACTGCAGGGTGTACTGCTCACGCAGCGGAGCACCAACACGATAAGCCAGAACCAGACCATCTGCGGTTGCACCGTAGTGGTTGGAAGTCGGGAAGCCCTGGTAGTGCATTCTGCCTGCACCGCCGGTAGCAATGATAACAACCTTTGCCTTTGCGATCAGGATCTCGCCGGTTTCCATGTTCATCAGAACAGCACCTGCGCAGTGACCCTTGTCGTCCATAATCAGTTCGATTGCAGAAGTAAAGTCAACAACCGGGATCTTGCGGTTCAGCACTTCGTCACGCAGGGTACGCATGATCTCTGCACCGGAATAGTCCTTTGCAGCGTGCATTCTCTTGCGGGATGTACCGCCGCCGTGTGTTGTGATCATGTTGCCTTCTGCGTCCTTGTCGAACTCAACGCCCAGATCCTGGAGCCACTGAATGCCGTCCGGAGCCTCGGTAACCAGCTTGTAAACCAGTTCCTTATCCGCAGCAAAGTGACCGCCGCCAAAGCAGTCCAGGAAGTGCTGTGCCGGAGAGTCGTTCGGCTTGTCCGCAGCCTGGATGCCGCCTTCTGCCATCATGGTGTTTGCATCACCGATACGCAGCTTGGTTACGATCATAACCTTTTCGCCTGCGTTGTCTGCTCGATGGCAGCAGATGCACCGGCACCGCCGCCGCCGATAATCAGAACATCGGTCTCATAGTCCGGGCAGGACAGATCCGGCAGATTGTCCTTCAGACGGCTGTCGGACTGGAGCATTTTTACCAGTTCCTTCGGAGCCTTTTCGCCCTTGTTCGGACCAACAGACAGCACGTCAAACTGATCTTCACGATAGTCCGGGTGATTTTCCTTCAGGACCTGGTCCTTTTCCTCTGCGGTCATTCTTCTCGGTTCCATTGCTGCATTTTCTGCACGCTTTGCTTCAACCTTCTTTATGGATTCCAGCATTTCTTCCGTATACATGATACCGCACCTCCCTTACTTCTCAATCTCACGATTGTTATACTTTTCACGAATCTCAGCATCGCTCAGTGCCATATTTGCACGGATTGCCTCTTCGCACTTGCCTTCTTCGATCTCCTTGACACGATCTGCCAGATGCTGACATTTCGGTTCAATGTACTTACCGTTCAGACGGCGAGCCAGCATAGCAACCTGCGGATGAGAGATGCCAGCCGGACAGCGGGAAGAACATACGCCGCACATTACGCAGTCGAAAGACTCTTCTGCGCACTTTGCGTACTCTGCACGCTGTGCATATGCGATATACTGCATAACATTCAGACCCTGTGTACAAGCGTTTGTACAAGCGTTGCAGCCGATGCAGGAATAGATCTCCGGATAGTTCTTCATCATAACGGTCTCGTCCGGACGAACCTCGTTGATGTCGTAGATTTCCTTAATCAGCGGGAAGAACGGCAGCTGTGTGATGTACATACCCTCAACGACCTGTGTGGAGCAAGCCAGACAGGTATGGAGTTCTCTGTCACCCTTCACCCGATAGATCGTTGCACAAGCACCGCAGAAACCATTACGGCAGCCGCAGCCACGAACCAGCTTATAGCCAGCGTATTCCAAAGCCTTCATGATGGTCAGACTGGCAGGAACCTCGTACTTCTTGCCCATCACGAACACATTAACCATCTGTTCCATGTGAATTCTCCTTTACCATTAATATTCATTCGGCAGTTCGGACAGCTCATCAAAGCGGAATACCGGACCGTCCTTGCAGACATACTTATCACCGATATTGCAGCGGCCGCACTTACCGATACCGCACTTCATGCGCAGTTCCATTGTGGTATAAACCTGTTCTTCCTGGAAGCCCAGTTCTTTCAGACCGTCCAGAGTGAACTTAATCATGATCGGAGGTCCGCAGATCAGAACAGTACGGTTCAGATCCGGCTTCAGTTCCTTGACATAGTTCGGAATAAAGCCGACATGACCGTCCCAGCCTTCCTGTTCCCGGTCGATGGTCAGATCCACCTTGCAGTCCTGGCTCCATTCGTCCAGGATCTCCTGATAGTCAACCAGATCGTCCTTGGAACGAGAACCGTAAATGATATGCAGAGAACCATAAGCGTCCGGATTCTCACGCTTTTTGTCACGGCAGTAGTTAATGACAGAACGCAGCGGCGCCAGACCGATACCGCCGGCGATAAACAGCAGATCCTTGCCTTTCAGACCATAGTTGCCGTTTTCCGGTGTCGGAACGGTTTCTACCGGGAAGTTCTTTCCCAGCGGACCTCTGACTGTCACTTCCTGACCAACCTCCATCATATGGAGCCAGCTGGTCAGACAGCCGCACTTTTTAATGGAAAATTCCATGAATTCCTTGTTTGTCGGAGAAGATGTGATAGAGAACATACCTTCGCCGATGCCCGGAATGGAGACCATCGCACACTGACCGGGCATATGCTCGAACAGCTTGTTTCCATCCAGACCAACCACACGGAATGTCTTTACATCAGGGGTATCCTGACGGATGTCAGTTACGACGCCGACTTTTGGAATCAATGCTTCTTGTCTCATGCGTTACCCTCCCCTAAAGTCTTCATGACCTTGACAATGTTCATGGAAATCGGGCAGCTCTTCATGCAGCGGCCGCAGCCAACACAGCCGAATACGCCTTCATTGTTTGCCGGATAGTAAACCAGCTTGTGCATGAACCGCTGACGGAAACGCTCGACCTGTGTCGGACGAGGCTGACCGCCGGCTGTCTTGGTAAAGTCGGAGTACATACAGCTGTCCCAGCAGCGGAACCGCTGAACGCCGTGACCTGTGTCATAGTCACGGATATCATAGCACTGGCAGGTCGGGCAAACGAAGGTACAGGTTCCGCAGCCCAGGCAAGCCTCAGAAAGTCCTGCCCACTTATCGGAGTTGAACAGTTCCATCAGCTTGTCTCCGCCGAAGGAATCTGTGGACAGATTTTTCAGCGGCAGCTTTTCCAGGATTGCATTTGTCTTTGCCTTGGATTCTTCCGCAGCATCGTCTGCGGCATCTTCCAGCATAGGCAGGGATGCCAGCAGCGCCTCACCCTTTTCGGTGTTCGCCTGCATCAGAACAGCATCGTCTGTCATCCAGCAGCTGACATCGCCGGCAGGCTCTGCCGCATCAATGCCGAATACAGAACAGAAACAGGTTTCGCTGGGCTTGGTGCAGGACATTGTCATAACTACGCCATGCTCCCGGCGGTTCTGATAAAAGGTATCTACCGGCTCAGACAGGTATACGCTGTCCAGGATCTTAAAGCTTGCCGCATCGCAGGCACGAACGCCGAAGATCACGAAATCTTCGCACTCGGTCCGGATGTCATCCACTTCGATCTTTTTGCCGTTTACCTTAAAGTTGACCATATTTTCTACCTGCGGGAAGAAAAAATCCTTTGCGCTGCGAACTGTATTGACAGCTCAGACGCATACTTTGTCTTCGGTGTCCATACGGTGTACTTTGCACTGCGCTTTTCATCGGTGCTGTCAGCAACCGGCAGATAGAGTTTCTTTGCTTCTGCGATGGCAGCGAACAAAGCGTCCAGATTTTCTCGAGATACTTTTTTCATTATTTGCTGCCTCCTTTATAAACCACGTTCGGCTCGCAGTCTTCCTTGGTGAAGTTCACCAGCGGCGCACGGCTGCCTGCCTCTGCACCTGCCTGATATTCACCGTAATAGGTGTCGATATCCTTGATGAACTTCCGGTTCAGCAGATGGAGCGGAATGTGCTGCGGACATACTCTGGAGCATTCTCCGCAGTCCGTACAGCGGCCTGCAACGTGGAATGCACGGATGATGTGGAACATATTCTCTTCGAAGGAGTCTGCTGCTGCCTTCTGAGAAACGCCGGATGCCGGGTTATCAAAAACGCACTGCTCACAGCTGCACGCCGCAGATATTGCGGCAGGCATTACAGCGGATGCAGCGGGACAGCTCTCCACGCCAGAACGCATAGCGCTCGTCCGGAGTCATCGCCTCCAGCTTTTCTACCATATCGAAACGACCGGATTCCGGATTTTCTTCTCCGTTTTCGCCCAGCATTTCGTCATAAACAACAACCTTATGGCTCTTGCAGACTTCGCAGCGTTCCAGCAGGCAGTCCTTCTTGGCTACGCTGACTTCGCCGTACATGGTGTCAACCTTTACGGTGTCGCCGTCGGTAGTGATGCCCAGGATGCCTTCTGCGCCAGCGTCACGTACCTTTTCTGCATCCAGCTTGCCGTCACACGGGATACCGATGATGTAAACGTTTTCACGCTTGATGCGGTGTTCCGTCAGCAGCTGGTTAAAGCTGTAGGAATCACAGGGTTTCAGGAAAACCAGTGTCTTGCCGTCCAGCTTAGACAGCTTGATCAGATACTTGGACAGGTTGCTGCCACAGAAATCGTGATATACAAAATCTTTTTCCAAAGCTTCCGCAGAATCGAACACAGCCGGTGTGGGATCATAGACAAACTCACCGTTTTTCCAGCCCAGCACACGAACAACTGTACCGTCTGCCAACAGCTCGGAGGCTCTTTTCATCATTCGCTTTGCATCTCAGATCCTCCAGTCTCTTGTTCTCGCCCAGTGCAGTTACTGTCTCTACGAACTCATTCATAGTTGCAGCGAACTTTGCACCTTCTGCGGCGGATACCCATTCTACACGGTACGCTCTTTCTCGATGCCCAGATAATCCAGCATGGAGAACAGCAGTGTCATTCTGCGGCGGGCATAGTAGTTACCAGTGGTATAGTGGCAGTCACCCGGGTGACATCCGCAGAGGATTACGCCGTCTGCACCACGCTGGAACGCACGCAGAATAAAGAGTGGATTGACACGGCAGGAGCAAGGTACACGGATGATCTTGACATCTGCCGGATAATTCGAGCGGTTTGTACCCGCAAGGTCTGCACCTGCATAAGAACACCAGTTACAGCAGAATGCGACGATTTTCGGTTTGAATTCCTGATTTACTTGCATATTGCATCTACCTCCGCCATAATCTGACCGGTTGCGAATCCCTTCAGATCCATTGCGCCGGACGGGCAGGCAACGGTACAAGCACCGCAGCCCTGGCATACTGCCTCATTGACAATTGCCACACGACGGATCATCGAGCCATCCTGCCGACGGCTGAAGTCCTTCTCCTCATACGTAATTGCGCCGTACGGGCAGACATTTGCACAAGACGAGCAGCCATTGCACTTCATGGGATCCGAGTGAGATACGCACGGGTTGCAGGACAGTTTGTCCTTTGCCAGCAGACCGATGACCTTCGACGCAGCAGCGCCTGCCTGTGCAACGGTTTCCGGAATATCCTTCGGGCCCTGGCAGACACCGGAGAGGAATACACCGGCAGTCGGAGACTCAACCGGACGCAGCTTTGCGTGTGCCTCAGTAAAGAAGTCGTTGGTATCCATGCTGGCTGTCAGCATAGTTGCCAGCGGACGAGCGCTCTTGTCTGCTTCGATTGCAGCAGCCAGAACGACCATGTCAGCCTTGATGTGCAGCTGTTCGTTGGAAATCAGATCAGATGCCTGAACATCCAGTGTGCCGTCAGCCTGCGGTGCAACCTTGCCGACCATACCCTTAATATAGTGTACGCCATACTGCTCTACTGCACGGCGATAGAACTCATCATAGTTCTTGCCCGGGGTACGAACGTCGATGTAGAATACATAAACGTCAGTATCCGGATATTTTTCACGGCACAGCATAGCGTGCTTTGCGGTATACATACAGCAGATCTTGGAGCAGTATTCCTTACCGCAGCCATGCTGAGAACCGGATTCACGGCTGCCGACGCACTGTACGAATACCAGTGTCTTCGGCTGCTTGCCGTCGGACAGACGCTGCAGGTGACCATCGGTCGGACCGTCTGCCTTGAGGATTCTCTCGAATTCCAGAGAAGTCACAACATCCTTGCTCTGAGAATATGCAAATTCATCATAGCCGTCGATGTTGATCGGATTATAACCAGTAGCCGCAACGATTGCGCCGTACTTTTCTTCCACGAAGGTTTCCTTCTGCTCATAGTCGATCGCACCGGCAGAACATACCTTGGAACACAGACCGCACTTGCCTTGGTGAGCTTGATGCAGCGTGTGGAGTCCAGAACAGCTACGTTCGGGATCGCCTGTGCAAACGGGATGTAAGCAGCGTGACGGTTGCTCAGTCCCAGGTTATAAGCATCCGGAACATTCTTTACCGGACACTTTTCGGTACAAGCGCCGCATCCGGTACATTTATCTTCATCGACAAAACGAGCCTTGCGGCGGATCTTAACGCTGAAGTTGCCCACGAATCCGGTCACAGCCTCTACTTCACTGTAGGAATAGATAGTGATCTTGTCATTCTGTGCGCATTCTACCATCTTCGGAGTCAGAATACAGGAAGAGCAGTCCAGTGTCGGGAATGTCTTATCGATCTGTGTCATCTTACCGCCGATGGTGGGTTCTTTTTCTACGATATCGACCGGATAGCCAGCCTCTGCGATATCCAGAGCGGTCTGGATACCTGCGATACCGCCGCCGATAACCAAAGCACGCTTGGTTACCGGGCTTTCGCCGGCGATCAGCGGTGTATTCAGCAAAACCTTTGCAATGGCTGCACGTCCGAGGACGATTGCCTTTGCTGTAGCCTCCTGGATGTCCTTATGGATCCATGAACACTGCTCACGGATGTTTGCGACTTCCAGCATATAGGGGTTCAAGCCGGCTGCTGAAACTGTCTTACGGAATGTCGCCTCGTGCATACGAGGAGAACATGAACATACGACAACGCCCTCCAGCTGATACTCCTTGATCGCATCTTTAATTATGTTTTGACCTGCCTCTGAGCACATATAGGATAGTCGGTCGCAAAAACGACTGCCGGCTCTTTCCAAGAGTCTCAGCAACGGTTTTTACATCGACGGTCGCCGCAATGTTCGTACCGCAGTGGCATACAAAAACACCTATTCTCCGCATTTTTATGCCTCCTTATTTGCTGTATTTCCGGAATGCGCTGACGATTGCCTGCTGCGGCAAATCATCATCCAGCATTTCGGGAATCTGCTCCGATTTCAGGTGATTCTGTCCCTGCTGACGGATAACCGCCAGTCTGACTGCTTCCACCAGTTTGCCGGTTCTACGTCACGAGGACAGCGTTCTACGCAGGCAAAGCAGGAGAGACACGTATAAATGGACTTGGATGCCATCAGCTTTTCGATGTCGCCCTTTTCCACCATGTATACGAACTGGTGCGGATGATATTCCATTGCATCATAGGACGGACAAGTACCGCTGCACTTTCCGCAGCGCATACATTTCAGCGGATTGACACCGCTGGTCGTCAGAACGAGTTCTTTCAAATCTGCCATTTCCGTTCCTCCTTATTTCAGACCGAGCGCTTCTGCGAGCAACTCAGTAAAGTATACGACCGGCACATCAGAAACGCCGGAGTTCTTCTGGAGGTTATACAGACAAAGCGGACAGGCGGTGATGACCATTTCCGCACCGTTTTCCTTGGCGCTGGTCATAACCTTGTTGCTTCTGGACTGTGCCACGGACTTTTCATCCAGTGTCAGATATCCGCCGCAGCACTCATTGCGCATCGGATACAGCACCGGAGTCGCACCGATCGCACGGATAAAGTCTTCCAGGATCTTCGGATTTTCCGGATTATCCATCTGCATGGTCTTTCCCGGACGCAGCAGAAGGCATCCGTAATAAGCGGCGATCTTCTTGCCCTTCAGCGGGTTGACCACTTTCTTTTTCAGTTCATCGAAACCGACCTTGTCCCGCAGCACTTCCAGATAATGCAGCACTTCGGTCTCGCCCTGATACGGCTCAGCCAGCTTCAGATAATTGTTTGCTTTCAGAACGATGTTGTCATCAGTCTGCATATCATGATTGACCTGCTTGATGACGTTATGACAGGCAGAGCAGAGGGTGACCAGCGGCTGGCCCAGTTCCTTTGCTTTTGCCAGCGCACGAATGATGAGAGCTTGGTTGCGATCTCATTCTTCGCCATTGGATACACACCGCCGCAGCACTGCCAATCCGGAAGTTCTTCCAGTGTAAAGCCCAGTGCTTCAGCAGAGATCCGGGCATAATGATCGAGGTCTTTCGCCTTGGTCTTTAAGGTACAGCCCGGAAAATAACTGTATGTCATAGCAAAACTACCTTTCCTTCCTGTTTTTTTGCGCCGAGGCGCAGGTGGTTCAGACCATCTGTTCCGGGTGGAACACTTCGTCGAACCGTTCAGCTGTCAGGAATCCCAACTCAACGCAGGCTTCCTTCAGCGAAATGTTGTCACGGAATGCCTTCTTCGCAGTCTTTGCGGCATTCTCATAACCGATATAGGGGTTCAGCGCTGTTACCAGCATCAGAGAATTGTGCAGGTTGTGGTGCATCTTTTCACGGTTAGCGCAGATGCCGACTGCACAGTTCTTGTTAAAGGAGATGATGGACTCAGCCAGGAGACGAGCAGACTGCAGGAAATTGTAAGCGCAGACCGGCATAAATACGTTCAGCTCAAAGTTGCCTGAGAAGCTGCCATACCAACTGCCACGTCGTTGCCCATTACCTGAACAGCCACCATGGTTGCCTGTTCGCACTGTGTCGGATTGACCTTGCCCGGCATGATGGACGAACCCGGTTCGTTCTCCGGAATGGTGATCTCACCCAGACCGTCTCTCGGACCGCTTGCCAGCCAGCGCACGTCATTTGCGATCTTCATCATATCTGCTGCCAGTGCCTTCAGAGCGCCGTGTGCAAATACGATCTCGTCCTTGCTGGTCAGAGCATGGAACTTGTTGGATGCGGTGACGAATTCCTTGCCGGTCAGTTCAGAAACTGCCTTTGCAACTTCTACGTCAAATCCCTCCGGTGCATTCAGACCGGTACCAACAGCAGTACCGCCCAGCGCCAGTGTCTTCAGGTACGGCAGCGCAGAAACGAGCATCTCGCGATCACGCTCGAGGGATGTGCGCCATCCGCTGATTTCCTGAGAGAACTTGATCGGGGTCGCATCCTGCAGATGGGTTCTGCCGCTCTTTACGATGCCTCATGCTCTTCTTCCAGACGGCGGAAGGTTGCCACCAATTCGTCAATTGCCGGCAGTACCTTATCCTCTACAGCCAGAACAGCAGAGATGTGCATTGCAGTGGGGAATGTGTCATTGGAAGACTGGCTCATGTTGACATCATCGTTCGGATGCAGGATCTTCTTGCCAGCGACTTCGTTGCCACGATTCGCAATAACTTCATTGGCATTCATGTTGGACTGCGTGCCGCTTCCTGTCTGCCATACGACCAGCGGGAAGTGTTCATTCAGACTGCCGGAGATCACCTCGTCACAGGCAGTGGAAATTGCAGAAAGCTTTTCCTCTGTCATGCGCTCCGGACGGAGCTTGTGGTTCGCCATTGCAGCAGCCTTTTTCAGGATGCCGAAAGCGTGTGTGATCTCACGGGGCATGGTTTCGATGCCTACACCGATCAGAAAGTTCTCGTGGCTGCGCTCTGTCTGAGCTGCCCAATACTTGTCGGCAGGTACCTTTACCTCGCCCATCGAATCGTGTTCAATGCGATACTCCATGTTCATCTCTCCTATTTTGAAAATTCGGACTACGCCGTGCATACGGCACAGCATCGTCTCTGGTTTTGATATCGCCTGTGACAACGCACAGGCATTCCTTCGGGTCTGTATCACGCAGACCCCGTTGTGTCCGGCAAAAAGGCTGCACTGCCATTGGCTGCAGTCTGCCAGTCCGGGCTGCTTGTCCGCAGTCTCACCTGCGAAACCACAGCACAGCACAATACACCTGTACCATGTAGCACAGGTGTGAAGCGCAGACAGCACAGCTTTTTCGCCGTCAAACCGTCCTGTCCGAACGCAATCATGATCGGGATAATCCGCAAAAACAAACGCTTTTTCCAGGGATATCCCGGTGGAACAACCTGCGGCTGTCCACGACAGAAAAATCAGTGTTTTCCGTGAAAATACCGTCGTATCCGCACGAAAAAACAGCATGAAATGCTATCTATTATATTATAGCATATTCCGCCCGATTTTTCAAGAGACAATCGCAAATTTTGTATGAACAAGCGGCACTTGCACGAAGAGTGTCGATTCCCGGTCAAGCCAAAATCTGCCGCCGCTCAGCTATTACACACCATTTGCATTATACCATTTTCCTGTGAAAAAATCAACAACTTGGAATACGACTCATGATTAACAAAGTTTTTGCTCAGATCACGGCGTATTTCGCTGCAATTCCTTTCGGATTCTCATGTTTCGGCAAATGCAAACCGATATTTTTTCAGTTAGTCTTGACTAATCTTTGAATTGAAAAAAACATCGTATTTTTGAGGCGATACCACACAAGGCTTACAGCCGGACTTTGTGCAGGATTGCCCTAGGCGTTTTTTTCGCAGCCGACCCTTGCCTTTTGAGAAAAAACGTGGTATAATGCAGTTGTTCCGAAAAACAGAACACGGAGGTAAACCCCAATGGAATCTTTTCATCACCAGCTGCATCAGGCAATGCAGCAGAAACATATCACGCAGTCTGATCTCTGCGCCAAAACCGGCATTTCACGTTCGACCATGAGCCAGTACTGCTCCGGGGCATTTCGTCCCAAGGACAGCAAGCTGCACGCCATTGCAAAGGCACTGGGCGTCAAGGAGGCATGGCTCCTTGGCTATGAGAGCGAAGAAGAACCATCGTTTTCCCTGGAGGACTATCCGAATCTCCGACCATCCGACTGAAACGGTTTCCGCTTCTGGGCGAGATTGCCTGCGGCGAACCGATCTTCGCCCAGGAGGATCGGGAGACTTTTCTCATCGCCGACGCAGAGATCGCCGCAGATTTCTGTCTGCTCGCCCGTGGAGACAGCATGATCGGCGCACGGATCTACGACGGAGATGCCGTCTTTATCCGCAGCCAGCCCATGGTGGAAAACGGCGAGATCGCCGCTGTCATCATTGACGATGAGGCAACGCTGAAACGGGTCTACTATGACAAGACCAATGCCATCCTGCAGCTGGTGCCGGAAAACCCGGCGTATTCTCCGCTGGTCTACGTGGGAGCGCAGCTGGACAGCATCCGCATCCTGGGAAAAGCCGTCGGGTTTATGAGCCTTTTTTGAGTATCTGTTCCCCGTTCTTATGGGAAATCGAAAAGCCGTTCGTACAGATGTACGGACGGCTTTTTCTTGTGTGTTGGCATACCTCAGAGCAGCGGCTGATGGTGCGCAGAATCGCCTGCCAGAGCAAGCTGTGGCGGCGGCGCTTGCAGTCCTGCAAGGTCACACGGCGGCTCTTCTCGATGGTCACCATGCAGTCGATCTTCAGCTTTTGCAGAGCGCTGCACCCGGTCAGCAGCACCGCATCTTCCATGTGCAGATACAGACTGCGGTAATCCATGTTGATCGTTCCCACAACGCCGATCTCATCGTCCACCAGGTAACTCTTTGCGTGAATGAATCCCGGCGTATACTCATAGATGCGGACACCGGCACGGATCAGCGGCTCATAATACGAACGAGTCAGCGAATAGACCATGCGCTTGTCCGGGATTCCCGGCGTCACCAGCCGCACATCTATGCCACGCTGTGCCGCCATGCAGAGTGCGTGCTGCATCTCGTCATCAATTGCCAGATACGGCGTGAAAATATACACGTAATTCTTCGCCTGGTTCAGCAGTTCCAGGTACACATCCTGCGCCAGGGTCTCGCTCTCAAACGGCGAATTGCAGTACGGCAGCACATAGCCGTCTGTGGGGAACGGCTCTGGATGGTAGCGGTGCGGCAGGTATTTTTTGCAGTTGTCATTGGTGTTGTTGAACGCATTCCACAGTTCCAGACACATCAGCGTAAAGCTGTACGCCGCCTCGCCGTAGATCCGCAGACCGGTATCCTTCCAGTGTCCGAACCGTTTCTTTTGGTTGATATATTCGTCCGCCAGGTTGAATCCACCCGTATAGGCAATATAGCCGTCGATCACCGTGATCTTCCGGTGATTCCGGTTGTTCATCACCGCAGAAAGCGCTGGTCGGAACGGATTAAACGCCATGACGTGGATGCCGGCATCCGAAAGCTCCTTGCGGAACTGTTTCGGCAGGCATCCCACGCTGCCCAGGTCGTCATAGACAAAGCGCACTTCCACTCCTGCGGCTGCCTTTTCTTTCAGCACCGCCTTGATGGAATCCCACATCACCCCGTCTGCCACAATGAAATATTCCATGAAAATGTAATGTTTTGCCCTTTTCAGATCTTCCAGCAGATGCGGATACGCCTCATCTGCAAGCGCATAGTAGTCCACCTTGGAATTCTGATAGATGGGAAATCCACAGCTTTCCAGGTAAAAGCTGGTCTCAGCCATTCGCTGCGGCAGTGCAGCCGCCGAGCATCCCACCTCCGGACGCAGACCAATGACCCGTCTGCCGTGGTGCAGCTGGCGGCGCATTTTCCGGGACGGTCGCTTGTCGCCGAACAGCAGATACATCAGACCGCCCAGCACCGGAAACGTGCCGATAAACAGCAGCCACAGTATCTTATACGAAGGATTCCCCGACTGTTGATGATATAAAGCTCGATCAGCAGGCTCAGCGCCTCCCACAAATCCGGCATTGATCCAGGTGGCATACTGCGTCAGCCGCAGAAACAGGATCAAAAACCACGCCAGCTGAATCAGAATCAACAGTCCGATAATCACAAGCCGGCTGGTTAGAATACTGAGCAGTTTTTTCAGTTTTCGGCGCATCACATCACACATCCTCTCTTTTTCTGTCCGATTCTTATTGCGTACATTTAGGATTTTCCCAAATCCCCATTCGAATTTATGGGAATATCTTTTAGTATAGCAGATTTTTGCGAAAAAAGCAAGTTTTCAAAGAAAGGCAGCACGGAAATCAATTTTCATGATAGCCTCCCCTGAAAGGGAGGGGGACCGCCGTTAGGCGGTGGAGAGTCTTTCGTAAAATCTTTTTATGACGTTTTCGGTATAAGTGGAAACCCCTCAGTCAGTGCTACGCACTGCCAGCTCCCCTTTCAGGGGAGCCTCTCTTGTCAAACCTCACAATTTTGTACGATTTTAATCATTTTTTTGAAAATCAATTTCTGTAGAAAGCGGATTTCTATTTTCCGAGGGACGCAAAAAGCTGTGCGCATCTGTCACGCACAGCTTTTTCCACATAAATTCACAGCAGCCGGTTCAAAGCATCACGCCGCCCAGCGGACGGACAGACAGCTTGTGACAGCTGCCTTTTCCGAAGAGGTCATCCATGTATCGGCAGTATGCCTCCGCCTCTTCCGTCGGCACAAACGCCTGTATTGTTCCGGCAAAGCCGCCGCCGTGTACCCGGACAGCACCCTTGTCCCCCAGAAACTGCTGGCTGTACCAGATTCCCAGAGGGATCGCCTGCTCTTCCGGTTTCTGGCAGGAATACAGGTTTTGCAGCAGCTCCCAGGAAGAAGTCCCGGACGCTTTCACCAGGGCAAAGAAAGCGGAGAGGTCACCGTTTTCCAGTGCCTTTGCCTCTGCCGTGGCACGCTCGTTTTCCGCAAAGAAATGGGCTGCCCGGAGAATCGCCCGGTCAGAACAGCTTTTCCGCAGTTTCGGAATCGCCTGCCGGAAGTCGGCGGCGTCCACGTCACGCAGCACTTCCCTGCCGAAGTAAGCCGCAACCTGTTTCATCTCCGTCGGAACTGCCACATAGTCCGGCGTCAGGTCGGCATGGCTGCCCTTGGTGTCAGTAATGCAAAGGCAATAGCCTGCTTTCGCAAAATCAAAGGTGTGTTTCCGGATCACCGGTTTCCGGGTGTCGGCAAAGTCGATCCAGACAAAGCCGCCTACGGAACTGACCATCTGATCCATGAGTCCGCTCTGCTTGCCGAAGTAGACATTCTCGGCAAACTGTCCGATCTTGGCAATCTCCACTGCCCCGGCTTTTCCGCCGTTGTCGTGCTGGTCGATGATCGTGCCGATCAGCACCTCAACGCCGCCGAAGAGGAAAGACCGCTGCCGCTCAGCACATCTGAGGTGGAATAGGCATCCCAGCCACTAAGTTTTGCGCCCATTTCCGCAATTTTGCGGCCATGCCACGAATCAGCGCCGTTGAAGTCCCAACCTCGGCATCCTTTTTCGACAGGTCAGACAGACGCACCCGAATCTCCGCATAACCGGTGGATTTCAGCCGGATGATCTTTTCGCTGTGGAATCCCACTACGGCGATCACATCCAGATTGACTGCCGCCGCAAGGACACAGCCGTGCTGGTGATCTGTGTGGTTGCCGCCCACCTCGGTGCGTCCCGGCGCGAGAAAATGCTGACCTGTTTCCGTTCGGGATACAGCTTTGCAAATTCCTCCAGTGCCTCTGTATAGCGTTTTTCTGGTGCGCCATCACTGCGGCATCGCTGCCGTACAGCTGTTTCAGTTTTTCATCCAGTTTTCCGGCATTCAACGCCCGTTTCCATTCTGCAACTGTCATCATTTTACATCCCCTTATTTTTCAAACTTCCGAAAGTGCATGGTCACCGGTGTGTAATCGCCCCACGCCTTCGGCAGCAGCACACCGCCTGCCATCAGCGCTGCGCCGGTATAGACCTGCTCTGTTCCGTCCAGACGATAGCGCTTTTCAGCATCCAGTCCACGCAGCTGAACGGTGCGGCGCAGAACATTTGCCTCTGCATGGAACAGCATTCCCTGCACCAGCACTTCGCTGCCGTCCTGTGCTGCAAATTCCCACAGTGCCGCATCCTCTGCCATCGGATTTGTCAGCCGATAGTACTTTCCGTTGTGGATCAGCGGACCGTAGGTCTGAACTGCCGGATCTGCTCTGCCACTTCCTGTTTTTCTCCGTCGGAAAGCAAATTCAGATCCAGCTCATAGCCAAAGCTGCCTGCCATTGCCACAGTGCCACGGGTCTCAAACGGCGTGATTCTGCCGGTCTGGTGATTCGGCACGGTAGACACATGAGATCCCACCGCAGAAACCGGATAGAAAAAGGATGTGCCGTACTGGATCTTGGTGCGCTCATAGGCATCGGTATCATCACTGCACCAGATCTGCGGACAATAGTACAGCATTCCGGCATCGAACCGTCCGCCGCCGCCGCTGCATCCCTCAAAGAGAACATCCGGGAAAGCGGCAGTCAGCCGTTCCAGCAGTGCGTACAGTCCCAGCACATAGCGGTGCGGCATTTCACCCTGGCGGTCTGCCGGGAGCGTCCGGGTGTACCAGTCGCTGATGCTGCGGTTCATATCCCACTTGACATAGGAAATATCAGCGCTGTGCAGCACGTCGCTCATCACCCGGAACAGATATTCCTGCACCTCCGGATTCGCCATATCCAGCACCAGCTGATACCGGCTGCGCATGGGCGCTCTGTCCGGGATGCGGATTGCCCAGTCCGGATGCTTGCGATAGAGGTCGCTGTCCTCCGAGATCATCTCCGGCTCGAACCAGATGCCGAACCGCATTCCCATCCCCTTGATCTTTTCCACCAGATCATGCAGACCGCCGGAAAGCTTGGTCTCATTGACAAACCAGTCTCCCAGTCCGGAGCAGTCGTCATCCCGTTTGCCGAACCAGCCGTCATCCAGCACCAGCATATCTACGCCAAGACGTGCCGCCTCTTCTGCAATGTGCAGGATCTTTTCGGTGTCAAAGCCAAAATAGGTCGCCTCCCAGTTGTTTATCAGCACCGGACGCTCTGCCAGCTGATACTTTCCACGGCAGATATGTTCCCGGATTGCCTGGTGGAAGTGGTGGGACAGGTCTCCAGTCCGGTATCACTGTAGGACAGCATGACTTCCGGCGTGGAGAATGTCTCTCCGGCTTTCAGTTCCCAGCGGAACAGATCGGGGTGAATGCCCATTACCATACGCACCTGTCCCAGCTGGTCGCACTCCAGCCTG
>ENA-OQEX01000294-OQEX01000294.1-human-gut-metagenome-genome-assembly--contig:-NODE-294-length-28398-cov-4.801104_pt1 | contig 28398 bp, 37 predicted proteins | sample MGYA00242802_ERZ504649 | MGnify/ENA primary metagenome ERZ504649 (study PRJEB26092, sample SAMD00036194) | human gut metagenome | host: Homo sapiens | study: EMG produced TPA metagenomics assembly of...
GAACCGGCACGGCCCGGTGATTTCAAGAACATCTTGCGTCACTGCACACTGCTGATCGAGGCCGAGGCTCAGCGTATCGCGGCAGATATGAAGCGGCTGGCTGCTCCCAACAGCCCGGACAAAAATCATTTTATGGTGGAGGTATCGCCCTACTTCATCAAACTGGCATCCAGTCGGGATACGGACCAACTGCTTGCCATGCTGCCGTATAAATCCCTGCACCTGTCCAGCGTAAAAGACCGTTTTGGCATCTACGCGCTGGTTGACAAAACGAGAACCGAGATAAGAACATTCGCAAACCCCGTGCTTCCGTCCGCAAGCAGCTTTCCGAAACAAAACAGGCCGCCAGCCCGAAAAAGGCAGCGGCCCGCAGCAAACAACACGAAATGGAGGTCTGACGCATGAATTTCAGCGTAGAAGAAGAAAATTTGATTTGTATGTACCACACTTCTGACCGCCGCCGGACGATGGCGCGGATGCTGGCCGCCCTGCCGGATATGGACACCGAAATGCGGCAACTGGCAAACAGCACCATTGCAAAATTGGAGCAAATGACCGATGATGACTTTGACGGACAGAGGTTTGATTTTGTGGGTGAGTAATAGTGTTCATTTGACAACCACACATTATTTTCAACAAAAGTAATGTGTCATTGTCAGTACAGAAATAGCCGGACACGGTGGCCTTGCGGCTGCTGTGTCCGGCTATTTTATTATAGAACTGAACTGGAATTTATAATTATAAGTTCCGCTACTGCTTTTACAAGAGGAATTTCTTTTCGGAGATCGGTTCGTCCTTATATGGATGATATAACTCATGCTTACGACCACTTTTGCTATGAATTAGAGAATTTCTTGTTGCGTAGATCCGTTTGCACAGTTGGGTATAGACACCTTGAACATCTGACCATGCTATGCTGGGAGCATTACAAAAGACTACTTTTGAAGTTTGATAATAAGTTTCTGCTGTTGGATCGATTGTGGCAATCCGTGCTCTTAATTCTTCAATAGGGACATACTCCATTAAAACAAACTTTAAAGATTCTGCTTCATCCCCTAAACCTGATTTTGAATCCATCCGCATACGATTGTTTACAAATTTTGCAATTTCATAAACCTTGTCATCATTTTTATATGTGAAATCAGGAGAAGTTATTTTATTTCGTAAATCAGAAACCATCTTTTTCTTGAATACTTCGTCATAAAAGTATTCCATTATATGGTAAAATGATATGTATTTAATATAGGGTTCATCAGATGATAAGGCCAGCTTATAATAATCAACGACATCGGCCAAATATTGACGTAATGGGGGTGTTGAAAGTTGAGTGAAGTTGTATCTTTCACGAGGAGTACGCGTTAAATGAAACATTTCTGAAATATTAGAATATTCCACCAGTGAAAGGTTAGAGCGATACATGAACTGAAATGAAAAAGATGTTTTATAATTACGAAAAGAATCATAAGAAGTTGGAGACTGTGTTTCTATTTTTAATGTGAGTTCATGGATTATCTGCGGAAGAACTGTCTGAAATGTAGGCTGTTCATTGATGTCCCTAGAGGAAACAAAATCAAACACGTGACGAAACCTTGGAACCAAAACGGTTGAATTTCAATAATTTGAGTTATCAAAAGGTACAATACTCAATAGATGGAAAGCCTAAAGTATATTTAATGTGATTGGCCGTATCTTCGGCCACAACTGGAAAATCTGCTCTATGGAAACTGGGATGATAGCGATACCAGTCTTGATCTACTGCAATCTCGTAAGTGTTATTCGTAAAATATTCTAGTCCATTGAACGATGCGGCGGTCACCTTGAGAAATAATTCTTTCAATTCGTCGTTAGCTATAGTAAACGAAAGATTTTCACTATCCCTTCTTGAAATAAAGCGGGAATCAAGTGTGACGAATATGTCCTGATCTTCCGTCACTTCGGTAACTCCAAATATTTTCCCAAGATACTGTTTAAATGCCAGATATTCCATTTTGTATCTCCATTCTTTTTATCCGTTGTTATTGTCTGTCATGATTTTCATCTTCCAGCTTCGGATGCTGCATATAGAAAATATTCTTTTGCCGCTCAATTTCAGTTCGAAGTTGTTCTTTAGTGGGCAGGTAGGTTAGATACTTTGACATAAACAGGTGGTCGTTATCATGCAGGACAGAATATCGTGCAATGTCCTCGCTGGTTTCGCCACACAGTAGAATGCCGATTGTGGGGTTGTCGCCCTCTTTGCATTTGAGTTCATCGTACATCCGAACATACATATCAATCTGGCCGACATCCTGATGGGTGATTGTGCCCATCTTCAAGTCAATCAGAACATAGCATTTTAGTTCGATGTTATAGAACACAAGGTCGATGTAGTAATCTTCCGTATCGGTCACAATATGCTGTTGCCGGGCCACGAAAGCAAAGCCTTTTCCCATTTCCATGAGGAAGTCCCGGATGTGAGAAAGAATTGCAGACTCTAAATCAGACTCTGCAAAGGAATCTTCGGTACGGAAGCCCAAAAATTCTGCCACGATGGGACTTTTGAGAAGTTCAAACTGATGCTTGGGTTCGGCCGCCGTTTTCTCTTTCATTTCTGCAATGACAGCTTCTTTTTTTGGAGAATGGAGCAGCCGATAATAATACTGTGTGCCAATATTGCGGTCTAAGGTGCGGGCACTCCAATTTTCGTTGGCTGCTTCATTCATATACCAAATACGGGCATCTTCATCGGGAACACGAAGCAAAGCCCGAAAATGTGACCAATTAAGATTTTGAACACGCGTGTTCAAATCTCGGAATCAGGAAAGCAATGGCAAAATTTACGGTAATAGTGAAGATTTCGGCTGGAATAGCTGTTGCCGAATTCCTTTGTGAGTTCAGCAGAAAGAACAGGAATCAGCCTCTTGCCATACTCTGCACGCTCGGCACCGCTCTGTTCTTCTTCAACAATGCGCTTTCCAATGTTCCAGTAGGTCATAATCATTGCACGGTTGGCTGCATTATAGGCAACGTTCTGACCTGCGGCAATCAAATTTTTAATATCGGAGATACAGGCTGATACGGAATGAGGTTGCTGTCCATTTGAAAAATCTCCTTTCCAGTTGAGGATTTTTTCTAAGAATCATTGTTTTAATTATAGCAGATATTGTCTGAACTGTCAGCCGATTGTGAGGAAAACTTGCGCAGCTTACCGTTCCTGCATCTGCTCCTTTCCCGGCGTTGTCCGCAGAATGCCGTCCACGTTCTGCTTGATAATGCCATATTCCTGCATCTGGCGTTTGGCTTCATTGTACTGCTGTTGCAGCTGGTCTTTCTGCTCTGCCAGCTGCTTATACTCGGCTTTCAGGGCGTAGAGGTCAGGCAGCTTTTGAAAGCCCTGCTCTTTCATGGCCTTGACTGCGGCTTCATAGAGAATCAGGGTGCCTTCATGCTTGCGCCGGAACTGCTTTTTGTCAGCGGTCCGCTGATACTCCTGCACCAGTGGGCGCAGTTCCTTACAGGTGGTGACATCCTTTATCAGCACGGCCATTTCAGCAAGTCGGCGCTCTGCTGCTTTCGATGCGGCGGCAGCTTCGGTGCTGGCGGCGGTGATCTCGGCCACCCGGCTTTCCAAATCCGGGTAGCTGTCGATTTCATGCTCGGTCAGGAAGTTCAGCGTCCGGGCAGCCTGTTTCAGATTGTGGAGCTTTGCCCACTTCTCATACCCCGCAGACTGCTGGGCCTTGATGCTGTTCTCCAAATCAATCCGCAGCGAAATTTTGCGGTTTTCTTTGGGCTTCCGCTCCGCGAACCGCCCTTTGATGCGCTCGGTGATGGCTTCCTCGGTGTAGACTTCTCCCAGCGTTTTGCAGCGGGTGAACCGCTCCTGTCCGGGTGCGCGAAACGAAACATACTTGCCACGCTTGACCTCGTAGCCCTGCTCCTGCAGAAGCCGCAGAAAATCGTCAAAATCCTTGGCCTGCGGGATGACTGCATCTATGGCAGCTTTCAGCTTTGCCTTCCAGCTCGTGCCCTTGCGGTGTGCATCCCACTCGGCATAGCTTTTGCCCCGGTCTTGACCGGGCATCACCACGGACAGGCCGTATTCCTTGCATAGCCGATCGCTGGTGCGCCGGATGTAGGCATAACTCTGTCGGTTGGAAACATACTTCCGCTGGTTCACCATGTCCACGGCACAAAAGATAATGTGGTTGTGGACGTGCCCCTTGTCAATGTGCGTGGTCAGTACATACGGGTATTTGCCTTGCAGGACTTCATCTGCAAGCTGCCGGCCAATCTCGTGGGCCTGCTCCGGCGTGGTTTCGCCCGGCGCAAAAGACTGTATCAGGTGGTGGGCCAGATTGTTGCCTTTCTGCATGGCTTGTGATAGCAGCAGTTCAAATTCGATGTCGGCGGTTTCGTAGGAGCAGGCAAAGGAGGATACCAGCATTTTTTCATCCGTCTTTGCCGGATTCTCGATGTAGTCCAGTGCCTTTTTCAGCGTTGACTTGATAGGATGTATCTTTGTAATTGCCATATCTGCGCCAATGCTCCCTTGATGTCCGCAACGTCTTGTGTGTACAGCGGCCCCATGCTGTTCAGCCGCCGCGCGATCTGATTGACGTTGACACCAATCTTTTGCAGTTCGGCGGTTTGCGCCCGGATGTCGGTGGTGTCGATGTGGACAATATAACCATCTATCGCCATCTTTCGCAGATAGGCGGCCATATTCCGGGTTGGTATCAATTTCATTTTTTCTCGAATCAACCTCCGTTCTTCTTCCGTCACATAAAATTTGACCTGCACGGTTCGTTTTCTGCCTTCCATTCGTTTTACTCTCCTTTCCGTTTTGAGGGTTTGGGACACTTCCCAACAAGCTGTTTTGCAGAGCAAAATACGGAAGTGGGTACACACTTCCTATGCTTGCTACCGTAACTCTTTCCTCGTATTCTCCCTCTACTAATACTACAATTTGAAACGGAGATTTTGGCCGAACATTCAAGAAAATACTTTTTATAAATGGGCTATTTTCTTGAATTTTGTCCAGGCGTGTGTTATTATAAAATTGGTAAGCTATAACTAACTGATTGGAGTGAGGATAATGGGAAATGCCAGTTTCAATCAAGACTGGTACGGTATGCAGGCCAAAGTTCTGGCGCAAAGTGATGATCGTGTAGTCGTAGATTATGGCTGCAAAGGCCGGGGAATTGTAAAAAACTATAATCTGTTTGAGGGAATACAGCTTTGTTTCCTCGATTTTGAATCAGATGAGTCTATGGAAACACAAAAGTTTAATCCAGATATTATTCAGATCACGCACTGCCAGACCGGCCGGTATGAATGTGAATTTGCTAACCACACTGTATCGTATTTGCCAGAGGGCTATTTTAGCGTTGCGGCAACAGAGCATTTGCCGGTTTCCTTTTCTTTCCCTTTGGGAAAATATTACGGCGTCAGCCTCGTCATTGACCGTCAGGCGCTTTCAGATGGAACACGCCGGATGATGCAGACAATCCCTATTGATCTTGATAAAATAGGAACAACGCTGAGACTTGAAACACGGTGTATGTCAGTGATACCCCAGCGCAGTTGAAGCATCTGTTTTCAGAATTATATTCTGCCGCTGAGACGGAGCCAATCGGCTATTTCAAAATCAAGGCTATTGAACTCCTGTACCACATGGATCAGCTAACGCAGATTAACGGGTGCGACTTGAAGTATTTTGATAAGAAACAAATACAGTCTACAAAAGCAATCCGGGAATATCTTGTTTCTCACTTGGACGAAAAAGTGTCTTTGGAGCAGATGGCAAAAGAAGCGCATTTGAACCTATCTGTTTTTCATTTGGTTTTTTCCCATATCTATGGAGACACGCCGTATGCCTATCTCAAAAAATACAAAATGAATTTAGCGGCTCAGTGGCTTTCGGAAAATAAAATGAAAATCGTGGATATAGCTTTGGAACTTGGATATAGTAACGCAAGTAAGTTCGCAAAGGCTTTTCAATCGGTCTATGGGATGTTGCCAAAGGACTATCGAAAAAAATAAATAGGAAGAATGGGCTGTTTTCTGCGTCATCTCAAAGGAATGGAGCAGAAAAAATTGCGCAGGCAGATATAATGAGCTGGCGCGGTTGGTTTATGCTAACCCATCAGCTTTTTATTTAGGAGGTGGTCTCCCTGCTTGCCATAGATACTCGAATCAAGTTGCTTCTGTTTTTGCTCATCAACTTCATGGTGTTCGGCTTGAAAGATTTTGTCCTTGGCAGCGTATGTTTTTCCTTTATCTGCATCCTCTCGTGCCTGATGGGACAGAAAAAGATCGTGTTGAAATATATCGTCTTTTATGTGGTGATCGCGGCTATACAGCAACTTTGTATCTACCTCCCCCAGGCCATCGAAACTATTTTGTCGATCTTCACATTGTTTATCCGGGTGATGATACCGTGGTACTCTTTGCCTCAACCTTTATCGCTACAACGAAAGTCAGCGAATTGATTGCGGCTATGTACTCGCTAAAAATACCTCGGAGCATTACCATTACATTCGCTATGGTGCTACGCTTTTTCCCTACTTTCAGTGAGGAGATTCACAACATTTATGACGCGATGAAGTTAAGAGGCATCGCCCTTTCGTGGAAAAATGTATTCACGCGCCCCATGCTCATTCTGGAGGCAATCACTATCCCATCGTGATGCGCTCTGCCTCGATTGCAGAAGAATTATCTGCTTCTGCGGTGACGAGAGGTATTGATAATCCGGCACAACGGACTTCGTTCATTCAGCTAAAAGTTCATGCTAAAGATTGGATGGTACTGTGCTTCTTTCTTGTTGCCTTCGTTGTGCTGTTTTTCTGCAAATACCAGATATATGGGAGGATATGATGCTGATTGATATTGACCATGTATCTTTTCAATACTCCGGTGCTGAACAGGAAAATCTGCAAGATTTCAATTTGCAGATTAAAAAGGGGGAGTGTGTTGTTCTCACTGGCGAATCTGGATGTGGAAAGACTTGTGTAACCAGGTTGATAAATACGCTTATTCCCCACTTTTACGAAGGGGAAATGTCCGGGGCGGTTCTCATTGACGGAGTTGATACCCGCACGATCCAACCGCACGATTTGTCGGACAAGATAGGCTCCGTTTTCCAAAATCCACGCAGTCAGTTTTTTAGTCTGGATACGGACAGCGAGATTGTGTTTGGTATGGAAAATAAGGGTATGCCCTATCAAGTGATGCTGGATCGTTATCAACAGACTATTCGGGAATTACATATTGAAAAGTTAAAGGATCGCAACCTGTTTGACTTGTCCGGCGGACAAAAGCAGACCATAGCCTTTGCTAGCGTTTACGCATTAAATCCTGATATTTTTGTCTTGGACGAGCCTTCGTCAAACCTGGACCCAGAGGCCATTCAAGAACTACGACGGCTGCTTTTACTGATTAAGGCGCAGGGAAAAACGATTGTTGTATCCGAACACCGCCTTTACTTCTTGAATGGGATTGCCGACCGCATTGTCCTTATGGAGCATGGTAAGCTGAAACAATCTTGGTCCGCCAGTGATTTCGCTTTATTCAATCCCGAGCAAATCAAGGCGCTGGGACTTAGAAGCTATACGCCTACAAGGTTAGAGCTTCCCGATACGATGCCCTCTCGAAACGAGCCCCCGGCTGTCGAAGTTAAAGATCTTGCGATTGGCTATGAGAAAGGGGAACCCGTGGCGCAGCACCTGAATTTTCGTGTCTACCCAGGAGAAATTGTTGGCGTGGTAGGAAAAAATGGCTGTGGGAAATCAACTTTAGCCCGGACCTTATGTGGCTTGCAGAAGGAACTCCGTGGAGAAGTTCTATACAAAAACAGTATGGTCCCAAGTAAACGGCGGATCAGGAAAGCGTATCTTGTCATGCAGGACCCGGATTATCAACTGTTTACCGATAGCGTTTACCAGGAACTGCTGCTGGCATTATCTGACCAGAAGGATAAAGACGAAAAGAGAATAGACGATATTCTGGATGAGCTGAATTTGACGACTTATAAAGAGCGGCATCCAATGTCCCTATCTGGCGGTCAGAAGCAGCGCACCGCGATTGGCGTTGCGGCACTCCGAGATGCAGAGGTACTTATTTTTGATGAGCCTACAAGCGGCTTGGACTACAAAAACATGGAGAGTGTTGCAGAAATTTTAAGTGCGCTGTCCAAAAGAGGGAAAGCCATCTTGGTGATTTCCCATGACAATGAACTACTGATGAAGATTTGTTCCCGCGTCATTCGCGTGGATGAAAGGACTTCATCTTAGTTATATACAAAATATAGAAAGGGGCTATCTGTATGAGTGAACAAGCAAAACCTGTCGGGGCATCCGACAAAATGAAAGCAAAGGATTTTATCACGCTGGGCATTTTTACGGTGTTATTCTTTGCTGTGGTAATGGTGTGCATCTTTGCCTCCGCAGCTACCGTGGTGACCTTCGCATTTGGGAGCGCCATTGCTGCAATTCCTGGAGGCATTATCTATATGCTGATGCGCGCTAAAGTGCCAAAGGCCGGGAGCGTTCTGTTGAGCGGTGTGGTGATCGGCCTGATCGAGTTTCTGATTGGCGCAGGCTGGGCGGTTGCCGTCGGTTTTATTGCCGGTGCTGTAATTGCGGAGCTTCTGGCCCGTATCGGCCACTACAAGAGCTTCTGGCTGAATACCATTGGCTATTCCGTGTATATGATGTTCTTTGCGCTGGGAACTATCTCCCTATGGTCATTATGACCGGCTATGTGGATGATATGTCTACGTCGAATGGCGTCAGCGCCGAGTATCTGACGGAGCTGCATAGCTTTATGAATGGAACAATGGTAGTCATCATCGCTGTTGTGACCTTCGTTGCAGGCATCGTCGGCGCTTTGATTGCAAAAGGCGTGTTCAAAAAGCATTTCCAGAAGGCAGGCATTGTCTAAGGGCAATATAGTTGTGACTAACTCCATGGTATCTTTGGGCTATTTTGGGCAGTGGAACAGAGTTATGGAGTGGCAGGCAATTTCAAAGGTTGATAAAATGAGTGGTGAGGTTAGGGATTGCCAACCTCACCACTTTCAATTTTAAGGAGGGTTAATGCTATGTCAAACGCAAAGTCGAAACAGGCAAAACCAAAGACGGGTTTGGCACGATGCATGGAATTGGCTTCTGACAGAAAGGGCCTTGTATTCTTAGCTGCGGTTCTTTCGTCACTGGCGGCCATTGCTTCGTTCATCCCGTACATAGCGGTCTATTTTATGATCCGCTCGATTATCGGTGTTTTCCCGAACTTGGATCAGTTGGATATGGGGATGGTCATGAATTATGGCTGGCTGGCGCTCGCCGGATCGTGGCGAATATCCTGCTGTACTTTCTGGCTATTTTCAGTTCACACATGGCAGCGTTCGGAACGCTGTACGAGCTGAAGGTTCTCTTTGCAGACCATATTACGAAAATTCCACTTGGGTATCACCTGACGATTGGCAGCGGACGTCTGCGGAAAATCATGGATGAAAACATTGAAAGCGTAGAGGGCTTTATTGCTCATCAGTTCCCGGATTTTGTCGCTTCTATTACAGCTCCCATTGTCATGGTCATCATCCTGCTGGCCGTTGACTGGCGGTTCGGTCTTGCCTCTCTGGTCGGTATCATTCTGGCGTTTGTTGCGGAGTTCATTGGCTTTGGCAGTGGCGAGATGAAAGAGAATATGGGGAAATATCAAAAAGCCCTGGAAGAAATGAACAACGCTTCTGTAGAGTATGTTCGTGGAATGTCGGTTGTAAAGGCGTTTAACCAGACCGCATCCTCTTTCAAAAAACTCAAAGAAGCAATTACCGGATATACAGAGTGGGTCCTGAAATTTTCCCTGGGCTGGCAGAACTGCATGCCCGCCTTCACCACAATCATCAATAATGTTTATCTGATCCTTGTACCTGTCGGAATTTTAATCGGCTCCAGGTCGGATGATTTTGCTGGGTTTGCCATGACCTTCATTTTCTATCTGCTCTTTGTACCCGCAATTTCCGGTGTACTGAACAAAATCATGTATATCTCCGAATCGTTCATGCAGATTGATGGGAATGTGGCTCGGATGGATGAAATTCTGAACATCCCTGAAATGCCGGAAACGAGCCATCCCAAGAAACCCACCAATGATGATGTTGCTTTCCACGATGTCAGCTTTTCCTACACGGGGGATGTTTCCGAGAAAGCCCTGGAAAATGTATCTTTCTCAGCAAAACAGGGACAGATCACAGCTATTGTCGGCCCGTCCGGCGGCGGCAAGAGTACGATTGCCAATCTGATTTCTCGGTTTTGGGACGTATCTTCCGGCAGCATTACCATCGGCGGCGTAGATGTGCGCGATATGGCGGAGGATGACCTGATGCGCCATGTCAGCTTTGTGTTCCAGGATATTTTCCTGTTCAAGCAGAGCATCTTGGATAATATCCGTATGGGCAATCCTTCGGCCAGTGAGGAACAAGTGATTGCGGCGGCGAAAGCGGCGCAGTGCCACGAGTTCATCTCCAAACTACCGGGCGGGTATCACACGGTGGTCGGCTCCAAAGGCATCCATCTCTCTGGCGGCGAGCGCCAGCGAATTGCCATTGCGCGGGCCATTATCAAGGACTCGCCCATCATCGTGCTGGATGAGGCAACGGCGTTCAGCGACCCGGAGAATGAATACCTGATCCAGAAAGCTTTTGAAAAGCTGATGCAGGGTAAGACAGTTATCATCATCGCACACCGCCTCTCCACAATCCGCAATGCAGATAAGATTATTGTCATGGAGAAAGGGCACCTGATCGAAGAAGGAAAGCATGACGAGCTGGTGGATGCAGGCGGACGCTATGCGCAAATGTGGAACCACTATACAGAAGCGATTGGCTGGAAAATCAGCGGAAAGGCGGTGTAACTATGAGCAGATTACAAAAAGCTCTCTTTTTATCAGACAAAGGTTACGCAGATCTGAAAAAAGCAATCTTCGCCTGCACATTGACGAACTTGGCTATGCTTCTTCCGTTCTGTGTAACTGTTATGATTTTCAGTGAAATTCTGACTCCCTTTGTTAATGGCGGCTCCATTCAGTGGAACCATATCTGGATGCTGTGGGGCGCGGGTATTGTTTCGGCCATTCTGGTATTTCTGGCTGCCAAAAACGATTACCGCAAAACCTATATTGCCTCATATAAAGAGTCGAACACGACCCGGCTTCGGATTGCGGAGCATCTGCGGAAACTTCCGATGAATTTCTTTAACACCAAGGACCTTTCCGAACTGACCACAAATATGATGGCAGATTGCAGCAGCATGGAATCCCTGCTCAGCAGCACGATCCCTCCGCTGATTGCAAACGGCATCACGGTGACCTTGACCTGCATCCTGCTGGCCTTCTTTGACTGGCGGCTTGCTTTGTGTGTATTTATCACGGTCCCGATTGCCTTCCTCATTATCTGGCTCAGCCGGAACCATCAAAAGAAACTGTTTGAAAAACAGGTTGACGCAAAGCTGGCTGCTTCTGACCAGGTACAGGAATACCTGGAAGGCATGAAAATCATCAAGTCCTGCGGGCTGTCCGGTTCTCATTTCAGCGCATTGGATAAAGCTCTGTTAGCAATGAAAAAAATCGCCATCAAAGTGGAGATGGCTGTCGGTGTGTTTATGTCCAGCGCCAGCATGATTTTGCAGGCAGGTATTGGCATTACAATCTTTGTCGGTGCTATCCTCCTGACCAGTGGACAAATTGAACTGCTGCCTTTGCTCATGTTCCTGCTGATGGTCACGCGGATTTATGGCCCTATTTTGGCAATCCTGGCGAATTTGTCCTCGCTGCTGAATTTGAATGTAGTTACAAGTCGTATGCGTACCCTGCTCACCACTCCTGCAATGGACGGTGACGGGAAAACGGTCCCGAACTGCGATATTGAACTTTCCCATGTGACTTTTGCCTACAATCAGGAAGATGTCATCAAAGATGTTTCCTGCAAAATCCCCCAAGGGAGCGTGACTGCCCTCGTTGGGCCGTCCGGTTCCGGTAAAAGCACGATTTCCAAACTGATTGCCCGCTTTTGGGATGTTCAGAAGGGCAAGATCACCGTGGGCGGCAAAGACATCAAGAGTATGGAGCCGGAAAGCCTCATGTCTTATATGTCTTTCGTGTTCCAGGATGTGACCCTGTTCAATGATACGGTTATGAACAATATCCGTCTTGGCAATCCAAACGCAACGGACGATCAAGTGATTGCCGCGGCCAAAGCCGCCTATTGTGATGAATTTGTCCGGGAGATGCCGGATGGGTATCAGACGGTTCTCGGTGAAAACGGCAGCACTCTTTCCGGCGGTGAGCGCCAGCGTATTTCCATCGCTCGCGCCTTGCTGAAAAACGCTCCCATTATTCTGCTTGACGAGGCAACAGCATCCCTTGACCCGGAGAATGAAGTCCTGGTTCAAAAGGCGATTGCCAAACTGGTGGAAGGTAAGACGGTTATTATGATCGCCCACCGCCTCCGTACAGTTGTAGATGCAGACCAAATCCTCGTCCTTGACAATGGACGGTTGGTAGAGCATGGAACCCACGATGAGCTGATGAAGAAGAACGGTCTGTATCATAAGCTGTTCCATATTCAGCAGGAAAGCCTTGGTTGGGCTGTCTAACCTCTTTAAGCAAGGGAGGTTTTTATGAAACTTCATGCGTCCGGGGAGGACTATCTGGAGGCCATACTTGTTCTCCATAAGAAGATGGGCATGGTGCGCTCCGTGGATGTCGCCCGGCACCTGGAGGTCACAAAGCCAGCGTGTGCCATGCGGTGGCAACCCTGCGTGACGGGGGTTCCTGACGATGGACAGCGACTATTTCCTGCATCTGACCGATGTGGGCCGGGAAGTGGCGGAGCAGATCTACGAAAAGCACCGCTTCTTTACCGACCGGCTGATCGAGGCCGGCGTAGACCCGGTAACGGCGGAAAAGGACGCTTGCCGGATGGAGCATGTCATCAGCCAGGAATCTTTCGAGCGTCTGCGCGATGCCTATAAAACAAAAAATGAATAATCTGCCCGCATAGCAAACGGGTGAAACAGTAACGCGGCCGGGCACATCGAACCCGGCCGCGTTATTCGTCTTTTTGAAATGCTTCCGCCTGTTTGCAAAGCGCAATATATTTTTCAATTTCCGCCTCACTTTTCCCGGCAAAGAAGTCTACAACTGTTTTTGAAACCGTCTGATTTACCATGTCTGGAAAAATGGCAGCATCCACGCTGATATTTAACTCTTTGGCGACAAGAGCCACCGTTTCAAATTTGGGGTTACTCTGGCAGGTTTCCAAATCTATGATTGTACGGGCGTTCATATTGAGCCGTTCAGCCAATTTTCTCTGTGTCAAATGCTGCCGCTTACGTTCTGACCGCACTTTCCATGCAAACAAGTCAAGAGGATTGTTCACTATACATCACCTCTACCTCATTGTAGGGTGTGCTATCGCTCATATAAATAACCATATAACTCATATTGTGTGAGTTACAGCTCATAATTTGAAGCAAAGAGCTATATGGATAAGAGTATCAAAATAAAGGAGCGCAAAATAAAATGGGGCTTACCGCCCACTCGAAAAGCCCTAACACCAATTAAAAAAATATTCAAATAACGTAGGGGCGAGCCATACTCATAGAAGTGAGTTGTGGCTCGCTTTTTATATACTTCAATTCACATCCGATAAAGCCCCGCATTTTGACAACCTACGATTGGGTATCGGATGCCGTTCTCCGCCTCGTTTTGCTCCGGCCTATAAACCCGAACAGAACGAAAGGAACAATTCTATGAACGGCAGGAAAAATTTTCATACCAATCTTAAAAATCAGCCAAATGAACCCATTGGTGAACGAGTAGTGAGCGAAAGGGGAAGAAAAGAGCTGCCTCCCAGCACGAGGGGAGGTGAAAACTTGAAACCAAACCGCTACTACGAACACAAGCAGCACGCCTTTGACAGCTATTGCAAAAAGGTGTTGAAATGCGAGGCATGTAACGGCTATCGGCAGATCAGCCGTCATCAAAAACGTTTTGCATCTTTGGAAGAACTGTCCGAGGCAGATGTGGCCCAGCTTGCAGTTTACGATCGTTACTCATGGGAGTATACGGCTTTTCCCGTGGGAAATGCTGTTGTGCTAATCGAGAACGACCGATTGGCCACAGCACTTCTACGGCTGTCACCAAAAGACCGGGAAATTTTTATGATGCACTGGTTTCTATGGATGACAGACGAACAGATAGCAAAGTGCATGGGCATGGCCAGAAGAACGGTCAATACTCGCAGGTATAAAGCCTATCGGCTGCTGAAAAAGCTGATGGGAGGTGAAGCGGATGACTAAATCTGCGCACACACGGGCATCGCTGCTTCCTTACTCGATAATCGCTGCCGCTGTTGCAGGAGACGCCGAAGCAGTGAGCCGGGTAGTCCGGCATTATTCTAGCTACATTGCTGCACTGTCAACTCGGACGAGCTATGGCTCTGACGGCTATCCTCGTCTGCAAGTTGATGAAGAACTGCGCAATCGTCTGGAAGCAAAACTGATAATTGCTATCCTTGATTTTGACTTGACCTGATTCAACGTAGGCATCGTGTGCTGTTCCCCTTTCCATACGGTGCCTTTTCTAGTTCTTTGACAAAGAAAGCCCGCAGGACAATGGCGGTGCATCATAGGGCAAACGGATACGTTGCTGTCTGTATCGAGCCGGACGGCGGGTGCGCCACGATGCTTTTCTTTGAAAAGTGGAGCGATCACCACCACGCCGCAATGCAAGCGCAGCTGCTTGCGGGCCATGACATACCGACAGGCTGATACTCCCTTACCGTCAAAGTCCGAGCGTTCAGAGCGTCGCAGGCAATGAGTAGGGCTGCATGAGGAATGCAGGGGTGAGATTCCCGTGGGCTGTTGCCAGCAGCCGTCCGTTGGCTCATTTTTTGATTTTTAAGAAAGGGGATTTTTACGATGCAAGCGAAAAAGACAAACCCTGAAAAAACAAAAAATCCAGAGATGCTTACTCTGGATTCGACTTATCGTATTGGCAATCGCTCCTTTATCGTTGAGCCGGTGTTCAAAGAAGAAAGTTCCCAAACCTTAGGAGAAGTTCTTCTCCGGCTGATGAAATCCGAAAGCGAAAAATTATAATGACCTTTCGGGAGGCAGCGGACAGAGAAAGCGGATTGTGTTATAATATAGGTGTACAAGTGAATTTGCTATTCGACTGTCCCAAGAAAGGAGCGAGTATGAAACAGTCGAGTAACAAGAAATCCCGTGAAGCAACCGCTTTTCTCTATGAGCGTCTTTCCCGTGATGATAATTTGGAGGGCGAGAGTTACAGCATCGGCAACCAAAAGAAACTGCTCACCAAAGTTGCAAAGGAAAAAGGCTATACCAATCTGGTTCACTTTCTGGATGATGGCATTTCCGGCGTGACCATGAACCGTCCCGGTTTCGTTGAAATGATGCAGCAGCTTGAACAAGGAAAAGCCTCTGCTGTGTTCGTCAAAGACCTTTCCCGTCTGGGCCGAAACTATATCGAGGTCGGACGGCTGACAGAAGAATTTTTCCCGGACCATGACATCCGACTTATTGCCGTTTCGGACAACATCGACACGGCCGAGGGAGAAAACGAACTGGCACCCATCCGAAACCTGTTCAATGAGTGGTATGCCCGCGACATCAGCAAGAAACGCCGTATCAGTAATAAAATCAAAGGCAACTCCGGCGAACCGATGGGACTTCCTCCTATGGGTATATCAAGGACCCGAACAATCCCAAGCATTGGGTCATTGATGAAGAAGCTGCACAAGTTGTCCGGCGCATTTTTGATATGACGTTGGAGGCTTTGGCACAGAACAGATTGCCACCCAGTTTGAAAAGGAAGCCATCCTGACACCGCAGGCCTACTGGATTCAGAAAGGCATCGGCCGTCCCGGAAAGAGCAAAACACGGCCCGCTACCAAGTGGAATGGCTCCACGATTACCCATCTTCTGTACCAGCAGGAGTATTGTGGTGATGTTCTGAACTTCAAAACCTACTCCAAGTCCTACAAGAATAAGAAGCGGATTCATAACGACCCGGAAAATTGGGTAGTGTTCCAAAATGTTCACGAACCATTATTGAACGTGCCGTGTTTGAGCAGGTACAGCAGAAGCGTGGAAAGATGCGCAAACGCCGTACCAGCAACGGAGAACACAATATGTTCTCCGGCCTGCTTGTCTGCGCAGACTGCGGCTGCAATCTGCACTTCCACTTCAATCAGGGCAACCCGGAAATCAAGTATTTCAACTGCTCCAACTACAAGGGCAATCGCGGCACCTGCCAATCCACCCACTACATCCGGGTAGACTTTCTGGAAGAGTGGTGCTGGGCGAAATTCGGCGGCTGACCAAGTTTGCCAGCCTCTATGAGGACGACTTTTTGAAGGCTGTTATCGGGCACTCCCAGCAGGCGGACGAAGCTGACCGCAAGCTGAAAGAGAAAGAGTTGAAAGCACTCCTTGCCCGTGACGAAGAACTGGATGGCCTCTTTGAGCGCATCTATGAGGACAATGTTTCCGGCAAAATCTCTGATGAACGCTTTTCCAGAATGTCCCGGAGATATGAGGACGAGCAAAAGGAGCTGACCGAGAAAATCAAACAGCTCCGCTCCGAAATCGAAAAGCAGAGCAGCCGCACCATGACAACGGATATGTTCATCCGTCTGGTTCGCAAGTACACCAGAGCAAAAAAGCTGACACCCCGGATGCTGAATGAACTGGTGGAAAAAATCGAAGTGTTCGATGCAGAAAAGGTCAACGGCGTGTGGGAGCAGCGGCTCCGCATTCACTACAACTGCGTGGGCACCATCGAGATTCCAAGCGCACTTCCTTTGCCGACACCTGATGTGTCGGTGAATACAAGAAAAGGCGTAGTTGTGAACTACGCCCTCTGTGATGTCGCTATTTAGCAAATAAAAATGACGAATGTTCTTTGACAGCTAAATGCTGTAAGAACATTCGTCATGGTGCGGATAAGAGGACTTGAACCTCCACCGAGTTGCCCCGATTAGAACCTGAATCTAACGCGTCTGCCAATTCCGCCATATCCGCATATTCTGTTTTGTTCGCCGCCGTTCGGCTCGGAACGATAGTTATTATACCACTGAAAGCGGGAAAGTCAAGCGTTTTTTCAAAAAAGTTTTTGCATTCTTTTCCGCATATTTTATCTTGCGTCCCTGCGCACAAAAACACAGACATCTGCCCCGGTGATGCCTGCTTCCGGGGCAGATGCCTGCCAGACCACGCTTCTTCTTTTGCAGTTTTTCCTGAATTTTCTCAGATGCCCCAGAACAGCCAGAGGCTCCCTGCCCCCACGAGAACTGCCGCCAGTGTGAAGGGTACGCCGATGCGCAGGAAGTCCCGGGTGCGGACAGTCTCGCCGTTCTTGCGGAGAATGCCGATGGCCGCGATGTTGGCCGACGCGCCGATGGGGGTCAGGTTGCCGCCCAGCGTCGCGCCGGTAAGCAGACCGAAGTAGAACAGCTCCGGCTCAATGCCCGCGCCGCCGTTCATGAGGGCGGCGACGCCCTGCACAACCGGCAGCATGGCCGCCACATAGGGGATGTTGTCGATGAAGGCCGACAGCCCCACCGACGCGGCCACCAGCAGCAGGTAAAGATGCAGCGGCTCGTCTCCGGCTGCGGAGTGGAACAGCTGCGCCGCCGCGTCGATGACGCCCGCCCTGCTCACCCCTTCCAGCAGAATAAAGAGGCTGAAGAGCAGCAGCAGGGTGTCATAGTCCAGCGCCCGGAACGTCTCGGCCAGCGGCCTCAGGGAGCGGCTGCGCCAGCAGGCGCGGGCGGCACCGAAGAGGCACAGCCCCATGCAGACGAGCCCGCTGCGCAAGGTATAGAGCAGATGCAGCACGCCGCCAGAGGCTCAGGCAGGAAGGACGCCGCGATGAGCAGACCTACCGTCAGCAGGAGAAGCGCCGTGGGGACGTCGTCCTCCACCTCCGTTTCCACCGTGACATGGACGGGCTGGCGCTGGTCCCGGAACAGCCAGAACAGCACCCCCAGCGAGGCCAGCGCTCCCAGCTCCACGCTCCAGAAGATGCCGGGCCGGCCCTCCATCCAGAAGAAATCGAAGAAATTCATCCCCGCAAAGCCGCCCAGCAGGATGCTCGTGGTGTCCCCCACCAGCGTTGCCGCGCCCTGTAAATTGGACGACACCGCAATGGCGATGAGCACCGGCACCGGCGACAGTTTCAGCCGCCGGGCGATGGCAAGCCCTACCGGAGCCACCATCAGCACGGTGGCCACATTGTCCACAAAGGCACTGATGAACCCCGCCAGCAGCGCCAGCACCGACACGGCCCACCGGACATCCGGCACATGGGCAATGAGCTCCTCAGCCAGCCGGGCGGGCATCTTGCTCTGGATAAAGAGAAAGACCGTACCCATCATTCCCGCCATCATCAGCAGGACATTGAAGTCTATGGCCCGGGCGGCGTCCGCCAGCGTGAAATCGTACACGCCCAGCTTCCCCAGCAGCAGGAACGCCCCGGCCCCGCCCAGCGCGACCCAGGGGCGGTACTGCTGCACCGCCAGCATCAAGATATAAAACAGGACAAACAGCTCAGCGCCAGTGTCATTTCGTCTCCTCCGCAGATTCCATGGGCTTTGCGTCTTCTTCTATCATCCGATAGCCCACGCCAAGCTCGTTGAGGATATAAGTATTGCTGCCCGGGCGGCTGCCCAGCTTTTTGCGGATATTGGCCATATTCACCTGCAGCTTCTTGGTGCTGCTGGCGTCCGTGTCGCCCCAGATGGCCCGGACGATGGCCGCATAGGTCATCACGCGCCCGGCGTGCTCGGACAGAAAGGCCACGATATTGTACTCCGTCTGGGTCAGGCGAACCTCCTGCCCGTCCACGAACACCTTGCGGCGCTCGTAGTTGATGGTGAGGCCCTGTGCGCTGAACACTCCGCCGGGCAGACTGCCGCCGCCATAGCGGTTCACCCGCAGCGCAGCCCGCACCCGGGCCAGCAGCTCGCCGGTGCCGAAGGGCTTGGTGATATAGTCGTTGGCACCGAGGTCGAGGGCCTCGATCTTATCCTGCTCGGTGGTGCGGGCCGACAGGACGATGATGGGGGTCAGATACTTCTGCCGGATGGAGCGGATGGCGTCCAGACCGTCCCGGTCGGGCAGGCCGAGGTCCAGGATGACGAGGTCCGGGTTATAGGAGATGAACATGGTCATGCCCATCACGCAGGTCTGGGCCACCAGCGCCTGATAGCCGTTGGTCTCCAGCAGGGTCTGGATGAAGCTGCAGATGTTCGCCTCATCCTCGATGATAAGTATCTTGAATTTATTATTGCTCATCCTCTGTTTCCTCCGTATCCACTTCTTCGGTCTCCAGCCAGAACCGGATGGTCGTACCCTCGCCGGGCGTGCTCTCGGCCTTTATCTCGCCGCCGTGGGCTTTGATGATGGCCGCGCACACCGACAGCCCGATGCCCATGCCGTGCTTGCCGCCCGACGAGGTATCCTGCGTCAGGGTCGTGCCGGTGAAGAGGGTCTTGAGCCGCTCTTTCGGGATGCCGCAGCCGTTGTCAATGACTTCAAACACCGCCCGCTGCCCCAGCGTGAACACCCGCAGCGTCAGGCGGGTCATCCCCTTGGCGTGGAGCACCGCGTTTTCCAAAAGGTTCGTCAGCACCTGCTGGATGAGCATGGAGTCCATCGGGATGACGATGAAGTCATCCGGAAGCTTTACTTCCACCGGTACGCCGGGGTGGAGCTTCTGGAACCGCACCAGCACCGTATCCACCAGCTCTTCCAGCACGGTGGGCGTCTTCTGGATAGCGACGCCGTCGGCGTCGATGCGGGTGACGGAGAGCAGATTCTCCACCATCCGGTTGAGCCACTGGGCGTCGGCACAGGCCTCGGAAAGGAGCTTTATCTTCTGCTCCCGGCCCAGCGAGTCGTAGTTGTCGATGACCGTAGAGCAGGCCCCGTAGATGGACGTCAGCGGGGTGCGCAGGTCGTGGGAGACAGCCCGCAGGAGGTTGGCCCGCATCTTCTCCGTCTCGCTCTCCATCCGCAGCTGCTCCTGCTTTTGATGCGGGTGGTCAGGGTGCTCGTCATGCAGGAGACCACCAGCATCACCACGCCGGAGAAGATGTTCTCCGGGATGGTGAAGTTGAAGGCAAAGTAGGGCGCGCGGAACGCGAAGTTGACCGCCAGCACGCTGATGACAGAACCGGCCACGCCCCACCAGTAGCCGTCGGTGTACATGGAAACAAAAAACACCGCCAGCAGGAACACCATCGAGCCACACCGTCGATGCGGCCGCTGATGAGCTGGATGAGCGTCACACAGGCGAACGCCCCGATGAGCGCCGCCAAAAATACCCGGACGTCCTTTTTCCAGAGCATCTGCTTCATTTGCTGTCCCTCCCGATCTATATTCGGTTCCACTGTAAAAGTATACCACAAATAAATTAAAGATACAGCAAAGGGTGGGCATTTTTCCATGGTTCCAAAGGGTTGACAAACGTGCGTTCCTGGCTCACAATAGAATCATCTTCTTTATCGCAATAAAGGAAAGGGAAAGAATATGCTGTATTTTGAGAACGACTACTGCGAGGGCGCGCATCCCGCCATCCTGCAGAAGCTGACGGAAACGAACTTCGAGAAGGTGTCCGGCTACGGCACCGACCCCTACTGCGCCAGCGCAAAGGAGAAAATACGCGCCGCCTGCGCCTGCCCCGAGGCAGACGTCTTCTTCATCTCCGGCGGCACCCAGGCCAACTCCATCGTCATCGCCTCCACGCTCCGCCGCTGGGAGGGCGTCGTCGCCGCCGCCACCGGCCATGTGGCCGGTCATGAGGCGGGTGCCATCGAGTTCACCGGCCACAAGGTCATCGGCCTGCCCCAGAAGAACGGCAAGCTGGATGCCGCCACGGTGAGGATTTCTGCAAGACCTTCTACGCCGACTCGAACCACGACCACATGGTCTTCCCCGGCATGGTGTATATCTCCCACCCCACCGAGTACGGCACCCTGTACAGCAAGGCTGAGCTCGAGGCCCTGTCCGCCGTCTGCCACACCTACCACATGCCCCTCTTCGTGGACGGCGCACGTCTGGGCTACGCGCTGGTGAGCGAAGGCACCGATGTGACCCTGGCCGACCTCGCCAGGCTCACCGACGTCTTTTACATCGGCGGCACCAAGGTGGGCGCACTCTGCGGCGAGGCCGTGGTCTTCCCCCACGGCGCACCGGCCCACTTCATGACCATGGTCAAGCAGCAGGGCGCTCTGCTGGCCAAGGGCCGCCTGATGGGCATCCAGTTCGACGTCCTCTTCACCGACGGCCTCTACACCCGCATCAGCCGCAACGCCATCGAGACGGCCAACGCCCTCAAGAAGGGCCTCGCCGCCAAGGCTGCCGCTTCTTTATGGACTCCCCCACCAACCAGCTCTTCGTCGTGCTGGAAAACGCCCAGCTGACCGCGCTGGAAGGCAAGGCAAAGTTCGGCTTCTGGGAGAAGTTTGACGACAGCCACACCGTCGTCCGCATCGCCACCAGCTGGGCCACTAAGATGGAAGAGATCGAGCAGCTCATCGCTCTGATGTAAATTCCATGCCCGGGTTTTTCTTTGGCGTTTCGCCGAAGTTTCTGCATTCTCTTTGTGCGGGATGCTGATTGAATTTTTCGGCCGGGTATGGTATGGTTAAAAAAGAGCAATGCAGAATGCGAGAAAGGGGCAAGCATACACCAGACCGTGTATCCTTGCCCTTTTTGAGTTTACGATCTTCTGCGCTATTATTTTTCCGGATGACAGGAAGGAAGGATTTTCACAATGGGCTTTTTTGATAAACTGTTTGGCGGCAAGCACGATGCCGCCCCGAAATTTGCAGGCGAAAAGATGACCATCATGGCTCCCATCGACGGCACGGTGATCCCGCTGGAGCAGATCCCCGATGAGACGTTTGCCACCGCCATTCTGGGGCCCGGCTGCGGCATCGAGCCCACCGGCGACACCGTGTACGCCCCGTTTGACGGCACCATCACGCAGGTGGCTTCCACCCTGCACGCCATCGGCATCACCAGCGACGACGGCATCGAGCTGCTGATCCATGTCGGCATGGACACCGTCGAGATGCAGGGCAAGGGCTTCACCGCTCTGGTCAAGGAAGAGCAGAAGGTCAAGGCCGGCACCGCTCTGCTGAAGGTCGATCTGGACGCCATCCGCGCTGCCAACCACCCCACCACCACCGCCGTCATCGTGACCAATGCCGACGACCTGCCAAAGCTCCATATCATCGCGGGGGCATCGTCTCCACCGGCACGCCGCTGTTCAAATTCGAGTAAGATACAAAAAAGACATCTGCCGCCGGCGGATGTCTTTTGTTATGCTCATGCTTTTTCGGGCTTATACTGCAGGACCCGCTCGGAGACGAGGCCGTTGAAGAACTGGATGAAGGGCCCGAGGCAGAACGCGCAGATGAGGGTGCCCAGACCCACAAGACCGCCCAGGAGCCAGCAGAGCAGGGCGCAGAAGGCGTCGGTGAAGACGCGGCAGCCGAAGTACTGGAAGTGCGTGTAGTCCCGCAGGCCCAGCGAGAGGTAATCGTAGGGCGCGATGCCGAGGTCAGCCGTCTGGTAGAGGGACGCGCCCAGCGCCGTCACAAGGACGGCCAGCACCACCCACACCAGCTGTTCCGGCAGGGACGCTGCCGGGCCGAAGGCCGCGGCAATGGGCTCGTAGAAGAAGGTTATGATGAACCCCATGCCGATGCCGTTGACGAAGGTGCCAAGCCGATGTACTTGCGCCCGAACCAGAATTCCAGCGCAAAGAAGAGGATGTTGGTGGCGACGTTCTGCACGCCCAGCGAGATGCCCAGCAGCTCGGCAAGGCGCATATTCAGCGCGCTGATGGAGTCGTTGCGAGATGGGACTGCTTGAAGAGGGCGATGCCCAGACCAATAATGACAATGCCACCACCATGCCCACGATGCGGCGGGTGGTCGGCTTTTGGGTGGTCGAAGTGCTCATAAAACGGCCTCCTGATCTATTTTCTCTATTATAACGCTGCAGGAGGGTCGGCGCAATCAATATTGCACAATTCTCTGTTTCATTGTGGAAAACTCATTGTCTCAAGTCCTCTTCCAGCCGGGCCTTGTCCAGCCCCTCGCCGATGACGATGAGCACCTGCTGTCCCTGCGGGATGGGGGCCGCCGTCAGACCGGCGGCGGCAGCATTCAGCTCGTACCACCGGCCATCCTCCTCCACGAAGCCCTTCACCCGGAGGACATTTCCGCAGGCGGGGTCGGTGAAGAGGGACGGGATGTTCTTTTCCAGCTGAGCGCGGGGCAGACCCAGCTCGAGGAAGTAGGCCGAGGTGAAAGCATCGTGCGCGTCGAAGTGGAGCTTTTCGCAGCTGGCCTGCCGGCAGCCGCACTTTGCGATGCGGGCCATATCGTCGCCGGTCAAATCGGCCCAGTCCTTCGCAATGATCTCCTCCGGGCCGAACTTCCGGGAGCACTTGCAGGCTTCCAGCGCACGGGCCAGATGGGCTTCTGCCCCCTGCTTCTGCGCCTCAGAGGCCAGCTGACAGCGGCTCAGGAGGACACTGCCCGCCCATGCACTCTCGGAAGCGAGGATATATTCTGCCTGCGGGGAAAGCTCTTCCGGCAGAAGGGCATCCACGATGGCGATGACATTGCCCAGCTGATACCAGCGGTCCAGCGGCTCGTCCCGCAGCACGTCGAAGAACTCGTCCACGTCAAAGATGCCGCTGGGCTCCACGATGACCCGCTCAAAGCCCCGCATGGCCATGGAGATGAGCTTTGTCCGCATCCGGCGCTGGTGGGTGTCGCAGTCGCAGCCGCCGCTGATGGTCTCCAGCTCCACGCCCCGGGCCTCGAGGTCCTGCAGGAGCATGGCGTCCACGTTCACCGCGCCGAAGTCGTTTTCCAGCACACAGACTCTGACGCCCTGCCCGGCCCACCATGCCGCGTATCTGCGCAGGAAGGTGGTCTTCCCTGCCCCGAGAAATCCCGTGATCAAATCTACCTGTACCATATTCCGTCCCTCCGTCGGTTTCTTTTTCCGCTGTCAGTATAAGCGAACGAGGCCGGATTGTCAAACACAAAAAACGGCCCTTTCCCGTTCTGGGAAAGGGCCGTTCCGCCGCAATGCTGGGAGTTCCTTACAGGAATTCGACGCTGCCGTCCTCGATGTGGTACATCGCACCGACGACCCGCAGGCCCGTTTCCGCCTTGATGTCATGGATGCACAGGCTCTTTTCGATCTCCTGCACACTGTGCCGGACATTGAGACAGCTAGCCTTGTAGGGGTCTGTTTCGTCCCCGATGGCCTTCTTGATCTCGTCGGTGATGCAGCGGATATAGCCGGAGGGCTCGGAGTTGATGGCGGCATCCACCGCACCGCAGTGGGTGTGGCCCAGCACCACCACCAGCCGACAGCCCAGATGGCCGGCAGCGTACTCGATGCTGCCCAGCTGGTGGTCGTCGATGATGTTGCCCGCCAGCCGGATGACGAACAGCTCACCGATGCCCGCCGAGAAGATGTTCTCCGGGATGACCCGGGAATCCGAACAGGTGACGATGATGGCGTAGGGCGACTGGCCCTTCGTCCAGGTGGACATCCGGATACGGCGGGAAATATCGCCGCTCCCGTTTTCCGCGTTCAGGTATTTCAGATTGCCCGCCGCCAGCTTGTAGATGGCGTCGGCCGCGGTGCAGACTGGGGTCTCACGCATTGCAGCAGCCTCCTTGGGAAAAAAGTGGTAAAAAGTATCCTGCAAAAATGCCCGGCCGTCCAACGAAGGGCAGCCGGGCGGGAGCTCAGTTTATCAGAAGTGGATGACGCCGAGGATCAGACCAGCGACGAGGCAGACGATGGAAACACCCCACTGCCAGCCGAAGCAGTACTTGATGTGGTCCTTGATCTCGACACCGGCCAGACCGATGCCAGATAGGTAGCGGGAGCCACCGGCTGATGAAGGTAGCGCAGTTGCGGCAGACGACCATTGCGATGGCGATGTGAGCCGGGTTGACGCCGAACTGGTTGCCAACACTGATCAGGACGGGCAGCAGGCCGTAGAAGTAGGAGTCGGTATCGAACAGCAGAGCCAGAGGCACGCTCAGGACGCCGATGATGACGGGCAGGAAACGGCCCAGAGAGGCGGGGATGACGCTGGCCATCATGATGGCCATCTTCTCCATGATGCCGCTCTTGCTCAGGACACCGAGGAAGACACCGGCACACAGGATGGTGGATGCCATGCTCAGGCCAGCGGAAGCGTGGCTCTTGATGATGGAGTTCTGCAGCTTCTTGCCGCGGTAGTTGACCAGAATGCCCAGAGCGCAGCCGACCATGAAGACATAGTAAGAGGGGAAGATGTCCAGAACCAGCACGATGATGACGGCCAGAGTCAGGATAACATTGAAGATGAAGTTCTTCGGGCGAGCCAGCTCATTGTTCTTCTCTTCGCTATCCGAATCATCGTACTTGCCGACATCCTCTACGGCAGCATCGCCCAGCTTGGCAATGCGCTTCTTCTCCTGCAGGCCCCAGAAGATGGCAGTGCCGACAGCCAGAACCAGGCCGACGATCTGCATCGGAAGGATCTGACTCCACAGGTCATTGGACTCAACGCCCAGAACGCTGGCGGCACGCATGGTGGGGCCGCCCCAGGCAGCAGGTTCATGACACCCATCGACGTAACGCAGATGAGCAGCAGGGTCTCACGGCGCATGTGCAGGCGCTTGTAGACGGGCAGCATGGCAGGGATGGTGATGAGGAAGGTGGAAGCGCCGCCGCCGTCCAGATGGCCGATGATGGCGATGAGACAGGTCATCAGGCAACGCCGACGACGTTGTTGCCGACCTTCTTCATCAGCGCGCCGATGATCTTGTCGAACATGCCCGCGTCGGTCATGACGCCGAAGAACAGGACGGAGAAGATGAACAGGATTGCCGTACCGTGGACGCCCTTGACGCCCTCCTTGATAAAGCCGGCCATTTCATCCAGGGTGAAAGCACCGGTAGCCACCAGAATGGCTGCGGTGATGGTCGAGACGCTGACGAATGCCAGTGCAGGGACCGTGACATTGCGCAGCAGCAGGACGATGACCGTGATCACCGTTGCAAAGCCGAGCAGAGCGAGGATCGTATCACTCATGGGTTTGTACTTCCTTTCCTTTTTTCATATACCGGGGATGCATTCCGTTTTCTCCTCCGGAATCATTCCCGTTCGTTATGGTTCCAGTATACAGGCTCAAACTTACAGTCCAAAGCCCTTCTCATTACGGTTTGTTAAGAAATCCCTTAATATCCTGTAAGATTCCGTATGGAAGGTTGGATACAATAAAGCCGGAGCTGCGCAAAAAAACAACAGGCCCCGGGGTGTTTCCACTCCGGAGCCTGTTGTCATCTTTATTTATGGGGCCTATATCGCCTTGCGGCAGTCCTCACATGGGGAAGAGAAAATCAGGTGTTAGACGTTTCGACCACATCGTTGACGATGACGACCAGAATGTACTTACCGTCGCTAGTCTTAGCAGTGCCAGCTTGCCGGTCTCAGCAACTTCATGATTCATGTCGTTAACGGTAGCGGCCTGAGCCTCGAACAGAGCGCCATTCACAATGCCAGCCTGCAGGTTTGCGTTCTTCGTGGCATTCTCGGTCTTGACCAGAGCAACACGGATCTGCTTGCCAACATTTGCCTTCTCGGCACCCTCGCCGGTGGTGAACACACCCAGAGCCTTCTGGACTGCATTAGCGGCATCGGTTTTGCCGTCGATGTGCTCCTGACTGATGACCTTGCCGGTGACCTTCTCAACAGCATTGTCCAGAGTGATCTTGTTGGCGGAGTCAGCAGCGATGATAGTCTCGATAGCCTTCAGGGTGTTCTCAGCAGTCTTATCCATGTCCTTGTCCTGCTCGACCTTGACGCCCATCTTGGTCAGAGCGTCAGCGATGTCCTTGCTCTTGACGCTAGCGCCGCAGCCAGTCAGAACGGACAGTGCCAGAACGCCGGCGAGGGCGACGGCCAGAAACTTCTTTGCCATTTTCATGATTTTTGCCTCCATAATTATGAATAATCTTACAGGCAGGCTGTCCAGTTCCGGTCGTCGGCCTGTTGGCCTTATTATACCCCCCCCCCCCAGAATTGTCAATATATTCCTTGCATTTTTATCATATCATCGAATTATGAAGGACACCTCTGTGCATATTCCACAAATTCACGAAAAACAGCTGCTCTTCACTCTTTCCGGCTGCTCCGTATCTGGGCCAGCAGCGTGGACGCCGACACCGGTTTTACCACATAGCCGTCGATGACGCCGTGGCTGCGGGCATCCACGATCTCCCTTGTGGGGGCATTGGTCATCACGATGCGGGTCATGCCCGGGTAGCGGCCCCGGATGGCCATGCAGAAATCCACGCCGCTGCTGCTCATCAGGCTCTCGTCGATGGCGAGGACGTCGAAGGCTGCTGCTCCAGCAGCTGGCGCAGCTCGCCCCGGCGGGAGCAGGTGGACACGCTCAGGCCCAGCGCGCTGAGGTCTTTGTCCAGCAGGTCGAGGACCTTGTTGTTGTCGTCCGCCGCAAGGATGCGCAGCTTGCTGTCCACGCCCCACTGCAGCTGTTCGCGCTCCTGCTGCTGCTCCAGCACCGGCAGATAGACATAGAAGGTCGTGCCTCTGCCGATGGTGCTCTCCGCCCGGATGCGGCCCCGGTGGGTGCGGATGATCTGGTCCGCCAGAGCAAGGCCGAGACCGGTGCCTTCGCCGGTCTTTTTTGTGGTGAAGAAGGGCTCGAAGATGTGCTGCATCGTCTCCTTGTCCATGCCGCAGCCGGTGTCGGTGACGCTCAGGCAGACGTAGCTCGACCATTCTTCGGAAATTTTCTCTTCCGGGAAGAGCGCCGCCAGCTCACTGCGCGGCACGACACTGCCCCGGATGGTCAGCTTTCCGCCCTCGGCGCCGATGGCGTGGATGGCGTTGATGCTGATGTTCAGCAGCACCTGCTGCAGCTGGGTCGCATTGCCCAGAACGCATTCGCCGCTGAGCTCATTTTCTTCCTTCAGCTCCACGTTCTTCGGGCAATTCGTCTCCACCAGTTTCCGGGTTCGATGGAGCAGTCCCTCCACCGACACGGCGTCGTAGACCGTCTCCACGTTTTTCCGGCTCATGGAGGAAATTTGTTTCACGACCTCCTGTGCCTTCTGCGCCGCCTCGCTGATCTCCATCGCGTTGTCATAAATTTCGCTGCCCGGGTCGCGTCGGCCATGATGAGGTCGCATAGCCGGTGATGGGGGTCAGGAAGTTATTGAACTCATGGGCGATGCCGCCGGTGAGGGTCCCCATCATCTGCAGCCGCCTGGC
>ENA-OQEX01000295-OQEX01000295.1-human-gut-metagenome-genome-assembly--contig:-NODE-295-length-28360-cov-14.074487_pt1 | contig 28360 bp, 21 predicted proteins | sample MGYA00242802_ERZ504649 | MGnify/ENA primary metagenome ERZ504649 (study PRJEB26092, sample SAMD00036194) | human gut metagenome | host: Homo sapiens | study: EMG produced TPA metagenomics assembly of...
TGGGCCAGCACGCTTCGCGCGGCGGCGACCAGGCCACGCGGGTCGGCCTCCAGTCCCGCGTATTCGCCGGCCTCGCCGACCGCCGTGTACACGCGTGTTTCCGCATCGGCATCCCGGTCGCGGTCGAACCATTCCGGCAGGTAGCCGTAGAGGAAGTCGGACGGCACATGGTCTTCGTTGAGGACCGCGCTTACCGTCACGCGCTCATCGGCGCGGGTGAGCGCCACAAGGAGGCTTTTCTGTTCGGAGGCGAGCACCGCGGCGAGCTGCGCGTTTTCGCGGCCTGCGGAAGTGACGATGTCGTCGGACAGTCGTCCATGCAGCATGATGTCGGCGAGTTCCTCCCCGCCGAACAGGGTGTTGCGCGGCGCGAGGTTCGGCCATTGGCCTTGTTGGAGCGCAGGCATGAATACTAGTTTCCAATGTTTTCCGGCAGCTCCGGCGGGCGTGGTGAGCGTCACGGCCTGATCGATCGGCGCGGTGTGCGCCAGGGAGTCGGCTTCGATGGCGAGCGCGCGGACCTGTTCGATGAACGCGTCGATGGTGTGCGCTGCCGTCACGCCGTTCGATTCGCCGCCGGACGCGTAGCTGAACAGGCGCATCGCGGTGTCGAGCCGGTCGTTGGCCGCGCGGCTTCGGCGTTGTTGCGCAACGCCGTTTTCTGCCAGATTTCGGCTTTGCCGACGCCTGCCATGCACAGTCGAGCATGTATTGCGGTTCGTGGGATGTCAGGCGTGCCTCCGACCGCAGGGTATCGTCAAGCGTTTTCCACAGGCGTGCGAAGGCTTGCGCTTGGGGGTCTTTGCGGCCCAGTACGGAGGCGATCGCGTCGAGCACGCGGTCAGTGTCGCCTTCCAATAGCAGGATGTACAGCGCGTTCATGCCGAAGGATGGTTCGTCCGCGTCCTCAGCGGCACGCTCTCCCGTCATCAGCCGGTCGTCGGTGTCGATTGCCGGCAGGCCCATGTCGGCAGCGTTTTCCGTGTCCGACGCCGATGCCGCCACGCGTGCGGTGTGGAAGGTTTCGACGTAATCGTTCCAATCGTCGATCAGCTGTGGCAGCAGCGCGCGTCCGGACGTGTCGGACGTGGTCGGATCGGCTGTATCGTCATGCAAAACCGTGGCCAGCGAGCCGAGCGCGTTCATCGCCGATTCGACCACGCACAGCCGAGCCGGACGTTCGCCGGGGGTGGTGATCAGCGGCGAGTTCATGATCGATGCGACGCGTGAGCGCACGTATGCGCCGGCCGTGTCGAGGTTCATGGACGAGGTGGCGATGCCTTGCCGTTTCAGTTCGGCCAGTTCGATCATGGAGAACAGGCCCTGCACGAACGGTTCGTCCTTGAGGGGGCGGGTCACGCTCGAATAGCGTACGGGCACGCCGTCGGCGCGTAGCCGTTCGCCGAACGTGCGCACGGTGGCGTTGTCGTGGGCGATCACGGCCATGTCGTTCCAGTCGCGGCCGTGTTCGAGATGTTCGGTTTTGATTTTCCACACCACGTCGTCGAGTTCTTCGACGGTGGAACGGTACATCGCGGCTTCAAGACTGCCGTCGCGCGTCTCCGGTATGGCGATGGCCGGCATTTTGCCGGGGCGGTTCGCCAGCGCGTCGTCGGTCGATTCCGTGCTGGCGATGGTCAGGCTCACGCGGCTCGCCACCGCAGCCAGGTCCGTGCCTTCGGCCATATGGGACGGTTCCAGCCGTACCAGTCGCGCGCCTAATCGCGATTGCGCCATGTTGAACAAATATTCAGGGTACGATCCGCGGAACGTCTGCACCGCCTCGTCGGGGTTGCCGACGAGCAGCAGTCGCACGCCACGGTTGCGCAATGCGGTGAGAAAGTCGAAGCCGGCGAGTGTGGCGTCCTGGAAATCGTCGACGATGACGAGTTTCGGCAGGTCGGACGTTTCGGCTTCGTTCACGGCGGCCGCGGCGTCGATCATGAGCTGCGAGGCGTCGAGACGGTATTGGTCCGGATATGCCTCGTTGATGGCCTGGTTGTATTCGGCGCGCAGCGCGAAGGCGAGCCGCCATTGCACGCGCAGTCGTTCGCGTCGTTCGTCGAGCGTGCCGTGTTCGTCGGCAGCGCGGGAAATCAGCGCGTCTTCGAGTTCCGGTTTCGCGCCGATCTCGTTCATGCGGGCAAGCATGTCGCGCAGCTGGTTGGCGAAGGCGTCGGTGGCGTCGTCCACCACCATGCCCGACCAGTCGGCGACCACGAAGTAGGTGCGCAATAGCGCGCAGGTGGAGCATTCGTCGCCGTGCTCGGCATGTTCGGCATGCTTGGCGAGCACGCGGCGGATGACCACGTCCTGTTCGGCCCCGTTGAGCAGTTTCGGCAGGGGTTGTCCGGCATGCGATCGCACGGCGGTCATGATGCGGAACGCGACGGCTGGCAGGGTGGTGACGGGGCGTGCCTGCGAGATCGCGGACAGTTCGCGGATCACGGTGTCGCCGAGCCGGTCGGCCACCTGTCTGCCGGAGACCGTCATCACGGCGTACGCGTCGCCATGCCGCTTCATCGCGGCGACCAGCATGTCCAGCGCGAACCGGGTCTTGCCGCTGCGGGGTGCCCCCGCAACCAATGTCGCGCCATCGAGATCGTCCACATCCATCATGTCTCCCCAGCTTAGCCGAACGGTCCGGCCACGAATCGCATATCATCGTCCGAAGCCGTCCTGAAAACGTCATCGTGGACACCGCCATCTTTATATATGGACATCGATACCCTCTACAAAGTTTTTCGGACACCGCCACCAATAAGATTGACTAGCGGCGCAGCCCGGGAAGGTTCAACAGCGAACAGACGGCCTGCCCATGACGACGAGTACGGTCGAAGCATAGACGCAACGCACGGAACCGGGCAGGAACTACAGGAAAGAGGAAGCATGGAAGCCTCAAGGAGCATTCCCCCTCAGATTCCCGGCTACACACTGATCAAACGGCTGGGCTCCGGTTCCGAAGCCGACGTGTACCTGTACCAGCAGCTTTCCCCGGCCCGTCAGGTGGCCATCAAAATCAGCAAGAACACGCTCGACCCACGTGCCGCGGTCCGCTTCCGTTCCGAAGCGAATTTCATGGGGCAGATCTCCACACACCCCTACATTCTTTCCGTCTATGAGAACGGCGTGACCGTCAACGGGCGCGGCTACACCGTGTTCGAATACGCTCCGGGCGGCAATTACAAGACGTTCCTCGAGCATGGCCGTCTCACCGCCGACCAGATGCTCACTGTCGGCATCGATCTGGCGAGCGCGCTGTTCACCGCGCATCGCAAAGGCATCATCCATCGAGACATCAAGCCCAGCAATATTCTCATCAACGCGCACAATATGCCCATGCTCGCCGATTTCGGCATCGCCGGGACCGTCTATGGCGTCCGGGTGTCGGCTTCACCATCGCGTGGGCCGCGCCGGAGGTGCTTGCCCAAGGCGGTGGCGGTAATGAATCGTCCGATATCTATTCGCTTGGCGCCACGCTGTTCGCCATGCTGATCGGCCAATCGCCGTACGAGTATTTCTACGCCGATGTGCTGGGCGATTCCCAACGGCAGGTGCGGGCCGAACGGCTCAAGTCCGTCATTCTCAACAATCCGCTGCCCAAGCTCAACCGTCCCGACGTGCCGGTCGAAGTGGAACGGGTGTTGCGTAAGGCCTTGAGCCGTACGCCCGAGGATCGTTACTATTCCGCGTTGGAGTTCGCGCGCGACATGCAGCGCGTGCAACAGGCCTTGTATGGCCGTGCCGTGCAGACCACCGTCGAGGGTGTGCCGGATTATCCGCAGAACATGTACGCGCAGACTTCCACATTCGACCAGTCCGCCCCGGTTGCGAAACAGCATGCCCGGTGGGTGAAGCCGTTGGCCGTCACGGTTGCTGCGGCGGCCGCCGTGGTCGTGATGGCGTTGGCGTTCGTCACCGTCGTCATGCCGAATATGGATGCGGCTTCCGACAACAGCAAGGTGCAGGTGCAGAACCATGGCACCCAGAACCATGCCGAGGACGATCCCGATTCGGCGATCACGTCGGGCAGTGTGCCGAGCGTGCAGGATCTTACGGGCGAATACACCGCCGACGGCAAAGTGCGGTTCACGTGGTCAATCCTTCTCCGAAGGATGGCGATTCGTACGCGTGGTCGCTGGTCGGCGATTCGGGAACCGACCCGAACGCGCAGGGCACCACCACGGAGTCGACGCGTATCGAAATCGATCCGGCCGACGGCGCGCAGACGTGCGTGCAGGTGAGTCTGGTTCGCGCGGACCGGCAGATGTCCGAGAATCCCATGATCGCGTGCGCGGCCAAGCCGTGAGTTTGCGGCCGGATGCGGGTGACATGAACCGATACGAACCAATACAGCCCGGCATGCATGCGGGCAAACAGGTAGGCGCATGCGGTTGGATGCGCGGTCAAGCAAAGTTTGGGCACAATCAGGGAAGAGCCAGTCGATGAGCAAGCATAGGAACGCCGAGAACCAGTCGGCGCAATCGTACGAACGGCAGTTGCGATTCGGGTCGACGCTGCGCAAGCTGCTGCCTTCCGGCAGTCGCCGGTGGATCACGCCGATCGTCATGCTGCTGCTGTTGCTGGGCATCGTCGCCGGAGCCGTCATCGTCAGTTCGGTGACGCAACGTCACGTGCAGCTCGACGATGGCACCGTGTGGGTCACTTCGCTCAAGGACCGCAAGGCCGCCCGTTTCAACGTGCGCAACCGGGACGCCGACGCGGGCGTCGCCTCCACTGCGGCCCGGTTCGACGTGGCCCAGCATGATGCTCCACCGTGATCTCCGAAGGTACGAAGGCCAGCAACATCGAGGCCTCCACCGTCAGCGAAAACGGCAACACCACCATCAAATCGGATATGCGGACCGTCGTCGGAGGCAACACCGCGGCGTTCATCAACGTCAAGACGGGCAATGTGTGGGTCGGGTCCGCCGATGATGTGAAATCCATGAATCCGACCACCGATCGCCGAAGATGAAGCTGGGGTCGGGTGGCCGTATCGCGGTGACGCATGACGGTGTCGTCTACGGCTACCGCACGTCCGACGGCGCGGTGCTCAGTGTCGACGGACCTCAGGGAACGCCCGGCAAGGATGCGACGATCAAGGGCGCCACGAATGTCGAATCGTTCACCGTGGTCGGCAAGACGCCGGTCGTAGCCGGTGCCGGCAAGGTGTTCTGGCCGAAGGGCAGCGCGGATATCGGCCTGCAGGGTCAGGCGACGTTGCAGGCGCCGTCCACGGATGGCAGGCAGACTGGCTGGGTGGCGGTTTCCACGCCGCGGGGCATCGCCATGGTCGATTTGGGCAGCAAAAAGGTCACGCAGCTGCCGAATGCCGGCAAGGGCGATGCCGCGCAGCCGGTGTCCACCAATGGCTGCGTGTTCGCCGCGTGGGCGCAGAAGGCCAACAATTACATCAGGGTGTGCGCGGCGAACGACAAGGACGCACAGTTTTCCTCGTTGGAAGATGTCAATCCCACCTCGCAGCTCGTGTTCCGCACCAACCATCGTCTGGTGGTGCTCAACGACGTGGTCAACGGCAATGTGTGGAATCCGCAGGAGTCCACCAAGGTCATCAAAATCCAGTGGAACAAGGTGGAGACCAAGCAGTCGAAGCAACAGCAGCAGAACAACGACAGCGCCAACAACCAGCATAATTTCAGCAAGAACTGTTCGGCGCAGTCGGGGCAGATCAAGGCCGTGGACGATTCGTTCGGCGCGCGCGTGGGATCGCAGCAGATTCTCGACGTGTTGCGCAACGACGAGCAGACCGACTGTTCCGTGCTGCGCATCACGTCGGTGAGCGCTCCGGATGGCGCGAACATCACCGTCTCCCCCGTGTATGACGGCCGGTATCTGCAGCTCGACGCCTCCGGTGCCGCCGCGGGCAACGTGTCCTTTAGCTATGAGATTTCCGACGGGCGCGGGCAGACGTCCAGCGCCACCGTGTCGCTCACGCTGGCCGGCGGCGACGACCATGCGCCGCTGCAGAGCGACACTCCGCCGGAAATCGACGTGGAGCAGGGTGCTTCGTACACCGCGAACGCGTTGGGCAGCTTCTCCGACCCCGACGGCGATCCGCTGACCTTGGTGTCGGCATCGCCGCAGAACACCGATCAGGTGACGGTGTCCACGCGAGCCGACGGACAATTGGTCTTCAACGCCGGTTCGATGTCGTCCGGCAGGGCGGGCATCGAGGTCACGGTGTCCGACGGCCAGCAGACCGGCATCGGCATGATCTACTTCTCCGTGAAGCCGGCGAACACGCTGGGCGCGGTCATCGACCCCGTGGTCAAACAGACCACGCCCGACACCCGCACCACCATCGCGCTCAAGCCGTACGTGCACGGCACGTCCGTCGAACCGGCCGAATTGACCGCGGTGGAGACGCCGTCCGGCGCGGCCACCACCATGAACGCCACCGACATGTCGATCACGTTCACCGCCTCCAATCCCGGCACCTACTATGTGCCGTACACCATCACGCAGGGTTCCATTCCGTCGACCGGTCTGGCTCGTGTGGAGGTGCAGGCGGTGGCCGGAGACGCCGCCAAGCCGATCGCGGCGAACGATGTGGCGCTGCTCGGTGCGGACAATACCGCGATCGTGGAGCCGCTTGCCAACGACGTCGACCCGATGGGCGGCGTGCTGTCGGTGACCAGCGTCACCGCGGACGCGCAAAGCGGCATCAAAACCGGTGTGGTGAGCAACAAGCGCGTCTATATCACCGCGCGTCAGGTGCCTACCGAGCCGGTGCGGATCTCCTACACCGTGGCCAACGCGGCCGGATCGTCGACCGGCGTCATCGTCCTGCAGCCGCCGGCGCTGACCACGTCGAATTCCGTGCCGAAGGCCGAGAACATCACCACACAGGTGCGCACCGAAGGCATCGTGTCCGTGGACGTGCTCGACCATGTCACGTATTCCGACGGCACCACGGTGAGCCTGCAGAACGATTTGCAGTATGACAAGAACACGTTCAAGGGTCTGGTGTTCGTGTCCGGCGACACCGTGCGCTATCAGGCCACCAGACAAACCGGCTCCTTCCCCGTCACCTACACGGTGAAGGACAATCTCGGCAACGCGGCCTCGGCCACCATCACCATCAACGTGCATCAGAAGGACGCGTCCAACAAGGCGGCTCCGACACCGTCCGACGTCGAGGCGCAGGTGGCGGCCGGTCAGAAGGTGCAGATTCCGATCACGCTCACCGGCATCGACGCTGACGGCGATGACGTGCAGCTGCTCGGCTTGGGCAACAAAGCGCCGAAACTGGGCCGTATCAGCGAGGTGGGCGCCACGTATCTGGTGTATGAGGCGTATGCCGATTCGTCCGGAACGGACACGTTCTCCTACGCCGTGGAGGATTGGACCGGTCAGAGGGCCACCGCGCAGGTGCGTGTGGGCGTGTTCAAATCCGGAGCCGATTCGGGTGTGTACGCGCGCGACGACGAGATCACGCTGCGTCCGAACACCGCGGCCACCGTGCCGGTGGCGCAGAACGACATTTCCGGGGACAATACTGATCTGACCGTGGCCAAGGACGTGGAATCGCAAGGCATCGACGGCATTCAGGTCGTTGACAACATGCTGTCGTTCACCACGCCGAAGCAGGCGGGCACGTATTACGTGGTCTACACCGTCAAGGACAAGGCCGGCCTGTCCGATTCGGCGACGTTGACGGTGAATGTCGACGAGAACGCCGCCATCGACCCGCCGACCGCGTACGATTACCGTGTTCCGGCCGCCGCCACGATCGACAAGAAATCCGTGGACGTGGACGTTTCGCAGTGGATCGCCAATCCGTCCGGCACCGCCGACGAGCTTCAGGTGGGCGTGGATCCTTCCGCGACCGACCATGCGCATGTCAAGGGCGGCAAGGATTCCACCATCATCACCGTTGATCTGACCGATGAGGCGCGCGCGGTGCCGTACACCGTCACGAACACGACGTACGGCATCACGTCCACCGCGTTCATCCAAGTGCCCGCATATGGCGTGTTTCCGCCGGTTCTGCGTCCGAAGCGCCGGCGTTGAAGGTCAATGCGCGTGAGACCATCACCATCAACATCGCCGACTACGTGCGTGTGGGCGCGGGCAAGACCGCGTATGTGGACGGCGCCGATTCGGTGAGCGCCACGAAGGCCGCGGACGGCGACCTGTACGTCAACGACCAGACGTTGAGGTTCACCGCGCCGAAGGATTACGCGGGTCCCGCGTCCATCACCTTCACCGCGGTGGACGGCAAGCGAGACAAGAACGACAAGGTGAAGATCGTCAATTCGGCGGTGCTCACGCTTCCGATCACGGTGATCGGACGTGAGGTTCCGCGCCGACGTTCTCATCCTCCACCGTCGATGTGGTGGCCGGTGAGAAGGCCACTACCATCGATCTGACGGCGCTGACCCATTCGGCGTCGGGCCTGTACGAGGATGAGAAGCAGTACTCGTATTCCGGCGGCGTGAATTCCGGCAGTGTGGATGCCAGAGTGTCTCCCTCCGGCACGTTGACCGTGTCCGCGGACAAGACGGCCACGCCGGGCACCACGGTGAGCGTGCCCGTCTCGATCAAATATGCGAAGGGTACGGTGAGCGCCGGTATGACCGTGCGCGTCACCGCGTCCAACAGGCCGCTCGCCCGTGTCACCGAGAAGACCGTGAAAATCAAGGCCGGTTCCAGCGAGCAGGTGAATCTGCTGTCCGACGCGTACAATCCGTTCCCCGACACTCCGCTGACGGTGACCGGATGCACGTCCGATGGCGCGTCGAAGCTGACGGTGGATTGCCCATCCAACGGCGTGGTGTCCATCAGGCGCTTCCGACATCGGCGCGAACACCAACAAGGTGGTCGTCACCGTGCGCGACGCCACCAAAACAAAAGAACGTGAGGTGACCGGCACCATCAGCGTTTCGGTGATGGACAAACCTGATGCGCCGCTGCTTTCCGCGGTGTCCGGCGACCCGCAGGATGGCGCCGTGAATCTGAGCTGGACGGCCGGTTCGGCCAACGGCAGCCCGATCACCGAATACAAGGTGATGTGGGGCGGAGACGCGTCCGGCGAGCGCTCGTGCGGGCAGAAGACCTCCTGTCTCATCGACGGGTTGAAGAACGGCAAGACCTACTCGTTCAAGGTGCAGGCCAGGAACGAGGTCGGCTGGTCCAAGGATTCCAACGCCGTCGAGGGCACGCCGGACAAGCTGCCTGATGCGCCGACGGATGTGACGGCCAGTGTGAAGGGCAACACGGTGAGCGTCACGTGGAAGGCTCCGGACGGCAATTTCTCGTCGGTGGACAATTACGAGGTGACTTTGTCCGGCAGGAACGCGCCGTCCAAGCAGACGACAAATTCCACCGGAATCGATTTTGTTTTCGATAACAACGCGATTTCCGACGGCGACTCGTACACGGCGACGGTACGCGCCCACAACAAGGTGAATTGGAGCCAACCGTCCAAGGCGTCCGACGCTGTCAAGCCGTGGGGCAAGCCCGATGCGCCGAAGATCTCCGTGACGAACGACGACACCACGGGAACCGTCACCGTCGAATCCGTGGGCAACACCCGCAACGCGGGATGCAAGGCCGTCGAGATTTCCGGAGATGTCAGCGCAAGCATCGACGGATGTTCCGGATCCTACGATTTCAAGATTCCGGACCATGATCTCAACACCAGGGAATACACCATCAAGCGGCGGTGGTCGGCAAGGAGAAAACGACCAGTGACGATTCGACCGTACGTTTCACACCGAAATACGCGGTGAAGGCGCCCGAATCGGTCAGCGTCAAGGGGCATGACGACGTGTGCGTAGTCAGTTGGAAGGAGAACGGCCACGCCGACGGGTTCACGGTGAGCGCGGACGGACTCGGCTCCTACCATGCCGGCGCTTCCGAACGATCGCACGATTTCCCGCTCAAGGAATGGCAGTTCTGTTCCTCGGGTTCCGTCACGCAGCATTTCAATGGCGCGGCAAGCACCTCCAAGTCCGGCAGGGCCGATCCGGCATACGTCCGCAAGGTGAAGGCCGCCGTCAAGGCGCCGATGCTGACGTGGGACGCCAATGATCCGAACATCATCAAGGTCAGCGGCGGATCGGTGAACATGTACGGCCAGCCCGGCAGAACCGTGATCACCTTCACCGCGGACGGCAAATCCTATGACGTCGCCTGGGTATTGGGCTCCGACAAACTGAACGTCAAGGATGTGCTGCCGACCGGAGTCGATTACGCGTGGAAGGCGAAGGTGGTGGGCACCGACACCGCGCTCAACAACGAGGACAATGGCGGCACACTGCTGGACCATGACAGGTACAAGGCTCCCACGCCGAAACCCGAACCGTCGGAACCTTCAGAACCATCAAAACCGTCGGAGCCATCGGATTCTGACGCGTCCACGGAAGGCGAAGCGGCCACGCGGAATGACCGGCCTGTGGCATCCTCCGTCGCCCTGTCCACCGTCGACGGCGCATCCAAGCCTTGGATCCGCGGCCTGGCCTACTACGCCAGATGGTGAAACGGACGATCACAGCAATCGCAAACACAACGAACCATCCACACGAGCAACACAACAAGCAAGGAGCAACCCATGAGCAACGATTTCGATGATGCCACCCAGCTGGTTCCATCGGCCATAATCCAAGCGTTCCCAGCCAACCCGGCCAGCAGCAGCCGGCGTTCCACACGCCGAATCTGCCGGAGCAGCCGCAAGCCGATGAGGATCCGGAGGGCACGCTGCTGAGCGCGCACGGCACCGCCCAACCGGCGTTGCCGCAACAGTCCGCCCCGGCAACGCCGAACCAGCCGCGGTTCCGTCAGCCGATGCCGCAGAACCTTCGCCAACCGGCCGCCAATCCGGCAGTCGCAATGCCCGCGCAGCAGCCCGTCCAGCCAACCCAACCCGTCCAGCCCAGCCAGCCTGTACAGCCCGTCAAACAATCCCAGCCGGTCGTCGACACGTCCATGATGACCGCACCCAGCAAAGACATCACCGAATTCCATGAGAAGTTCGCCAAGCTCGTAGACAACGTCTCCCAGGTCGTGGTCGGCAAGGAAGCACCCATCCGCCAATGCGCCACAGCCATGGTGGTCGGCGGGCACATCCTGCTCGAAGACAACCCGGGCACCGGCAAAACCCAGCTGGCGCGAGGCCTTGCCAACTCCATCGACATGTCGTTCAAACGTATCCAGTTCACCCCGGACCTGCTGCCGTCCGACGTGGTCGGCGTCACCTACTACGACCAGAAGCGCGGCGAATTCGAATACCGCGAAGGCCCGATCTTCGCGTCCATCGTGCTCGCCGACGAAATCAACCGCGCCTCACCGAAAACACAGTCCGCACTGCTCGAAGTCATGGAAGAGCAGAAGGTCACCGTCGACGGCGTCACCCACCCGGTGCCGCAGCCGTTCATGGTCATCGCCACCCAGAACCCGATCGAACAGCTCGGCACCTACAAGCTGCCGGAAGCGCAGATGGACCGTTTCCTCATCAAAACCACCATCGGCTATCCAAGCCACGACGTGAGCGTCAACATCCTGAAACAGGTCAACGTCACCGACCGCGCCGCCACCGTGCATCCGGTGCTCACCGGCGAAGACGTGCTGCGCATGCGCAACATCAGCGAAACCGTGCATCTCGACGACGCGATCCTCGAATACATCGTGCGACTGGTGGAAGCCACCCGCCACAACGAACGCATCCAAGTCGGCTCCTCCATGCGAGGCGCGCTCGCCTTGACCCGCTGCGCGCGCGTATGGGCCGCCTCCGACAACCGCGGCTACGTAGTGCCCGACGACGTCAAAAACCTCGCCGTACCCGTGCTCGCGCACCGCATCACCCTCACCGCCGAAGCCACCTTCGCCGGAAATACCCCCGAACAGATGATCGGCCAGATCCTCGAAGACGTGCCGGCCCCGACCCTGGGCGCCAACGCCTGAAACACAATCCGCCCCCGGCATACGCACCACACAATCCGAAAGGTCAAGGAATGCGGCATTCGCACACAGTGCAGCGCAGACGGACCATCCAACGATCCCTACGCCGCCTCAAACATCGCATCAAGCGACTGGCCACCTCATACGTGTCGCCGCTTGGCTGGGCGGTGACGGCGCTCGCCGTCGCCTCGCTGGTGGCGTTCGTCCTGCTGGGGTGGCATGAGCTGCTGGCCATGGCGGTGGTGTTCGCGGTCATGCTGGCCGCGGCGGTCATGCTTTCCCTTGGCAACACCTCGTTCCAAGCCACCATCGACGTGTCCAGCAGACGCGTCACGGTGTCAGACACGGTGAAAGTCGACGTCTGCGTGGACAATCCAGGCCGCACCCCCACCACGTCGGCGCGCGGCGACCTGCCCATCGGAGACAACCACGAACGGTTCGCCATTCCCATGCTCGCCGCAGGCCAGTCACGCCAGACGACCGTGGAATTCACCGCCGTCAGCCGCGCGGTGCTGCCCATCGGCCCGCTATCCATCCGCAAAGGCGACCCGTTCGGTCTGATCCGCCACGAAAAGAAACTCGTGGACCAGATCAACGTGTTCATTCATCCGCAGACCGTGCTGCTCAGCACCCTGAACGCCGGCATTCCACGCGATCTGGAAGGCCAGCCAAGCGGCGAAATCGTCGACGACGACCTCGACTTCTACGGCCTGCGCGAATACGAGCCCGGCGATGACGTGCGCAACGTGCATTGGCTCAGCTCCGCGAAAACCGGATCGCTTATGATCCGCCAATACGAAGCCACCCGCCGTACCGACACCGCTCTGACCATCAGCGTGAACCCGGATGATTACATCGATTCCCAGGAATTCGAACTGGCCGTATCCGTCCACGCCTCCATCGGCGTGCAATGCCTGCAGCAGAACCGGCCAGTCACCACGCATGCCGGCTCCACGCACGCCATTCCGCGCAACGCCACGGAATTTCTCGATGGCTGCAGCGGCATCGACCCTGACATCGACGACAATCCCAACCTCGCGCAAACCACTCTCGAACATGCCCCCGACGCATCCTTCTACTTCTTCACCGTCGGCAGGCTCAAAACCATCGACGACATCAAACACATGGTCCTCGCACTCCCCCGCTCCGCAACCTGCGTGGTGCTTCAAGCCGCAACCGGCCAACCGCGCGCCATCAAACGCTACTCCGACTTCACCTTGGCAACCGTGGGAGACCTCAACGACCTCCCCATGATCATGGGGGTGCTGGCATGAGCACCACATTCACCAACACCGGCAATTTCACCGGCAACCTCACCGGCACAGGCACCAACTCCGCCAACACCAACACTGGCATGGCAACCGGCACAGGCACCGGCTCATGGGCGAACTCCACCCACTCCGTCATCTGGATGTCCCGCAGCGGCAAGTCCCCAGCCATGCCCAACACCAACCAGCCACACGCCGCGCAATACGCAAGCCTCACGGTCGCCGCCCTGCTGACCATCGCCGCAGCCAGCAACCTCATCGACGTATACGGCTCCGCCCTGTCTTGGACGAGCGCCGCAATCCCCGCCACCATCATCGGCTCGCTCGTGGCGCTTGCCGGTCTCGTTCCCGCGTTGCGCCTGTGGTGGCAGATGCTGTTCATGGCGTGTGCGCAGCTGGTGGTCGGCCCGGTCATCTTCCTGAATGGCACCACCATCGCCCATGTCATTCCCACATTGCGCACGTTGACGCAGGGGTGGATGCGGATGCTCGGCTCGTTCAAATACCTGCTGGCCATCGACCCGCCGACCGGCACCGGCGACGGCTCGCTGCTCGCCGTGTGGACGATCTGCCTGTGGGCCGCGCTGCTGGCCGGTATCTTCGCGGTTGCGGAGGATGGCCGGCTTACGATGGTCGCGGTCGTTCCCGTCGTGGCGAATCTTGCGATCTGCGCGCTGCTTGGCACGTCGAGCGGCTTCTACCGTATGGCGATCGGCACGATTATGGCGGTCGTGCTGGTGGTTTGGGTCAGCGCGCGTTGGAAACTGTTGGAATTGGGCCGTTGGCTCAGTTCCGTAGTCATCGTGCTGCTGGCTTCGGCTGTGGCGATCGGCGGATGCTTGGTGGTCGGGCAAAACCGCACCATTCTGCGCGACCATTATGATCCGCCGCTGAGCCCGTACGATTACACCAGCCCGTTGAGCGGCATGCGTTCGTATATCAAGAACCATAAGGACGATGTGCTGCTGACCGTCGACGATCTGCCGGCCGGTTCCACGGTGCGTTTGGCGGTTATGGACCGTTTCGACGGCAATGTGTGGAACCTGTCCGATTCCACCATGGCTTCGGATTCCTCCAACTACCATCGTGTGGGCGATTCCATCACAAACAACGCCACCGGCAAGCGGTTCACCGCGAAATTCACGGTCGATGACGGTTTGAGCGACTATTGGCTGCCGATGGCCGGCGCGGCTTCCAGCGTGAAGTTCGCCACATCGTCGGACGCCGATTCGTTCTACTACAACACCGACACCATGTCGGCGATCTACCCTTCGCGCACCTCTCCGGGATTGTCCTATACGGAAACCGGCGTCATTCCACGGACGCCGACGGATAAGGAGATCGCCAAGGCGAATGCTTCCTCCATCAGCAGCCCAAGGCGGAGGATGTGCCGATTGCGTGGATAAGCTGGCCACCGCGATTGCGGGCGGCCAGTCCAAGGGCGGCGAGGCCGCGCAGTCTCTTGCCGACAAGCTCAGGGAATCCGGCTGGTTCTCCCATGGTTTGAATGGCGATTACCCATCCAGAGCCGGTCACGGCAACTATCGTATCGACCAGCTGCTCGCCGGCAGTGCGATGGTTGGAGACAGCGAGCAATACGCTTCCGCGATGGCGCTTATGGCCCGCAGTCTCGGCTTGCCGAGCCGCGTGGTGCTGGGCTTCCTGCCGAAGAACGACGAGGGCGAGATCAGTGACAGCCGCACCGAGAAGCATGGCAAAACCACCACCACGAAATTCACCGGCAACGATGTGACCGCTTGGGTGGAGATCAAGCTGGACGGTTACGGATGGGTGGCGTTCTACCCGACACCGAAGGAAACGAAGGTTCCCGACGAGAACCAGAATCTCACTCCGCCCAATCCGCAGACCTTGGTGCGTCAGCCTCCGGTGCCGCTTACCGATCCGCTGCGTGACGACAACCAAGCCAAGGGCAAAACGTCGCTTGGCGGCAGCATGGCCGACGAGACGCCGACGAGCCTGTTCTGGCAGCGTTTCGGCAGAATCGTCAGAAAAGTCGCCATCTACGGCAGCCCTCTGTGGACGGTGCTCATCGTCTGCGGCCTGCTGCTCGCCATCAAGGCGATCGCCCTGGCTCGGGCTCGCAGGCATGGCAGCGCATCGCAACGCGTCGCTGCCGGATGGCAGGCGGTCGCGGCGCTTGCCCGGCAAAGCGGCCTTGACGTCCAAGGCACCAGAAACGAGCAGGCGCAGGCCATCGCCGAACAGATGGCTTCGATGCCAATACACTGCTCGAGCTGGGCAGGGAGGCTGATTACGCGGCCTTCTCCGGAGGCGATGTCACGCAGGAGCATGCGGAACGCTACTGGCATGACATCGCCGAAGAACGAAAGTTCATGCTCGGCTCGCTGCCGACGTTCCGCAGGTGGCGGGCGAAACTATCGCTTGCGGACGTGTTCCACTTCCGGAAAATCCGCTTGCGGAAAATCGGTGTGAAAGGGCGGGACTCATGAACGTCAAACATATTGAGGTCGGTCTGAACAGCAATATCGGCTTGCGTAGGAAAGACAACCAGGACAGCGCCTGCGCAGGCAACGGCGTGTATGTGGTGTGCGACGGCATGGGTGGCGGCAAGGGCGGCAAGCAGGCCAGTTCCGATGTTGCGGAACGGTTCGCGCGTTTGGCCGAACTGCCGACGCGCGATCTTGACGCGATTGACGAAACGCTGATCCTTGCCCAGCAGGAGGTGCTCCGTCTGGGTGAGCAGCTCGGCGGCGTTGCGGGCACTACCATCAGCGGCGTGCTGCTGCCGACGCGTGTCGGCGATGACGCGATATGTTCCGACGAACGGTGTTACATCGTCAATGTGGGCGATTCCCGCACGTACCATATGCGCGCCGACGGCAATGGCGCGTGGCTGGCGGATTCGCTGACGTGCATCACCCGCGACCATTCGGAACGGCAGAACGCCATCGATTCGGGGCAGATGCTGCCCGATGAGGCGAGCCGTTGCATTCCGCGCAACATCATCACGCAATGTGTCGGCGCGCCTGCCGGCATCCAGCCTGACTGGTACGCCGCGCGTGCGGACGGACGGTTCATCATCTGTTCCGATGGGCTGCATGCGCAGATCGGCCGTGAGCAGCTTGCCGAGATCGCGGCGGCGTACGCCGACCCGCAGATGGCCGCGGACATGCTGGTACGCGCCGCGCTGAACGCCGGCGGCCGCGACAACATCACCGTCATCGTGGTGGATATGCGTTCCGATATGCCGTGCGACGAGGATTGGAACGTCAGCAAGATCGGCGATGACGAGGATATCGACGATGCGCTGGACGGTACGTTGCAAACGTTACGAGTCATTCAATAAGATGGTTACAGACCACGAGACAAGGAGATCATGATGGTCGATTTCGATACCGCGGTGGCGGCCGTGCAGGATCCGAACGCCGATCCCGTGTTCCTGGCGAAAATCGCGTACGAGAATCCGGAATTCGGTGCGAATGTCGTTGCCAATCCGCGAGCGTACCCGGGTCTGAAGCGTTGGGTCGCCGAATTCGGCGATGAGCGCGCCCGCCAGCAGCTGGTGGCGATGGGCTGGCCGGTTCCGCAAAATGGCGTGCAGCCGCAGCCGATTGCCGAACCGACGGCCCAGCCAATGGCCGAACCGGTTGCCGAACAGGTCCAGCCGGAACAGCAGTATCAGCCGGCAGTGGCGGAACAGTTCCAGCAGAAGCAGCAGTATCAGCCGGAACAGCCGGTGAACCAGCAATACGGTCAGGACGCTGCCTATGCGGCGTCTAACGAGGCTTCGACCGAGTATGTCGACCCATACATGAATCCCGCCGATTTGTCCGAAGTGGCCGATTATTCATCGAGCCAGCCGCAGAACGAACCGGAACAGCAGTATGCCGAACAGCAGTATGCCGCGGCCCAGGAATCACCGGCAGACGCGGGGTTCACCGCGGAACTGGCCATGACCACCACCGATCAGATGTTGATGGCCCGTATCGCCAGCGAAGCGCCGGAGCTTCGTCCGTGTCTTGCGCGCAATCCGTACATCTATCCGGAATTGCTTGCCTGGCTTGGCCAGTTGAACGATTCGGCCATCAACGCGGCCATTCGTCTGCGCCAGCAGTGAGCTAACGCCGATTATCAGACCATTTGAAACATAAGGGTTGTCGCGGGAATCTCCGTGACAACCCCTTATCGTCTTACCGCTAACCGTCCGCGCCGACGCTGTCAACACAAATCGTCAACGCAGTCCGTCAGCGTAATCGTGTCTTCACTGACAAACGCCCTCACTGTTTGCGGAATTGGAAGAACTGGTCGCCGATACGCACCGTGCATGGCGCCTCCAGCTGCATCGGCTTGTGTTCCACTTTGGTTTCGACATCGTCTTGGATGATGTACGTGCCGTTGAGCGAACCGTAATCCTCTATCACAGCGTGCCATCCTGGTCGAAGCTGATCGCCGCATGGTTGCGTGAGATTGTGCGCGTCGGATCCTCCAGCTTGACCGATTTGGCGCCGGCGGGCACTTCGGCCGAAGCTTGCGGCCAAGGAGCACGCCCATATCCACGATCACCTGCTGTCCGGTCTGCTCGTTGTCCAGCACGTACGTGTGCTTCGGCTGCTTCATGGTGAAGGCTTCGGAAAGCACGGTGCCGTCCCAGTCGATATCGTCCTCGTCCGAAACGGCAGCGTCGCCCTTCGCAACGGAAACATCCTGCATATCGTGGTCGTCCGATTCGTTCTGTGCGGCGAGCCGTTCGCGTGTTTCCAAGGAATCGGCGGCATTGTCGACGGGTTCGGCTGTGGGTTGCGCCATCACCGTGACGTCATCGTCATACCACCCTGGTTCGGGCGGCGGCGGGTAAGGTAGAAAACTCATATTCCCATTGTAGGAAGGTGACGTCCATGCCGTCTGACGATACTCATTCTGCAATACGATGCTCGCATATTCCGTCTCAAAATATTATGCTGTAACTCGTCAAAAGACGACTGCGAAACCCTCCCCCGCGATTAATCCACAACCTCGCAATCCCACGACATATAGATATAGCGAAAGGCGGAACCGACCGGTATTGGTCGGTTCCGCCTTTCGCTATGTCAGATGATTCGTCTGTCGACTATCGTGAGGGGAATCTCACAGGGTGTCGCCCAGATCGGTCTGGCCGCCGTTGTCGTCCAGGAAGTCATCCGGGTTGAAGTCATCGCCCAGCTTCAGGTCGCCGAAGTCGATGTTGGAGAAGTCCACATCGGACAGGTCGGTGTCGCCGAAGGAGCTGTCGGTGCCTTCGCCGCCCAAACCGAAGTTCGGGTAGATGGTGTCGCGGATGGCCTTGTCGGGCTCCACCGTGGCATTGCGGTAACGGGCGAGGCCGGTACCTGCCGGGATGAGCTTACCGATGATGACGTTCTCCTTGAGGCCCTTCAGGTCATCGACCTTCTGGTTCAGGGCGGCTTCGGTGAGCACGCGGGTGGTCTCCTGGAAGGAGGCCGCGGACAGCCAGGAATCGGTGGCCAGCGAAGCCTTGGTGATGCCCATCAGCTCCGGACGGCCGGCGGCCGGCTTGCCACCGTTCTTCACGGCTTCCATGTTGGCGGCCTTGAAGCGTGCCTTGTCCACGAGTTCGCCCGGCAGCAGGTCGGTGTCGCCGGAGTCGATCACGGTGATGCGACGCAGCATCTGGTGCACGATGACCTCGATGTGCTTGTCGTGGATATCCACGCCCTGGGAGCGGTACACGGTGTGCACTTCCTCCACGATGTTCACCTGTGCGGCGCGCGGGCCGAGGATGCGCAGGATCTTCTTCGGGTCGACGGAGCCTTCGATGAGCTGGGTGCCGGCTTCGACATGGTCGCCGTCCTTGACCAGCATCGGCGCACGACGGGTCACCGGGTAGACGATCGGCTCGACGGAGTCGTCGTCCGGCTTCAGGGTGACCTGACGGCCGCGCTCGGTGTCTTCCACCTTGACCACGCCGGCGAACTCCGCGATCGGAGCCTCGCCCTTCGGGGTACGGGCTTCGAAAAGCTCGGTGACACGCGGAAGACCCTGGGTGATATCGGAAGCGGAAGCGACGCCGCCGGAGTGGAAGGAACGCAGCGTCAGCTGGGTACCAGGCTCACCGATGGACTGTGCTGCCACGATGCCGACGGCCTCGCCGACGTCCACCAGCTTGTTGGTGGCCAGGGACCAGCCGTAGCACTTGGCGCACACGCCACGCTTGGATTCGCAGGTCAGCACGGAACGGGCCTTGACCTCTTCCACGCCGTGGGCAACGAGATCGTTGAGCACGTCCATGGACAGGCGTCGCCGGCCTTGTACAGCACGGTCTCGCCGTCGGCCGGGTCGATGACGTCGGCCGCGAGCAGACGGGAGTACGGGCCACCGTCGGCGGCCTTGACCAGGTGCAGGTTGCCTTCGGCATCGCGTTCGCCGACCTTCATGGTCAGGCCGCGCTTGGTGCCGCAGTCCTCCTCGCGCACAATCACGTCCTGGGAGACGTCCACCAGACGACGGGTCAGGTAGCCAGACTCTGCGGTACGCAGTGCGGTATCGGCCAGACCCTTACGCGCGCCGTGCTGGGAGATGAAGTATTCCAGCACGGACAGGCCCTTACGGTAGTTGGACTTGACCGGTCGAGGAATGATCTCGCCTTCGGGTTTGCCACCAGGCCTCGCATACCTGCGATCTGGTTGATCTGCATCATGTTTCCTCGTGCACCGGACTGCACGATGATGGCCAGGTTGTTCTTGGAATCGAAGTGTTCCTCAACCGCCTCGGAGACCTCGCTGGTGCACTTGGTCCACAGGTCGACCAGTTCCTGACGACGCTCCTCTTCGGTGAGCATACCGATTTCGTAGTTCTCGTTAACCTTGTCGGCTTCGCTTCGTACTTTTCGATGTACTCGTCCAGTTCCGGCGGCTGGATAACGTCGGAGAACGCGAAGGACACGCCGGACCACGGTGCGCGGGTGAAGCCAGATCCTTCAGGGCGTCCAGCGTCACGGCCACCTGAGCGGTGGAGTAACGGGTCGCGATGTCGTCGACGATCTTGCTCAGACGCTTCTTCGGCGCCTGCTCGTTGACGAACGGGTAGTCGACCGGCAAGGTGCCGTTGAACAGGATACGGCCGTAGGAGGTGGCGAACAGGACGGAGCCGTCATGGAAACGCTCCTCCTTGACCACGTCCGGGCTGCCCGGTTCCGGATCGACGACCTTGACCTCGCCCGGCTCCCAGTCCTTCGGCAGCACGAAGTCCTGCGGAAGGCGGATGAGCACCTTGGCCTGCATGTCGATCTCGTGCTTGTCGAGCGCCATTTCGGCCTCTTCCAGCGAGGAGAACACGTGGCCCTGGCCCTTGGCGCCGTCGATGACGGTGGTCAGGTAGTACAGACCGAGGATCATGTCCTGGCTCGGCATGGTCACGGTGTGGCCGTCTGCCGGCTTCAGGATGTTGTCGGAAGCCATCATCAGGGAACGGGCCTCAGCCTGGGCTTCGGCGGACAGCGGCAGGTGGACTGCCATCTGATCGCCATCGAAGTCGGCGTTGAATGCGGCGCAGGCAAGCGGCGGCAGGTGGATGGCCTTGCCTTCCACCAGGATCGGCTCGAATGCTGGATGCCCAGACGGTGCAGCGTAGGTGCACGGTTCAGGAGCACCGGATGCTCGGAGATGACCTCTTCGAGCACGCCCCACACTTCGGAGTCGGCGCGGTCCACGAGGCGCTTGGCGCTCTTCATGTTCTGCGCGAAGCCCTGGTCCACGAGGCGCTTGATGACGAACGGCTTGAACAGCTCGAGGGCCATCGGCTTCGGCAGACCGCACTGGTGCATGCGCAGGGACGGGCCGACCACGATCACGGAACGGCCAGAGTAATCCACACGCTTACCGAGCAGGTTCTGACGGAAACGGCCCTGCTTGCCCTTGAGCATGTCGCTCAGGGACTTGAGCGGACGGTTCGAAGCGCCGGTGACCGGACGGCCACGACGGCCGTTGTCGAACAGGGAGTCGACGGCTTCCTGGAGCATGCGCTTCTCGTTGTTGAGCATGATCTCCGGGGCGCCGAGCTCGATGAGGCGCTTCAGACGGTTGTTACGGTTGATCACACGACGGTAGAGGTCGTTGAGGTCGGAGGTGGCGAAACGGCCACCGTCGAGCTGCACCATCGGGCGCAGGTCCGGCGGGATGACTGGGATCACGTCGAGCACCATGGCCTCCGGCTTGTTGCCGGTGGTCAGGAACGCGTTGACGACCTTCAGACGCTTCAGGGCGCGGGCCTTGCGCTGGCCGGTGCCCGTGTCGATCTCTTCGCGCAGCTGCTTGGAGCTGCCTCGAGGTCGAAGTCCTGCAGACGCTTCTTGATGCTTCGGCGCCCATGCAACCTTCGAAGTAATCGCCGTAGCGGTCTTCCATCTCACGCCACAGGTCACGTCGCCTTCCATGTCTCCCGGCTTCAGGGTCTTGAAGCGGTCGAACACGGCGCTCAGACGCTGGATCTGCTCGTCGTAGCGGGTACGGATGGCGGCCATTTCACGCTCGGCGCTGTTGCGCAGCTTGGCGCGTGCGGAGCCCTTGGCTTCGCCTTCGGCTTCGAGCTCGGCCAAATCGGCTTCGACCTTCTTGGCGCGCTCCTCGATTTCGGCGTTGCGGCGCTTCTCGAGGTTGGCGATCTCGTTGTCGAACTCCTGCTGCAGGTCCGGCAGGTCCTGATGACGCTGCTCTTCGTCCACCTTGGTGACCATGTAGGCCGCGAAGTAGATGACCTTCTCGAGGTCCTTCGGCGCGATGTCCAGCAGGTAGCCCAGTCGGGACGGCACACCCTTGAAGAACCAGATGTGGGTCACCGGAGCGGCGAGCTCGATGTGGCCCATGCGCTCACGACGCACACGGCTCTTGGTGACTTCCACGCCGCAGCGTTCGCAGACGATGCCCTTGAAGCGCACGCGCTTGTACTTGCCGCAGGCGCATTCCCAGTCGCGGGTAGGTCCGAAGATCTGCTCGCCGAACAGGCCGTCTTTCTCCGGCTTCAGGGTACGGTAGTTGATGGTCTCCGGCTTCTTGACCTCGCCGTAGCTCCAGTTACGGATGTCGTCGGCGGTGGCCAGTCCGATCCTCAGTTTGTCAAATTCGTTGACGTCCAGCACTCTATTGTCCTGTCTATCGATTCTTAATGCTTATCACGTTGTTCGGGGATTGGCCGCGCTGCACGCTGTGCTGCAGCGCGGCCAATCCTTTCAATCACTGGAATTCGGGCTCCTCGGCAACCTGGTCTTCCTTGGCGGCGGCGTCAGGACGCGCACCGATGTTGAAGCCGAGGTCATCGGAGGAAGTGGACGGATCGTCATCCTCGTCCTTCATGTCGATGGCCACGCCTTCGGCGTTGAGCACTTCGACATTCAGGGACAGGGACTGCATTTCCTTAAGCAGCACCTTGAAGGACTCCGGGATGCCTGCCGGCGGCAGGTTCTCACCCTTCACGATGGCGCCGTAGACGCGCACGCGGCCGTCGACGTCATCGGACTTGGTGGTCATCATTTCGTGCAGCGTGTAGGCGGCACCGTAGGCCTCGAGGGCCCACACTTCCATCTCGCCGAAGCGCTGGCCACCGAACTGAGCCTTGCCGCCCAGCGGCTGCTGGGTGATCATGGAGTACGGGCCGGTGGAGCGGGCGTGGATCTTGTCGTCGACCAGGTGGTGCAGCTTCAGCATGTACATGTAGCCCACGGAGATCGGCTTCGGGAACGGTTCGCCGGTACGGCCGTCGAACAGGGTCGCCTTGCCGTCGGGGCCGACGAGCTTGTTGCCGTCGCGGTCCGGAAGGGTGCAGCTGAGCAGGCCCTTGATGGTCTCCGGACGGACGCCGTCGAACACCGGGGTGGCCACCGGAGTGCCCGGAGCGCCCTTTTCGGCGCCCTGCGGCACGTACTTCTTCCAAGCGGCCTCGGCATCCGGTCGAGGGAGATGTCCCAGCCGGCGTGCGCGATCCAGCGAGGTGCAGTTCCAGCACCTGGCCAAGGTTCATTCGAGAAGGCACGCCCAGCGGTTCAGCATGATGTCGACCGGAGTACCGTCGGCGAGGAACGGCATGTCCTCTTCCGGCAGGATGCGGGAGATGACGCCCTTGTTGCCGTGACGGCCGGAGAGCTTGTCGCCCTGGGTGATCTTACGGTGCTGTGCGATGTAGACGCGAATCATCTGGTTCACGCCGTTCGGCAGTTCGTCGCCGTCTTCCTCGGCATCCTCGCGGGTGATTTCCTTGACCGCGATGACGGTGCCGGTCTCGCCGTGAGGCACGCGCAGCGAGGTGTCACGCACCTCGCGGCTCTTCTCACCGAAGATGGCGCGCAGCAGACGCTCTTCCGGAGTCAGCTCGGTCTCGCCCTTCGGGGTGACCTTGCCGACCAGAATGTCGCCGGCTTCGACTTCGGCGCCGATGCGGATGATGCCACGCTCGTCGAGGTTGGCCACCGCGTCCTCGCCGACGTTCGGCAGGTCGCGGGTGATCTCTTCGGCACCCAGCTTGGTTTCGCGGGCGTCGATCTCGTACTCCTCGATGTGGATGGAGCTCAGGGTGTCGTCCTGCACGAGGCGCTGGGAGATGATCACAGCATCCTCGTAGTTGTAGCCGTTCCACGGCATGAAGGCGATGAGCAGGTTCTTGCCCAGTGCCATCTCGCCCTTCTGGGTTGCCGGACCATCGGCCAGCACGGTGCCGGCTTCCACGCGTTCGCCGTCGTGGATGAGCGGGACCTGGTTGTAGCAGGTGGTCTGGTTGGAGCGCTGGAACTTGGCCAGCTTGTAGGAGCTGGTGGTGCCATCGTCGTTCATGGTACGGATGATGTCGGCGGACACGTAGGTCACCACGCCCGGCTTCTCGGCCAGGATGACGTCGCCGGAATCGACGGCGGCGCGCCATTCGGCGCCGGTGCCCACGAGCGGACGCTCGGATTCGATCAGCGGCACGGCCTGACGCTGCATGTTGGTGCCCATCAGCGCTCGGTGGCCTCATCGTGCTCCAGGAACGGAATCAGGGAGGCGCCGACGGAAACCATCTGACGCGGGGAGACGTCCATGTAATCGACGGAACTGACCGGCACATCGACCGCTTCCTCTTCGCCGACTCGGGCAAGGGCCTGCTTCTTGACGAAGTTGCCGTTCTCGTCGAGCTCCTGGTTGGCCTGGGCGATGACGTGCTCGGCATCGCGGTCTGCGGTCATGTACTCGACTTCGTCGGTGACGTGGCCGTTGACGACCTTGCGGTACGGGGTCTCGATGAAACCGAACGGGTTGATGCGTCCGAAGGTTGCCAGGGAGCCGATCAGACCGATGTTCGGGCCTTCAGGAGACTCGATCGGGCACATACGGCCGAAGTGGGACGGGTGCACGTCGCGCACTTCCATGGAGGCGCGGTCGCGGGACAGGCCGCCGGGGCCCAGAGCGGACAGACGACGCTTGTTGGTCACGCCAGCCAGCGGGTTGTTCTGGTCCATGAACTGGGACAGCTGGGAGGTTCCGAAGAACTCCTTGATGGTGGCGTTCACCGGACGGATGTTGATCAGGGACTGCGGGGTGATGGCCTCGGGATCCTGGGTGGTCATACGTTCGCGGACCACACGCTCCATACGGCTCAGACCGGTGCGCAGCTGGTTCTGGATCAGTTCGCCGACCTGGCGGATACGACGGTTGCCGAAGTGGTCGATATCGTCGACGTCCACGCGCAGGTCAACGTCCTGGCCGTCGCGCTTGCCCGGGAACTTGGTCTCGCCCGCATGCAGGGTGACCAAGTACTTGATGGTGGCGATGATGTCCTCGCGGGACAGGCTGCGGTCGTTGACGTCCTTTTCCAGACCAAGCTTGCGGTTGATCTTGTAACGGCCGACGCGGGCCAGATCGTAACGCTTGGTGTTGAAGTAGAAGGAGTCCAGCAGGTTCTTGCCGGCTTCCGGAGTCGGGGTGTCGGCCGGACGGATCTTGCGGTACAGGTCGGTCAGGGCCTCGTCCTGGGTCTGCACGGTCTCCTTGGCGAGAGCGTCCATGACCAGCGGGTAGTCCTTGAAGCGTCGGCAATTTCATCCTTGGTCATGCCGATGGCCATGAGGAACACGATGGCGGACTGCTTGCGCTTGCGGTCCACGCGCACGCCGAGGACGTCGCGCTTGTCGATCTCGAACTCGAGCCATGCGCCACGGCTCGGGATGATCTTCGCGCCGAAGACTTCCTTATCGGAGGTACGGTCCTGGGAACGGTCGAAGTACACGCCCGGGGAACGCACGAGCTGGGACACGATCACTCGCTCGGTACCACCGATGATGAAGGTGCCGTGCGGGGTCTGCAGCGGGAAATCGCCCATGAACACGGTCTGGGACTTGATTTCGCCGGTGTCGCCGTTCTCGAATTCGGCGTTCACGTACAGCGGCGCGGAGTAGGTGTAATCCTTCTCCTTGCATTCCTGCACGGTGTGGCGCGGTTCTTCGAAGTACGGATCGGAGAAGGTCAGGCTCATGGTCTGAGCGAAGTTCTCGATCGGGGAGATCTCCTGGAAGACCTCGTCAAGACCGGAGGTGTGCGGCACGGTGTTGGTGCCGTTCTCCAGATCCTTCTGGACTCGCTTCTGCCAGCGCTCGTTGCCGATGAGCCAGTCAAAGCTGTCAGTCTGTACACCCAACAGGTAGGTACATCAATGGGCTCGCGGATGGAGCCGAAATTCACACGGTCCGACGCTTTGTGCAGATCAATATCATGCTGGTCGGCGCGTGCGATGATGGTGGTGGTGTTCGTCGTAGCCTCAGCCAATGGACGTTCCTTATCGCTCGCTAATCGTATCGATATGTTTCCCCGGAAGCGCTCTCATTGGCCACCATATGCCTAATACGCGGGCGCTTCTTCCTTGTCAGCGTGCCCGCTATATGACACGCATCTACGCAAAGTCATAAGAATAGCATAACCTGTAGATTTTATTCCACTGTGATGCCGACCGGTTCCGACTTGGTTTTCGCATGTCCTTTGACCGACAGTTGGGCCGAATACACGCCACGGTCCACGTTCGGCAGGTCCGCCGCGTCGGCGCATTCGCTGCCGGAACGCACGCCCGGCCAAGTGATCGTCTGCTTGACCTCGTCGCCCTTGGCTATCAGCCGGTAATCCGTGTCCACGGGGCATACGTTCGATTTCCAGACCACGTCCTTGCCCGACTTGATCGTCAGCACCATGCCCGCCTGGGACACGTCGATCAGACAGCCAGCCTTGCCGGAACCGTTGTATTTCACGGAAGCGGTGAAGTCCATCGTGCCGCCCACACCGAAGCTCGATGCGGCCGGAGTAAGCGACAGCGCGACGTTGGATGCGTCGCAATCGGGGACGCTGCTTTTCTGCTGTTGGGTCGGCGACGGCACCTCCTTGCGGGAGATCGCGTAAACATCGGCATGGTGGATTTCGCGGTTGACAGCGACGACGCCTGCGTCAGCGAATACAGGCAGAATACGATGAAGCTCAGCACCAGCACCGTCGCGATACCGAAAACGATGCGGCGGCGGCGATACATCGCCTGCTGTTGTTTCGTACGTTTCTTACCGGTCCGCGGGGAGGTCTTGTAAGCCATGGCTCCCAGTCTAGCGTGTCATCCTCCGTGCGGCACCGCGGCCGCACGCACCACGCATGCCGTGTACGTTACACCGGCAGCCGCACCCCTCCCCCGGGCAGGATTTCGATCAGACCGTCCTCGTCAAGCGACGCGATGCATTTGTCTAGCTGCACGTGGTCTTTCCACAGCCGTTCGACGCTCTTGCGATCAAGCACCGTCTCGCCATCCGGCAGGCCGCGCAGCGCGTTCAGCACCAGCCGCGCACCTGCCGGTCCGTACCTTGGAATCGTTGGCGTGGTCGCGTACGCCGCTGCCCCAATCCCGGTCTTCCGTTGCGTAGGAACGCGCATTTTCCGGCGATCGGACAGGCTTCGCATAATGGCGATTTCGCAGTGCACACCGTCGCGCCGAGTTCCATGACGGCCTGGTTCCACACGACGGACGGGCGATCGAAACGACGGCATTTCGCGGAATCATCGTCCGGCAGCAGCCGTTTCGCCAGCGCGCGTTCCGCGGGACTTGCGCTGCCGCCGAGCGATTCGACGCCGACGAACGCACGTGACAGCACACGGCGGATGTTCGTGTCGACCACCGCGATACGTTCGCCGAAAGCGAACGACAGCACCGCGCTTGCCGTGTAATCACCGATGCCGGGCAGAGCAAGCAATTCGTCGTACGTATGCGGCAGCTCGTCGGCGTAATCGTATGCGATGACGTGCGCGCATTCCTGCAATCGCAGGGCGCGCCGCGGATAGCCAAGCCGCCCCCATGCGGTGATCACGTCGGATTTCGGGGCGTCGGCGAGCGCGGCTGCGTCCGGCCATCGGTCCATCCATGCGGTCCAATACGGCACGACGCGGCCCATCTGCGTCTGCTGGCTCATCACTTCGGAAACGAGCACGCCCCACGGTGTGGTGCGGCCGAATCGCCATGGCAGGTCACGCGCGTTGGTCTGCCACCATTGCGTGAGCATCGTTGCGATTTCGTCAGCATCGGAAGCCTCGGAGGTGACGGCGGTGGCGGAATCGGCAAAGTCGTCAAAGTCGGCGTCACGTACGGCGGTGTCGTATGTGGTGTTCGTGTCGTTCATCGTTCCTATTCTTAGCATTTATGACGAACGAAGAACATACCGATAACGCGCAGGGCGCAACGCGCGACGCCGAGACGCAGGCGGCCGAAGCCAAGGTCGAGAAGATGTTCGAATACGGGTACCGCAAGTCCAATTACGGCCCGGACGACTGGTGACCGACGCGCACGGCAATCCGATTTCCGTGGTGGACGCGATGCTGAGCGCGAAGGACGCAGCGAAGGCGGAGACCTCCACCCCGCACCTGTGCTACTACTCCCCGCGTATTCCGGGCAACACGGGTTCCGCGATCCGCCTGTGCGCCGTGACGGGAACGATTCTGCACCTGGTGGAACCTTTGGGTTTCAATCTGCGGGATACCAAGCTGCGCCGTGCGGGGCTCGACTACCATGACATGGCGCATGTGTGCTGCACCCGAATTTCGAGGATCTGGTGGAATCGATGCCGGATTCGCGCATCATCGCCTTCACCGCGCACGCCACCAAGCTGTACACCGACATCGAATACAAGCCGACCGACATCCTGCTGTTCG
>ENA-OQEX01000296-OQEX01000296.1-human-gut-metagenome-genome-assembly--contig:-NODE-296-length-28336-cov-2.759119_pt1 | contig 28336 bp, 32 predicted proteins | sample MGYA00242802_ERZ504649 | MGnify/ENA primary metagenome ERZ504649 (study PRJEB26092, sample SAMD00036194) | human gut metagenome | host: Homo sapiens | study: EMG produced TPA metagenomics assembly of...
ACCGGAAATAATAAAAGTAGCTGTATAGCTCTAAAGAGCAAACAGTAGTGGTGTCATGGATGCACCCTGAAAAAAAGGCGGTATCCCGCCTTAATTCAGATGCTCTGGTAACTCAGTTGCCGAGTAATTCACTTACTATACTATGCTGAAGGTGTTCGCGAAGTATATAAGTTTATCTATATGAAATGGAATAAATAGTCGATTTTCTGATACTGATTGAGAGTAAAGACTCTTTCACGTGACGTTCAAAAAATCGACTTTTTATCTTGGATAATTCAGTGGAATCTCCTGCTTCAATTATGAAAACATTAAGTGATGAACGGAGATTTACTGATATTTTTATAGCAATTCCAGAAAATAATGCAATTAAGACAGTTCAGCATTTTCCTGTCTTTCGTGCTTTGCAGGAGTGCATTAGTTGCATTGTTTTCTGGGATTATAAAAGAAAGATAGGATGGGGAGTTAAAAAACAAATATGGATTATCAGTCAATTGTAACATTTGTTATGGAAATGGCCGGTTCAGTGGCGTTTGCTGCTTCCGGAGCGATGGTGGGCGTTGAACGGAATATGGATATTTTCGGCGTGAGCGTTCTGGGAGTTGCAACAGCAGTAGGCGGAGGAATGATCAGGGATATTGTTCTGGGGATCATCCCTCCGGCTGTATTTACCAATCCTGTATATGCACTGGTGTCAGTGCTTGCTTCCTGCATTGTTTTCTTTATTTTTTATTTCAAGAGAGAATTGCTTCAGGGGCACAGGCGTGAGACCTACGATAAAATCATGCTGGCAATGGACTCTGTCGGGCTTGGGATTTTTACAGTAGTAGGAGTAAATACAGGAATCCGCCAGGGATATATGGACAATGTGTTCCTGCTTGTATTTCTTGGAACCATTACGGGAGTAGGCGGCGGTCTGCTTAGAGATATGATGGCGAGTGTACCGCCGTATATTTTTGTAAAACATATCTATGCCTGTGCCTCCATCATTGGTGCAGTTGTATGCGTATATATGAATCGATTTGTGGGAAATGTACAGGCTATGGTAGTATCATCAATTGTAGTGGTGCTGATCCGATATCTGGCAGCACATTACCGCTGGAATCTGCCCAGCTGTCACCACATGAATAGGAAGGATACCGTATAAAATCAGACAGGTAATATTTAGCGCAGTCAGGCTGAGTTTGTCTGACTGTCTTTTCGTTCGAGGAGGAAAATTATTGATAATCGGAGCATCTACAGTTTCAGATTTTGTGGCGGTCAGACGGCTGCGGGCAAATTTATCAGGCTCGCGATTACCGGATTCTACACCGAAATAGTCAGCTTCTGTTACATGTGCGGCATCCGCGATGCTGACGGTAAATGCACCGCGTGCTTTGATATTCTGTACGGTTTTATGGGTCTCGGTAAGGTTCAATGCAACTGTGTCACGTTCCTGCATCGTACCCCAGGCAGCGTTCATTACATTGATGCTTCCGTCTTCATTATAGGTTGCAACCATCAATACAGGCATAGGAAAAATGCCTTCTGTAATATTTAATTTTTTTCTCATTACAACAGCCCCTTTCAGATTCAATTGACAGGATAATATATCCTGCTATAAATGAGCAAGTTTGAAAAAATGCACAAAATTATCCTGCTAATTTCATAAATGCTTCAAAATCATCACTTGCTTTTGCACATAGGAATAGATACTGATACTTTTCCTGATGAACGGCACTACAGATTCGATGATATCCATCTTGAAAAGATCGATATTTGCCAGTTCCTGTGACACAAATACAATGTGCCAGTGACATCAGCAGCCAGTATCTCTGTATTTCCTTTGAGAAACGGATCTGGTATGTATCCAGTGCCAGACGGTTTTTACATTGCCTGAAAAATATCTCGATCGGCCATCGACACACATAACAGGAAAAGATCTCTTTCTTTTATGCAAAATCACGAACTTGCTCATTTATAGTGATATAAAACAACATCAATGCATGCTGAAATATGTAAAAAGGCAATCGTATAAAATTGCGATTGCCAGATTTAATATTTACTGCTTTAAGGTTAGGATTGTATGGAAGGTACCGGAATCATTATCATAATACATTTGCAAATTTCCATGGTACTGTTTTACGACTTTTTTAATGCTTTTGATTCCGAATCCATGTCTGCCATTGTCTGATTTATGGGATATAGGAAGTCCCTCTGGATTATATACAGGGGTATTTTGGCAGGAGTTGATGAGTATGATAATAAGAAAGGGTGAATTTTCTTTCTTTTGTACGGTGAGCTCAATAAAAGAGTCTGGAATATTCTCTGCTGATTCCACTGCATTCTCCAATAAGTTACAGAATAAAGAAGTCAAATCGCGCGGATATATATGTTGTACCGTGCCGCTTCTGATGTCAGTGTGAAAAATAATGTGCTTATCATTGCAGTGGCGCTGATAGCGGCACAGAATGGAGTTTAGCATTTCATGATCACAGAGTTTTGTGGTTTCCTTTAAGTCGGAAGATTCCATGAGTTGTTGTATATAGTCATTTATTTTATCGGAATCATTTTTTTCGTTCAGTAATCTGATTGATTGAAGATGTTTCTTTATATCGTGGATCAAAATGCTCTGGTTCTCGTTTTGTGCAAGCATCATTTCATAGTATTCAACAGAATCGGATTCTTTCTGGAGCAGTAACTGCAAATCGGCATATTCCTGTGATCTTTTTGCGTTATATTGGTTGATTCCAAATACAAGTAGGTTGACCAGCAACAGAAAAACGGCACAGATTGTTACTAGAAAATCAACCGGTGGGGCATATGCGGTTGTTTCACCAATAGAAAGAAGAGTAAACATCATAAGAATAGAGGAAAGCGGGATGAACATCAAGAGAATTTCGGAGTGACCGTACGGTTCTTGAGCTGCTTTGTTCCCCTTGAAGAGCCAACTTAACAAGTAAACGACTGCAAAAAAGGTAATTTTGCTAAATACGGTATAAAAAACAAGTCCGACACTTGCTTCTAAGAGAAAATGGGGAAAGAATCTTGATATCATCCCCAAAACTGCAAGTTCAGATATTCCCATAATGCTGTAAGTATAGCGGAATGGAAGAGTGCCAATAATAACTTGAGGTTAAACATTATATAGAGGAAAACAGTGTTTATCACAAAAAAACTGATAATATTCAGCATGTTTGCCCAAGCAGGGAAAGAAAAAACAACAGTACATAAAGAACACTTAATAGAGTCAGTCTCTTTTTACCGCTATGAGAAGGGGAAAAAAGGCTGGCGGCGTACTGCCATAAGATAACCGCTTCTGTAAAAAAACTAAAAATAAGTAAAATAATATATTCCATTTATTTTCACCTCATGCTTTCCAGATATAGTAGATATGCATTTCTGAAGGAACTGTATTTCCTGCGTGTCAGGTAAGCGGTAATCTGAGGATTTGATAAATGTACGGTGGAGTGATCAAAGTCCACAATATGTTCGAAGTTAACAATAAAGCTCCGGTGTGTCTGAAAAAAACTGTTTTGGGGAAGCTTTTCCAACCAGTAATTCATATTATGAATAGAGTCAAAGTCCTGACGGGCAGTATGTACAATTACTTTTCGCCCCTGAGCTTCTATGGCAATAATCTGCGAAGCAGGAAACGAATATACCGCCTGTTTTGTTTCCACAGGAATTTTGAGTGTAATGGAATTGTAATAAGCTAAGGCATCCTTCAGATTTCGGAAAAAACGCTGCTTATCTAGAGGTTTGGAAAGGTAACGGAATACATGAAAACGCATTGCTTCATCCAAATATTCAGAATAAGAGGTGACAACAAAAACGATCACATTTCTATTTGCTTTTTTTAATTCATTCCCAACATAGATTCCATTCATGCCAGGCATTTCGATATCCAGAAAAACAATATCCTTTTCACCTTTGTCAGTTAACAAAGCTTCACCACTGGTAAAAGAAACTAATTCAGGACATTTTAAATGGTTGGACTCAAAGTAGGATTCGATATACTTCTTCAATTGTTCAATGATCAGAGTGTCATCATCACAAATTAAAATACGCATTTTTTCACCTGACTTTCTAAATAGATGTATGTGTACATCTTATCACATAGAATTTCCAAATGCAAAAAATGCGTATGAAAAGACAATTTAATTACAATTTTGGTTCATTATGTGTTGCTTTGTTATTTCGTTTTACAAGCAGTTCGATAAAGTCTCCGGCAAGCTCTATGTCGGATTGATTACATAACCGTAGTTTATCAATAATATCCTGTGGAATATTATAAGCGTGCATACTGCCGAGCAGAAGGTAGTCAGGTGTAACATTGAGTAAATTACAAATCTGAATGAAAATATCCAGACTTGGTTTTTGCCTTCCGTTTTCGATTGATGACATATGGTTATTGGATATATTTAATCTTTCGGCAAGTTCTGCCTGTTTTATCCGTAATTCTTTTCTGCGTATTTTGATGCGGTTTCCCATACCTTCATATTGAAATTCTATTTATCCCACCTTCTTTCAGTAGAATTTTACCAATAGAACTAAATAAAAAGAAGAATGTAACAAAGAACTATTCTGCAATATATTAAACAAACTGATATTTATATATAAATAATTCTGTATCACATATTATTTTTCGTAGAAAAGAGGGAAATTATCCAATATTGTAAAGAATCATTCCGTTCATTCCAAAGGGGTCGTTTATTTGATTAAAGTGGTATATGATTGCTTATGTGAAAATCAATGACAAATTTTAGTGGAAAGGAGAGAGGTCATTATGAAGAAAGAGGTAACTAAATCGGTTGCAAAAGGAATGAAAGCAGCATTAGATGTTGTGTTACGGACAGAAGCTAACACAGCTTCTTGTCTTATCATGTATCAGCCTAAGGCACCGAAAGAATTAATGAACTACAGGAGAAACAAGTAATGGAAAAATGTACAGATACAGTAGTAAATTGGATGATCCGGTGTAATGCGATAAACGAGGCGGATAAGGAACTTTACAAGTATGCATTATATAGTTTTTTTCTATTGGTATCACCACTTATCCTTGCAGGAGTTATTGGCTTTGGCTTGGGAAGCGTAAAACACGGAGTTGCTCTTATTTTTCCGTTTGTGGTTCTGAGAAAATTTAGTGGTGGTTATCATGCAAAAAAATTTGCACACTTGTATTCTTGGATCTGGTTTTCTATTGTTTCTGTGCATAATGTTATCAATGCATGTGCAATGTGATTTGAAGTTGGCAATAGCTACAGTTATTGCGTCTGTGAGCCTGATTACATTTAGTCCAATAGACAGTGAAAACAGAAGACTTGATACTAACGAGAAAAGGACATATAAAAAAACAACAGTGTTCTTCGTGATACTGTTTGGGCTGTTAGATATAGCTTTATTTTTGCTGGGAAAGTACATCTATACAATCTGTTTTTCTGTTGGGATATTACTGACAGCAGGCTTACAAGTACCTTGTATCGTAAAGAAAATGTGTAAATCGACCAAAAACAGACTGTAAATGTCGTTTGGTGCAAAAGGGGTTGAAATCATGGCAAAAATAAAGATAATAAAGTTTGTCATTGATTTGATCAAAGTTCTTTATTTACAGTTAATTCAGTTTGTTCATTGAAAGGGAGTGGATTCCAATGGGACAATGATAGAATTCTATCACTTTAAATTGAGTAGTTCGGTTCGGAGTAGTTAAACGGGCATAATGGAGGTAAAAGATTAAAATGACACATAAGAAAGAAGTTGTTTTTAGCTTGTTGTTTGTAATAATGGTGTTATGTACAGGCTGCAGTGATAAAGATAATGGAGATACGTCTAAAAATAACAGGACTTCAGGAGAATCATTTGTTCAAGAAGAAACTATTGAGAGTACTGACAATACAGACAATGCAGACGGCAGCTCGGCACCAACGCCAGAACTGAAAACGCCCCGAACGAAAAAGGAATTGGAAGATGCGCTTGGTACAGTGAATGAGTCGGGAAAATGGACGCCACCAGCCGGTTCTCATATAGATCCCAAAACAGGTAATATACTGAATAAAGATGGGGTCGTGGTTGGAACTACGCAGGAACCTTATAGTAAAGCACGTCCAGGTTCTCAAGGATGATGATATGGTGTAAAAAAATTATGGGAGGAAAAGATTATGAAGTATATGAGAAAAAACTCATTTGTAGTGTGTTTGGTCATAAGTGCAATTCTTTTGACAAGTTCATTTGCAATGCCGGTGCTTGCTGCGGAAAATACAGGAATTGAAACAAGCTCTGTCACGAGAAGCGTACCGGGATATTACAAGTGCACAGGGTCGGATGTAAATATCAGATCAGGCCCTGGAACACAATATACAATAGTAGGCACATTGAATTATGGCACAAAAGTATATGTATATTCTATCAGTAATGGGTGGGCCAAAATTTCTCTTGGCGGCATTTACCGTTATGTTAGTGCCGATTACCTTCGGGAGCTTTAAGGAAAAACATTTAATATAAACGAGGCATAGGTAAATAGCTGTATGGGCTGCCGCACTGAAAAGTTTGGTGCGGCAGCACTTTTATTTACTTTTTTAATTGAAACTACAAATGGACAAATTCTAAAAAACGTCCCAAAAACAGTATTCTGTGTTTGGGTTATAAAGACAAATTTAAAATATATAGATATTTCCGGTGGTTCGTGGTATGATAAAAATAGAAACAAAAGTGCTATTTCAAGAAAGGGTGATGGTTATGGCATTGGCACAGGCAACAAAATCCCATGAACCAACTTATACAATCAATGATGCAATGGATGTTCTTTTGTCAAGGCTGGATGAAGCCATTGATGATATGGAAAGTGACAGAGTGCAGATAGTGGAAGAAGCATGGGCAGAAATTGATGCAATATAAGGGGTACGGATGGAAAAAAGAAAATACAAAGTTGTAATTGCCCAGAGCGGCAAGCTGGATGTGAAGGAAAAAAGAAATATATCCTTCAGCAATTTAAATACCGGGAGTATGCAGAGGATTTTTCCCAAAAGATTAAAAAGCGGTTCTTGCACTTGACACACTTCCTACCAGATATAATACAATAGGCTTCCGATATCGTGGCTATGATATTTACATGAAATATACTGCCTGTTTTTTAACGCCATTGGAATTGTTAGAAAGAAAGATTAAAATAAGAGACACCAGCAATCAATACGCTGATGTCTCTTATTAATATTACCTGATTGTTGATAAATAATTTACTTTGTACCTGCAGTGCGAGATAACCTTCTTCGCCTGTACGGATCTTAACGACATTTTCAATGTCATATACAAATACTTACCATCACCGATCTGGCCTGTATGAAGGACTGCCTTGGCAGTTTCAATAACTTTCTGTACAGGTACGAGACTGACAACATCTCAATCTTGATCTTAGGAAGAAGATTCATTTCCATCTCAACACCACGATAGTAGGATGGAGCACCTTTCTGTACACCGCATCCGAGAACGTTCGTAATAGTGATACCTGTAACACCGATCTCGTTCATTGCCTGCATAAATTCATCAAGCTTATTCTGACGGGTGATGATAACAACTTTTGTAAGCTTATGACGCCTTCTTTCGGAAGTTCAGGAACAGATTCAGCAGGAGCAGAAGGTCTGGCTGTGACAACAGGAGCTTTTACGGAAGTTCCCATAGGAGTCGGAACACCTGCCATTGCGAAACCGTCATAAGCACTTGCAAGACCATGTTCTTTGGAGTCAAGACCTGCGATCTCTTCTTCAGCTGAAACACGAAGTCCGATTGTATGTTTGATTACCTGGAAGATAATTGTCATAGTAACAACAACCCATGCGATTGTGATGATCATACCTGTGAACTGAACACCAAATCCGTGGAAGCCGCCGCCTGTAAGAAGTCCTTTCCAGTCTGTGCCTGAACCGTCGGAGAAGAGACCAACTGCAAGGGTACCGAAAGCACCGTTTAAACCATGAACACCGACAGCACCAACAGGGTCATCGATTTTCAGAACCTTATCAATAAATTCAATACCAAATACTACGATAAAACCGGAAGCAATACCGATGATTGCTGCGGATGTAGGAGAAACTGTGTCGCATCCTGCCGTAATTGCTACAAGTCCTGCAAGAGAACCGTTCAGAGACATGGAAACATCCGGTTTTTGTAACGTACCCATGTGATGATCATAACAGTTACAGTTGCAACAGCTGCTGCAAGGTTAGTAGTAACAAAGATTTTACCTGCACTTACGATTGCATCGCCTTCCATACTGACTGTGGAAGCACCGTTAAATCCGAACCAGCAGAACCAGAGGATAAATACACCTAAAGCACCAACTGTAAGGTTGTGTCCAGGGATAGCTTTTGATTTGCCGTCCTTTGTATATTTACCGATACGAGGTCCAAGGATGATGGCACCGATCAGAGCTGCCACACCACCTACCATATGTACTGCACAGGAACCTGCGAAATCGTGGAATCCCATCTGGCTGATAAATCCACCGCCCCAGATCCAGTGTCCGGATACCGGATATACAACAAGACTGATCATAAGGCTGTAGACACAATAGGAAAGGAACTTGGTACGTTCTGCCATTGCACCGGAAACAATTGTTGCGGATGTTGCACAGAATACTGTCTGGAAGATTAAGAATGCCCAGAAGGGAACTCCGTCAGGAGCATTCCTGAACCATAGTGTGCTTCTGTTGCAATACCACCGATCTTTCCGATAAATCCATTACCTGCACCGAACATCAGACCAAAGCCGACCAGCCAGAAGACCGGGGTTCCGATACAGAAGTCCATCAGGTTTTTCATAATAATGTTACCTGCGTTTTTGGCTCGTGTGAAGCCTGTTTCTACCATTGCGAATCCGGCCTGCATAAAGAAGACCAGCGCGGCGCCGACCAACACCCATATTGTGTTTACTGCGGAAAATTCCATAATAATATTCCTCCCTCATAAAAATTTCCTCATATTTTATAAAATGCAAAAAGCGCAATGCCTGGAAATGTAGCCAGTTCATCGCGCTTTTGCGAATATAAAATCCATATTTATAGTGTATTGCATAACTGATGTAATAGAAAAGACATTTTGTATGACTGTATGCAATGCAGTTTAAAATCAAAATTATATGTAAAACAGGGGAACATCAAAATATCGTGTGATTAATGGATGAGGAAATCGATAATGAATTATGAAGTAGAGTTCATAAAGATATTCCCCTGTTATTACCTGTTAGTTAAACGGAAAACAGAAGCTTGTCATATGTAGGATATGGAAGCAGTGCATCCGGGATCAGAGTTTCTGCTGCGTCTACAGATTTTCTGAGTTCATCCATATCAGAAAGAACAACTGTCTGGTATGCTTTTGCATTAGCCAGAGGATCTTCTGTAGCAAGTGCTTTGGCAGTGTCTGCCCTTAAGGTCTCAAGACCTGTGGAAATCTCATCAGCAAGCTGTGACAGCTCTTTGATCAGTTTTCCTTCAGAAGCTGTGCTGACATCTGAAACAACTGATTTTTTAGCAACAGCAGTAGCTGCAACTTTGTCGATATATGCGAATACAGATGGAAGGAAATCCTTCTGTACCATTTCAACCATAGTATTGGACTCAATGTTAAGAATCTTGGAATAGGATTCCAGCCAGATCTCATAACGGGATTCAATTTCTTCTTTTGTGAAGATATGATATTTGGTAAAGAGTTCAATATTCTTCTCTGCGATCCACTGAGGAAGAGCATCCGGTGTAGATTTCAGGTTAAAGAGACCACGTTTCGTAGCTTCTTCAATCCATTCGTCTGTATAACCGTTTCCGTTAAAGATAACACGTTTATGATCAATAATTGTTTTCTTGATCAGTTCGTGGATTGCATCCTCCATCTTGTCTTCCGGTACATCCTTTAACTGTTCTGCAAACTGGTGAACACACTCAGCAACAGCAGTGTTTAAGATAATGTTCGGGTTTGCAACAGAAGCTTCGGAACCGAGCATACGGAATTCGAATTTGTTACCTGTAAATGCGAATGGTGAAGTACGGTTTCTGTCTGTATTGTCTTTTACGAAATGTGGAAGTACTTTTGCACCGATATCCATCTGGACTGCGCGGCTTCCTGCAAAATATTCGTCATTTTCGATAGATTTTAATACTTCTGTCAGTTCATCACCGAGAAATACGGATACAACAGCAGGCGGAGCCTCGTTTGCACCAAGACGGTGATCATTTCCTGCACTTGCTACAGAAATACGAAGTACATCTGCGTATTCATCAACTGCTTTGATAACAGCTGTCAGGAAAATCAGGAACTGTGTATTTTCAGCAGGTGTTTTTCCCGGATCAAGGATATTTATACCAGTATCTGTGATCATAGACCAGTTGTTGTGTTTACCGCTTCCGTTGATTCCCTCAAATGGTTTCTCATGAAGGAGGCATACAAGTCCATGCTTGTCGGCAACTTTCTTCATTACTTCCATTGTTAACTGGTTGTGGTCAACCGCAACGTTTGTTGTATCGAATACAGGAGCCAGCTCGTGCTGTGCAGGAGCAACTTCGTTATGTTTTGTTTTGGCAGGAATACCAAGTTTCCAGAGCTCTACATCCAGGTCATGCATATAAGCTGCGACACGAGGTTTCAGAGCACCGAAGTAATGATCTTCCATTTCCTGGCCCTTAGGAGCAGGAGCACCGATCAGTGTGCGTCCGCAGAATACAAGGTCTTTTCTCTGTTTGTATAATTCCTTGTCTACCAGGAAGTATTCCTGTTCAGGACCTACAGTTGTATTTACGTGTTTGACATCTTTATTTCCTATTATATGGAGAAGGTTTGTAGCTTCTTTATCAAGTGTCTGCATGGAACGAAGGAGAGGAGTCTTTTTATCAAGAGCTTCTCCGCTGTAGGAGCAGAATGCTGTAGGAATGTAAAGGGTTCCGTCTTCTGATGAATGCCGGTGATGTCGGATCCCATGCTGTATATCCTCTTGCCTCGAATGTGGCACGAAGACCGCCTGACGGGAAACTGGAAGCATCCGGCTCACCTTTTACAAGTTCTTTACCTGAGAAATCCATGATCACCTGACCATCTCCTGTAGGAGAAATGAAACTGTCATGTTTCTCTGCAGTTACGTTTGTCATTGGCTGGAACCAGTGAGTATAATGAGTGGCGCCGTTCTCGGTAGCCCATTCTTTCATTGCAACAGCAACGGAGTTGGCAACATCAAGTTCAAGGTGTGTACCGCTCTCGATTGTTTTCTTTAATGCTTTGTACATGTCTTTTGGCAGCTTACTTCTCATTACTTTGTCGTTGAAGACCAGGCTGCCGTACAGTTCAGGGATATTCTGTGCCATATAGGTACTCTCCTTTCGGTTTGCAATATTTTCTGAATATGTGTAGTGCCGCTGCAGATCACCATTGTGACTGCCTACGGTTTTCTTTCATAGAAAATTCCTCATCGAACATTTTCTATGAAACGAAAGTTTTATAAAACGAAAAAGGCGCCCTGGATGAGATCTCTGTAGATCTTTCCAAAGCGCCTTTGCTTTATGTGCTGTACTATAAACGAAATGAAAACAGATGTCAAGCACTTTTTTTGAAAAAATTCAGAAAAAATTTTTGAGATATGACAAAAAAAGGATAGGTTGACAAATTTGTTTCTATTATTATAATTTGATTTTGGAACCCGCCAAACATAAGAAAACAATGTCAGCGGGTTTTGAAAGTAAAGTTAAAGTCAGACAAGAGAATACGATCGGAGGAAATCAGATGGCTGGAATAAAAGAAGAGTGCGGCGTCTTTGGAATTTATGATCTGGATGGCGGCAATGTAGTTCCGTCCATATATTATGGACTGACTTCCCTGCAGCACAGAGGACAGGAATCCTGCGGACTTGCAGTTTCTGATACTAAGGGAGAGCGTGGAAATGTGAAGTTTCATAAGGATCTGGGACTTGTAAGTGAAGTTCTCAGACAGGATGTTGTCCGTAAATATGAGGGAGATATTGGTATTGGTCATGTAAGATATTCCACAACAGGAGCTTCTGTTGCAGAGAATGCACAGCCCCTTGTTTTGTCTTATGTAAAGGGAACTCTTGCCCTTGCACATAACGGAAATCTGGTTAATACACCGGAACTGAAATGGGAACTGATCCAGAATGGAGCGATTTTCCATACAACTACAGATTCAGAGGTTATTGCGTTCCATATCGCAAGAGAACGTGTGCATTCTAAAACAGTAGAAGAGGCAGTGCTAAAGACTGCAAAGAAGATCAAAGGTGCATATGGTCTGGTAGTTATGAGCCCGAGAAAACTGATCGCAGTCCGCGACCCATATGGACTGAAACCATTGTGTCTCGGTAAAAGAGGAAATGCTTATGTTATTGCTTCTGAGAGCTGTGCTCTGACATCTGTAAGTGCGGAATTTATCCGTGACATTGAGCCGGGTGAGATTCTTACGATCACAAAAGACGGACTGAAGTCAAATAAAGAGCTTGCGTCTGCTGCTGCAAAACGCGCGCATTGTGTGTTTGAGTATATATATTTTGCAAGACTTGACAGTACCATTGATGGGGTGAAGGTCTATGATGCCAGAATCCGCGGCGGTAAATCTCTTGCCAAGTCGTATCCTGTAGAGGCAGATCTTGTAACAGGTGTACCAGAGTCCGGACTCCCTGCTGCAAAGGGATACTCCGAAACATCAGGAATCCCGTTTGCATTTGCGTTCTATAAAAACAGCTATATTGGAAGAACATTTATCAAACCGACTCAGGAAGAACGTGAGTCCAGCGTTCATCTGAAACTGAGTGTGCTGGAATCTGTTGTAAAAGATAAGAGGATTGTTCTGGTGGATGATTCTATTGTTCGTGGAACAACCATTGCAAACCTGATCCACATGTTAAAAGAGGCGGGAGCAAAGGAAGTGCACGTACGTATCAGTTCACCGCCATTTTTACATCCATGCTATTTCGGAACGGATGTGCCGTCAAATGATCAGCTCATTGCAGCCAGCCACAGCACAGAGGAAATCTGTAAATGATCGGAGCAGATTCTCTTGGCTACATGCAGACAGATTATCTGGAAGGAATGGCGGGCGGCCTGCCCTTATGTAAGGCATGCTTCGATGGAAATTATCCGATGGAGATTCCGGATTATACAAATGCGGAGTTTGCAGATATTGTGAAGTGTTAAGTCGCAAAAATTCATAAAAAATGCAGAAACCTGTCGATGATATATGGAATCAATCTCACATAATGGTAAAACCAATATAGGATGAAGTTATACATAATGTATAAAATAATGCTGTGAAAACATATATAAATGAATAAAATGCACAATAGAACCCCTGCGCTTTATGAAAATTGGATAAATTTAAAAACTTGACAAATTCTGAAATGTGGAACATAATATGGGCGTCTGATAGAAAAAACAAAGAATGTTTTCAGAAAGGGTGATCACGATGTCACAGAGTAAAATCAAGTTAAATGCAACTGAAGAGGTGCAGGAATTTGTGGAATGCTGCAAGCAGATGTGATTTTGATATTGATGTTTATTACAACAGATTTTTAATTGATGCCAAATCAATCCTTGGTGTACTTAGTCTGGATCTGACCAGAGAACTGACAGTAGACTGCCACGGGGAGAGCCGGGAATTTGATCGTACATTGAAGAAATTTGCAGTTGCATAAATTTTGCATTTTTATAACCGAATAATTATTGCAGAGAAGACGGGTCTGGAAGATGAACTTCTACAGATTCGTTTTTTCTGTATTATGACTGTGTTCAGAGTAATTCCATAAAATATAACTGCTTCATAGTTTATCAGAAGGAACTTATTTGATTGTTACTGTTCACTCCGTTCACAGTAACGTAGCCAAATTCATTCCAGATTGCCTGCGGCAATGGAATTTTGGCTTGTATGTCTCGGGATAGTGGTGTGTGAACAGTAACATTTGATTTACTTTTGCTTAAAAACGGGAAATTCATTATTGACAAACGAAAAAAAATGTTTTATAGTATAGCATATTTTTAAAGAAAGCCAATTGAACATATTATTATAGAAGATATGATGATCTGACAAAGGCGTCAGATGCAGAATACCAGATGGGTCAAGTGCCCTCTGATAGCTGCATCTGACGCTTTTTTATTAACAAAGGATGATGGAGGAGGAAATCAAAATGGCAGTGAAATACGTATTTGTTACAGGAGGAGTTGTTTCCGGTCTCGGAAAGGGAATCACAGCTGCATCTCTGGGGCGTCTTCTGAAAGCGAGAGGATACCAGGTAACCATGCAGAAGTTTGATCCTTATATCAATATCGACCCCGGAACCATGAACCCGATTCAGCATGGAGAAGTTTTTGTAACAGACGATGGTACAGAGACAGACTTGGATCTGGGACATTATGAGAGATTCATTGATGAGAGTCTTGATAAAAATTCCAATGTGACAACCGGTAAGGTTACTGGTCTGTTCTTCAGAAAGAACGTCACGGGGATTTCGGCGGGGGTACCGTACAGGTAATTCCTCATATTACAAATGAGATCAAGAGCCGTTTCTACCGCGCCAAATCACCGGAGGAAAACAAGATTGCCATTATCGAGGTGGGAGGAACAGTCGGTGATATTGAAAGTCAGCCGTTCCTGGAAGCAATCCGTCAGTTCCAGCTCAATGTGGGACATGACAATGCAATCCTGATCCACGTAACATTAATTCCTTATTTAAAGGCATCTGAAGAACTGAAAACAAAACCTACACAGGCAAGCGTAAAGGAACTTCAGGGAATGGGAATCCAGCCGGATGTACTGGTGTGCAGAAGTGAACATGAGCTGACAGAGGACATTAAAGAAAAAATCGCTTTATTCTGCAACGTACCTGTATCACATGTACTTCAGAACCTGGATGTGGAATATTTATATGAAGCTCCTCTTGCAATGGAAAGAGAGAAACTTGCAGATGTAGTTCTTTCAAGTCTCCGTCTGGAAAACAGAAAACCGGATTTAAGTGACTGGGAGGAAATGGTAGAAAGTCTGAGAAATCCGAATAAAACAGTAAAGATCGCAATTGTAGGAAAATATACACAGCTTCATGATGCATATCTCAGTGTAGTAGAGGCACTGAAACATGGTGGAATTTCCTGCAGAGCCAAAGTAGAGCTTGACTGGATCGATTCCGAAGAACTGACAGAGAAAAATCTGGATCAGCAGCTTCACAATGTAGATGGTATCCTGGTTCCGGGTGGTTTCGGAAACAGAGGCACAGAAGGAATGATCCTGGCAGCACAGTATGCAAGGTACATAAGATTCCATATCTTGGAATCTGTCTGGGAATGCAGATGGCAATCGTAGAATTTGCCCGCCATGTACTTGGATACGAAGATGCAAACAGTATTGAACTGAATCCGGAGACAAAGCATCCGGTAATTGCATTAATGCCGGATCAGGAAGATATCGAAGATATCGGTGGAACCTTAAGACTTGGAAGTTATCCATGTATTCTTGCAGAAGGTTCCAGATCCTATGAACTCTTTGGCAAAAAAGAAATCCATGAGCGCCACAGACATCGTTATGAAGTAAACAATGCATTCCGTAAAGAACTTCAGGAGAAGGGAATGAATATCGTAGGAACTTCTCCTGATAATCATATCGTAGAGATGATCGAGATCGCAGGGCACCCGTTCTATGTAGGAACTCAGGCCCATCCGGAATTCAAATCCCGCCCGAATCATGCACATCCTTTATTCAGAGGATTCATCCAGGCGGCCGTCGATAAGAAAATAAGCGAAGAACAGCAGCAGAAATAGAAAGGATGAGGAGATTATGAAAGAAGTGAGAGAACAGCAGCAACAGCAAGGTCTGTACCGGTCTGAATTTGAACATGACAACTGTGGTATCGGAGCAGTTGTCAATATCAAAGGCAAGAAAACCCACGATACTGTTGCAAATGCATTAAAGATCGTAGAACATCTGGAACACCGCGCAGGTAAGGATGCAGAAGGCAAAACTGGTGACGGTGTAGGTATCCTTCTCCAGATTTCCCATAAATTTTTCAAGAAAGCCTGTAAGAAAGCGGGATTTGAGATTGGCGATGAGAGAGAATATGGCATCGCACAGTTTTTCTTCCCACAGCATGAGATTAAACGTGCACAGGCAAAGAAGATGTTTGAGATCATTCTTGAGAAAGAAGGCCTGGAACTTCTTGGATGGCGTCAGGTCCCGGTATTCCCGGAAGTGCTTGGACACAAGGCAAGAGAATGTATGCCATGTATTATGCAGGCATTTATCAAAAAGCCGGAAGATGTGGAAAAAGGTCTTCCATTTGACCGTATGCTTTACATTGCAAGACGTGAGTTTGAACAGAGTAATGATAATACTTATGTAGTATCCATGAGCAGCCGTACCATCGTTTACAAAGGTATGTTCCTGGTTGGACAGCTTCGTACTTTCTTCGAAGACCTTCAGAACCCGGATTATGAATCTGCAATCGCCATGGTACATTCCCGTTTCAGTACCAACACAAACCCAAGCTGGGAGAGAGCACATCCTAACCGCTTTATGGTACACAACGGTGAGATCAACACCATCCGCGGCAACGCAGATAAGATGCTTGCAAGAGAAGAAAATATGGAATCACCATATCTGGAGGGACAGCTTCATAAAGTGCTCCCTGTTGTAAACAGAAATGGTTCCGACTCTGCAATGCTTGACAATACACTGGAATTCCTGGTAATGAGTGGCATGGAGCTGCCTCTTGCAGTGATGATCACAATCCCTGAACCATGGGCAAACAATGACACCATTTCCCAGGCAAAACGTGACTTTTATCAGTACTATGCAACTATGATGGAGCCATGGGACGGACCTGCATCTATCCTCTTCTCAGACGGTGATGTGATGGGAGCTGTCCTGGACAGAAATGGTCTCCGTCCATCCAGATATTATATTACTTCTGACGGCTATATGATCCTTTCCTCAGAAGTAGGTGTTCTGCCAATTCCGGAAGAGAAGATCGTATTAAAAGAGCGTCTCCATCCCGGAAAAATGCTTCTTGTAGATACTGTAAAGGGAAAAGTGATCGATGACAATGAACTGAAAGAGGGCTACGCAAAAATGCAGCCATACGGTGAATGGCTGGATAGTCATCTGGTACAGTTAAAAGACATCAAGATTCCTAACGAAAGACCGGAAGAATATACACCTGAGCAGAGAGCACGTCTGCAGAAAGCATTCGGCTATACTTATGAGCAGTACCGTACTTCCATCAGAAACATGGCGTTAAACGGAGCAGAGAGCATCGGAGCTATGGGTGTGGATACCCCGCTTGCAGTATTTTCTAAACAGAACAGACCATTATTTGACTACTTTAAACAGCTCTTTGCACAGGTTACCAACCTCCGATCGATGCGATCCGTGAGGAAATCGTTACCAGCACAAGTGTTTATGTAGGCAAAGACGGAAACCTGTTGGAGCAGAAACCGGAAAACTGTCAGGTATTAAAGATTAATAACCCGATCCTGACAAATACAGACATGATGAAGATCAAGAGTTTCAAACATGAGGGCTTCAAGACAGCAGTTGTTTCTACCTTATATTATAAGAGCACCAAGCTTGAGAGAGCTATTGACCGTCTTTTCGTAGAAGTAGATAAAGCATTCCGCGAGGGTGCAAACATCCTTGTTCTTTCAGACAGGGGAGTAGATGAAAATCATATGCCAATCCCGTCACTTCTGGCAGTATCCGCAGTTCATCAGCACCTTGTAAAAACAAAGAAGAGTACCTCTCTTGCCATCATTCTGGAATCCGGAGAACCGAGAGAAGTACATCATTTCGCAACTTTACTTGGTTATGGTGCAAGCGCTATCAACCCATACCTTGCCCTTGAGACAATCCATGAGCTGATCGACAGCCATATGTTGGACAAAGATTACTATGCAGCAGTAGATGATTACAACCATGCAGTTATCAGCGGAATTGTAAAGATTGCTTCCAAGATGGGTATTTCCACCATTCAGTCCTATCAGGGATCTCAGATTTTTGAGGCAATTGGTATCTCTTCTGATGTGATCGAGAAATACTTTACAGGTACAGTCAGCCGTGTGGGCGGAATCACACTGGAAGACATCGAAGAGAATGTAGAGAAGCTTCACTCAGAAGCATTTGACCCGTTAGGACTTCCTACAGACCTGACTCTGGACAGCGTAGGCGCACACAAGATGAGAAGCCAGGGAGAGGAACATCGTTACAATCCTCAGACCATCCATCTTCTGCAGCAGTCCACATGGACAGGAAGCTATGATCTGTTCAAACAGTACACAGATCTGGTAGATAAAGAAAACCACGGAAACTTAAGAGGACTTCTGGACTTTAAGTTTGCTGAGACTCCGGTTCCACTTGAAGAAGTGGAGAGCGTAGATGATATCGTAAAACGATTTAAGACAGGTGCTATGTCCTATGGTTCCATTTCGCAGGAAGCACATGAGACACTGGCAATCGCATGAATCACCTCCATGGAAAATCCAATACAGGTGAGGGCGGTGAAAGTGATGAGAGACTGGATTCCGCAGGAAGCAGCGATGACAGATGCTCCGCAATCAAACAGGTTGCCAGCGGACGTTTCGGTGTAACCAGCCGTTATCTTGTATCTGCAAGAGAAATCCAGATCAAGATGGCACAGGGTGCAAAACCTGGTGAAGGCGGACATCTTCCTGCAAAGAAGGTATATCCATGGATTGCCAAAACCCGTCATTCTACACCAGGTGTCAGCCTGATTTCCCCGCCACCGCACCACGATATCTATTCTATCGAGGACCTGGCACAGTTAATCTATGACCTTAAGAATGCAAATAAATATGCAGATATTTCTGTCAAACTGGTATCTGAAGCAGGTGTCGGTACAGTTGCAGCAGGTGTTGCAAAAGCCGGTGCACAAACTATTCTGATCTCTGGTTATGACGGAGGTACAGGTGCAGCTCCGAGAAGTTCTATCCACAATGCAGGACTTCCATGGGAACTTGGACTTGCAGAAACACATCAGACACTGCTCAAGAATGGTCTGAGAAACCGTGTCCGCATTGAGACAGACGGTAAGCTTATGAGTGGCCGTGACGTTGCGATCGCAGCATTAATGGGTGCCGAGGAATTTGGTTTTGCAACAGCTCCGCTTGTAACCATGGGATGCGTTATGATGCGTGTATGTAACCTGGATACCTGCCCGGTTGGTGTGGCAACACAGAACCCTGAACTTCGTAAGAGATTCAAAGGTAAACCGGAATATGTAGAGAATTTCATGCGCTTTATCGCACAGGAATTAAGAGAATACATGTCCAAGCTCGGATTCCGTACAGTCAGTGAAATGGTAGGCCGTACAGATCTCCTTGTTCAGACAGACAACGTACAGGAACCACATCAGGGCAAAGTAGACTTAAGTGCAATCCTGAACAATCCGTTCGCAGGCAAAGACCAGAAAGTTACTTTTGACCCGAAAGCCGTATATAACTTCGAACTGGAAAAGACCATGGATGAAAAGGTTCTGGTTAAGAAATGCGTAAATGCCATCAATAAAGGTCAGAAAACAGAGCTTTCTGTAAACCTGACAAACATTGACCGTACATTCGGAACCATCCTTGGTGCAGAGATCACAAGAAAGAACAAAGACGGACTTGCAGATGACACTATCACTGTACACTGCAACGGTGCCGGCGGACAGAGTTTCGGTGCATTTATTCCGAAAGGTCTGACACTGGAACTGACCGGTGACAGCAACGACTACTTCGGAAAAGGTCTTTCCGGTGGTAAACTGATTCTGAAAGTTCCGGAGAAAGCTGCATACAAAGCAGAAGAGAACATTATCGTAGGTAACGTTGCCCTCTACGGTGCAACCAGCGGTACCGCATTTATCAATGGTGTTGCAGGTGAGCGTTTCGCAGTCCGTAACTCCGGTGCATCCGCAGTTGTAGAAGGCGTGGGAGAGCATGGTTGTGAATATATGACAGGCGGCCGCGTAGTCGTACTTGGTAAGACTGGCAAGAACTTTGCAGCAGGTATGAGCGGCGGTATCGCATATGTATTGGATGTGGATAATGTTCTTTACAAGAACCTGAACAAAGCCATGATTTCCATCGAAAAAGTGGAAAACAAATATGACAAAAAAGAACTTCGCGACCTGATTGAAGCTCATGTAGAAGCAACAGGTTCCAAACTCGGTGCGAAAGTTCTGGCTGACTTTGATTATTATCTGCCACACTTTAAGAAACTCATTCCAAATGAGTACAAGAAGATGATCACTTTAAGTGCAAAACTGGAAGAAAAAGGTCTGAACAGTCAGCAGGCACAGATGGAAGCGTTCTACGAAAGTATTGGCGCTAAACATTGATAATAATTGAATATATCGTGTGAACTTATCAATGTTGCCCCGTCATCTTTTAGAATAAATAAAAAGGTGGCGTGGGCCATACCATTATTGCCGCAGCAAGTGCGGCGAAGAGGAGGAAATCATGGGCAAACCAACAGGATTTTTAGAATATGAGAGAGAGACGGCAAAAGTTCTGCCGCCAAAGGTCCGCATCGCAAACTTCAAAGAATTCAGGACCCCATTAAATAAAGAGAAACAGAAACTTCAGGGCGCACGCTGCATGGCATGCGGCGTCCCGTTCTGCCAGTCAGGTATGATGTTAGGTGGAATGGCATCCGGATGCCCTCTGCACAACCTGGTACCTGAGACAAACGATCTGGTTTACACAGGCAACTGGAAACAGGCATTCTTAAGACTGAGCAAGACACACAGCTTCCCGGAATTTACTTCACGTGTCTGCCCTGCACTCTGCGAAGCAGCCTGCACCTGTAACTTAAACGGAGAACCGGTCTCCACAAAAGAAAATGAACGTGCGATCATCGAGACAGCCTACGAGAACGGATGGGTAACTCCGCAGATCCCGGAAGTGCGTACAGGCAAATCCATCGCAGTCATCGGAAGCGTCCGTCCGGACTGGCAGCAGCTCAGCAGTTAAACAGACGAGGCCACAGCGTAACTGTATTTGAAAGAAAAGACCGTGTAGGCGGACTTCTCCGTTACGGTATTCCTAACATGAAGCTGGACAAAGCTGTTGTTGACAGAAGAATCCATCTTATGGAAGAAGAGGGAGTTAAATTCGTTACAAATGTAAACGTAGGAAAGGACATCAAAGCAGAAGAACTTCTGAAACAGTTCGACCGCGTTATCCTTGCCTGCGGAGCATCCAATCCACGAGACATTAAAGTTCCGGGACGGGATGCAAAAGGAATTTATTTCGCAGTAGATTTCCTGGGACAGGTAACAAAAGCGCTGTTGGACTCTGATTTTGCCAAAGTTCCATATGAACTTGCCAAAGGAAAAATGTTCTGGTCATCGGTGGTGGTGATACAGGAAATGACTGTGTGGGAACATCTATCCGTCTGGGTGCCAAATCTGTGATCCAGTTAGAGATGATGCCCAAGCCGCCAGTGGAAAGAACACCATCCAATCCATGGCCGCAGTGCGAGAGTCCTCAAAACAGACTATGGCCAGGAAGAAGCTATCGCAGTATTCGGACATGATCCACGAGTATACCAGACTACTGTTACAGAATTTATCAAAGATAAAAACGGCAATGTCTGCCAGGCAAAACTCACGAAATTAAAGAGTGAAAAAGATCCGAAAACAGGACGAATGATGATGGTACCGGTAGAAGGTACTGAAGAAGTCATCCCTGTAGATGTAGTTCTCATCGCAGCCGGATTCCTTGGCAGTGAGAAATACGTAACAGACGCATTCAAAGTAGCCATCAACGGAAGAACCAATGTAGATACAAAACCAGAGCAGTATCAGACCTCCGTAGACAAAGTCTTCACAGCAGGAGACATGCACAGAGGCCAGTCTCTGGTAGTATGGGCAATCCGCGAGGGCAGGGAAGCTGCAAAGGCGGTAGATGAATCACTGATGGGATATTCCTATTTGTAAATAATAAGAAGAGAAGTTTGAAAAAGGTGCTGTTGCTTAATGAATGATTATTAGGCGATAACACCTTTTTTAAGTTAAAGTGTATTTGAAAAAGCTGATCCAGATTATCTTGAAATAAGGTCATGGATGACTTGAAACAAGAAAACCTTAATTAAAGTCAACATAAGAAAAGCTTGCGAGTGACTTGAATTAGAAGAACGATAATTAAAGTCAATGTAAGGAAAGAATATGCTTGACCTAAGAGGAGAAAAGCGTGAATAGGGTCAATGTAAGGGAAAAATATGCTTGACCTAAGAGGAGAAAAGCGTGAATAGGGTCAATGTAAGGAAAGGATATGCTTGACCTAAGAGAGGAAAAACAGGATTCGAGTCAAAACAAGAAAAGTGCAGGAAAATCTGTAGAAGAAAATCAATCATAGCAGTTGACAAAGAAAAGGTACATTGCTATAATTGCCTACATGAACAAAGGCGTTCTTTCTATAGAAAAGTAACTGTAGAAAGTGCGCCATTTTATGTTATATGAAATTATTCCGTAATGTTTCCATAACATAAAAAGTCCTCTGGACAGAATTGCACTGCGGCGGAGAGGAATTATGCCTCTGCGCAATCCATCGCAAGAGGAGTATTCTGCAGACAGAAAACAAATTATATCGAAGAATCATTAAGAAAGCAAAAACAGCAGAAACTATGCTGACAAGGAGTGAAGGAAAATGGGGAATTATACCAGAGAAGAAATATTACAGATGGCTGAGGAGGAAGACGTGGAATTTATCCGTCTCCAGTTCACAGATATGTTCGGAACGCTGAAAAACATCGCCATAACTGCCCGGGAACTTCCCCGTGCGCTGGATAACCGATGTATTGTAGATGGTTCCTTTATCGCAGGAATTGCAGGAGAATCTGAACCGGATATGTACTTAAGACCGGATCTTGACACCTTTGCAATTCTCCCATGGAGACCACAGCAGGGCAAAGTTGCCAGACTGTTATGCGATATCTATTGTCCGGACGGAACCCCTCATGAGAGAAGTCCGAGATATATCCTGAAGAAAACTGCCCGGGAGGCAAAGAAGGAGGGATACACCTGTCTGGTAGATCCGGAATGTGAATTTTTCCTTTTTCATACAGATGATAACGGAGTTCCGACTACTGTAACACATGAAAAGGCTGGATATCTGGATGTTAGTCCTGTGGATCTGGGTGAAAACGCAAGACGTGATATTGTATTAAATCTGGAAGACATGGGGATTGAGGTAGAATCTTCTCACCATGAAACTGCTCCTGCACAGCACGAAGTAGATTTCAAATACGGTGAAGTCCGTACGATTGCAGATCGGATCATGTCATTCAAGATGACGGTCCGTACCATTGCCAAACGCCATGGACTTCATGCAACATTTATGCCGAAACCAAGGCAGAAGTAAACGGTTCCGGAATGCACATTCATTTCTCCTTATTTAAAGATGGAAGAAATGTATTCGTCAATCCGGGAAATCCCCAGGAATTAAGCGAAGAAGCTTATTACTTCGTAGGAGGTCTTCTGGCTCATAGCAAAGAGATGGCATTGATCACCAATCCTATCGTAAATTCCTACAAACGTCTGGTTCCGGGCTATGAACACCGACAGAGCTGACATGGACAAAGAACAACCAGAATTCACTGGTAAGAATTCCGGGATCCAGAGGTATGGAGACAAGGATCGAATTGAGAAGTCCGGATGCAGCAGCAAATCCGTATCTGGTATTTGCAGTATGTCTGGCAGCAGGACTGGATGGAATCAATAAGAAGATTTATCCGACTAAGTCCTCCAGCAGAGAGTTATCCGAAACAGACCAGAAAACAATGAAGATTGAAAATCTTCCGGGAAATTTGAACGAAGCAATTGATTACTTCGAACAGAGTGACTGGATCAAAGAAGTACTTGGAACAGAATTTTGTAAAGAATACGCAGCAGCCAAGAAAAAAGAATGGCTTCGCTATACAAGAGAAATTTCAGCCTGGGAAATCGAGGAATACTTATACAGAATTTAACCGAATCAAACAAGTCCCCTGTAGAAATTGTAAAAGGCAATAAGCAGTGGTGGGGACTTGTTTGTATCAGGAGGAGCGAAGCTTCTTCTGATAAACTGCGAAGCAGTTATTCGGTTATGAGCAAGTAGCGAAGCGGATTGCGAACATCCGCTTGATCAAAATCAAACAAGTCCCCTGCGGAGGTTGCAAAAAGCAATAAGCAGTGGACGGGAACCCAGGCTGTAACAGAAATAGGAGTGGCAGAGTTATGAGCAGCAGCATTGTGATTGCGTTACCGAAAATTGAAGACGCAAAGAAAATCCGCACAATACTTAACAGACATGGGCTCGCAGTAGCCTCTGTCTGTAGCTCTGTCTCTAATGCGCTGGCCAGTATCTCAGAGCTTGACAGTGGTGTTCTGATATGTGGGTATAAGTTGACAGATGCCTATTATAAAGACGCTCTCGATAACCTGCCACAGTATTTTGAAATGCTGCTTCTGGCTTCTCAGCGTATTATAGATGAAGCACCGAATTCCGTCAGTACTGTACAGATGCCGATGAAAGCAAGCGTACTGATAGATACGGTCAATGACATGCTCTATCATCTGGAACGCCGGATCAAAAAAGAAAAGAAGAAACCAAAGCCCAGATCAGAAAAAGAACAGAATTATATCTCGAATGCCAAACGCCTTCTGATGGAAAAAAACCAGATGACAGAAGAGGAAGCATATCGACACATCCAGAAATGCAGCATGGATTCAGGAACCAACATGGTAGAAACTGCACAGATGTTACTCATGCTGATGTATGATGAAATCTGATTTTTCAAACACGTTCTAAATAAAATATTCGAAAATAATAAGGAAAATTTTGTAAAAAATGACGATATTATTTTGACAGAATATGTGGTAATATACAGAATATATTTTTGTTCATATCAAGTTAGAGGCAAAATACATTTTAACCCTAACATTATATTATATATAGAAAGAACACAAACAAACATAAAATAGATAATAACAGGAAGAATGATTACAAAGGCGTAATCAGAGAGTCCAGGGGATAAGTGTCTCCGGATTTTCTGATTACGCCTTTTTGATATTCCAGGGTTTTAAGCCAAAAAGTCGTTGTGCTTGCACGAAAAGCCTTTTGAACTTGAAACCAGTGAAGATATCACAAAGGTTTTCAGAAATGAAGAAATGGAGGATGAGGAAATGGAATTTATGGATGGAACATGGAAAAAAGAAATCAATACCTGGGAGGAACTCGTAGGTAATAATCTCCTGAACCAGGAAGCCGTAATCGAAGGCGCTGTTCACAGCATCCGTAATATGGGTGATGTGGCATTTATCATTCTTAGAAGAAGGGAAGGCTTATTCCAGACAGTCTATGAAAATGAAATGGCAAATGTTTCCATTCATGAATTGAAGGAAGCAATGACAATCAGGGTGAAAGGAATCCTGCATGAAGAGGAGAGAGCACCCCACGGAAGAGAGCTTCGTATTCGTCATATTGATATTTTATCAACACCGGCAGAGCCACTTCCAATGGCAATCGACAAATGGAAACTGAACACTTCCCTGGAAGCAAAATTAAACTACAGACCGATTTCCCTGAGAAATATTCAGGAGCGTTCCAAATTTAAAATTCAGGAGGCACTGACAAAGGCATTTCGTGATTATCTCTACGGACAGGGTTTTACAGAGATTCACACTCCAAAGATCGGAGCAAGAGGAGCAGAGGGTGGAGCAAACCTTTTCAAGTTCAGCTACTTCCACAAACCTGCAGTACTTGCGCAGAGCCCACAGTTCTACAAACAGATGATGGTTGGCGTATTTGATAGAGTATTTGAGACAGGCCCCGTATTCCGGGCTGAGAAACATAATACCAAACGTCACTTAAATGAATACACCAGTCTGGACTTCGAGATGGGATATATTGACAGCTTCGAAGAAATCATGGCAATGGAAACAGGATTCCTCCAGTATGCCATGAACCTTCTGAAAACAGAATATGCAAAAGAAGTACAGATTTTGAAGCTTGAGATCCCGGATGTATCCAAAATCCCGGCAGTCCGTTTCGATGTAGCCAAGGAACTGGTATCACAGAAATATAACCGTAAGATCAGAAATCCATTTGACCTGGAGCCGGAAGAAGAAGCACTGATCGGACAGTATTTCAAAGAAGAATATGGCTCAGATTTCGTATTTGTCACACATTATCCGTCAAAGAAACGTCCATTTTATGCAATGGATGATCCGGAAGACGCAAGATTTACTTTAAGCTTTGACCTGTTATTCAAAGGCCTTGAGATCACAACAGGCGGACAGCGTATCCATGATTACAACATGCTGGTACAGAAAATTGAAGACAGAGGTATGACGCAGGAAGGCATGGAACAGTATCTGGATACCTTCAAACATGGTATGCCGCCTCACGGTGGACTGGGAATCGGTCTGGAACGTCTGACCATGCAGCTTATCGGTGAAGAGAATGTTCGTGAAACCTGTCTCTTCCCGCGAGATATGAACCGTCTGGAACCGTAAATAAGTCGGAAATAAAAGCAATATAGAATATTACAGGCAGTATATATAAGGAGAAAAACATGGCAAAGATCATAGATGATGAAACAATGGAAAATGTCTGCATCCTGGCCAAACTTTCCCTCTCAGAGGAAGAAAAGGAAAAAGCAAAAGCTGAAATGCAGAAAATGCTTGATTATGTAGAGAAACTGGATGAACTGGATACATCGGAAGTAGAGCCTATGTCCCATATTTTCCAGGACGAAAACGTATTTCGTGAGGACGTTGTCACAAACGGAGACAACAAAGAAGCAATGCTGGCAAATGCACCGAAGGCAAAAGAAGGACAGTATCAGGTTCCGAAAACCATAGGATAGGAGACAGGACAATGGAGTTGGAAAAATTAACAGCCTGCAGCTTGGGGAAAAAATAAAACAGCGTCAGGTCAGCGTCCTGGATGGAGTAAAAACTGTTTTTGAACAGATTAAGAAACAGGATTCAGAAGTACACGCTTATCTTGACACATATAAAGAAGAAGCATACAAACGTGCAGAAGAAGTACAGAAAGGCATCGAGGACGGTACTTATACCAGTCCTCTTGCAGGCGTACCGATTGCGATAAAAGATAATATCTGTATTAACGGAAAGAAAACTACCTGTGCATCAAAGATTCTTGAGAATTTTGTGCCTCAGTATAATGCAGAAGTCATTGACCGTCTGGAAAAAGCCGGACTGGTCATTATCGGAAAAACAAACATGGATGAATTTGCCATGGGAAGTACAACAGAGACCTCCGCTTACGGCATCACCAGAAACCCATGGAATCTGGAACATGTACCAGGCGGTTCTTCAGGTGGTTCCTGCGCTGCAGTGGCAGCAGGAGAAACCTATCTGGCACTTGGTTCAGATACAGGCGGATCTATCCGTCAGCCAAGTTCTTACTGTGGTGTAACCGGAATTAAACCAACCTATGGAACAGTATCCCGTTACGGTCTTGTAGCTTATGCATCTTCCCTGGATCAGATCGGTCCTGTAGGAAAAGACGTATCTGACTGTGCAGCTCTTCTGGAGATCATCGCAGGACATGATACAAAAGACAGCACATCCATGAAAAGAGAAGATCTTCAGTTCTCCAAAGAACTGACAGGAGATATCAAGGGGATGAAATTCGGAGTTCCTGAAGAATATCTGGCAGAGGGACTTGATCCGGAAGTAAAAGCATCTTTTATGGGTGTTCTTGATACGCTGAAAGAACTGGGAGCAGAAGTAGAATTCTTCTCTATCAAAACCATGGAATACATGATTCCGGCTTATTATATTATCGCCAGTGCAGAAGCAAGTTCCAACCTGGAACGTTTCGATGGAGTGAAGTACGGTTTCCGTGCAGCAGAATATGAAGGTCTTCACGACATGTACAAAAAGACCAGAACAGCAGGTTTCGGTGAGGAAGTAAAACGCCGTATCATGCTTGGTTCCTTCGTGTTAAGCTCCGGTTATTATGATGCATACTATCTGAAGGCACTCCGCACAAAAGCCTGATCAAGAAAGAATTTGATCAGGCATTTGGCAAATATGATGTGCTCCTTGCACCTGCATCTCCATTTACAGCACCGAAGATCGGTGAAAGCTTAAAGAATCCCCTTGCCATGTATCTTGGAGATATCTACACAGTAGCAGTCAATCTCTGCGGTCTTCCGGGAATTACAGTTCCATGCGGAAAAGACCAAAAAGGTCTCCCAATCGGTATCCAGATGATCGGGGACTGCTTCATGGAAAAGAAAATCCTGCGTGCAGCACACGCCTATGAAACCAGCCGCGGCTCCTTTGCCGTGCCAGGAGAAGGAGGCACCAGATAATGAAACAGTACGAAACT